>JGI24123J20310_1001138_pt1 | contig 11971 bp, 11 predicted proteins | sample SubbioCR12Aug_5A_FD_20310 | JGI IMG/M metagenome (IMG submission 20310)
GATAGCCTTCGTCACCGGGGCGCTTGCCCTCGGACCACTGGATCTGGTCGCAGCGCTGGAAGGTGTTGTTGATGCGCTTGACCACCAGCGGCACGGAGTTGGCGGGGTAAAGCGACTGGTCGGGGTACATTTCGCCGGCGATGTTGGCGTCACCCGCGACCTGCCAGCCGGAGAGGTAGATTGCCTTCAGGCCGGCCTTGACCTGCTGCATGGCCTGGTTGCCGGTCAGGGCGCCCAGCGCGTTGACGAAGGGCTCGTTATTGACCAGGCTCCACAGTTTCTCGGCGCCGCGGCGGGCCAGGGTGTGCTCGATTTGCAGGGAACCACGCAGGCGGACGACATCTTCTGCGGTATAGCCACGCTTGATGTTCTTCCAGCGGGGATTCTCGGCCCAATCTTTTTTCAGCTTGGCAACTTCGAGTTCGTTGTTCATTCCAATCCTCTTCGTCTGTACTTTGGTAGGGTAAAAAAAACGGCCGCCGGGTATTGCCGGACGACACATGTTTCAGGAGGAAAGTATAGAGGGAATTTTGCGAAGCAACAATAAAAAAAGCAGTCTTATATATAATTAATTAACCAATATTAATCATATTGGTAAAAGAAAAATCCCGGAATATAAAAAGCGATTCATTTCGTGAAATGAGATGTCTGCTGCGATGCAGCAATAGTCGGTCCCGGCACACTGGCGAGTTGTTAAAGTAACGCTGTAGGAGAAATCAGCACACCATCCTCGTCGGCATACAGATAATGCCCGGGTACGAAGGTCGCGCCGCAGAAGCTCACGGCAATCTCCGCCTCGCCGACGTTTTTTTTGATGCTTTTCAGCGGATGGGTGTCGATTGCCAGGACGCCGATGTCCATGTCACCGATGGCACGCGAATCGCGGATGCAGCCATAGACGACAATGCCGGCCCAGCCGTTCTTCACGCCGAGCGCCGCCAATTGATCGCCGACCAGGGCACAGCGCAGACTGCCGCCACCGTCGACCACCAGCACGCGGCTTTCGCCGGGTGATTCGAGCGCCTTGCGCACCAGCGAGTTGTCCTCGAAGAGCTTCAGGGTGGCGATGCGGCCATGGAAGGCGGTGCTGCCGCCGTAGGAATTCAGCATGGGATCGAGCACGCGCAGTTCGCCGGTGCGCACGCGTTCTTCGTGTTTGTCGCAGAGATCGGCTGTTTGGTATTCCATTTCAAGCTCCAAAAAAGAAAACGGCGGCATTCTGGCCGCCGCCGCGTGACGCGTGGTGAATTCAGGCGACCGGCTCGGCCACCTCGTCGTACACCAGGGTTACCTTTCCCTCGGCATCCAGGTCGATGGTGACGCGGCCGCCATTGGCCAGCCGGCCGAACAACAACTCGTCGGCCAGCGCGGCGCGGATGGTGTCCTGGATCAGGCGGGCCATCGGGCGTGCGCCCATGAGCGGATCGAAGCCCTTTTCCGACAGCCAGTCCTTGAGCTTGTCGGTGAAGACGGCCTCGACCTTCTTTTCATGGAGCTGGGCCTCCAGTTGCATGAGGAACTTGTCCACCACGCGCAGGATGACCTCGCGGTCGAGCGCGGCGAAGGAAATAATGCTGTCGAGTCGGTTGCGAAATTCTGGGGAGAACATGCGCTTGATCTCGGCCATCTCGTCGCCTGCCGCGCGGGAATTCGAGAAGCCGATGCCGCCCTTCTGCAGCAATTCGGCGCCGGCGTTGGTGGTCATGACAATGACGACATTGCGGAAGTCTGTCTGGCGACCATTGTTGTCGGTCAGCGTGCCGTGATCCATCACCTGCAGCAGGATGTTGTAGATGTCCGGATGCGCCTTCTCGATCTCGTCGAGCAGCAGCACAGTATGCGGCTTCTTGGTTATGGCCTCGGTGAGCTGGCCGCCCTGATCAAAGCCGACGTAGCCGGGCGGTGCGCCGATCAAACGCGATACGGCATGCCGCTCCATATATTCGGACATGTCGAAACGCACCAGTTCGATTCCCATGCAGTAGGCGAGCTGGCGGGCGACCTCGGTCTTGCCGACGCCTGTCGGGCCGGAGAAGAGAAAGCAGCCGATCGGCTTGGTGGGACTGCCCAAGCCGGAACGCGACATCTTGATTGCCTTGGTCAACGCTTCGATGGCCTGGTCCTGGCCGAATACGACGGACTTCAGGTCGCGATCCAGGTTCTTTAGTGCGGCGCGATCATCCGATGACACATGTTGCGAAGGCACCCGGGCGATCTTGGCGACGGTCTCCTCGATCTCGGTCTTGCCAATGACCTTCTTCTGCTTCGATTTCGGCAGGATGCGCTGCGCCGCTCCCGCTTCGTCAATGACGTCGATAGCCTTGTCCGGCAAGTGGCGGTCACCGATATAGCGAGCCGATAGCTCTGCGGCGCTGGAAATGGCCTGCGCCGAATACTTTACGCCGTGGTGCTGCTCGAAACGTGTCTTGAGGCCCTTGAGGATCGATACGGTCTGTTCGACGGAGGGTTCGTTGACGTCGATTTTCTGGAAACGCCTGGACAGGGCGTGATCCTTTTCAAAAACGCCGCGATACTCAGTATAGGTGGTCGCACCGATGCACTTCATTTGACCGGAGGCGAGGGCCGGCTTGAGCAGGTTGGAGGCATCGAGGGTGCCGCCGGAGGCCGCGCCGGCGCCGATGAGGGTGTGGATCTCATCGATGAAGAGGATGGCGTTGTGATTCTCCACCAACTGCTTGAGCACCGCCTTGAGGCGCTGCTCGAAGTCACCGCGGTACTTGGTGCCGGCCAGAAGGGAGCCCATGTCCAGGGCGTAAATCTGGGCGTGGGCCAAAATTTCCGGGACACGACCCTCGACGATGCGCCGCGCCAGCCCTTCGGCAATTGCGGTCTTGCCAACGCCGGCTTCGCCAACCAGGAGCGGGTTGTTCTTGCGCCGGCGGCACAGCGTCTGTATGACGCGTTCAAGTTCCTTGTCACGGCCGATGAGAGGATCAATCTTTCCCATCAAGGCCTGGGCGTTGAGGTTTTGCGTGTAGTTCTCAAGCGCGCCTCCGGCCTGCTGGCCTTCCTGCTCCTGTTCCTGCTGTTCGCCCTCGGTTCGGGGCCCTGCCTGTGCGGGCGCCTTGGTGATGCCGTGCGATATGAAGTTGACCACGTCTAGCCGGGTAATACCCTGGCGCTGCAGGAAGTAAACAGCATGGGAATCCTTTTCGCCGAAGATGGCGACCAGGACGTTTGCACCGGTGACTTCCTTCTTGCCGGAGGATTGCACGTGAAGGATGGATCGCTGAATGACNCGCTGGAANCCCAGCGTCGGCTGCGTGTCGATCTCGTCGCTGCCGGCGACTGTCGGCGTATGCTCGGCGATGAAGGCGATCAGTTCCTTGCGAAGNTCCTCGATATTGGCGGCGCAGGCGCGCAAAACCTCTGCAGCGGAGGGGTTGTCGAGCAATGCCAGCAAAAGATGCTCCACGGTGATGAACTCGTGTCGCTTCTGCCTTGCTTCGACAAAGGCCATGTGCAGACTGACTTCCAATTCCTGCGCAATCATCTCAAATTTCCTCCATCACACACGCCAGCGGATGCTGGTGCTCTCGGGCGTAGCCCACCACCAGTTCAACCTTGGTGGCGGCAACATCCCGCGGAAAGACGCCACACACGCCGACGCCCTCCCTGTGCACTTTGAACATGATTCGCATCGCTTGTTCTCGACTCATGCCAAAAAAACTCTGCAACACAACAACGACAAACTCCATGGGAGTGTAATCGTCATTTAGCAGCAAAACCTTGAATAGCGGCGGCGGCTTGCTTTTGGTCCGCTCCGCTTCGAGCACGGATTCGCTCTGCTTGCGCGTAGCCATGGTTCAATTCTAATCAGAAATAACGAATCTGCAACACGATGCGAGCCAAGGTGATGCGTCACAAGCAGCAACAAGTAGCATGATGGCTCAAAAATGATTGCAATGCTTCGTGCCAAAAAGCCACAAATTGCTGTCATGCAACATGAGAAAACCAGGAAAAGCACTTGACGCGTTGTATTTGATTGGCGTAAAAATCCATGCGTATTTGCTACAAAGTCTATGCAATGCTGCCGGTTGGACGCTGTGTTTCTTCTTGATTCCTGCTTCACTTCCGTGGATGCCAAGTGCTTTAAAGCAAATATTCAGGTCGGGCATACGCTCGACCAAGACGTTCAACAAGAGGGAAAGAGCTTTATATGGCAACAGGTACTGTGAAGTGGTTCAACGACTCCAAGGGGTTCGGGTTCATCACGCCGGATGACGGCAGCGAGGATCTGTTCGCCCATTTCTCGGCGATCCAGATGGGTGGTTTCAAGACCCTCAAGGAGGGGCAGAAAGTCTCCTTCGAGGTAACGCAGGGTCCGAAAGGCAAGCAAGCCTCCAACATCCAGGCTGCCTGAGGCGGCTTGGGTCGGCTGCGGGCATGACCCAAGCCGGCGGTGAATTGCTTAATTGACAAAGCCCGACCCTTCGCGGGGTGCGGGCTTTCTTCTTTCCGCAGAGAGAAAAAGCCGGCTTGCGCCGGCCTTTGTGCTTGATTCTTCCGCGTTCAGCCCGTGCCGGCCCCCCATCCGGACTGCTCGACGAGGCGGAACAGATCGGCCTCCGTGATGATACCCAGCGGTTGACTGTTCTCCATGACGACGATGCGCCGGATACCATTGTTCATCATCTGCCGCGCGACTTGCGGCAGCGGCGTGTCGCGCGTGCAGGTGATGAGGTAGCGGTTGGCGATTTCGTCCACCGTCATGCTGCCGGGTGGGCGGTTGGGAACGATGATTTTCCGCAGCACGTCACGCTTGGTCATGATGCCCCACTCGCCTTCCGTGTTCGGTTCGACGAGTATGGCATTCAGGCCATGCTCGCGCATGACGTGCATGGCCGAATCCACCGTTTCCGCCCCGTTCACCATCTGGAAGGGGGACATGATGGCGCCGACACTGCGTTCCGCCGTCCTGGTGCTCATGATTACATCTTGGCGATCATTGCATTGCCGAAGCCGGAGCAGGAGACTTCCTTGGCGCCTTCCATCAGGCGCGCGAAGTCGTAGGTCACTGTCTTGTCGGCAATGGCGTCCTCCATCGAGCGGATGATGAGGTCTGCAGCTTCCTTCCAGCCCATGTGGCGCAGCATCATTTCGGCGGAAAGGATCAGCGAACCGGGGTTCACGTAGTCCTTGCCGGCGTACTTCGGTGCGGTGCCGTGGGTGGCCTCGAAGCAGGCGTACTGGTCGGAGATGTTGGCGCCTGGGGCGATGCCGATGCCGCCGACCTGGGCCGCCAGGGCGTCGGAGATGTAGTCGCCATTGAGGTTCAGCGTGGCGATCACGTCGTATTCCGCCGGGCGCAGCAGGATCTGCTGCAGGAAGGCGTCGGCGATCATGTCCTTGATGACGATGTCGCGACCCGTCTTGGGGTTCTTCAGGGTGCACCAGGGGCCGCCGTCAAGCAGTTGGGCGCCGAACTCTTTCTGGGCCACTTCGTAGCTCCAGTCGCGGAAGGCGCCCTCGGTGTACTTCTGGATGTTGCCCTTGTGCACGATGGTCACCGACTTGCGGTCGTTGTCGATGGCGTACTTGATGGCGGCGCGCATCAGGCGCGAGGTGCCCTCGCGCGAAACCGGCTTGATGCCGATGCCGGAGGTGTTCGGGAAGCGGATCTTCTTGACCCCCATCTCGTCCTGCAGGAACTTGATGATCTTCTTGCAGTTGTCGGTTTCGGCGGCCCATTCAATGCCGGCGTAGATGTCTTCCGTATTTTCACGGTAGATCACCATGTCGACCTTGCTCGGATCCTTGAGCGGACTGGGTACGCCCTTGAAGTAGCGCACCGGGCGCACGCACTGGTAAAGGTCGAGTTCCTGGCGCAGGGCGACGTTGAGCGAGCGGATACCTCCACCGACAGGCGTGGTCATCGGTCCCTTGATGGAGACGGAGTACTCCTTGAGCAGGCTCAGCGTTTCCTCTGACAACCAGACATCGCCGCCGTACTTTTGCGTCGACTTCTCGCCGGCATACACTTCCATCCAGTGGATTTTCTTCTTCCCGCCGTAGGCTTTGGCCACCGCGGCGTCGACCACCTTGATCATCACCGGGGTGATGTCGACTCCGATACCATCGCCTTCTATATAGGGGATGATCGGATTGTCCGGTATCGGCTGGCCGGGGATGATTTTCTTGCCGTCTTGGGGAATCTTGATCAGAGAACTCGCGCCCATTGCAACTCCATCAGTAGAAGTGAGACAAAACGGACAGCGCGGCACTCCTGATGACGCGGGAGTCTGCAAATGACGCGGGACAGAACCTGGGGCAGACGCGCGTTGCAGTTGCCTTGCTGCTAACCGGAACTTGTGCAACCACGGACCGTTAGCCGGCCAAATAGCGAGAATGACCGCGGCCCTGCATATAAATTATTATTATCCGCCATTCCGAAAATTTGTGCCAGTTTGCCCTCTGATTGCTCCTCAGCCTGATTTCCCGCTATTCTCCGCAGTGCAACATGATCGATAGGTGATGAAGAAATGGATATTCCATCCGGCGAGAATCCGGTCGCCCAGGCGATTGCCCAGACACTGATAGAAGGTTTCGACAAGCACTACCGATTGTTCCGGGAATCCAGCACCCAGGCCAAAGTACGGTTCGAGACAGGCAACTGGCTTGCGGCCCAGCGCGCCGTGCGCGAGCGCATTGCCTTTTATGATGAACGCGTCAATGAGACCGTTGGACTCTTGCAGGACAAGTATCACGCGGACAAGATCGATACCAATACTTGGCAGCTTGCCAAGCTTCTCTATATCGGCCTGCTCATCAACCACAAACAGCCAGAGCTAGCGGAAACATTTTTCAATTCGGTTTTCTGCAAGATCATGCACCGCACGTATTTCCACAACGATTTCATTTTCGTGCGCCCGGGTGTATCAACGGATTTCATCGAATCGGACCCGCCGGCCTATCGAAGCTATTATCCGAACAAGACCGGATTGCATCAGGTCATTCGAGACATCGTGGGCGATTTCGACTGGCAATGCCCATTTGCGGATTTGGAGCGGGACGTGGAAAGCGCCATCCGCGCGGTCGTGCTGCAGATGGGCGGCAGGCTGACGGCCGCCGAGGCGAATTTCCAGTTGCAGGTGCTGAACTCGGCCTTCTATCGAAACAAGGCAGCCTATATCGTAGGCAAGGCCATCAACGGGGATTATGAGTATCCGTTTGTCGTACCGATTCTGCACGATGCGCGAGGCCGCTTGTTCATTGACGCCGTCCTTGCTCGATCCGGCGCAGATTCGAACGCTCTTCAGTCTCAGTCGCGCCTACTTCATGACGGACATGGAAGTGCCTTCCACCTTTGTGAAGTTCCTCTCAGGTTTGATGCCGCACAAGCCCGAAACGGAGCTCTACACCATGCTGGGCCTGGCCAAGCAGGGCAAGACCATGTTCTATCGGGATCTCATGCACCATCTGAAGCATTCGCAGGACGAATTCATCGTCGCCCCCGGCATACGGGGCCTGGTGATGACAGTGTTTACCCTGCCGTCATTTCCCTATGTCTTCAAGGTCATCAAGGATGTCTTTGCGCCACCCAAGGAAGTGGACCACGCTACCGTCAAAGCCAAGTACCTGCTGGTGAAACAGCACGATCGCGTCGGCCGCATGGCGGATACGCTGGAGTTTTCGGATGTTGCCTTGCCCAAGGCCCGCTTCAGTCAGAAACTCACCGAGGAATTGCGGCAAGAATGCCCATCGCTTCTGGAGGAGGATGAAAGCGACATCGTCATCAAGCATGTCTACATCGAACGGCGCATGAAGCCCCTGAATCTCTACCTGGATAGCGCCGATGATGAAAGGCGTGAACATGCCGTGAGGGAATATGGCAATGCGATCAAGGAGCTGGCCTATGCCAATATTTTCCCGGGAGACATGCTGTTCAAGAATTTCGGCGTGACGCGATTCGGGCGCGTGGTGTTCTACGATTACGACGAGATCGAATACATGACGGACTGCAATTTCCGACGTATCCCGGAAGCACCCAATCCCGAGGCGGAGATGTCGGGAGAACCCTGGTATTCCGTGGCGCGCACCGATGTTTTCCCGGAGGAGTTCGGCACCTTCCTGCTTGGCAACCCGGAGACGAGAAGGGTGTTCATGAAGCATCACGCCGATTTGCTGGAGCCCGAGTTCTGGCAGAAGACCAAGCAGAAAATCCTGGATGGTTTCGTTCCGGACTTCTTTCCGTACCCGGAGGAAGTGCGCTTCTGCAATCTGATGGCAAAGGATGCGGGGCGGGCAACGGAAGCCAAGGCGATCGAGACGGCGTGAGCCGCCTCGTCCTCTTCAACAAGCCCTACGGCGTTCTCAGCCAGTTCACGCCAGAAGCGGGACATCGCAGCCTCGCGGATTACATTTCCCTCCCCGGCATATATGCGGCCGGTCGCCTTGACGTCGACAGCGAGGGGCTGCTGATCCTGACTGAGGACGGCCGTCTGCAGAAGCGCATTGCCGATCCACAGCACAAACTGCCGAAGACCTACTGGGCGCAAGTCGAAGGCATGCCTGCTGACGAGGTGTTGCAAAGGCTCAGGAGTGGCGTGGGCCTGGGCGATTTCGTCAGCCGGCCCTGTGAAGTGATGCGCATCGACGAGCCGGCTGGTTTGTGGACGCGCGAGCCGCCGATCCGTCAGCGCAAGCATATCCCTGCCGTTTGGCTGGAGATCGTGTTGCGTGAAGGCAAGAACCGGCAGGTCAGGCGCATGACCGCCAGAGTGGGGCACCCAACCTTGCGCCTGGTGCGGACCTCCATTGGCCCATTTTCGCTGACGGGTCTGCAGCCGGGCGAGTGGCGTGAAGTGGAAGCGACGCTTGATTGACGTGCGTCAATGTGGCTTTCGTCAATGTTTCCAGAATCGAAGCTTGAACAAAACCACTGACCAGCTTGCAGCACACACGCCGGATGACGATGCTTAAATTGCACTGCGGACTTGTCGCAACTGTTTTCCTCGGCCAGACAGCGTTGATGATGCCGGCGGTCGCGCAGGAAAGTTATGCCATTGCCGGACTGGCGCCGCAGGCACGACCTGCAGGGGCGCCGGTCGTCGCTACATTTGAGAAGGCGTCTGATTGGTACGAAAAAACGCTCAGCGGGATTGGCAAACCCCATCCCCCTGGCTTGGGCTTTCTCGCCAGCCAGGGGGCCTGGTACACACCATTCATGCATCCGGGTATGCCCGTCCCCTATGATCTTCGCGGCTGGCATGCGCGTGGCCAGGCAGGCGTCAAGACACGGCAGGACGGGCAGCAATGAAACAGACAGTCGGCGCCGTCATGCTGCTCGTGCTCGTGGCGGTCGGTTTCGTCATGTGGATAGCCGCCGATATGGCGCCGCGTGCGGAATTCGTCCCTCATGTCGAACCGCTGCAAGCGGCAGAATCAGACTATCTGCGCACTGCCTACAGCCCATTGCATTTCCGTCCGGCGATCGTGACGGCGACGGATGGTCAGTGTCTGGCCTGCCATCGCGAGATCATCGAGGACAAGGTGCGTGCCCTATCCCCCGCCGGCCAGAAGGCCGAGTTGATGCGTGCCTGGTATCAGCAAACCCCTGCCTATGCCGGCGAACAGGACACTTTTCATAGACGCCATCTGGTCACGCCGCTGGCGAAACAATTGATGAGCATTCAGTGCAATACCTGCCACCAGGGCCACGATCCGCGCGAGGAGGCACAGGGCGCTGCGGCGGATTCGATGAAACAGGACGACACATCATTCACCCTGAGAAAACAGGTGAATCCGGAAACCACTTGCCTGAAGTGCCATGGCGAGTTTCCCTGGCAGTTGATGGGTCTGCCCGGCCCATGGGAGGAGCACAAGGCGGTATTCGGCAACAACTGTCTGACTTGTCATGCCGCGATTCGAACGAAGCGGCATGAGGTAACGTACCTGAATGCCGAGGCAATCGAGCAGGCCGGCAAGAACGATTCCGATACCTGCATCGGCTGCCATGGTGGGCGCAGTTGGTACCGCATCAGCTACCCTTACCCGCGTACGCCCTGGCCCGACATGCCGGCTGAAATCCCTGAATGGGCAAAAAGCCGTCCGACGCAGTCCGAGGCGCGCTTTCTCAAGCCGGCAGTGGCGCAAGGGGGCAAGCCATGAGCATCACAGAGCGCAAGACCGAGATCCTGCTGCTCAATCCGAATAGGCGCAGCTTCCTCAAGACAGCCGCGGCTGGCAGCGCGATCGCCGCAGCCGGCGGGCTGACGGAGCTGACTTTCGGCAGCAAGGATGCGCAGGCCCATGCCTACGAACCCTATCTGCGTGACGACGAGCTCACTACGGTGGTGACGAGCTGCGACCACAACTGCGGTTCGCGCCACATGCTGGTCGCGCACAAGAAAGGCGATGTCATCGTGCGGTTGTCGACGGACAACGGCGCTTACCAGGAAGGCGGCGCCTTCGGCTTCGAATCGGAACAGGTACCGCAACTGCGCGCCTGCCTGCGCGGTCGCGCCTATCGCGCCCGCATCTACTCGCCGGAGCGGCTGCTTTATCCGATGCTGCGTGTGGGCGCGCGTGGCGAGGGCAAGTTCAAGCGCGTGTCGTGGGATGAGGCCCTCGACCTCATCGCAAAGAAAATGGTCGAACTGAAGCAGAAATACGGCCCGACGGCAATTCTCGACCAGGCGTATGCCGGCACCTCCTACTGCGTACTGCACAAGTCGGATCAGATCGAGGGGCTGCTGGCGCGCTTTCTCGGCATGTTTGGCTGCCGCTCCAGTTCCTGGTCGGTGCCTTCCTATCAAGGCACGACCTTCTCCAGCCGCATGACCTTCGGCACCATCGAGGACGGTAACGAGGATGACGCTTTTGCCCACTCGAAGCTGATCATCATGTGGGGCTGGAACCCGGCCTATACCTTCCACGGCGGCAACACTTTCTACTACATGCGCATGGCCAAGCAGCGTGGCTGCAAGTTCGTCCTGGTCGATCCGCAATACACCGACTCGGCGGCGAGCTACGATGCCTGGTGGATTCCCATCAAGCCCAATACGGACGCCGCCATGCTGGCGGGCATGGCTCACCACATCTTCACCAATAAGCTGCAAGACCAGGCGTTCATCGACAAGTTCGTGCAGGGGATGGACGCCGGTACGCTACCGGACTGGGCCAAGGGCCGGGAAAGTTTCAAGGACTACATCCTTGGCAGGAACGACAAAACGCCGAAGTCACCTGAATGGGCCGAGCAGATTTGCGGCGTGAAGGCCGCGGATATCAGGAAGCTCGCGCAAATGTATGCGACGACCAAGCCGGCGGCACTGAAGGCTTCCTGGGCGCCTGGCCGCGCCGCCTACGGTGAGCAGTACAACCGTATGGCGGCGGCCGTGCAGGCGATGACCGGCAACATTGGCGTGCTCGGCGGTTGCGCAGAAGGCGTCGGCAAAGGCTGGCACGCCGAGAGTGTGGCCTATCCCTATGATGAGTACGCCAACGTCTGGTACGCCTCGATCAAGTCCGACCGTTGGGCGCACTGCGTGCTGAACTACCCCAACGTCAAGCGCGAGGAGATCGGCCTGTGGCCGCGCAGCGACAATCTCGACGGCGTGATTCCCAACATCAAGGCCATCTGGTGGCACGGCTCGGATTGGTTCAACCAGCTCACGAACGTCAACAAGGAAATCGAGGCGGCGAAGAAACTGGAGTTCATCGTCTGCCAGGATTCCACCATTACACCTTCGGGTCTGTGGGCCGATGTGTTGCTGCCCATCGCGACGCATTTCGAGCGGCATGGCGTGGCGCTGCCCTGGTACAAGGGCCATTACTACATCCATCGGCCCAAGGCGATCGAGCCGCTCGGCGAGTCGAAGACCGATTTTCAGGTGTTCACCGAACTGGCATACCGCCTCGAAAAGCTCGACCCGGCGCTCAAGGATTTCGGCAAGCGCTACAACCCGCGTGCAGAGCGCACTTATTTCAACAACCCGGACGCAGTCGACGA
>JGI24123J20310_1001140_pt1 | contig 11913 bp, 10 predicted proteins | sample SubbioCR12Aug_5A_FD_20310 | JGI IMG/M metagenome (IMG submission 20310)
ACGCAGAAAAACGCAGATGATATGGATTAACGCAGATCTGAAATCTGCGCATATCTGCGCGTTCGAAGAACCCGCGAAGCGCAAATCTGCGTCCTAACTGCCTTTGAATTTTGAATTCGGTGTTGGCAATCGAATGGGGTTCAGAATTACACTTTACTTGTAAAAAGATTTGTGAGATAAAAAAAAAATCACCAAGAAACATTTAGTAATATCTTATACCCCCTTACGAATAAAATCACGAGGAAAAGATTGTAGTAATATATATACATATATCAATTATTTATAGGTAATGGGTTTATGAAGATTTTGCTTGAAAAAAAGAAATGTTTTGTTAAGATATGGGTAGTGAGGAAAAAGATAATATGAAAGGAATTTATATATTTTTCTTTTCAATTTTTGTATATATAATTATAATAGTAGCTTATCAAGGTTGTGATATAGGTGCAGGCTCAGAACAAACAACAGGACAAAAGATTGTGAATGAAGCAATAAAATATAAAGACTATGACACAAAACTTTGGTATGGTAGACGTTCATTGTACACTTCGCCTAATCCTCGAACGGGCGGTTCGTGTTGTGATCCTGGAATGGGTCTTTGTGCGTGTTGGCCAGTTTGTTCATCAACGTATCCTAATAGGAAGGGAGTTGCTTATAGTTATGGAAATAAAGATACGCCTACTCATTTTGAGCAGAACTTGATTCTGCAATGAAAAATCCAAATGTGAAAAACTGTAATTGGGCTGTGTATAATGCATTTAAACCCGGCCTTCACCGAGATGAATATAACTATTATAATAGTAATAATATGTGGCGCTCTATATATTTATGGGCTGGTATAGATTGTAATGGGCTTGTGCAAAGATGTGCTTATGCAGCTGGTTTTTGGTTTAATGATGTATATTATTGGGGAAATATTGGCAATGGAGAATTTAATTATATAAAAGGAGAACTGTCAATTGACTCAATTACGAAATATACTAATCCTGTAGATACAAGTACAATCAATTGGTCTACTAATGTAAAAGTAGGCGACATTGTAATTTATGCACATCATATTGGAATTATAAGTTTCGTTGGGACAAGTTCAACATCCGCATGGATGATTCATGCATGTGGAGCTCTGGGTTGGGATAAGAGAAGTGTACGAGAAGATATTAATATACGACAAAGTAGTTTTGGAACTTTCCGTGAAGTAAGACGCTTTTATGGTTTATAATAAATTAAAAATTAGGAGGGTAACATGATAAGAAAAATTCTGCTTTTTTTAATAAGTATTTTAATACTTCTTTTATATGCAGAGGAATATGAACAAAAAATTTTAGTTGAAGGCACTTGGAAAAAAGTCTATCCACAAGAAACAGAAGGATTGTTCGGATTTTCTACAGACCCACCAGGTTCGGGTCCAAGAGATTTCTGTATTGACCCAATCACAGGCGATATTTACATCAGAGATTGGTTTTGGGATAGGATTCAGGTTTTTGATTCAAGCGGTAAGTTCGCTAAAACATTACCTTTAGGATATATTGGGAAGATGCATTTTGATAACAAAGGAAATATATATACAATTTCTTCTAAGGATATTAAGGTAGATAAGCGAATTTACGGCAGGAAATATATTGAAGTGGGGGTAATTCGTAAATATGATAGGAATTGGAATTTACTTGCAGAATGGGATGGCGAAGATAAAAATAGCCCTTTGTATCCTAAAATTTATGCTATTGAAAAAATAGCTGGGTCAGACTATAAATATTTTCCATGGCAAATTATTAATTTCAGAATCGGGAATAGCGGTTATATGTATATAGAATCTGGTATAAACTTAGTATTGGATGAAGATGGTAAACTTGTTTATTGGGGAAAAGCGGGAAAAGAATATATTTTAGAAGACCCTCAGGAAAATGTTTATATTTATAAATATGAACCAAAGCAAAATAATCGTATACTCGCTTGTTTAGGAAAGCTGGAGAAAGGTGATTTCCCTAAATCTGAGATATGGGAAATAGATTTCCCTTATAATCTTCCTTGCATAGATAAAGAAGGGAAAATTTATGTTTTTGATGGCGAAAGAAAAATTAAGAAGTTTGATAACGAGTTAAATCTCTTAAGTGAAATAGAAGTGAAATCCGTAGATATTATTGGCTGCCGTGTTGGAGACCCAATCGTAGATGATAAAGGTAATATTTATCAGGTATTTTCAAAATATAAAGATATTGAAGAAGATGACAGAAAATCTATACAAAAGATGATAGATGTATTAAGTAGTAAAGGCGAACCTGTAAGTGGATGGCAAAAATCTTTTGAGAACAAAAAATATCTTTCAGAAGAAGAAAAGAATTTAGATGGTTTTAGAATCTATAAATGGGTAAAAAAATGAAATTAATAAAAATAGTATTATTATTGACAATTTTAATTTCTATAACTACGGGAAATTCTTTAATAAGAAAGAAAAAAATCACTGAGGATACAACATGGAACCGCATACAACGAAGACTGTTTAGAGAGCCGTACTCATCTCAAGCGATTGTTCGCAAAGATTTAAACAAATCACTAATGGTTACTTCAGATTACTAAAACTAAAAATTCGGGACACATCCCAATTAATTAATAGGAGTTGTATTAATGACGATGAAAATCAGAATGACATTGATTTTTCCGTCAAATGACTCATCAAGGTAAACCATTAGGAACATTACAGTTTCAACATGAATATAGAAAGAATTTTAAAGAGAAAGATGTTCTTTTCCGGACCGGGCAGACCAAAAGCAGCAAATATCCATTAAAGTCAGATTTGATTTCAGATAGATAATTCAATAAGACAACTTGTAAACACTTTTGCTAACGACGAGATGAGTCCTGTTAATCTGAGCAATTCCAAGATTTCAGATTAGAATATTTTTCAATCTTAGGATCTTTCAATCTCAGAATCCAATCGTGAGAAGATAAAAATAGTACACTAATAAATTCTACCTGCAGGTAGAATTTATTTTGGGCTGTTTTTTCTTCTAACCCTATATTCTATATACTGTTATGCTGTTTTACTCTCTTCCAAGGGGAGCTATCCCCTGGGTCGAGCAGGAAGACAAGACAGAAAGGTTCAAAGGTTCAAAGGTAAGAACTTGATAACCTGTGGCGTAAAGTTCATAGTAGAGATGTTTGATAATTATATGGTAGGTTTTGTGTTTTTGAGAATCGCATAAACTGAAAAGCGCATACGGACGCGACTACGGAACCTAAGTAGGAAGATAGGTCAAGACCGAATAAGGGAGCGGATACGGGGTTAAAAAACGGAAATTGGAAGATACAATTGAGATATGATTGAGATATGTGGAGATACGATTGAATAAAAATTCAAAATTCAAAATTCAAAATTCTCTGACAAATCCGTGGCTATCTTAATTCAAAATTTCGGTTTGTGGTATCTGTTCATTGGTCATCAAATCAGACAACATTTGAGACAACCGAACCGAACAGGAAAAACCATAGGATATTTATTCAAATGTTGAGTTCAGATGATTTTGTTGTGTCGAGTTGTCTTGTGATGAAAATGGTTTTGTGAAGAGTATGATTTAGATAGGTTAAAAACTATAAAGGTGCGAGCTGGTTAAGGCTCGCACCTAATGATTGAATTAGTTTTATCGTCGGATTAGTCGTGTAATATCATTGGACAGGGCAAAGATGAGCAATAAGGCGATTAAAGCATATCCGATATAGAATGCGATTTCCCATTGTTTTTTGGTAAATTTTTTACCAATCGCACTTTCAATTGCATAGAGTAATACTCTGCCGCCGTCTAAAATCGGCACGGGAAATAGATTTATTACGCATAAGTTAATCGATAGTATTGCCCATAAGCCGAGCAGATATTTGATGCCCCATTGGGCACCTTCATAAGTGAGCTTGCCGACCATAACCGGTCCGCCAATCGCTGATTTAGGAATCTCGCCGGTAATGACTTTGTAGATAATGACAAAGGTCTGAACTGCGACATAAAAGGAACGGCTGATTGAAGTCGTGATTGCATTGATAGCCGGCATCGGTTTTTCCGGGAGTCTGACCCAGACCCCAACCGCACCGATTTTCTTTTGCGTGAGTTCGTCTTTGGTAATCGTGATGGTAATCGAATCGTCCAATATCTGATCTCCGCGCTGCCATCTAAGATAGCGAGTTGGGATTGTAACATCCCGAATTAATTCGACAAACTCGCTCCATTCTTTAACCGGAAAGGTATCAATCTGGATAATCTGGTCGCCTTTCTGAAGCCCGATTTTATGAGCCGGGCTCGATTTTTTAACCCGGTCGATGATGGGAACGACATACGCAGAAAATGGCAAGGTGTCTGAAGTTATCGGATAATTTATCTCTACGACTTTGTTATCGCGTTTAACCTGAAAAATTGCAGTCTGGTTGATTAAGTTTTCAAACTGGTTTTCAATATCTTGCCAGTCACGAATCGTATCTTGATTGATGCTGATTATTTCGTCACCAAATTCAAATCCGGCCTGGATTGCTTGTGGTTGAGGAATGATTTTCGGCGCGATGGTCGTGAAACCAAATCCGGCAAATAAGATTACCGTCAATATAATGCCTAATAAAAAATTGGATGCCGGGCCAGCCAAAATCACAGCCGTTTTTTTTCCGAAAGAAGCAGCATTAAATCCAGTGGTGGCATCGAGTTCGTCACCCGCCATTTTAATATAACCGCCCAAAGGAATCAAAGAGAGCCGGTATTCAGTCGAGCCGAGTTTTTTTCTTAAGATGACCGGACCAAAGCCGACCGAAAAGGTTTCGACCTGAATCCGACATAACTTGGCAATAATCAAATGTCCGAATTCGTGAATAATTATTAACGAACCGATGACAACGGCAACTAACAATATTGGTGATATCATGTTAATCCTTTACACTGTAATTGAACACGAACTTTTCTTATCCGTACATCGCATAAATGTTTTTCTAAGCAAGGGATCTTATTCGTGTTCAGGTTCATTTTATTTGCTGAGCAAAAGCCCGGGCAATTTTTTCATATTTTAATAAATCAGTTAATTTCGGGTTTTTTATTTTTGGCATATGCTCTAATGTCTTTCTGATTATACTGGGAATAATATTGAAATCAATTTTTTTGGCTAAAAATTTACTGACCGCAATTTCATTAGCAGTATTATACACGCAAGGTGCAATGCCGCCGGTTTGTAATGATTGGTAAGCGAGTTTTAATGCCGGAAAACGGTGCGGGTCGGGCCGGTAAAATTCCAGTTTCTGGTAGGTGGTCAAATCGAGCGGTTTGATTAATGTCGGTAAGCGTTTGGGATAAGTCAAAGCATATTGAATGCAGGCACGCATATCCGGCTGTGCCAGCTGCGCCAAAACCGAATTGTCATTCAATTCAATCATCGCGTGAATCACGCTCTGAGGATGAATCAGGACACTGATTTTTTCCTGGGGTAGAGAAAAGAGCCGGGCGGTTTCAATTACTTCCAGACCTTTGTTGGCAAGGGTTGCCGAGTCAATCGTGATTTTTTTGCCCATTTTCCAGACCGGATGTTGTAAAGCATCTTTGACAGTTATGTTGTGCAAATCTTTACGATGGTAAAACGGTCCGCCTGAAGCAGTGATGATGACCCGTTTGATTTCAGATAAGTGCCGATTATCCAGGCATTGGTGAAGACCGGCTAATTCTGAGTCAATCGGCAGAATTTGCGCTTGATATCTTTTTGCCTGCTGCATAATAATTGCGCCAAAACCGACCAGCAGTTCTTTGGTGGACAGGGCAATCTGTTTTTGTTGCTTAATGGCTTTGAGCAGGGGTATGATTCCCATCGTACCAGACATTGCCATAATCAGCGTATCGACCTGTTTGTGCACCGCGATTTCTGTCAGTCCTTGTTCACCAGTAAGAATTATAAACTTACGACGCATGGTTTTATTTAATAATTGATAGAGCCGGGTTTTGGTCGGTTCGTCGTGGGTGACGATGATTTGCGGTCTTATCTGGTTTGCTTGTTCGGCGAGTAATTGAAAATTGTTTTTGGCGGCAAGTGCAAATACTGAAAATCGGGATTTAAGATGCCCAATGACTTGAAGCGATGACCTGCCGATCGAACCGGTCGAACCGAAAACCGCAATTTTTTTCATAGATAATTCTCAATCAAATCCAAGTCACTCGGTTCAGTGATTTTTATATTCTGTTTATGACCAGTGATTGCGTATATCTTTTGTCGGGTTCGCTCAACTAAACCAGCATCATCAGTCGCATAATATTTTTCCTGATATGCTTTATGATATGCTTTTTTGATGAGTTTGAGAGAAAAAAACTGCGGGGTCTGGGCATAATATAAATCAGCGCGGTCAAGGGTCTGAACAATTTTATTGAGCTTGACCTGTTTGATTGTATCTGCCACTGGCAATACGGGAATGCATGCCTGATGTTTTTTTACTTGTTTGAAACCTTGCGCAATTAAATCAGGATTGAACAGCGGACGGGCAGAATCATGAATCGCTACATAACCGGTATCAGGCAGGATTTTGAGCGCATTAAAGATTGAATCCTGACGCTCTTTACCGCCGACAATGATATCAGTAATTTTAGATAAGTGATAAGTTTTGATTAATTGTTGGACATGAGCGACTTTGTTTTTAGTCGTAACGACGACAATGCGGTCAATTAATTCTGACTGGTTGAATTTTTCTAATGAATAGATAATTACTGGCTTGTCTTTGATTAAGACAAATTGTTTTGCCTGACCAAACCGCTTTCCTTTGCCGGCAGCCAGAATAACTGCAATATTCATAATTTTTTATTATATTTAAGATTAAGAGTAAAGTCAATCCTGCTTGCTTGTTCCAAGCAAACACTATTCGACAAGGCACTGAAGTAAAAATGTTAAATTGGTTATTGACAAAAACCGAATCTTTGGGTAAATTATGCGTAAATTTAAAGAACGGAGGCTATATGAAAGATATAGTAAAAGTAATGGCCGTTGTTATGATTGCAATATTTATGATACAGGCGACTTGCGGTAAACCAAAGCCGGTGACAATCACGCCGTATGAAGAGATTGAGATCGAAGACTGGGTTTATTATCATAATATGTCGATTGCTTATGACGGTTCTCAATATATAACAATGAATGGCGGTAATGACGATTATTGTATCATCAATACTTATGAAGATGATGGAGAATGGCTATATGATTTTGACCTGGGTATTGATGGACGCACCATATTTTATGACGCCAAGAAAAGTCGGCTGCTTGGCAAACTATATGGCACCGGTTTATACGAATTGAAGCTTAATGAAGACCAGGCAAATCTTTTATATACGGATGTATTCGAATACGACAACAGTTCAGTCGCTTTTGCACCAGACGGCAAATATGCTTATGAATTGACTGAAACCGGTTATATCCGATTTATTAATCTAAATAATGGTAAGTTCGAAAAACAGATAAAAATCACGACCTATACTGATGAACACGGGTTTGCCACAAGCATGGCAGCATCAGATAAATATTTCTTTATCTGGGGTGCATTAGGTTCGGAAATCGTGGTGCTTGACCTCAAAGGCAGATATGTTACATCATTTGAACTGCCCAGGTCAGGATTAAGTTTTTCATTATCCTATTGTAATAATATGCTCTGGATTGCTGAAGATGCAGACGGTGCGGATGAAGGTTATACTGGATATTGGTATGGTTATTCATTAAATATTCAATAATAAAGCACATATAGATATAAAAGCTCGTATAGTTAGACTTGACTATACGGGCTTTTTATTTTAGTCTATTTTACAATGTTAGTCAAAGAATTTGATTATAATCTTCCTCAAGAAATGATTGCACAGCAGCCGCTCGAACATCGGGAACAGTCGCGTTTATTAATGCTCCAAAGATACTCAGGCAAAATAAGCGAAATCATATTTAAGGATATTATTGATTATTTAAAGCTAGGTGATTTGCTGGTGCTGAATCAGACCAGAGTAATTCCGGCACGGATTTATGGTAATTTAGCAACAACCAATAAAAGGGTAGAGCTGTTATTATTAAGAAATATTAAAAACAATACCTGGGAAGCATTATCCAGACCGGCACGAAAATTGAAAGTCGGGGTAATGGTCAATTTTGAGGGCGCATCGGCAAAAATCGTCGAGCGCAAAGAGTCTGGTGTCAGAATTGTTGAGTTTTCAGGTAAGAGTGTCGGTGAATTGATGTCTGAACAGGGTGAAATTGCCCTACCACCCTATATCAAATCTGAAGTCAGAGATTTTGAGCGCTATCAGACTGTTTATGCTCAAAACCCGGGCGCAATTGCCGCACCAACTGCCGGATTACATTTTACGCCCGAGTTACTTGATAAAATCAGGGCAAAAGGTATTGAGATTGAAAAAATTGTACTTCACGCAGGTCTGGGTACATTCAGACCAGTGCAAGTTGACACAGTGGAAAAGCATACAATGTATTATGAAGAATTCGAGATAACAGACCAGAATGCACAGAAAATTAACCAGGTAAAACAAGAAAACCGAAGAATCATTGCCTGCGGCACAACTGTGGTGCGGGCACTGGAATCACAAGCCATAATCAATGAGCAGGGTATGAGCCAGATTAAACCGATGAGGGGTTTGACCAATCTGTATATTTATCCTGGTTATGGGTTTAAAATTGTGGACGCGATGATTACAAATTTTCATTTACCAAAATCAACGCTATTAATGCTGGTGTCGGCATTCTCATCTAAAGAGAATATCTTTAATGCCTATGAATATGCGATTAAGAACAAGTTCAGATTTTATAGTTTTGGCGATGCGATGTTTATTTATTAAATCATGAAACCACGGATTACACTGATTAGACGGATTAAAAAAGAAATCCGTGGAAATCCGTTAAATCTGTGGTTAAAAAAGAGAAAATGGAATTTTTGACAATCGGCGAAATTATTGATGCGGCCAAAGGCGAGCTGATTAAAGGTAACCGTGAGCATCTGGTTAGCAATATTACAATTGATTCACGAATAGTTAAAAAAGACGACTGTTATATTGCAATTGTTGGCAAGACGCTCAATGGTCATAATTTTGGATATGAGGCAATCGAAAAGGGTGCGACAACTATTATCGCTCATCAATTATTAGAAGTACTGTCACCGGTCAATAATCTAATCAAAGTGAAGAATACAACACGAGCATTGGGTGATATTGCGCTTTATTACCGGAGAAAATTTACACCCCGGGTGGTTGCGATAACCGGCAGTAATGGCAAGACAACAACCAAAGAAATGATTGGACATATCCTGCACAATAAATTAAAGACAGTCAAAGCACCAAACAGTTTTAATAATGATATTGGCGTACCTTTAACAGTATTAAATATCGACAGCCATACTCAGGCATTAATTCTGGAAATGGAGATGAATGAACTGGGTGGAATTAGAAGACTTTGTGATATTGCTTTACCGCAAATAGGTGTTGTAACTAATATTGGCGATACCCACCTCGAATTCTTAAAAGACCGTGATGGCGTGGCGCAGGAAAAATCCGAACTGCTCGAATCGATTGCCCTATTCGGCACCGCAGTTCTGAATGCGGATGACGAGCTGGTTATGCAGATTGGTGATAAATACGAATATAAAGACAAGATAACCTATGGGTTGGGTGACCATGCCAATATTTATGCCAGTGATATTAAGAATCTTTATGAGAGCGGCACTGAATTCAAATTGTGCGGAAAATATCCGGTTCGGTTAAGCGTTCCAGGAATTTATAATATTTATAATGCTTTAGCCGCGGTGGGTGTTGCTCGTATTTTTGATATCGGTTATGAAGAGATTGTCAGTTTATTGACATCATTTAAATTAACCTCAATGCGTATGGAAAGATTGAACATACATGGTATTGAAATAATCAATGATGCTTATAATGCCAATCCTCAATCCATGCTTGCATCTTTACAGACTTTTGCCCAGTTTCCAAGTCAGGAAAGGAAAGTTCTCATCTTGGGAGATATGCTCGAGCTCGGTAAAAAGAGTAAAGAACTGCATAAAAATGTCGGGAAAAATCTGCCCGATGGCATGAATCTGCTTGTGACTGTTGGTAAAGGGGCAAAGTTTATTGCCCAGCAAGCCAAATATGCCAAAAAAATCGAGCAGATATTATCGTTTGCTGATGCAGAAGAAGCAGCAAATAAATTGGTTGACATTATCAAGATTAACGATAAAATACTTATTAAAGGCTCCAGAGCTATGAAATTGGAAAAGATAATAAATAAATTAAAGGAATATTATGATTGCAAAACCAAAACCAGTTAAGATTACTGATACTACACTTCGTGACGGTCATCAGTCATTATGGGCAACCCGGATGAAGACCGCTGAGATGTTACCGATTTTGGAAAAACTGGATGCGGTTGGTTACTGGTCATTAGAGATGTGGGGCGGCGCAACTTTTGATGTGGCAATGCGATTTTTGAACGAAGACCCATGGGAGAGACTATCATCGGTCCGCAAGCAGATTAAAAAGACTAAAATACAGATGCTCTTGCGCGGGCAGAATATTGTCGGTTATCGAAATTATCCGGATGACCTGCTCGAAGCGTTTATTGAAAAAACCGCTGAACGAGGCATGGATATTTTCCGTATTTTTGATGCCTTGAATGATGTGCGTAACATCCAAAAAGCAATTGAATGTGTAAAGAAATATAAGAAACACGCTCAGGGAACACTCTGTTATACAGTCAGTCCGGTACATACAATAGATTATTTTTTAGAGGTTGCTCAAAAACAGGCAGATTTGGGTATTGATAGTATCTGTATCAAAGACATGGCTGGGATAATTGCCCCAGATATTTCCTATGAACTGGTCAAGCGTTTAAAAGAAGAGATTAAACTGCCGGTCCAGCTACATACCCATTCATCAAGCGGTATGGCAGTTGCCAGTTATTTAAAAGCAGTTGAGGCTGGTGTTGATATAATTGATACTGCACATGCGCCGCTGGCATTCGGCACTTCACAGCCGGCAGTCGAATCAATTATTGCCATGCTTACTAATAGCCAGTATAATCCTCAGCTTAATACTGAAATGGTCGAACAGGTATCCAATTATTTTGACCAGATGAAGACCGAGCGGTGCATTAAATACGATAAACTAATTGACGAGATGGTGGTGATTCATCAGATTCCAGGCGGTATGGCTTCAAATTTAATCTCCCAACTCCAACAACAGAATGCAGCCGATAAATTGCAGGAGGTGTTAGCAGAAGTTCCCAAAGTAAGAAAAGATATGGGTTATCCGCCATTAGTAACACCAACCAGCCAGATTGTCGGGGTGCAGGCAGTATTCAATGTGTTGGCAGGTGAGCGGTATAAAATTATTCCCAATGAGATAAAAGAATATGTCCGCGGTTTATACGGTAAACCACCAGTACCGATTAAAGACGCAATCCGCCGCAAGATATTAGGCAGTGAGCGACCGATTACAATCCGGCCCGCTGATTTATTAGAACCGGTCATGGTAAAAGTGAAACAGGAATTAGATTTGAAGTATGTAAAAAAAGAGGAAGATTATATAACTTATGCTTTGTTTCCAGAACAGGCATTGAAGTTTTTCGAAACTCGGGAAAATCCCGAGAAATTTGTCAGGGAAGAAAAAGAAGAGGAAAGAGCAATGAAACAAGAAGATAAACAAGGGCTGGATATTATCCGCGAACTTCTGGAATTATCTTCCAAACATAATCTGGCAGAACTGGAATGGGAATACAGCGGTAATAAGGTAAAAATCCGGCGCGTCAACCAGCACGCACCATTAAATATTAGTCAAACAACACCTGAAAATCAACAAATCACCCATTCCACAATACCTGTACAACCACAAATTGACGGCATTCCCGAAACAAGACTAATATCAAACCAGACATCAGTTACGGCGGG
>JGI24123J20310_1001141_pt1 | contig 11896 bp, 9 predicted proteins | sample SubbioCR12Aug_5A_FD_20310 | JGI IMG/M metagenome (IMG submission 20310)
CCGCCGCGGCGAGCAGCCGGTGTTCACGGGCGGCCGCGCCATCACCGGGTGGCGGGAAGATCCCGACGGCGTGTGGCGCGTGACCCTGCCGGAGGTGCGGGAGGGCAAGTGGGATTTCGCGCAGCTCTTCGTGAACGGCGAGCGGCGCTTCCGCCCGCGCCTGCCCAAGGAGGGCTACTTCAACTCCGTCGAAAACTTCGAGAAGAACGACAAGGGCATCAACGGCTTCATCTTCAAGGACAAAGACATCGACCCCGCGTGGGCGAACCTCGCCGACATCGAGTTCCACGTGCTGCACATCTGGTCCGCCTCGCGCATGCGGGCGGCCTCCGTCGAGCCCGGCACGAACGTCGTGCGCTTCCCGCAGACCCGCGCCTACAACTCGTACTGGTCTGACTTCAAGAACCGCCGCTACTGGGCCGAGAACGTCAAGGAGGCCTTCGGCACACCCGGCGAGTGGTATCTCGACAAGCCCACGGGAACCCTCTCCTACACGCCGCTGCCCGGCGAAAGGCTGGCAGGCGCCCGCATCGAGGCACCCGTCCTGTCCCAACTGCTCATTCTGCAAGGCTTCGATAACCAGCCTCTCGCCCACCTGACGCTGGAGGGCCTCGTCTTCCGCCAGTCGCAATGGGTCACGCCGCCCACAGGCAACTTCGTGCCGCAGGGCGAGATGAACATCCCCGCCGCCGTCGAGGTCGTCTGCGCGCGGGACGTCTTGATCCGGCGCTGCGCCTTCACCCAGCTCGGCGGGTACGCCATGGCGTTCGGCCCCGGTGCCCACTCGAACACGGTGGAGCACTGCCTGATGACCGACCTCGGCGCGGGCGGCGTCAAGATCGGCCCCCCCTACGTCGGCTACCGCATGGCCGAGGCCCCCAAGAACCCTCTCACACCTGACGCGCCCGACGGCCTCGCCAAGACCACCTCCGCCATCACCGTCAGCGACTGTCGCATCACCGGCGGCGGACGCATCCACCCCGCCGCGCACGGCGTCTGGGTGGGCCACTCCTCCCACAACCGGATCGTCCACAACGAGATCAGCGACCTCTACTACACCGCCGTCTCCCTCGGCTGGGTCTGGGGCTACGCCGAACCCTCGCGCGCCCACCACAACGAGGTCGCCTTCAACCACATGCACCGCATCGGCCAAGGCGTCCTCTCCGACATGGGCGGCGTCTACACCCTCGGCGTCTCGCCCGGCACCACCGTCCACGGCAACCGCATCCACGACATCCACGCCTACGACTACGGCGGCTGGGGGCTTTACACCGACGAAGGCTCCACCGGCATCCGCATGTACAACAACCTCGTCTACAACGTCAAAACCGGCGGCTTCCACCAGCACTACGGGCGAGAGAACGTCATCGAGAACAACATCTTCGCTAACTCGCGCAAAGACCAGATCCAGCGCACCCGCGATGAGGACCACATCTCCTTCTTCTTCCGCAACAACCTCGTCTACTGGGACAACGACGGCGTCCTCCTCGGCAAGAACTGGAAGAGCGGCCTCCGCGGCGAAAAAGACGGCAAGCCCACCCAGCACTACGAACTCGGCCCCAACCTCTACTGGCACGCCTCCGGCAAGCAGGACATCTTCCCCGGCCAGAAAACGCTCCAGCAGTGGCAGGCCGAGACCGGGCAGGATGCAGGTTCCCTCGTCGCCGACCCGCTGTTCGAGGATCCCGCGTCCGGCGACTTCCGCCTGAAGCCCGGCTCACCCGCGGCAAAAGTCGGCTTCACCCCGTTCGACACCACCGCCGTCGGCCCGCGCGACCCCTCGCGCCTGCCGCGCCTGCCGTCACGCCCCGTGCCGACGATGTATCCGTGAGCCGTTTTCAGGTGACTCAGCGGTAAACCTCGTCCGCCCACTCATAGGCCTCGGAGTAAGGCTCTTCAAACAACGTCTCGATCATGAATTTCAGGACGCGGGCACTGTTGAAGAGCTGGTGGTACCGCGACCTTCCGGCGGCGGCCACAGCCCGGCGATTCTCGTCGTGGGCATGAAAATAGAGTGCTTTCTCTCGCAAATCCTCTGCGGACGAGAAAAAGACGCATTCTTTTTCGGTGAAGAACCGCTGCATTTGTCCCTTGTCGCTCAGGAACGTCAACAGTCCGTTCCCCATCAGATGCGCGATCCGGTCGGACGAATAAAGCGGCCACCCCTCCTTGCGGTTCAGGTTGAGAGCCATCTTGCTCTCTGCCAGAGCTTTTTCGTAATTGGCCCCCCACACCGGCGGGCTCCCAAACATGCCGAAGATATCAAAGCGAAGAGTATTCTTAAGTTGTGGGGCGAGGTGTCCTAAAAGTACGGAACGTTCATCATCTGCTGACCCTTTGCCGCAAAAAACCAAATCCCGTGCAAACGCTGTTTTTTGCGAATTATTTTCTGTTTCCATGGCGGGGTCGGAAGGGTTCGGCATATAGGCCACCACATTTTTTCCGGTGCAAAACCGTTTTAATCCTTGCCCCCCGGTCGTCACAAAAATGGCGTCTGCCGAAAACATCCGTTCTTGAATCTGCCGGACGTGCCAGTCCATCCAGAGGGCATCGATATTGAAATGCGCCACGCGGATACCCGGCAAGGCCGAACGGATCTCCTCTAACGCCCAGTTCCTAATGAAGTCACAATGCCCGATGAACAGGACATCCGGCTTGAAGTTTTTCGCCGTTTTCACCAGCCGACGGTTTGTCAGAGGTTCCCCGATCGGGTGAATTCCTAACGGTGAAAGGAATCGGGCAATGTCCCTGTCACTGAATTCGGCCAATCGGTGATTGCTTCGAATCGCACCGCAAACCAATTTACGGCCGGGCCCCATTTTAAGGTTCCCATATTGCCGAAGCTGCATATTATCGACGACCAAGATACGCATACGTGCACCCGTCCGGTAACGCCTGATTACCTACTTGCCGGAAAGCAGTTTTGTTAATTTCACGGCCCCCAAATCGTTGAGATGGTCTGCATCGAAAAAGTCCGCTTCAACAAATTGCGGATCCTTGAGCAGATTGATGAATGATACGCCGTCCTGTCTGCCAAGATCCTCGCAAACCAGAAGCGTGTTTCTCAATTGGCCCTGATCCAGCCGATCTGTGTATGAACTCCATGCTGGCGGCATAAAAATGACAACCTCGATTTTTCGCTCCCGACACCGATTTATGATGTCCTTCAGAAACCCGATATTCTCGTCTACCGTGCTCTGGCTTGTTCGTATTGTGTGTCGCGTCGCCGCCTCACCGCCGCTCCGAGCCCAGTCCTTTGCCCTCAAGTCGTGATGGTAACTCAAGCCGAACCCAGTCGGGCTGCATGATTGAGCCGATTTTCGGCCACTATAATAATCCCATATGTTCTTCAATTGCCGTCCCATTCTTCCGCTCAAGATTTCTAAGTTGTTTCGCAACGGATAAAGGGCGTTATACCCCCAATAGATTCGGTAATTCTTGATTCGCCACGCTTCGGCACTTTCGGATAACTTCATGTACAAGGAAAAATATGAGATGGGAATCAGGACCTTTTTCAACGCGCCCATTTTTTCAATATATGTGCCCAAAATAAACGAATCGAATTCCAGCGTTTGCGATACATTTGCCGCATTTAGAGCCGGCACACCGATCAAATCGGTGTTGACACCGAAAAGTGCATGCGAGTTTCCCAATACGAGGGTTTCAATAGTCGCACACTGTTCCTCCAACGCCTTTCGCTTGATTGAGTGGTCATTGGGAATATGCCTGATTGTGAATTCCACGCAACAAAGGAACACGAGAATGCCCGACGCAAAAAGGGCATTTATCAGAATGATGTTTTTCGTCATAAGTGAACTCCTAGAACTGAAAATAAATGAACGTCTGCTGAGTTGCCCCGAAGAGGAAGATTAGTCCCAGAACCCCGTAATACACAAGCCACCGAATGAACGTCGGCATTTTTCTTTCATCCAGCACCAAGGGGTGCGGCTTATTACGCTGCATCCACTCCAAACAGATGAAAAGACATATAATGCCGAGTAAGGTTAGCGGCGAGCAAAAAGGCGTTCCTGGCAAATAACTAGACCGGAAATCTTTGAAAGAACCGATCGCCGCCAAATATCGAAAGGCTTTCGACACTGACTCGGCACGGAAAAAGACCCATGCCACAACCGTTGCCGAAAAGGTGGCGAGCATACCGCCAAGTTCTGTCGCAGAAGGCAGGCGCCTGCCGTCTGCGACATTGTCGGTGTGCATGCGATTCCGCCCAATCAGCAGTTGGGGCAGAAAATAGCAGGCATTGAGAGCTCCCCAGAAAACAAATGTCCAATTTGCGCCATGCCAGAAACCGCTGACAACAAACAAGAGCAAAACGTTTCTTACCGTCATCCACTTCGACCCCCGGCTTCCTCCAAGCGGAAAATAGAGATAATCGCGGAACCATGTGCTTAGCGAAATATGCCATCGCCGCCAGAATTCCGCGATGCTCCTTGAGAAATACGGATACGAGAAGTTTCGCATGAGCCTAAAGCCAAAAAGCCTAGCACAACCAATCGCAATGTCGGAGTATCCCGAGAAATCGCCGTATATCTGAAAAGCGAACAACACCGCAGCGTACGCGAGCACTCCGCTTGGCAACGCCTCATAATTTGCGTAAACATCGTTCACAATGATCGCGCAATTGTCGGCGACAACGATTTTCTTGAAAAAGCCCCACAACATCTGCCTAATGCCGTCAGCCGAAGACGTGTAATCCCTCCGATACAAGAGGTCAAATTGCGGCAGCAATTTTGTGGAGCGTTCAATTGGGCCGGCAACCAGTTGCGGGAAAAAACTGATATAGGCAAAAAACGCAACCCAGTCACGAGTTGCCTGTATATCACCCCTGTAAACATCAATCACGTAACTCATGGCCTGAAACGTAAAAAAACTGATTCCGACGGGTAAAATGACGCGCATGGATGACACATTCGGATTCATCCCTAGCGCATCCAATAGCATCAAAGCGTTTTCCAGAAAGAAATTATAGTATTTGAAAACACCGAGCATCCCGAAGCAAACAAGACACGCGGAAATCAACCAGACTCGGGCCGCATGCGTATTTCCTTCGCACCGCTTAATGCCAAGCCCCGAGAGGAAACACACCGTGGACATAAATGCTATTAATCCCAAGAACCGCCAGTCCCAGCACCCGTAGAAATAATAGCTCACAACAAGAATAAAACCGTTCCGGATGGGCACGGTTTTGTTGAACAAACTCCAATAAAGAGAATAAGTGATCGCCAAGAAGACCAAAAAATCGACGGAGTTGAATAACATGATAATTTAGCCCGTCCCGATAGCACCATTCTCGACTGAAAACGCCCCTAATCTGCTTAACGCCGCAAATGAGTGGTTTGGGCAGGAAACAGATGTCCACGTTGCCCATGTTATACGAAAAAGGTTGGGAACCTTAATGCATATGGTCTTCATTATTACTGGGGCATGCGTATAGCGTCAACTCTCTTTTCGGACTTGTATCTTTTTGTCCACCAGGTAATACATTGGGTAAAACGAGATGACACGGCGTTCCATGCTTTGCTATTATTTCCGCCAGAGGGAGATACCACATTCAAAACAAGAAACACTCGTTTTTTTGCCAGCATCACTCTTGGAACATGCGTATTTTTTGTGTATAACTGAATTAAGGTGATGAAGTCATGCGTATCTTAATGGTAGATAACATGCAAATCCGTCGGTACGGGAATCTCCAGATGGGGCCGGGGAGGAAACTGGTTTGTGCCGCAGTTCGAAGTAATCATCGGCTCGCCGAATTCAGCGACAGGGACATCGCCCGATTCCTTTCCCCGTGCGGGATTAGGGCCGTCGGAGGGTATCTTGCAAACATTAAGCTGATACAGACCGCAAAAAACTTTAAGCCAGACGCCTTGTTTATTGGACATTGTGATTATATTTGCAACTGGGCCTTGAATTCGATACGAAAAATGTTGCCGGCGATCCGCATGGCCCACTTCAATGTTGACCCGCTCTGGATGGACTGGCATGTCCGGCAGATTCAAGAGCGGGTGCATTCGACAGATGCCATTTTCGTGACAACAGGCGGCTCAACGCTTAAAAAGTTCTGCACCGGCAAGAATACCGTTGCCTATATGCCAAACCCTTCTGATGGGTCTATGGAAAGAGCCGACAACTCCTTGAAAGTGGACTTCTCCCGCGATTTGGTTTTTTGTGGCAAGGAACTTCCCCACGACGACCGGACTGAATTGCTTCGCTCTCTCGTTGATAAGCTCAACGGGAAGTTACGCTTTGACATCTTCGGCATGTTTGGACACCCTGCGCAATGGGGCGCAAATTATGAGACCATGTTGTCAAACAGCAAGATGGCACTGAATATCAACCGCAAGGAAGGTTGGCCTTTGGCCTCTTCAGATCGGATCGCGCACCTGATGGGAAACGGACTGCTGACCTTTCTGAGTGACAAAGGGCAAATGGAAAAGTTTTTCAGCGATAAGGATGTGGTTTTCTTTAAGGATGCCGGTGATTTGGCGGAAAAGATTCTGTACTTCCATGCGCACGACGAGAAACGCCGTGCTGTGGCCGCATCAGGGCGAGCTCGCTATCACACGTTGTTTGACAGCAGCCGCGTCTTGAAATTCATGCTTGAAACTCTTTTTCACGAGCCGTATTCCGAGGTCTATGAGTGGGCGGATGAGGTTTATCGATGAGCATAACAACAAATCTTCTTTCTTTGGCATCTCACTTTTCTGCTTTTGGGCTATGTCGTGAATAAACACCCATTCCTTTCTGCTCTGGGCAACAGGTGCCACATGTCTCCCCTCGCAGCCGATATCAGCCCGAGTAATCTAGCTACCTCGAAGAAGCCTTTGGTCTCGCTATGCCTTTTTGCATACAACCACGAACGCTGGATTCGTCAGGCCGTTGAAGGTGCTTTGGCGCAAACATACTCGCCGCTGGAGATTCTTTTTTCAGATGACGGCTCTTCCGACAAAACGTTTGCCATTATGGAGGAGCTTTCAAAACAATACGTAGGGCCCCATAAAATATTGCTGAACCGGAATGAGCACAATGCGGGCATCCTGCCTCATTTTAACAAGCTTGTTTCATTAGCGACGGGCGATTTGTTGGTTTGCGCCGCCGGGGATGACATCTCTGTTCCTGAGCGCGTGGCCACACTCGTAAACGCTTGGGTTAAACATGACATGAAGCCGCTGGTCATTTGCTCTGGGGTTGCATTTCTGAAGTCGGAAAATCAGAAATGCGGCATATGGAAGCCCAATCAGTGCGGCACGGAAACCATCTCCCGATCGGAGTTTCTTCGAACGACACCGTGCTTTGGCGCATCAGCGGCTTACGCATCGCGCCTATTCAATCTTTACCCCGCACCGAGTGACCGCGCACTCAGCGAAGACAATCTGTATTTCGCTCGAGCCTATTTGGCCGGCGATATTCTTTGGCTTCAAGATGTCTTAGTGCATTATCGTCTAGGAGGTGTTTCGAGCAAGAACAGCATGTCGCTTATGTGGTTCAAAACCCAAAACGCTTTTTTCATCCCCTTGTATCGCCAACTACTCAAAGACATTGACCATCTGAAATCCACTGGCTTTGCCACCTATCACGATGAAGAAGCGGTCGCCAGGCAACGGCTCTATTCCGAACTCGTTAAAGCACGGATGTTAAAGTCTGCTACATGGCGGATCCGTTTACGTTGGTATCAACTGTTAAAACGCTCTGACCCATTTCTAAAACACGACTGGTTTTGGCGAATCCTATGCCTCCCGTTGGTTATCGCACGTCCAATGATAAATCTTGTGCGGATTTACAAGCCGCTCGCCTATCGAATCAAGATCCAAACGCGTCCCATCAGGTACCGATTCTATGCGCTGTTCGGAAAAATGAGAAAGCTGAACCCAGATATCCATCCCCCCTGTTGAAGATCAGGCCTTTGAACTGTCGGAGAGGCCGCGCATGCGCAACCATTTAATGGCCGTTCTAACATCCCCTTTTCTTAGTGCGCGTAACCCTCTCTTGTGGTAGATGCGATAAACCGCTTTTCTTAAAAGTTTTTTGTCCATGACATTTTTTTCAAAGATCCTGACAAGCGTGTCACTCAGATCTTTTGAGCTAAGATTGTCCCCGTGCCTTCTATAGTAAACCAGTTTTTCATCAACAAACCCGACTGGATAGTTTTTCGTCAGGCGTAGCCAGAAATCGGTGTCTTCGATTGCAAACTGTGGATCGTACATGCCGATAAGGTCAAAGACTGATCGGCGGAAAAGAGCCGTAGGCGTATTAATTCCCCCCTTTCCAAAAAGGATCGCTTCAAATAAGTCTCCGCTGTTGCGTTTTTTCGTGTAATCCACCTCGCCAATGAGGCGGCCCTCCTGATTAATGAGCCATGAGTTACTATGTACGAGTGCGACCTCTGGATGAGCCTCCAAGTACGCGACTTGCCGAGCCGTTTTTTCCGGATGAAACTGATCATCCGATCCGACAAAGCAAATATATTTACCTTTTGCCTGTGAGCAAATCTCGTTTAGTGTATTGCACAGCCCTTTATTGGGCCGACTCTGAATTAAATATGGCCGAGATGTCTGTCGTTCCAGTATTTCGCATGCAGCGGAATAGGAGTTGTCCACAGAACCATCGTCCACAACAATAATTTCGATGTTGCCGTATGTTTGCGCAATAATCGAGGCCAAACAATCGCCGACGAAATCCGCATGATTGTAGAGGGGTACCCCAATCGTTACGAGCGGGGAAACCCATGAGTTATCGCACATGAAAGAAACCCCATCTCGTATTTATCGCCACCAGAGCGCGCATCATACCATCCGATTAATCTTTTGCAAAACTTGGCTCACATGGCAGATTTCAACGGTCGTTAAGTGAGGCCCGATCGGAAGGCTCAACACCTCATCAGCCAGTTGCTCCGCTACAGGGAATGTGCCCCTTTTATATCCCAATTCTTTGTAAGCTCCGGAAAGATGCGCAGGAACGGGATAGTGTATCAAAGAGCCGATCCCCTCCTCGGACAGCGTTTCATGCAAAAGATTGCGTTGTCGATGCCGCACGACAAAAAGATGCCAGGCATGTCCGCAACCCTCCATGACGTGCGGCAAAACGATGTCGGCAACCCCTTTCAGCGCGGACAGATAGTCCGCTGCGACGCAGCGGCGCCTCATGTTCCATTCTTCAAGTCTTGCCAGTTTTACCCGCAAGAACGCCGCCGTAAGCTCGTCGATCCGCGAGTTGATGCCAAGACGCTCATGCTGATATTTCACCGCCGCCCCATAATTCCGGAGCGCTCTCACTTTTTCAGCAACATCCGCCTCGTTCGTGACCACGGCCCCGGCATCGGAAAAGGCTCCGAGATTTTTGCCAGGATAGAAGCTGAATCCGGCGGCATTTCCAAGACAACCGCACTTGACGCCCCGATAAACCGCGCCATGGGCCTGAGCGGCGTCTTCAATCACTTTGAGTTGGTGTTTTTCTGCAATCGCTCTAATCGGATCCATGTCGGCGGGGTGCCCATACAAATGAACAGGCATAATCGCCTTTGTGCGTGGAGTAATGGCCGCCTCAATCTTCGACGGGTCTATATTGTAATAGACGGGCTCAACGTCAACGGGGATGGGTGTTGCGCCCGCATAACTTACAGCAAGCCATGTCGCAATAAAGGTGTGCGCCGGGACAACGACTTCGTCGCCGAGCCCGATCCCATAAGCCCGAAGAATAAGGTGAAGCGCGTCAAGTCCGTTGCCGCAGCCGACACAATACTTCGCGCCGCAGAAAGCGGCAAACTCAGCCTCGAACGCCTCAAGCTCTTTTCCGAGAAGATACCATCCCGATTCCATGACCCGATGATATGCGGCGTCAAACTCGGGCTGGAGTTCTTTGTACGTTGGCAACAACTCAAGAAAAGGGATATTCACAGCTGAGCGTCCTTCAGAAAAAGGTCATAATCGCGGTAATAATCGGATTCATCAAAAAGGTTGGAGGCGAGAACCATGCAAACCGAGCCGGATGAAAAGTTCGTTAACTCCCTCCATACCATTGGGCACACATAAAGCCCATAGTAGGATCGGGCCAGATGGAACCGTTTCTTTTTGAGGCCATCATCCAGCAAAACGTCAAAACTTCCGGACATGGCCACGATCAACTGGTGCAACCCTTTGTGCGCATGTCCCCCTCGGACACTCCCGCCGGGGACATCGTATAGATAGTACACGCGCTCAATAGCGAACGGGATATGCCGCTGTCCTTCGACAAACGTGAGATTGCCACGGGAGTCCGTGACCTTCGGGAGTTCAATCACGCGACAATCAGACAGGCTCATTTTGCCTCCATTGTCGTGAGGTGCCGGATGACGCGAGCGGGATTACCCGCAACCACTGCATTAGCGGGCACAGACCGCGTCACAACACTCCCTGCGCCCACCATAGCCCCGGCTCCAATCTCAATCCCGGGCAGAAGAACGGCTCCGGCACCAACCGAACATCCTTTTCGCAGCACAATCTTTTCTTTTACAAAGCCTGCATTTCGGCTGCGCGGATATCGGTCGTTTGAAAACACCGCAGCAGGCCCGATAAAAACATCGTCTTCGACTTCAATCCCATCCCAGAGATAAACCCCGCATTTTACTGTTACGCGGTCACCGACGCGTACCCCGTTCTCGACGAAGGTATGATCGCAAAGATTACAGTCACTTCCGATGATAGCTTCCGGTAACACGTGAGCCCAGGCCCATACTTTCGTGCGGGGCCCAATAACCGCCCCGGCCTCTACCAACGCCAGAGGATGGATAAAACAGGACATTTCACACATACGTCTTCAGATAATCTCATTAGGGCAACGTGGTGTCGAGTAGAAATCATCTCTCTGTATGTCCCTGTAGATGGGCGGAGTTCTTGGCGTGTCAGGGCGTGTTCAGGAAGACCCGCAACCGGTAGAACTGCTTGCTGGTTGTTTCGGGACTGACGGAGGAGTCGTCGAGGATCAGGGCGTCGCCGTCCCATGCGGCGGGCCAGTCGGTGCGGGAATCGAAGAGGACGCGGTCCCACAGGCGGAGGTCGGCGGAGGCCTCGACGCGGTAGGCGAGGTCGCGTTTGCCGGGATCGAAACGGAAACGGTAGGAGGGGAGCCCGTCCGCGAGGGAGAGGCGCGGCAGGAAGTCGGGGAGGTGTGCGCCGGGGGTGAAGCCGAAGGCATAGAGGAGGAGGTTGGGGAGGCCGTTGGTGGCGTTCGCCGCGGGGAGGGTGGCGGAGCCGGACTGGCCGGGATAGTGGGCGTCGGCCCATTCGGCGTAACGGAGGGGGGCGGCGCCTGCGCGGACTTCGATGACCCAGCCTTGGCGCGTGCCGTCGGCGAAGTCGGCGCGTTCGGGGACGGCGGTGGCGGCGAGGGGCAGAAGGCCGAGGTAGGGGGAGTAGGCGCGGCCCGCGAGCTTGTGGGTGCCGCTGGGGTCGGGGGTGAAGAAACGGACGGTGGCGGCGTCGAGGAAGGTGGCGAGGTTGCCGGGCAGCTCGACGAAAAGTCCGCCGCGGAGGCGGTCGCCCTCGGCGAGGTCGGCGACGTCGAGGTAGATGTCGATGAGGGGCCACGCGCCGGCGGCGTAGGCGGAGAAGAGGCGCAGGACGCCGTTGCCGCTGGCGGCGGGGTCGGCGTAGGCGGGCGAGCCGCGTGTCGAGAAGGAGAAGGCGTAGTTCAGGCCGAGGGCGATGGGGGCGGAGAGGATGGTGCGGTCGAGCGCGACGGTGCCGGTGCCGAGGAGGGGGCCGACGGAGGAGGTGCCGGAGAGGGTGGCGGCGGTTTCGAGGGTGACGGAGGAGGCGAGCGGCCCGCGGACGTCGAGGGTGCCGTTGCTGACGGTGACGGGCTGGAGGTAGCCGTCGCTCGCGCCGGAGAGGATGAGGCGGCC
>JGI24123J20310_1001151_pt1 | contig 11771 bp, 8 predicted proteins | sample SubbioCR12Aug_5A_FD_20310 | JGI IMG/M metagenome (IMG submission 20310)
CCACTGCTTCGACAACTTCTTTACGCTTTTGACTTCGTTTCTCGGCTCTATTCATGGCTAAATTATACTATAATATGCGAAAACTTATGCAACGATTAATACTAACGCTAACGTAGCCTTATTTAAACGGCGAGGGCTCATGCCATTCAATTTCGGCGTGTTCCAAATGATAATCGGCGATGGTTTGTAAAGGCCCGCCAATTTCAGCAGCGTCATAACTCATCAGGCTGATGCGTTGTATCAAGCAAGACGTTGCGCTGCTTTGTGGAAATGCTTTCATGCGCGAAAAAATAGTCTCTCTGGGCCAAGTTCCTGCATAAAGACCAACCGTCACATGAGGTGTATAAGCAGGACTAAAATAGACCTGCACAGAGGAAGCCAGACAGCTATGCAAAGTAGCAATGCTGCTTGTACCCCTCTCATGAACATGCAAAAAAGGGGCGGAAGAAAAGCTCGACAATGTGCCGATTTTGATTTCAAAAGGTTTAAGACAGGCCAGACGCATCCATGCTATTTGGCAATCAAAGGCTTTGGCTACGAAGTCGTCTGAGTGCCTGGGATTGTTGCTTGGAAATCCGCAGAGGCTTAAAGTGATATGCGGTTGGCGGTTATAGTCATCCAGCAGAAATTCGGCCAGATGTTGCTTTGCGGCGTTGACCTTTTGACCTACATCAGGAAAATCAACGTCGATTGCCCAGAAGGCAAAACGCGATCTTCCTAAATGCCATTCCGGAAAATCCCTGCGTACATTGGGTAGGGTATGAAGGCCATCGAAATAGTGGTGTTCAGCATTGGTCACAGCCATTGATCAAGCTGAAGCAATGTTTGGCGAGGGGTTCATCAAATGAATTGCCGCTATTGTCAGGTTAACGTTGCATTCTTGAGCAGTGATTTAAGCCCAGCAGGGTTAGCGTATCGTTTCACCTGGTCTTTATAGCTTATCAACGATGCCGCCAAGGCTTTATTTTTGTCGATACACACAGCAACGGCTTCCAGTTTTGGGTGCGGTCTGCGAATTTCATAACCCTGTGTTGTAATGCCGATGGCTTCTCTGGCTGTCACTGTTATTCGTTTCATCGTGTCGTCCCACAGATTGCTCCAGCTAAGCGGCGAGGCAAAATGAAATTCAGTCATGGCCTGAATGCTTCCCAGTAACCAGGCGTCATTGGCCAACAGAGACCAGTTTCGAGTGTCCAGAATGCTGCCCATCGGGCCAGTCGAACCTTCGGCGAGTGTGCCGAGGTTTTCTTTCATGATGGCATCGATACTGGGAAATGACTCGTCAGACGGAACCCAGGAATAGTCTTCTTCACCGTTATCATTACGGATACTGATCCGAAGCGCCAGACGGCCGACAATGGTCACCCCGAAAGGTATCGTGTTTCCATCGACATCAAGTAATGTCGTTCCTTGCCGGGCATGCTGATAGATTTTAAAAGCAGTGTCTATATTTTGCGGATTTAACGAAGCGTCAGAATAATAATCTGTGCCGCACTCAAACGCATCTTGCCGAAAATTATTAATATCTGTGTACATGGTTTTACTGTGCTTCCCGGATGATTCTGCCTTCTATTTGATGCCTTATTGTCTTGTCAGGCAACGTGCTGATTGCTTCCTCGACTGTTTTACGGAAACTTGCGGCAGTTCCTTTATCCAGACGTGCTGGACTGGATTTTCCTGCCCCTTTGGAAAAGAGGGTATAGCCATCGATAAAACCATTTTCCCAAATGAAATCAGTGCTGGCGACCCGGTATTTTTTATCAATATCCAGCGGTTGGTAAGCAGCGTTACTTCGCAATTTGACCTCAACATTGGCAGGAGTTATGGCATAAGTATAAACGCCGTTCGATTCCATCGCATGATACTTGAACCGGAGCCCGGCTACCTGAAGAAAACGACCGTTACCCAGATGTGATTTTGACACCGAGTTTTTCAGTACATCCAATATTTGCGCGCCGGTAAGTTCGAAACTGACCAGTCCATTGTCGTAATAAAAAAGCCCTTCCATGTCATAAACCGTAATCGGGCCGGGTGGAATGTTGTCGTTGATGCGAATGCCTCCGCCGTTGGTAAACGCAATGTCGGTATTCATGTGCTCGCGGATCACATCGGTCAGAAAATTTCCCAGTGCCGTTTCCCGGCCTCGCACTGCCGGTTCGACGCCTTCCAGCAGATAGCGGGTATAGCCTAATACCTGGTTCAGATCCTTGTTTTTTTTGTTGAATTCTTCCGCCAGCCGGGCCAATTGTTTACCCACTTCGGCATCGACCCGCGCATCTTTTTCCAGCTTATTGTTTACGTCGATTTTTCGGTGGCGGGTTTCGACGCTACCATCAGACAAAACACGGACATCATGAATCACGGCGCTCTGAATGTCCGCATCGGCCTTGGTAATCCAGGTTTTTCCGGCTTGTTTCTCGATATAGAAATGTTCATGGCCGCCGATTATCAGATTTATCTCCGGAAACTCGTGAGCCAGCCATTGATCCTGATCGAGGTTTTGATGCGTCAGCGCGATGATCACAGCGGCACCTTTTGCCTTTAAATCGGCTATCGCATTGCTGATCACTTTTCGGCGAATTTCCAGGTCGTAATCGAAACTGACATAAGGCGGCTTTTGGCTGTCCAGCGTGATGCCGAACAGGCCTACCTTCACGCCATTGATGTCCTTGATCAGCACTTCATGGGCATTGGTTAATCGTTCAGAGAAGGGGGAGCCTGATGACGTCTCGGAAGAACGGTAGCGGACATTGGCGGATAACCAGGCAAAATCTGACTGAGCAATACGTCCTAGCAACACGCCCGGATCAGGATCATCAAATTCATGGTTGCCGAACACAGCCACCATGCGGTCATCGAAAGCCGATTCATTGCCATCCATCAGGTTTAATACTTTAACCATGCCATCGCCTTTTAAATACTTGCTCATGACCGATGGAAACAGAAAATCTCCGCCGTGCAGCATCAATACCTGTTCACCGGCGTCTTCAAGCTGCTTGCGAAGTGTGCGCAAACGAGCAAAACCACCGATACTGCCGTTTTCCAGACCCTCGATCTTATAGGAATCATTAATCTGCAAAATTGAAAATTGTGCTTCACGTTGAACCGGAGTGAGAAGAGCGCTGTCTTTTCGCGGTCTTATTTCCGAACAACTTGCCGTCCACAACAAGACGCTGATCAGCAAAATATGCCTGGCCACCTTCCAAAAGTTCATCGTACAACCTATTTTGTTGTTAAACGCAAGAATTTAAGAGCGATTTATTAGGGCTGTAAAAATACACCAGTTGCTGGATGACATCAATTTTGATTAATACGCTCGGTAAGTTCATGATTCCCCGGTTCTCTGGAAATAGGACATTATGTTGATATGGGGTAACTACTCGCTTGCTTTGAATTAAGGTTGTAGGTGCTGATTTAAAAGGACGCATCAATACGTCCCTGTAGCTCTCTGCAACATCCCTGTTGCAGAAGCCTTTTCAATCAACCACCTACACCCACTAAAATGGGAGGGGGTGAGCAGATACGATGTGGGTTGATGTTTTGTTCGGTGTCATGCCGTAAAGAGGTCTAATGGATATCGCCGAACAATAGGATTTTTTCAAACTTTAGCGAAACTGATAGCTTATGTCGAAACGTATCCTGTTATGTACCGACCTTGACCGCACCCTGCTGCCAAACGGCAACCAACCTGAATCACCGGGTGCCAGAGCCGCGTTCACTCGCCTGGTTTCTCGTCCGAAGATCAGTTTGGCTTATGTCAGCGGTCGGCACCGTGAGCTGGTTGAGCAAGCTATTACCGAATATCAACTACCCCCGCCGGATTGGGTGATCGGCGATGTCGGTACGACACTCTATCAGGTAAATAAAGGTGAATGGCGCCATTGGATTGATTGGGAGCACTTCATTGCTGCAGATTGGCGTGGGTTGACGGCTAAGGATTTAAGACCAATGTTTACGGAATTTCGCGCGTTGACTCTTCAGGAAGAAAGCAAACAAAATCGCTATAAACTCAGTTATTATCTGCCTTTAGAATCTTTCGCCCTCACGCTTCAGCAAGAGATGCTCTCGCGTCTTTGGTCTGCCAATATAAAAGCGAGCCTGATTTTTAGCGTTGATAAAGCCAGTTCGACCTGCCTTCTTGATGTATTGCCGCAGCGTGCAACCAAACTTCATGCCATTGAATTTTTAATGCAACAGCAAGGCTTTACCATTGACAATACGGTTTTTGCTGGCGACAGTGGTAACGATTTGCTGGTGCTTGCCAGTGCTATTCATTCCGTATTGGTCGCCAATGCTGACCATGAGGTTGCCGAGCTGGCTCAATTTCAATCTCGGCAACAGGGAACAACGGCGGCATTGTATCTGGCGCAAGGCGGCTTTCTGGGTATGAACGGCAATTACAGTGCCGGTATTATTGAAGGCGTTGCCCATTATCATCCGGAGATCCGGACTTGGATGGAACAAGACGATGAACAATAACGAACCTCTGCATATTTTCGGTGAAGTGCTGTTCGACCATTTTCCTGACGGTAGCCGGGTTCTGGGCGGCGCACCTTTTAATGTCGCCTGGCATTTACAGGCATTGGGACTGTCGCCCCGATTCATCAGTCGTATCGGCGACGATGCATCCGGACAGGAAGTTGCAGCCTTAATGGACTATTGGGGGATGCGTAAAGAGGCCATGCACCTCGGTCATGAACACCCAACCGGCAGTGTTCGTGTGCTTATAGAGGAGGGTGAGCCGCATTACGACATCATCGCCGAATGTGCCTACGATTTTATTGACAGCCAATTCGTTGAGGAAAAAGGCACTCAGGGCATTTTATACCACGGCACGCTGGCGCTCAGAAATCCGGTTGCGCGCTCGGCTTTGCAAACCATCAAAGCGAGCCATCATGGTAAAATCTTTGTCGATATCAATTTGAGGCCACCTTGGTGGGAACGGGAATCGGTGTTACCGCTGCTTCGTGATGCGCATTGGGTCAAGCTCAATGAGGCGGAGCTCTTCCAATTATGTCCTGAGCCATCCGGATTGGAACCTGCCATGTGGTCATGTTGTGAGCGATTCGACCTGGACTTGCTGGTCGTGACCCGTGGAGCAAAAGGCGCTGTCGCTTGCGGCAGGCGGCATGATTTTATTGCGGTCAAACCAGCTGAAAGCACACCGGTTGTCGATACGGTGGGAGCAGGCGATGCATTTGCTGCCATAGTGCTGATGGGGTTGAGCAAACAGTGGGCTATGGCGCTCACGCTGGAAAGGGCTCAAGCTTTTGCAAGCACGTTGGTCGGCAAACGCGGAGCAACCGTGTGTGATGGTCTGTTTTACCGCTCGTTCAATGAGCAATGGCGTTGAACGATTCCGCTGGGTTAAAGTCACCTTTAATCGACAACCAGTGAAGTGTCATAAGGTTTCCTGATTATAAAGATCAATCAGCGTAGTCAAAATCGTCATCTCTGCAGAGCCTGCCTCGGTCAGGGAATGCCGGGGGATTGCCGAGATCCAGATGCCATGGATGGCGAGCGCCGAACACATCCTTGTGATCTGGATTCCGGCAATCCCTGCCGGAAAGACGTTGTTGCTGAAGCATCTTTATAATCAGGTAAGGTTTTAACCGGTGGCTATAGCCGTGATAATAGATGATGACTTCTCGTAAATTCATTAGACGAATTATCCCCTACCACGTTGTAAAAATCTGATTAACCATCCTGTTTAGTTTATGCGTATGTGGATTTTCAGTCTGCTATACGAATCCATCGGCTAAAGCCGGTTGTTAAGTTAATTTTATTTTAAAAAATGCAAACTATTAAGCCTCAAAAATCTGGTAACAGTGACCTGCTCGCCAGCTTGAAATACGATTTTCCAGCGGGTATTGCTGTTTTTCTGATTTCCATTCCGCTGTCTTTGGGAATAGCGCTGGCATCTGGAGCGCCCCTGTTCTCGGGGGTGATTGCCGGTATTATTGGCGGAATAATCATTGCTCCGTTGAGTGGTTCCGCGTTGGGAATCAGCGGTCCAAGTGCGGGAATCGCTGTGATTGTCCTGTCAGCCATTGAAATGCTGGGGTTTAATGGTTTCCTTCTCGCGCTGTTGGTGGCAGGCATCATTCAAATTTTCATGGGCCTGACCCGGGCCGGGGTTATTGCTTATTATTTTCCGTCGTCCGTCATTAACGGCATGTTGTCGGGTATTGGGATCATTCTGTTCCTGAAACAAATTCCCCATGCTGTTGGCTATGACCTGGATTATGAAGGTGACACTTCATTTTTTCAGGCGGACAGCTACTCATCTTTTTCTGAACTGGCGCATATGATGGAATACAGTTCGCCTACCGCTATTGTAATAGCGCTCATATCGCTGGCGATTCTTATACTCTGGGAACAGCCGATAATGAGGCATTATCGATTTTTTCAGCTGTTCCAAGGGGTTTTAACCGCAATCGTAGTCGCTGTGCTGATCAATCAAGGGCTGCAAAACTTCTATCCGGAACTGGCGTTAACCGGCAATCACCTGGTCATGGTGCCTGTGCTGCAAAATCCCGGTGATTTATTCAGTCAGCTTCATTTTCCGGACTTTTCCCAATTTAACAATCCCGCGATTTATATGACCGCATTAACACTGGCCGTTGTTGCCAGTTTGAAGACGCTACTCTCTTTGGAAGCGGTCGATAAAATGGATCCCGTTAAAAGAGTCACTTCAGCTAATCGTGAACTGATTGTTCAGGGCATAGGCAATGCATTTAGTGGTTTACTTGGTGGTTTGCCGTTAGCGCAAGTTGTCGTGCGAAGTTCTATTAATGTTCAATCCGGCGCAAAAACCAAAGCGGCCGCTGTCATTTATGGCTTGCTGCTGTTTTTTGCGGTCATTCTTATCCCGACGCTGCTCAACAAAATTCCTTTAGCCAGTTTATCAAGCGTGTTATTGGTTGTCGGTTATAAACTCATCAGACCGGAATCTTTCAGGGTCATGTACAAAGCGGGCCTGTATCATTTTATTCCGTTCTGCATGACGATTTTGGGGATGGTATTTACCGACTTGCTTAGTGGTCTGGCTATTGGACTGGTCACCGCCTTGTTTTCCATTTTGCTGGAAAACTATAAAAGCGCCTTTTATTTGAGTGAATCCCACATCGGCAATAAAACCATTCTGCGGTTATCCGAACATGTCTCTTTTTTGAACAAGGCTAATATCCAGCAAACCTTCGAACAGTTGCCCGATTATTCGGACGTTGTCATTGACGCAACTCGTTCAAAATACATTGATTATGATGTCTACGAAATCATAGAAAACTTCAAAGTCGAGGCGCAGCGCAAGCATATCAAACTGACTCTGGAAAATCTGCGCGGTTTCGGCGTCCTTCCGCCAGTTGAGAATGCCCGTGCACCCACTTATGATAGTCAGAAGTCATTGACCCCTTCTAAGGTGCTGGAACTGCTGAAAGAGGGCAATGAGCGTTTTGTTAATAATCTCAAGTCAAACCGGAATTTACTGGAACAGATTAATGATACCCGGCAAGGGCAATTCCCGATTGCAATTATCCTGAGCTGCATGGATTCGCGTACATCGGTTGAACTCATTTTCGATCAGGGCTTAGGTGATGTCTTCAGTGTTCGGGTGGCGGGTAACGTGATCAATGACGATATTCTCGGTAGCATGGAATACGCCTGTAAAGTCGCAGGCTCAAAGTTAATTGTGGTGCTGGGGCACTCGCATTGCGGCGCGGTCAAAGGCGCTTGCACAAATGTTGAACTGGGTCATTTGAGTGGACTTTTAGCCAAAATCAAGCCGGCTGTTGATGCTGTAAATGCAGAGCAATCTTTAGCGTTCACGGTTGATGATGAAGATCTGGTGCAAAAGGTCGCCGATAAGAATGTGCAGTTGACCGTTGAGCAGATCAGAAATAAAAGCTCTTTGCTGGACGGTATGGTAAAAAGCGGCGAGATTGACATCGTCGGTTCGATGTACAGCATTGAAACCGGAAAAGTGAAATATTATGCAGTTGATGATTAAATGTATCTGCTGATCCCTCCCGGTTCATTCGGTGTAGGTGCTTGATTTCAAGGGACGCATGAGTAAGTCCCTGTAGCTCTCTGCAACATCCCTTGTTGCACAAGCTTTTTCAATCAGCTCCACCCCTCAATTCCAAGCGGGCGAGTTGATACGATTAAAGAATCTCCTGATTAGCAAGCTGTTTCAGCTAAATACAAAAGCGCCCGTCATGCCCGTCGGGAAACGGGCATCCAGTGCCATGAAGGTTAATCTGCTAGCTATCCATGTAGTCTGGATTTCGGCAATCCATCGGCATTCCCTGGCCGGGGCAGGCTCTGCCGAAATGACGCGGTCGGCTAGGGGAAAAGTGTTAGAACTGAAGCATCTTTATAATCAGGAAGAATCTTAAGGACTTTTTAATCCTCAAGCACTTTAAGAATTTCGGTTTCTATTCTCTGTTGCTCTTCCAACTCGGTGATGGGTAAGTGGTGTTGATTGGTAACATAAAACATGTCTTCCGCCCGACTGCCGATTGTCGTTATTTTTGCACTGTGCAGATGTATGGCCTGTTCCAGAAAGACATGGCCAATTTTAGACAAAAGACCTGCGTGGTCAGTTGTGATCAGTTCTATCATCGTTTGTCGGCTGACCGAGTCGGCATTGAATTTGATACTGGAAGGAATAGGGAAGTGTTTTGCCTGTCTTGACTGGCGGTGGATATTGCCGTCTCCTTTTACTTCCTTTTGCAATAGGCTGGCGCGCAGGGTTTTACAGATTTGAACTTCCCTGAATAATTCGTTGATGGGTTGTCCAGACTGTTCAAGCACCTGAAAGCTGCTCAGCACATAATTGTCGATTGTGGTCACGAATCGGGCATCGAGAATGGTCAGGCCCAATTGGTCGAGAGTAGCAGTGCTCAGGGAAAAGATGGTTCCTTCGTTGATGGTATAGATAAAAACTTCTGCGCTGCCCAGTTGCGTTTGCGGACGGAGCAGGACCAGGGGAAAGTCGACTTCACTGGAAGAGGCAATCGCGATGGTGTGCCAGGCAATTTCATCGGCTGAAAAACGTAAGAAATAATCATCACTGGCATGCCGCCAGGAAGCATCGATGGACGGCTCGGAAAGGCCCAGTTTGATGAGTTCTTCTCTGGCTTCTTTTTTGGTTTCAAGGCGTCGGTCCGCGAGTGCGGCCGGATTTGACAAGCCTTTTTGCAGCGTCTTGTAAGTGACGGCATAAAGTTCCTTGAGCAGAGCATCTTTCCATGAATTCCAGAGTTTAGGATTGGTTGCCCGGATATCGGCTACGGTCAGTAAATACAGATGCTTAAGATATTCTATGCTACCCACCTTGCGGGCGAATTTATGAATGACATCCAGATCGCTGATATCGCGTCTTTGAGCCGTCATTGACATGATCAGATGATGGCGAACCAACCAGGTAATCAGTTTGGTATCGTGCGTGGACAGGTTATGTTGAATGCAGAAGTTTCTGGCGATATCTTCACCAATGGTCGAATGATCTCCGTTTCTGCCTTTGGCAATGTCATGAAACAGCGCTGCCAGATACAGCACTTCCGGTTTTTCGATTAGTAAAAAGATTTGATTGCAATAGGGCAGTTCGTCACTATGAATGTCCAGCGAGAAACGGCGCAAATTACGGATTACAAAAAGAGTATGCTCGTCTACGGTATAAACGTGAAACAGGTCGTATTGCATCCTTGCAACGATATTGGCAAAGCTGGGTAAATAAGCAGCTAAAATGCCGTAACGATTCATCCGTCTTAACTGTTGAGTAATGCCTCTGGGTTGCCGGAATATTTCTATGAACAGGCGATTAGCCGTTTTGTTTTGCCGGAAATCGTCATCGATCAAATGCAGGCTTTTTCGTATCAAGCGGATGGTCGTCGCTCTGACGCCGGTCAGTGAACCGTTTTGCTGTAGCAGCAGAAAAATCTCAAAAAAAGCTGTCGGCTCTCGTTCGAAAACACCGTCGTCTACCACTTCAAGATAACCGTTTATGATATTGAAATGGTCGTTCAGAGGAATCGAATTTTCAGCCGAATCACCAAAAATAAACCGCTCGTTAAACAACTGCAACAACATTTCATTTTGTCTTTCCAGGCCTTGCACCGTTTTAAAATAAAACTGCATGAACTGTTCAACATCTTCATTGTAATGCTGGTTTTCTTCACTGAAACCAAATTGTTGGGCGAGGGCGCGTTGATGATCAAAGAACAGGCGGTTTTCACACCGGCGTGTCAAAAGGTGCAGCGCATAACGGATACGCCACAGTACATCCAGCGCGGCGACCAGATCGGCGTATTCGGATTTGGGCAAAAACCCGTATTTGACCAGTTCCTCGGGCAGAAATCCGTATTTGACCAGTTCCCTGAGTTCTGAAGTGTCGTAATGCCTTTTGAATACCCAGGCAATGACATGCAGGTCGCGCAATCCGCCGGGTCCTTCCTTGATATTGGGTTCAAGGTTGTAAGCGGTGTCATGGTATTTCTTGTAACGGCGTTTCTGCTCTTGCATTTTTGCAGCAAAAAACTGGTCGGCCGGCCAAATCTTTTCGGGTGTGATTTCGGCTTTCAGCGCTTCCAAAAGAATAACCGAACCGTTTATAAGCCTGATTTCCATCAGGCTGGTCATAATGGTCTGGTCGAGTTTAGCCGCTTCTACACATTCATGGATAGTGCGCACGCTGAATCCCGGCTTCAAGCCGATATCCCACAGAAATGTCAGAAAGCGGCCAAGGCCTTCATTGATAACGACTGATTCTTCAATATTCAGCAGGACCAGGATGTCAATATCGGAATAGGGGAACAATTCCCGCCGTCCGTAGCCACCGACCGCACACAGTGACAATTGAGAGACATATTCACCCAGAAAATATTGGCAGCAACAACTGAGAATTTGATCGACAAAATCCGACTTTTCTTCGAGTAAGGCGGCTACTGATTGGTGTGGATCAAATTTCTCGCTGAGGTTTTTATCCTGTTGTTTGAGGAGTTCCTTAAATAACAGCAAGCTGTCTTGCCTGGCAAAAAGGGAAGAGTTGATATTCGGAAATAAGTAAATCACAGTTTCACCCGGCGTAAAGTTACTTTGAAATATACGCTGCATACGAATCAAAAAACAGCTGAAAAAAATTATTGATTCGGATTGACCCCTTCTTGCCGGTAAAGCCAGGCCATTTTTACCTGAATCTGAGCCGTTTTAGGCGTTACTCAGTCCTAAAGACATTAACAAAGAGTCCGTTATAAAGAGCCGTTCTTGTCCGCCGGTAAATAATTTGAAGCTTTCGTGATGAGTTCTTCGAAGGGTTTATGGTTAGCTAAACGCATCACAACCGTTTTTCATAACCACGCGTCACGACTCAGTCAACTGGCTACCGACATGAACGGCTTGAGCTACGATTGCTAACCAGGGTTGTTCTTCAATGGGTTTACCTGAAGGCCGGTAATAATGATTGAGCACTGCAAAACCGGCTGCTTCCAGAAATCGCACGCTGGTTTCCAATTGAATGAAATGCCCGTACCGTTGTCCTGACCAGCCTTCGTCATTTCCGCGAGGATTAGATAAAAATAAAATACCGCCGGGCCGTAATGCTGCGTGCAGCTTATCAAGCACTCGCGGCAATTCCAGACTGGGGACATGAAAGAGAGAGGCATTGGCAAAAATGCCATCGAAACTGTATCCGGACAATTCCAGATCAAGAAACTTTTGATGAAGGATCTCGCAGCCCGAATACCGGCGGGCCATCGCGCAAAACACCTCAC
>JGI24123J20310_1001161_pt1 | contig 11725 bp, 7 predicted proteins | sample SubbioCR12Aug_5A_FD_20310 | JGI IMG/M metagenome (IMG submission 20310)
GAATTTCCTGCGGGACGAGACGGCTGGCGGTCTGCGGACTGATGGGCATGAACCCGCCGTTCGCCGCCATGACCGTGAAATTGAGAGCCGCTCCGAGGAGCAGGATCTTCATCCCCGGCAGTTTGCGATTGAGCCAGGCAAACGCGAGAAGCAGGATTTGCGAGGCGGTCAGAAGTGCCGCCGCCCATAAATCGGGAATCTGCTGACGGACGTTCGGAAGGTAGAGGATGACAAACTGCGGCAGGAAGGCAACGAACACCAGCCAGAGATATTGCAGGGCGGGCGGCTGATAGGGCAAGCCTCGCCAGCGCGCCACGCCAATGCCGATACACAATCCGCCGGCAACGGCAACCAGCAGGATCACTTGCGAAGGGTGTTACCGCCGGCGTCTTCTGGTGCGCCAACGCCCAGGACGAGCATCGTCAGGGTGAGGACGATGAAGGCGAGTTGGATATGCTGGCGGTTTACGCTGGTGAGGGACAAAACGAGGCGGTTGAACGTGGTTTTCATGGCTGTTTTCCTTTCGATTTGAAACTGGAGGAACGTAATTTTCTCCAACTATATTTGACCCCAGGCTTCAAAACAGGCTTCAAAAAATGGAAAATACAGCCGTTTTCAGGTGTTTTTGCGGTTGGCAACTGACAGAGATTACTTTGTCAACCGAACATAAAGTTCTTCAGTTTCCTTTGAAGGCGGCAGGTTGAACAGGTCCTGCACAGCGCTGTGGCAGGCTTTATACACCCGTGTGACGGAGGCGCGGTCGCCAAGCCGGTGATGGGCTTCCATGGCGGTACGGTACGCAGATTCACAGCCGGGATCATGCGCAATGGCTTGCTGTGCAGTCGTCACGGCTTTTTCGTATTGCGCATGTTGTTTGTACAAATCCGCCAGACTGACGAGTGCGTTGAGATACGCCTGTCCCAGCCGTTCGCGGTCATAAACCGCCCAATCTGCATAGACATCATCTAGATAAGGACCGCGCACAAAACCCACCGCCTTTTGATAAAAGTCCATTTGTTCGGCAGGGATGTTCGTTGATTTTGCGCGAGATAGGAAAGCCTCAAATGCTTCCACATCGTATTCGTAATCAAGGTGACGGTTGAATGTGTAATGGTTATCCTGAAAAATGACGACATCCTGCCCCACAGCGCGGCGCAGACGATACACCTCGTTCTTGAAGCGCAGTTTCAACTTGGACGGTTCGTACATATCGCTCCAGAGCGCTTCGCCGATCTGTTCCTTTGTCAGCGGTTTTGTGGCGGCAAGCAGGAAGAAGAACAGATCACGGACGGATTGGGTCTGCCAGTCGGAGATTGTCAATGGCTTTCCCTCAACCAACACCACGGTATGACCAAATGCTTGAACGGTCAAATGTGGGTCCGGGCTGGAAACCACCTGCGCCTGCCGCCTCAATTGACGGCGGAGGGAGGGCATTTTTATAGAAAGGCGATCCGCCTGCACAAACAAGTCTCGTGTAACACGCTCAAGCCCGGGCGTATCGCGCAAACCATTCAGCCAATCCCGAGCCTGATGCACGGCAACCAGCATGGCATGAATGTTTTTTCCGAGATTTGCGCGAATTTCATTCATCAGTTGAGCCGTTCTGTCGCGATTGCCCTCCTGCCAGCAAGCCGCGCCAAGCCAGACGCGCGCCACGGCTGTTTCGTTATTCCTGCCATCCTCGATAAAGCATTTTTCCGCATTCTCAAGCGATTCAATCGCCTGACGGAATTTCTCTTCCAGTAAATATGCCCGTCCATAAACAAGACTAAGAAGACCGTTTTCATAATTCGAGCCGCCGGAGAGAATCGCATCCGCCACATCTTGTGCGATTTCACGCGCAAGGAGAACATCTTTTTGAAGCAACGCCAGATTTGCCTGCGCAAGCGCCAAAAAATGACGCAGGAAACGGTCATCCATATCTTGAAGGACGCCCGACGCGTGTTGATAATTTCGCCCCGCCATGTCAAAATCTTCCAACTCGGCATATAAATCCCCAAGACCAATGGAGATTAAAGCATCCAAACGAGCGGTGCGACTGCGACGGGCATATATCAGCCCTTCTTCAAGGGTTAAAGCGGCTTTTTCATATTCACCTTGAAAGTAATACAAGAAGCCAAGATTATTCAGCAAATTGGCTTGCCATGTCACATTTCCCTCTTTCCGCCAGATCTGTAGCGCCTTTTCGTAAGCATTACGTGCTTCAGTAAACTCGCCGATCGCGCGGTATACAATTCCAGTTTCCATCAATAACACCGGGATATTCGCCTTGTTGATCTGACTCTGAATTTCCAGTGAATGTTCGAAGAAGACAACTGCCCGACGGGCATTTCCCAAACGATAAAGTGCTATACCTTTGAGCCTCAAGGCTTCGGCGTGGAGCAGCTGCATGTCATCATCCGCCTCGGTTGCCTCGATCACTTCTTCTGCGGCGTGAAGGGAGGCGGTGTAATCGCCCAACAGGCGGTATGCGGTCGCACAGCGGACCAGGTTCAGGTTAATACCGGAAGCGTTCCCTTCGCGGCGGTAGATCTCATCCGCTTGGATGAGAAACTCCAATCCCTTGTGCAGATCCCCTTTTGTGTATGTGATCGCCCCACGGATGGAAAGCAGACCGGGGCGCGTCCGCAACAGGGATGGGGGCAGTTCGTTCAGCCAGGCTTCCATCGTCAGGTGCGCGCTCTGCAGCATGGATGTGCTGGCGCGTTCGATCAGTTCCGCCAGGGCGTTTGAATCGTCCAACTGGCGGCAGATATGATGCGCCCGTTCCCATTCGCCCATGGTTTCGTATGCCTGTTGCAGGCGGAGGAGGATCGGCTTGACTTCATGCGCATATCCGCGCTCGAACCGCTCGCGGATGAAATCCCGAAACAGGTGATGATATCGAAGCCATCTCCCGCCTTCGCCGACGGGCAGGGCAAAAAGGTTACTGCGGGAGATCAATTTGATCCAGTTCTGCCAGTCCTGCGGCTGGTGGTATAACGGGGCAAGCACCGTCTCACAAAGTGAGGCGTCGAATTCATCCAGAAGCGAAGTGCGTAGAATGAATTCCTGCAGATCGTCAGGCTGACGATCCAGCACCTGTTGACCGAGGTATTCGAACAATCCCGCACTGCTCTCCACAATTGTGCGGACGGAGTTCCTTCGCAGGGTCGCCATATCCGAGAATTGCAAGCCGGTGATCCATCCCTCGGTTTCGGCGGCAAGGCGGCTGGCTTCCTCGTCGGAAATGTGCAACCCCTTGTTTTGCGCCAGAAGCGCCTGGATCTCATCCGGTAGAAAGGCGAGGTCTGCGAAGTCCAATCCGCCCACTTGCTCGCGCGCGACAAGCAGCGGCATGTCGGGAAGCCCGATCACCTTTCGGGCCGAAATGACGAGATGACAATTGTCATCCACCAGATGTACGAAGCGATTGATGAAGTTTTGGATCGGCTGGGATTCTTCGATCAGGTGGAAATCATCCAGCACGAGGATAAAGTGTTCCGGCACCTGGTCGTACAATTCGTTGATCATGGTGACCAGCAGGCGTTCCATACCCTGTTCGAACGAGGACATGGTCTCGAGCGCGCTTTTCGACTGGCTCCCGAATTTAGGAAAGCGCTCGGACAGGGCGGCGATGAAATAGGCGGCAAAGCGCCTGGGTTCGCGGTCCAGTTCATCGAGCGCCAGCCAGCAACAGGGGAGTTCGCTGGCGTGCGCCAGGTCGATCAGCAACGACGTCTTCCCATACCCGGCGGGGGCGGAGACAAGCGTCAGCCGCTTATCGAGGGAATCGAACAGCAGGTCCAACAGCCGCTTGCGCGTGAGCAGTTCCTCGCGGCGGCGGGGAGGGATAACCTTGGTTTTGCTGATGGGGATGGATGACATGGTTGTTATACCTGTTCACACATGAACAAATAGACCAGGTAACTTTTCTATTTTATCCGAATATGGATTTTTTAAGCCTCCCGCCCAGTGGATTCCTGAACATGCGTGCTATAATCGTTTTTGCCCATGTCCTTTGCTCATCTCCACGTCCACACCGAATATTCCCTGCTCGATGGCTTCTCGAACATCAAGAAGCTGGTTCAGCGCGTCAAGGAAATGAACATGCCCGCCGTGGCGATTACCGATCACGGCACGATGTACGGGGTGATCGATTTCTACAACGCCGCGAGGGATGCGGGCGTCAAGCCGATCATCGGGCTGGAAGCCTACATGGCGGCGCGCAGCATGAAGGACAAGGATTCAAAACTGGACCGCTCGTCCTACCATTTGTTACTGCTTGCCGAAAACCAGACCGGCTACCAAAACCTGCTCAAGATTGCATCCGCCGCGCAGATGGAGGGCTATTACTACTATCCGCGCATCGACCGTGATTTTCTTGCCGCCCACTCCGAGGGACTGATCTGCACATCGGGCTGCATGTCCGCGGAGATTCCGCGCGCGTTGCTGAACGAAAATCCGCAGGAAGCCGTCAAGACATGGAACTGGTATTACGACGTCTTCGGTCCTGACCGCTTTTTCGTGGAACTGCAAGAGCACAACATCCCAGAAATCCTCGATCTGAACAAAAAACTGCTCGAACTCGGCGCGCGCTATTCCGCGAAGTACATCGCCACCAATGACGTGCATTACATCAACCGCGAAGATTCCCGTTTGCAGGATATCCTGCTGGCGATGCAGACGCAGACCACGCTCAACGACCCCGAGCGGATGAAGATGAGCGACGACTCGTACTACCTGCGCTCGCCGGAGGAGATGAGCCGCATCTTCGCCGAGGTGACGGGGGCGTTGTCGAACACACTGCTCATCGCCGAGCGGTGCAATGTCGATCTTTCCTTCAAAGGCTATCACCTGCCGGACTTCCCCGTCCCGCCGGAGCATACAAAGGAATCCTACCTGCGCGAGTTGTGCGAAGCCGGGGCGAGGAAACGATACGGAGACGATGCAGCCAGCCCCAAGGTCCGCGAACGACTCGACTACGAGTTGAAAGTCGTCCACGAGATGGGCTTCGACGCGTACTTCCTCATCGTATGGGATTTGTGCCGCTTCGCCCGTGAAAACGACATCTGGTACAACGCCCGAGGTTCGGCGGCTGGTTCGATCATTGCCTACACACTCGAGATCACCCTCGTGGACCCGCTCGAACACGACCTGATCTTCGAACGCTTCCTGAACCCCGGGCGCATCTCGATGCCCGACATCGACCTCGACTTCCGCGACGACCGCCGCTCGCACATGCTCGAATACTGTGCCAACAAATACGGCTCGGACAAGGTCGCGCAGATCATCACCTTCGGCACGATGGGAACGAAAGCCGCCATCCGCGACGTGGCGCGGGTGATGGAAATTCCCCTGCCCGAAGTGGACCGCGCCGCCAAGCTGGTTCCGTTCGTGGCAGGCGGCGCGACGATGAGCGAGGCGCTGGAGATCCGCGAGTTCAAACAGATCTACGACAGCGACCCGAAGATGCGCGAAGTGATCGACATCGCCGCCAAAATGGAAGGGACTGTGCGCAATGCCGGCACTCACGCGGCGGGCGTGGTCATCTCCGACCAGCCGATCACCGAATACCTGCCGCTCAACCGCCCGACCTCAGGCTCGGAAGATACGCCGATCAAATCGGTGACCCAGTTCGAAATGGGCATCCTCGATTCGCTCGGCATGTTGAAGGTGGACTTCCTCGGTCTGATCACATTGACCGTCATGGCACGCGCCTGCGACATGATCGAGAAGCGGCATGGGATCAAATACGACTTGAACAACATCCCACTCGACGACCCGAAAGCCTTCGAGTTGATGGGTGCGGGACAGACCGCCGGCGTATTCCAGGTGGAAGGCGGCGGGATGACGCGCTGGCTGGTCCAGATGAAGCCGAAGACGTTGGAAAACATCATCGCGATGGTCGCGCTCTACCGCCCGGGACCAATGCAGTTCATCCCCGATTACATCGCCCGCATGCACGGACAGGCAAAGGCGCAGTACCGCCATCCCGCCATGGAGCCGATCTTCAGCGACACCTACGGCATCCCTGTATATCAGGAACAGTTGATGCGCGCCGCAGTGGAACTGGCGGGATACACTCCATCAGAATCGGACGATTTGCGCAAGGCGATCTCGAAGAAGAAAAAGGAAGACATTGAAAAACACCGCGCCAAGTTCGTAAAGGGCGCCGTGGAAAAAGGCATGGAACAATCCATCGCCGATGCCATCTACGCGGACTGGGAAGAGTTCGCGAGGTATGGGTTCAATAAGAGTCACGCCGCGGATTACGGCGTCATCGCCGTGCAGACCGCCTTCCTCAAAGCGCATTATCCAGCCGAATATATGGCGGCGCTCATGTCCGCCTCCGCGAGCCAGACCGAGAAAGTCGCGCTGTACGTTGCGGATGCGCGTTCGCTGGGCGTGCCGGTCCTGCCGCCGGATATCAACGCCTCCGAATGGGATTTCAGCATCGAAGACATCGACCCTTCGACAGGCTTACCTGTGCCTGCGGCACTGGCGCAGGCAGGGCAAGCGCAACCCCACATCCACTTCGGCTTGGGCGCGATCAAGAACGTCGGGCAAAACTCCGTCCAACCGATCATCGACGAGCGCAAACAGAACGGAAAATTCAAAGACCTGAACGACTTCGCCCGCCGCGTAGACTTGCGCTCGACAGGCAAGCGTTCGCTCGAATGCCTCATCAAAGTCGGCGCAATGGACGCGTTCGGCAACCGCGCTTCGCTTCTCGCCGCGCTCGACCGCATCGTCGCCGTCTCCAGCGCCCACTTCCGCGCCGCCGATGCCGGGCAGATGAGTCTCTTCGGCGCGGAGACCGGCGTCGTGGATGAGATCCACCTGCCCGAAGTGAAGGACGTGGAAAAGCGCGACATGCTCAACTGGGAGCGCGAACTCATCGGTTTATATATCTCCGACCACCCGCTCAACGAATACCAAACCACCCTCGCGCAGATCGTCAGTTATTTCTCCGGGCAACTCTCCGAAGCCAGCCATCAGGAAAAAGTGCGCGTCGCCGGTCTCATCACCAACATCCGCCCGTACACCACCAAGGCGGGCAAACCGATGGGCTTCGTCACCATCGAAGACATCCAGGGCGTCATCGAACTCCTGCTCTTCACCCGCACATGGGATCAATACAAGGATCAACTCAGCGGCGGGCAGATCATCATCGTCGAAGGCAAGGTGGACCAGACCAACACCCCGCCCAAGCTTCTGGTGGACACGATCAAAACCGAGATAAAAATACTCGAATCGGCGGACGATCCCTACGCCCGGCAGGATGCGACTCCCATGCCTCTCCTCGCGCGGACGGAAGAACAATCCCCCCGCCGCCCGGACGCGCCTCAACCCAAGCCCGCGCCTGCTCCCGCACCCAGGCAGACTCCAACGCCCAAGCCGACTCCTGCCATCCAGCCTGCTGTCGCGGTCGCTGAACCCGAAGCGGTTTATTCCACCGATGAAGACATGCCCCCGCCGCCGGACAACTTCCCTGATGGCTGGGAGAGCGAATGGCAGCCGTCCTTCGACGATGCCATGCTGGCGTCCAAACCCGAGCCGAAATTCAAGAAAAACGAGCCCGTCACCCCGCCGCTGGTGACTCGCGCTGTCACAGCCCTGGCGAATGCCGGGGACGTGGACTCAACCGAAGACCGGGATGACGCGGTCATTCCGTCGCTGTATGTCCCACTGGCGAAAGAGAACAAGGACAAGGATCATCCGCCGCGACAGATCACCGTCATCCTGCGTCACACCGGGGACAAGGAGCGCGACAAGCGCCGCATCAAGACGCTGTACGGCACGTTGATCTCGCATCACGGACGCGACAAGTTCAGTTTTCAGATCTTCGAGAACGGCAAGGGACACCTGATCGACTTCCCCAACGACACCACGCGCATCTGCCCCGAACTGCTCGATCGCCTAAAAAAGTTGATGGGCGAAGAATCTTGGCGCGTGGAAGAGATTATGTTTCAGTAGAAGAGAGTAGATAAAATGCCAGAATATAAAATCATTACGGGAAACTGCCTTGACCAGTTGAAAACAAAAAAGTTTTCAAAGTCAGTTGATTTAACTTTTCTCGACCCCCCTTTTAATCAAAATAAAGATTACAAGTTTCACAACGATAATCTATCCAACGAAGAATACTGGCAAATGATGAAAGATGTATGCCAGCAGGTTTTTAATGTCACTTCTGAAGGCGGCGCGATTTATTTCATGCAGCGCGAAAAAAACACAGAAGACGTTTTGCGCTGTGTGCGTGAAACTGGTTGGACATTACAAAACCTGATCATCTGGAAAAAGAAGACTTCAGCAGTTCCCGTTACAAGCAAATATGGAAAACATTATCAAATTCTAGCATATGCCACAAAAGGCGAAAAAGCTCGCGTATTTAATCGTTTACGCATCTCCCCGCCGCTGCCCGCCAATTACAAATTCGAACGCGAAAACGGCGTCTATGTCACCGATGTCTGGGACGACATTCGGGAATTAACATCAGGCTATTTTGCCGGTGACGAAGCCATTCGGGATAAAAATGGCGAACGCTTCCACAAACAACAATCCCCGCTTGCGCTTTTGGCGCGAATCATCCTCTCCTCCACAAACCCCGGAGATGTCGTACTGGACCCGTTTGCAGGTACGGGAACTACCCTGCTCGCCGCCCATCAATTGAATAGAAGTTCGATTAGCATCGAAATTGATCCCCAAAATGCTAAAATGATCGAAAAACGCCTGTCGAACATCCGCGAGGCAGATGACATTCAGAAGTATTATCAGGATTATTCATATACGGAAGATTTACCCAGGATTTGGGGAATGACATCCGTAAAAACAAAATCGAGATCTAAATTGATACAGCCCTCATTATTTGGATGAAAACCATGAATTCAATATTCCATTTCTGGAAACATCTATCCCAGAATAAAGCCCGCTTTTCCCGTATTAAGAATATCGCCGATTTTCCATTTGATGAAGCCATGCTTTCGTGTAAAAACACGGGTATTTTTCCAGATATTGCCATCAAGTTGAACAAAGATAACGCGACCTTTACAGGCGGCGAATTGATTGAAATCAAAGACAGTAAAACGTATGTAATCTCCTCTTTCAACTCGACCATCCCCACAGGCAGAAAGAATATTAAGGATATCATCGCATCTGATAAAAGCGCCATCCTTGAACAGATGCAGAAGGCGGGCGATGATGTCTTTTCGCTGGAAACACGGGATGTGTATTATTTTGTGCGCGGACGGAGAAAGGAGCGGCAGAAAATTTGCCTGGTTCACGGAAGTTTCTTCGAAACCATTTCGGCTGATGACTTGGTCCGTGAAGCATTTGCTCAGGTATTGGATGAAGGCTTGCAGGACAAGGATGTTTCAATTGAGGTAAAGGAAACCATCAAATCAGTGTTTTCCCGCCAATCAACATTCAGCCGTGTTAGAAATGTGGAGAAAGCATCCGTCAAATTGCGTTTCCGCGTGATGACGGAAGTAAAAGCAGAGGGAAATATCCTTAACCCAAAAATTTACCCGGAGATTAAGGATGACACACTGAACTTGGTTGCCCCGTATCACTCGGACGAAGAAAAGCAACAGGCAATTTCAAACGCCGAAACAGCGATGGGGAGAGGATTTATTCAGGCGCTTGATGTTTTTTCGATCAAGCACCCTCTTAACGGCTGGTTTCTTGTCTTTCAGGTTACGTTGAAGAAATAAGCTGGCAGCGCAATTCGTATTTGTATAAAACAAACGTCTCTGTTCCCTGTTCCTGCCTGGCTACAACTTTTACAACCCTGCCAATGGTTCTTCGTTGAGTCCATTGGCGGCGGCGATTTCTTCCAGCATGATCTCGACCTCGTCGATGAAGTGGTCGAGTCCCTGCACACGCTCGTGGAATTTGTCGCCGAGCAGACCCAGCTTGTCGCAGGCATCCTGCCAGAATTTCAGGGAGTCGCCGGTCAACACGGCGGCGGATAATGTCCAGGTTTGCAGGATCAGCCACAAGGAAGAGAGAGGCGTGTCCCCGTCCAGCAGGGCTTTGATGGATTTCTCGTAGTAGTTCAGGCGGGCGGGATGAATCCGAACATCCACGCCCGGGGTTTCGGAGGCGGATTGGAACGCCTGCTTCCAATCGGACAACCAGCCCCTGACCGTTTCCGCGTCCACATGGTTCGCTCCGATCAGACCGTACACTGCCGCGACCATCCCGGGCTTTTGCGCTGCTTCGGCGCGCGCGGGGAATTCCAACAGCAGGCGCCGATCCCAGAGGGGCGGACCGCTTAACTCTGCCACGCAGTTGACCACATGGAAGAGGGACTTCATGTACTTGCGGACTTCCTTCGGACCGGCAGGTTGTTCCAGTTCGGCGATGTCCATCCAGATCTGCCTGCCGTGCGAGAGCAGGTTCTGGCAGCGCTGGAGCATGAGCGGCGCCTGCTCAAACTCGAAGCCCGCGCGCAGGCTGGCTTGTACGAAATCGAAGAATTTTTCGCGTTCATAAAGCAGGATGGGATCGTACATTTCGTAGCCGAGCCAGGGATCGCCGCGCAACTCACGCGGGGAATTGAACTCGTCCTTTGCGCGGCGCGCGATGTCGATGTGGAAATCAGGCGTGAGTTTGACGAATTCGCGCCGCTTCATCGGTGCAGTCTTGTGGACGAAGACCAGGTCGATGTCTGTGGTGCCGCCGATCATCGGGTCGGGGGTGAGCAGGGAGCCGGTCAGGTAGGCGGCGATGATGTCCGGGTCGTTGTACGCCCGCTCCTGGACGGTCTCCTTGGCAATTCGTAAAAGGGAATCTCGTGTTACGCGCATATTACCTCCCTACGTCAGCGGCAGGGCTGGCTGGAACGGCGACAGCCCCAACGTTTCACGGATGCGGTTTTCGACCAGTTTGATATGCTCCGCATTGTGGATGATGTTCAGGTTGTTGGTGTCTATTTTCAAAACAGGCGTGTGGTCGTACGGCTTCGAGAAAAATTCCTCGTATGCCATGTTCAATTCATCAATGTAACTGCGTTCCATCTGGCGTTCGTATGGGCGGTCGCGGAAGGCGATGCGCTGCATGAGCGTGTCGGTGCTGGCTTGCAGGTACACCAGCAGGTCTGGCTTGGGGATTTTCTCGCCGAGCGCCTCATGCACTTTGTAATACATTTCCAGTTCGTCGCCTTTCAGGTTGATGCCCGCGAACAGGGCATCCTTTGCAAACGTATAATCCGCGAGCAGGCTTTTTCCCTCCGCCAGGATCTTTGGCACGTTGTTGTTTTGCTGGCGGTAGCGGCTGAGCAAAAAGAAGATCTGCGTCTGGAACGCATAGCGCGCGCGGTCGGCGTAAAAATCGGAGAGGAACGGATTTTCCTCGAACACTTCCAACAATACTTCCGCTTCAAAAGTTGGCTGCAACAATCGGGCAAGCGTGGTCTTGCCCACCCCAATGACGCCTTCGATGGCGATATACATGAACGAATGCTCCCTGAATGGTATTGAGCAAAGGATACCATAAATCCGTAGGGATGCAGCGTTGCTGCATCCATCAAAACCGGGGCTCAGCGCCGCTGTGCCCCTACGGTTATAATTTCATCCATGACCCGCATTTGCATCACGCCGTTCGTGCAGGGGACCGGCGGCATGGCATCCTTTCGTTTGAAATTCGAGCAGGGATTAAAAGCCCGTAATATCGACGTGATCTACGACCTGGATGCGGATTTTGACGCCCTCCTCCTCATTGCAGGGACTCGCTTCCTTCCACG
>JGI24123J20310_1001162_pt1 | contig 11706 bp, 9 predicted proteins | sample SubbioCR12Aug_5A_FD_20310 | JGI IMG/M metagenome (IMG submission 20310)
CTCCAGCCACATCCCGGTGCCGGCCAAGGATCTCTGTGTCGTGCATGGCCGCGGCGACATTCCGCTGGAGCATCTTTCCGTCGTCGCGGACGCCGTCACCACGCCCTACCAGGCGGCCATCCGTGCCGACCTCAAGTCCGGGGACCTGGTCATCGTCATCGGCGCCGCCGGCGGCGTCGGCAGCTTCATGACGCAGACCGCCAAGGGCTTCGGCGCCAGGGTGGTGATCGGCATCGACATCAACGACGAGAAACTCGAGTTCATGAAGGGCTACGGCGCCGACGCGACGATCAATCCGAAGGGCAAGAGCGCCAAGGAAGTGAAGGAGCTCTTCAAGGCCATCTGCAAGGAGAAGGGCGTGCCGTCCGGCTACGGCTGGAAGATCTTCGAAGTCACCGGCACCAAGCCCGGCCAGGAACTGGCGCTGTCCCTGCTCTCCTTCGTCGGCAAGCTGGTCATCGTCGGCTACGGCACGGACGAGACCTCCTACATGCTGTCGAAGCTGATGGCTTTCGACGCCGAGCTGATCGGCACCTGGGGCTGCCTGCCCGCCTACTACCCGCTGGTGCTCGACATGTGCGTCGACGGCCGCATCGCCCTCGGGCCCTTCGTCGAGACGCGGCCGATGAGCCAGATCGAACAGGTCTTCGATGAAGCCCACCATGGCAAGCTGAAGAAGCGCGTCATCCTCACCCCCGATTTCTGAACACACACACATCAGGAGAAACAACATGGCACTGGAATGGCTGCGCAGGGACAACGAACTCAAGGATCACCAGCTTTTCGACAACAGCCACTTCGGCAAGGATGCGCCGACGGTCGTCTATGAAGAACGGCCGGTGATCGACGACAAGGGCCAGGCGGTGGCCGGCCTCTTTTCGGCCTGGATCTGGCTCAATAACCCGTCGCAATACAACTCCTACACTACCGAGATGGTGAAGGGCGTCATCGCCGGCTTCCAGAAGGCCTCGAGCGACCGCCGCATCGTCGCCGTGGTATTCACCGCCGTCGGCGACAAGGCCTTCTGCACCGGCGGCAACACCGCCGAGTATTCTGCCTACTACTCGAAGCGGCCGAACGAATACGGCGAGTACATGGATCTTTTCAACGCCATGGTCGACGGCATCCTCAACTGCAAGAAGCCGGTCATCTGCCGCGTGAACGGCATGCGCGTCGCTGGCGGCCAGGAGATCGGCATGGCCACCGACCTGACCATCTCCTCCGACCTCGCCATCTACGGCCAGGCCGGCCCCAAGCACGGCTCGGCGCCGGACGGCGGCTCGACCGACTTTCTGCCCTGGTTCCTCAACATGGAAGACGCCATGTACAACTGCGTCTCCTGCGAGACCTGGAGCGCCTACAAAATGAAGGCCAAGAACCTCCTCACCAAGGTGGTTCCGGTGCTGAAGAAGGACGGCAAGTGGGTGCGCAACCCGCTCGTCCGCACCGACACCTACGTCGACGACGGCGAGATCGTCTACGGCGAACCGGTATCGAAGGAGCAGGCCGCCAAGGCCAAGGAACTGATGGCCCAATGCACCACCGACTTCGAACTGCTGGACAAGGCGGTGAATGACATCATCTGGAAATTCAGCAACCTCTTCCCGCACTGCCTGATCAAATCGATCGAGGGCATCCGCGCCAAGAAGAAATTCTTCTGGGACCAGGCCAAGCTGCCGAACCGCCACTGGCTGGCCGCCAACATGAACCACGAGGCCTGGCTGGGCTTCAACGCCTTCGACGCCAAGAAGATCACCGGCAAGGACGTCATCGACTTCATCAAGTACCGCCAGCTGGTCGCCGAAGGCGCCGTATTCGACGAGAAGTTCGCCGAGCAGGTGCTGGCCAAGCCGAAAGGGTAATGCTTCTCCTCCCCTCTCCCCGAATATCCCTCCCCTCGCCCCGCTTGCGGGGAGAGGGGCTGGGGGTGAGGGGCAAGCCAGATCAAAAAGTCCCTGTGATACGGCTATCCCGCCGTATCACAGGGACTGACTTTTCTACTTATTTGTCTGCCTGCTCCCGCAGCTTGTACGCCTGCGCAAGCAGCCTCGGCACGTGCGTCGTGGCGACTTCCCAGATGATTTCCGCATCCAGCGCAAAATAGTGGTGGGCGATCAGGTCGCGCAATCGCGCAGGTCCCGCAACATCCGCCGCCGGCAAAGCGGAACACGCTTCGGCCGGGAGCTTCTTGACCGCTTCGCCGATGACCTGGAGATTGAACAAGACCGCGTCAAACACCGCCTCGTCCGAGATGCAAGTCTCGAACGTCCTGCCGGCCACGAAGCGCCCGATCTTTTCGGCGCTGTCGATCAAGTCATCGAGGTAGAGCAGCCAGTCACGCGACATGGATCAAGTCCTTCTCCACGTGACGCCTTGCACGCGGTTTCAGCCCCTTCTCCGTCACCAGGTCGACCGAAGCCCCCAGCAAGGCTTCCAGATAGTCCTTGAGGCCCACATAGCCGTCGAACGTCGCCGGTCCGTCGAACTCGACGAGCACGTCCACGTCGCTGCCTTCGCGCAACTCGTCGCGTGCGGCCGAGCCGAACACGGACAATCCTTTCACGGCAAAGCGGCGCATGATTTCGTCGCGGCGATCGCCCAGCAGGGCCAATACCTGTGATCTGTTCATGGTTCAATCTCCTCGGCAATACTTTACATTTCCGAGACGGTATGCAGAAGTCCTTGGTTGAGCAAGTCCTTGGTTGAGCAAGCCTATCCGAACCCCCATACAAGCCCCCCGCTCAGAATATTCCAGCCGGATCGGGGTGCGGGGAAAAGTCAGCCCCGCCACCACGGCTCTCCCGCCGTATCGCAGCGACTGACTTTTCCCCTTATTGGTCTGCGTGTTCCCGCAGCGTGCGCGCCTGCGCTAGACCACCATCAACTCGATCCGCTTGCCCAGCGCATGCAACGCGCGTTCGAGGGCCGGGACCTTCGTGCCATGCTTCGGGTCGAGCATCCGTCGCGCTTCCTTTTCGTCGAGGCCGAGCCGGCGGGCGAGCTCGGCCTTGCTGACGTTTTGCTCGCGCATGGCCAGATAGAGGGCGGCCTTCATCGCCGTCCCCACCGGCAGGCCGGCCAAATGCTCGCTTTTCCTTTTGGCTGACGGCACCGGAATGTCGAGGCCATCCTCGATCCGCATCTCGATGGCCGCTTCCAGCGCGCCCTCGGCTTCAAGGAGTGCTTCCTCGATGGTCTCCCCCTGCGTCACGACTTCCGGCACATCGCGGCAGGTCACGACGAAGCCGCCATCGGCCTTGTCGGAGGTAAGCGTTACAGGATAGGCAAATCGTTGCATGGCGCGCTCCTAGTTCAAATCGTCGTCTTTCAGGCCCAACTGCTTGAGCATGGCGTAATAGGTTCCGGTCTTGAGTTCATCCTTCAGATTGCGCACCACGGTCCGCCTGTCGCCATACTTCAGCACGCCATGCGAACCCTTGCCCTTGTCCGGGTGCCAGGAGCAGGCAATGGCCTTCTTCCTTGCCAGCTTCTGAATCCGCTTGAGGAACTCGCTGCCTTTCATTGGCACAGTATCGGACAATTATGTCCGCCTTGCAAGCCGGTAATCGAAAATCAATCCAGCCTCCCCACGCAGCGCCCCTGCCGTATCACAGCGACTTTTGCCAGCCCCCAATTTCAACCGCCGAATCGCGTCGCCAGCCCGTCGAGCGTGATGTTCTCGGCAATCTCATCATGCGGAATCAGTACGTAGCGCCATGGCTTCCCGCCGTAGCTCGCCGCATGTTCTGACGCATTCCGGCACCACTTGATCGCCGCCTCTTTTTTGGCGAGAACGACGGGATCGGTCATCTGGTTGCTGGCTTTGGGTTCCAGCATGTAGATGGTGTCGCCGGCCTCGGCGACGAAGTCGGGCTGGTATTCGAGGTGCTCCGCACCGTTGCGGTAGAAGATCTGGAATTGCCCCCGTGCCGGCTTGAACCAGCGCAGGGCGTCCCGTTCCAGAATCACCGCCAGTCTGCGCTCAGCATCCGAGTCGAACTTCTGCACCGGATAAAGGCAGCGCTCGAATCCGTCGAAGAGATAGCGGGCCATGTTGCTCTTGTCGGCGGGCGCAACGCGGTAGTCCGCGAGCGGCTGCTCAGCGGTGAGCGTATAGGCGCTCGGCTTCAGCTCCGTGAAGCCCTTGTTGATCTTCACTTCGTAACCGGAAACATCTTCCCAGTAATGCGCCTGCATCTGCACATGGATGAAGCGCGCGATGTCGCGCTGGTAGCAGCGCAGCACCTTGCGGGCGTCCTCCTCGGAGAGATAGCCGCGGAAATGCGCGACTGTTTGCGCCGCCAGGTCGTAGAGCAGATCGGCGTGGTCGTCGTAGGAAATGTCGTCGAAGTCCACCAGCCCGCCCACCACGTAGTCTTCCAGCCGCGCCTCCTCGATGCCGCCACGTCCGAGCGAAACCACTTCGAGCTGATTGGTGCGCAGGTGCTGAATCCAGAGCTCATCGGATACAGCCGGGTATTTCAGCGTTTCAAGTTTCAGCTTGAAAGGCTTGAAGCCCGATTTCACTTCGCCCTTGGGCGCCACCAGGATGCGCGGGATGTCGATGGTCTGTTGCGTTACCAGTTCCACCGTCCTTGCCACCACCGCGGCGATATCCGGTTTTTCGCCGACACCCTCCAGTTCCAGTTGGGCGGGCCGATACTGCTCTTCCACGACCTTGACGATGGCCGCCTGGATCTCCGGCTTCTTCAGGTGCTCCACCGTCGGCAGGCGCTGCGGCTGGTTTTCCAGTTGTCGAATCACTTCGTAGGCGAGCCTGCCGAGCTTCTGTTCTTCCGGCTTGGTAAAAACCGGGGCGGTATCCTGTCCGGCCACCGTGGTATTGCCGGTGACTTGTGCGGGGTGCAACCCCAGCCGGGTCGCCAGTTGCGGCTGGGACACGACGGTAGTCGTCCTCCTCGTGAGGACGTCGTCATCCAGCACGACCGCTTGCAGGTGAATGGCCGATTCCGGCTTGTTGGCTTCGTCGATGATCTCCTGGAACTTGTCGTGGGCGACGATGTTGAGACGGTCCACGGCCGTGACCCCCGTACGCCTTCCATAGGGCAGCCGCAGGCCGCGCCCGATGGACTGCTCGATGAGGATGCGCGCATTCGCCGCCCGCAGCGGGACGATGGTGTAGAGGTTCGTCACGTCCCAGCCTTCCTTCAGCATGTTGACGTGGATGACGATCTCGGTCGGCTCCTCCGTATGCTCCACCTTGAGCAGGCGCTCGATCATCGCCTCTTCCTCGGCCCCCGTCTTGCTGGAATCCACCTGGATGACCTTGTCCTTGTAGCGCCCTTCGAAGAAGGACTGGACGGTCTGCATCAGCGCCGCCGCGTGCGTGGTGTCGCGCGCGATCACCAGCAGGAAGGGCTTGACGATGGCCTGGCCGGTTTCTCGCGCATAGGTTTCCAGCTCCACCTTCACGCTCTCGTGCAGCCTTACGCCGTCTTCCAGTTTGAGCCGCTCGATCTCCTCCGGCGACATGCCCGCCGGATTGAAGTTCTTGCGCGTCACCACCGCCGGCTCCTTGACGAAGCCGTCGGCCATGGCGCGGCCCAGAGGGTAATCGACGATCACGTTCTTGAACGCCAGCGCGCCCTTGGCCGTCTCCACGAAGGGCGTCGCCGTCAGTTCCAGGCCGAGAATCGGCTTCAGTTCGTTGATCACGCGCACCCCGGCGCTGGCCCGGTAGCGGTGCGACTCGTCCATCAGCAGCACCAGGTCCGGCAGCCCGGCCAGGTAATCGAAATAACTCTCGCCCAGAATCTCGATCAGCCGCTTGGTGCGGGGCGCCCGTTTTTGCGTATGAGCGCCGCGCACCTCGGCGTTGATCTTGGAAATATTGAAGATGTTGATGCGCACGCTGTCGAACAGCACGCCGCTGGCCGGGTCGCGCTGGTCGTAGTTGTCGCCGGTGATGATGGCCGGCGCGTTGGTGGCGAAAGCGTCGATGCCCTTGAAGACATATTTCGGCGTGTTCGGCGTGAAGTCCCCGATCAGCTTGTTGTAGATCGTCAGGTTCGGCGCCAGCACGAAGAAATTGTTGATGCCGTGCGCCAGGTGCAGATAGCTGACGAAAGCGCCCATCAGCCGCGTCTTGCCCACGCCCGTGGCCAGTGCGAAGCACAGCGACGGAAACTCCCGCTCGAAATCCGTGACGGTCGGAAACTCGCTGCGGATGGCTTCCAGCGCGGCCGCCACGTCCGCGCCCTTGCCCGGCGGCGCGATTTCCGTGACGCGGTCGAGAATCTCCAGCGAGCGGCGCTGCGGAGGGCGCAACGAAAGGCGGCCGGCAATGGCATTGACGTGGCGGTTCATCGGGAGCCCCCTTTGTCTTTCCCAATCTGCTCCAACTGCTTCACCGCGCGGTCGAAATCGCTCTCGAACAGCCTGTCCTGCACGATGCGGTATTTCTCGAACTCGCTTTCGGCGTGCGCCTTGGCGATTTCGGCACTCACTTTGCCGGCATCCTGCAAAATTTCCCGATCCCAGAGCGTCAGGAAGCCACTCAGACGCTGTTCCCAGTCCCCCATTGTCATCGGCATTTTGCGCATGGCCTGCATTTCTGCCATGTCCAGGTATGCGGAAACGATCCGCTGCATCTGAGCCAGCTCGAAATCCGACAGGTAGTTCTTCGCAATCGACACATCGTATTGGTGAATCTTTCCATGGGGCGCCCCCTCCCAACTGGTCAACCCCATGTACTCCTTGCGATGATCGGCACGATCAACAAGCACCTCCGCCGCAGTCTGACCGTGTATGGCGTAATGCAGCTTGTTTTGGACTGCGGCAAAAAATCGCCTGGTTGCCGTTGCCGTCGAGTCATAGTCGATGGCCGTGGCGTAAATGTCGGTGATCTTTTGATAGAACTTGCGCTCGGAAAGCCGTATCTCCCGAATCTTTTCCAGTTGACGCTCGAAGAATTCATCGTCCAGGATGCTTCCGCCGTGTTTGAGCCGTTCCACGTCCATGGTCCAGCCCTGAATCGTGTAGTCCTTGACGATCCGATTTGCCCACTTGCGGAATTGCACGGCGCGCTCGTTTTCGATCTTGAAGCCCACGGCAATGATGGCCTGCAGGCTGTAATGCTTGACCCGATAGGACTTGCCATCGGCGGCAGTTGTTAAGTACTGCTTAATAACTGCCTCTTCTTCAAGCTCGTTGTCCGCAACGATTCGCTTCAAGTGCTGGTTGATGGCCGAAACCGACACATCGTAGAGGGTGGCCATCATCTTCTGGGTCAGCCAGATGTTTTCATCCTCGTAGCGCATCTCCACGCTGGCTTCTGCGCTGCCTGTCGCGGCCACGAAGGTCAGGTATTCCGCCGCCGACGAACGGACAAGGGAAATTTCACGCTTCTTCGCCATGCGCGCCTCCCTTGTTCTTGCCCGGCAAGGCTTTCTTCCGGCCTTTTTCAAGCCGCTTCACCGGTTTGGCAATCGCGTCCTCAAAGTCCTTTTCCACCCGCGAAGGCAAGTTGCGCGTCTGCTGCTGGTATCGCGCATACGCCGCCTGCGCCTCGGCCAATGCCGCTTCGGCGGAAACCTTGCCCGCGTGCCGCCCTATCTCCTGCCGAACTTGTAAGTACGGCTTACAAGTTGCCTCTTCCCGCAACTCCCCGGTTTGGTAAATGGCGCGGATATGCTGAGTAATGTTCTGTGGCGTGCTTTGGAACAAGTCAGCCAGTTGCTGCTGGGTCAGCCACAAGCCCCCCTCCTGAAAGCGCACCTGGATGAGCGTCTGGGCATCCTCGGTTTGATACAGCAAAAACTCGCCCCGGCTCACGCTTCCCCCTCCTCGAACAACCCACCCTGCGCCGCATTCCTTGCCCCCGTTCGCCCTGAGCCTGTCGAAGGGCCTGATTCTGTCGAAGTGTCTGGTAGTGGAGCCTGCGGCAGGTTTTCCACCTGCAAGGAATAATCGTCATGCCCCCACTCGCAGCGCGACAGCACCTGCTTGGGAATCTTCTTCACGGTGAGATTCGGATACTCGCCCCGGCCGCGGAAGGCGGTGCACAGCACCAGCAGCGTGCGCTCCGGCCCCACCTCGTCGGCGAGCTGCTGAAGCTGCTCGTGGGTCAGGTTCGCCGTCGTGACGTAGATGAAATCCCGCTCGGTGGAATGGCCGTGCTGCCAATACACGGCATCCGAAGGCGCGTAGCTGAAACCTTCCAGCTTGCACAGCGCCTCGGCCAGCATGGCGGCGTTGTAGTCGTGGTTGATGACCCAGTTGCCCCACTTGTCCTTTTCCAGCAGCGAAGGCGCCAGGCGGTAGTAGCGGAAGCCACCGCCGCCCTGCCAGTTCACCGTCTTGCTGACGCCGCCCTGGTCCTCGCCGTCGATGACTTTTTGCAGGCGTGGAACGATGTGGGTGTGGCAGTGCTCACCCAGCTCCACCATGATCCAGCGGCGGCCCATCTTATGCGCCACCGCGCCGGTGGTGCCGGAACCGGCGAAGGAGTCGAGGACGAGGTCGTTGGGGTTGGTGGCGAGAGTAATCACTCGATGAATCAATGCTTCGGGCTTGGGCGTTGCAAATACATCGGCTTCTTCAGGAAACAATCCTTTTAGTTCTTTCCTGCCATCTTCGTTTTTCGCTACATCAGATGCCCACCACGTTGTTGGAACAAGCCCTCCACGAATCTCTGTTAAGAAACGTTTGCGCCTCGGCATCGCATCTCCATTAGGGCCGAAGTAAATTCGATTTTCCTGAACCAAGCTTGCGAAACTTTCCTTCGGAACTGACCAGCTTCTTCCTCGCGCTGGCCAGACCTCTCGACCAGAAGGTAACTTGATCGGATAGAAATCGTGTTCCCGATACTCGCGCCGAGTTAGATCACTACTTGTCCAAATACCACGCGGGTCGTTATCAGGATTTTGGTAGCGCGCATCCTGTTCTTCCGTGCGTGGCAAGCGATTCATAGAGCATTTTGAAATGTCTTTTGAGACAACAATCAGATGATCATGCGTTCCTGAAAGAAATTGAGCATCACTATCGGGTGAAATTCTTTTCTGCCAAACAACATTCGAGACAAAATTCGCCCGTCCAAACACCTCATCGCACAACACCTTCAAATAATGCGCCTCGTTGTCGTCGATGGTGATCCACAGCGAACCATCCTCCGACAACAGCCGCCGGATAATCTCCAGCCGGTCGCGCATCAGCGACAACCAGATGGAATGCTCCACGCCGTCGTCGTAATGCGTGAAGGCGCTGCCGGTGTTGTACGGCGGGTCGATGAACACGCATTTCACCTTGCCGGAAAACTCCGCCTCCAGCGCCTTCAGCGCCAGCAGGTTGTCGCCGAAGATCAGCCGGTTGTCGAAAGAGTCAGTCTCCGTGACACGGTGTTTCGCGTGATACGACTTCTCCGGCTCCTCCAGCAAAATCCGCGGCTCCAGCATCGGCCGGTTCTCCTTGCCGATCCAGGTGAGTTCGAGTTTTTGCTTCTTAGCCATCAGCTAAACATCTTTTCAGGTTTCAGTGGATGGAACCCCGGCGCCAGCAATACAACCTTCTTGACGCTGGTCTGACTGCTAGATTCTTGTTGCTCTTTTTGCCATCCCAAGATGTACAGCCGCCCATTGGTCGCGCGGGTGGCGTCGAGCGCCCGCTCTTCCTGATGTAGCGCAACAATCATCGTGAAAGGACGCACTTTCTTTTGATGAAGGCGCAGCAAGGTTTCCCATAGCCGCACGAGTTCCCGGAAACTTGGTTGATCCATTTCCTGCGCGGGGTCATCAAGCAACATCCATGCTTCTTCGAAACGCCTCTTTGCAAGGTAATGCGTGAAGTGCCAAGCCAGGCCCAGTACGTGGCGCTCTGCTGCATTGTAGATGTATCGAATATATCGACCGCTCTTGTCCGACTGAACCGACAAGGACTTTCCGCGTTGTTCGAGCTTGAGATTTGGTTGATCCGGAAGCAGCCAGGACGCTGTGGTCAGGGTCATGGTGATTTCCTTCCAAACCTTCCCCAAGGTTGAAGGCAAGTGATCTTTCAACACCTTCTCCATCCGCTGTTCGAACGCCTTCTTCACTTCTCCAATGGATTGTGGGTCTTCAAGTGCCCTGTCGGCGTCTTGCGTCAGGGCAATGAAATTGACTGCCAAACGTTCAGCCTCTAGCTCAGTGTCCGCATAGGGTTTAGGCGCCTCCGGGAGGATCCGCATCCGTGAAAGGTCGCCCTTTAGTTGCTCCCTACGTTGCGGATTGATAAGCCAATCCTCCATGGCGACCCCCTCAGGCAAGAATGGCTGGAGCCAGTCTTTCAGACGGGCTTGGTCTTCTACAGCCAATGGGCATGTAGACAATCCCGCTGCCTGGAGTTTGGCATCCAAGTCCTTCTGCCGGTTCTGGATATCAACGTGGCGGATACGTAACGCCTGGATCGTTGCATTCGCTTCTTCCTGTAGTGTCGTGACAACCACCTCAATTCCGTGGCGCTCGGACACATTGCTATTGCACACAGGGCAGGTATCTGGATGCTGGGCTGTCCAATGACTTGCAAGAAATGTTTTAGCTTGGTCCAACAACGCAAGGCGGTCGCGGATCTCCTTTCCATTCCTCTCCAACTCGGTTCGCTCTTTGGCGAGATTCTCGATTTCGACCTTCAATGCCTGACTATCGTCCCGAGGCGCTATCGGGGCAGTGGTGTGCGACGCCAGCCACATGCCCCAGCTTTCCAGCTGGGTTAGCGCAATATCGAGTTGCTCACGCAGCGTAACAATCCGGCCCTCTAAGCGTTGGCGGAAGTCACTGGATTGCTTGGCGAGCCTGTCGAACTCTTCGAGTTTCTCGCGTATCGCTTGGGCGACGTGTGATTGGGAAGCACCCTTTTCCTGAAGCTTTGCCACCGTCTCCGCCAAGCGGCCAACGACATTAGTTTGTTGGCTTGTCCAGGCTGAAACAAGTGTGGAAGCGTATCTACCATCCTCGTCTGACAGTCGCCCCATGAAGCGCAGCCAATCAAGAAATTCTGGCGATGGGCGCTGGAGTTGTCCCGATAGCAGTGTTTGGGCAAGACGGTCATAGGCTGTAGCGCTGCGCTTGATCGCACTGTTCAATCCGTGTTTGCGGGCAAACACCAGTTTTGTTTCGTTGGTGCGGTTCTCTTCTTGAGCCAGCCACGCCAATAGATGATCTGCGAGAGCGGAATATCCCTTGAGCACTCGTGCCGCGAGTTCCTCGCGCGATAGCTTGGTGAACTTCAGCGAATCCTCTTGGTTCAGCACTACGCCCTCAAACCGACGTTTGCTTTCCTCATCAGGATTCAGGGCAAATGGAGTTTCCTCGTACTTGCCCCCTGTGTCCCAGGCAAAGGACGGATTCCCATCGGCACTGTTGAGGGAGGCTAGTGGTACTACATAATCTTTGAGGTAAGTGTCCGCCGTCTTCCGCGCTTGGTCCTTATCACTCAAGAACTGCTCTAACCTGAGGGAAGTCCCGAAGGTGGCCAGGGAGAGCGCCTCGGCGAAGCTCGACTTGCCCGTACCGTTTGGGCCGAACAAGACGATTGCCTGAGCCTTGACGTCTCCGGTGGGGTCTGCGGCGACCTCCATGGTGTCGAGATTGCGGAAATGCTTTATGCGGAAGCGGCGGAACTGTCGCGCCTCAGATGAGGGCTGACGTGGCTCCACATGATGAAAGGTCTTCGCCTTGTCTTCCAGCTCGCGCGCAAAAGCGCGCGCGCGGGCGG
>JGI24123J20310_1001164_pt1 | contig 11663 bp, 9 predicted proteins | sample SubbioCR12Aug_5A_FD_20310 | JGI IMG/M metagenome (IMG submission 20310)
TTAATCAAGAAGGTAGGCGGGGCCATCGGCAAGGTTGTTAAATCGCCCATCGGACAAGCCATAGGCGGGGTTTTGAAAGGCGCTGCAAAAAAAGCCTTGCCGATTGCAGGCGGTGCGCTTGGCGGCTATTTCGGCGGCCCTTTGGGTGCCAAGATCGGCAGTGGTTTAGCATCCGCTGCGGGAAGTGCGCTGGGTCTGGAACTGGAAGCACTGAGTCAGGAAGACCTTGAATTCGAAGGCGGAAAGCAATTTGTCCGTTTTGCTGCCGATACCGTCAAAAATGCAGTCTCCGCGCCACCCTCTGCAGATCCCCGCAACGCAGCACAAATGGCTGCTGCCAAAGCCGCACAAAAGTATGCTCCCAATCTATTAGGCCCCGGTTCAGGGGGCGTGATGTCTATGCCCGGCAAAGGACGAAGAAGCGGGCGCTGGATAAGGCAAGGCCGCAATATCATCATCCAAAATTCATAAATACACATCATTGATACCTTATTCGTGGAGGATAAAGTCATGCATGATTTAGATCGCACTCAACTGGAATACAGCCCTGATCTGGAAAATTACGAATACGATGAATACGAATACGGAGAGGCTGAATGGGAGGCCGAAACCGGCGTTTTCAGTGAAGCCGAAACCGTGGAGCTTGCCGCCGAACTATTGGGCGTCAGCAACGAAGGTGAGCTGGATATGTTTTTAGGGGGGCTGATCAAGAAAGCTGGCGGCGCTATTGGCCAGCTAGTCAAATCTCCGGTTGGACAGCAGCTGGGAGGCCTCTTGAAAAGCGCAGCTAAAAAAGCATTACCTGGGGTTGGAAGCGCAATCGGAGGGTATTTTGGCGGTTCCAGCGGCGCCAGATTAGGCAGTCAGGCAGCGTCAGCAGCCGGCCGTCTTTTCGGTTTGGAATTGGAAGGCTTGAGCGTGGATGACCAGGAATTCGAAGTTGCCAAAAGCTTTGTCAAATTCGCCAGTCAAGCCGCAAAAAATGCTGCTTCAGCACCTCCGGCAGCCAATCCGAAAGCCATTGCCCAACAAGCTGCAGCGGCTGCCGCGCGTCAACTGGCTCCGGGTCTGCTCCCCGGTGCCGTTTCTGCTGCCGCCAATACTATGACTGTTGCCAGAGGACGAGCAGCCAGCGGGCGCTGGTTCCGTCGAGGCAATAAAATTATCCTGACCGGGGTATGAGCGATTATGGCCTCGCTTTCCTATGCGACATGGATACTTGAGCAGGAGGCTCGAGCCCTGATGACTCGGCTGAATCGCATCAAGCCTTTTGCCTTGCATGAAAGCATGTTGCCTGCGGCGTCTATTCTGCCGTCAGCGCAAACCGGCATCGAGAGCTATCTCATCAAAAGCCGTCAGGAATTGAGAGGCATGATTCAGCAGTATATCGGATGGCTGCGCGGGCCGTCAGGCCAACGTGCGACACCCGCCCATGCGCAGCGGCTGTTTTCAATCTTGCGGCTCAGGTTCAATGCGGTATTGACACAGTTCGATTTGTTCAGTGATGCGCTTACCCAGCGTAGCGAAAACGAAATCGGTGTCTGGCTTTCAGGGTTGGACGTGGTCGCCGCCGATGCGCTTAGGTTACCCGGTGATTACTATGACGCCCCCCCTGTAATTTGTTATCTCGATCGTGGTGTGGGAGCGGCTATCCGCAGAGCCAGAACGCGACTTCCGGGTGGTGGAGAAAATCCGGTTGCGGTAATTCGAGTGCCCAGAGAACGGATGGTGGGTAGCAGTATCGCTTCTTCTCTGGTTCATGAGGTCGGTCATCAGGCTGCCGCTCTGCTTGATCTGGTTAATTCGCTTCGGCCGGTTTTGCAAGGATTACAACGTGGCAGCGGACCTTATAACCCTGTCTGGTCGCTGTGGGAGCGCTGGATTTCCGAGATCGTCGCCGACTTCTGGTCGGTTGCCAGGGTCGGAATTGCTTCTACCTTGGGGCTTATGGGCGTGGTAAGTCTGCCGCGGGCCTTCGTGTTTCGCCTGAATCTGGACGATCCGCATCCTCCGCCGTGGATTCGCGTCAAGCTGAGTTGTGCGATGGGGAAGGCGTTGTATCCCCACCCGCAGTGGGATCGCCTGGCTGAATTATGGGAAGCGTTTTATCCGCTAAGCGGGTTGAGCGCAGAATTACGGCGCGATTTCGACAAGCTGCAGGCAACGCTTCCGGGCTTTGTCGCACTGTTGGTCAACCATAGACCCAAATCCTTACGTGGCCAGACGCTTGTCGATGTTCTGGATGTAAAGAACCGCCAGCCTCGGTATTTGCAGGCGCATTTTCTAGCTTGGCGAAAGGACCCCTCGAAAATGTACCGTATCTCGCCCATCCTGGCTTTTGCCATCATTGGCCAGGCACGCTCCGATGGGCGCATGAGTCCTGAACAGGAGAGTGCCATTCTTGCCAAACTGCTTACGCACTGGGCACTGAGCAGCACATTGAGCGTCTCTGCAGCTTGTGCCGGGCGAAGCATTCGATACACAAGTCCCAGGGTAATAGCCGCAATCTAACATTGAAATCATTTATTAAGGAGACGTCCATGTCTACACAAAACACGCCATTGGGTAAGGTGATCATCTTGGTGACTGATGAAGTCGAAAATTGCCAAAACAAGGTTACTACTACTCCAATCAGAAATGCCTGGGTTACTCTGCGTTCCAAAAGGGCAAAGAGTAAGGTTTCCAAAGAAAGTGCCGTACAGCAAAAAAGTGAAGAGCCCATCGATGACCCTTCCTGCGAAGAAAAAGTGTATCGCAAAGAAACGGACGAAAAGGGTAGGGTCTCTTTTGACGTACCCTACGGCACTTATGAAGCCAGTTGCGAAGCTTTCGGTGTAAAAGCCTTTAAAGACACGGTATTGGTTAACCAGGACGACAGCTGTTATACCTCGACAATAAAGCTCCCCTTGGGATTTTGCATCGATTGGGGAGCGCTCACCGATGATTGTCACGGCACTGAGTTCAACCAATGCGTTCAGGCGGATGCAGGAACAACCTGGATTTTCAGAGTTTATGATAAAGCCGGGATTCCTCCCGAAAATAGACGGATCTCATGGACAACGACCGGCGGCAATTTTTATGAGTCGGATACCGAGAGCGATACCGTTTATCTCGATACTAATAATCATACGGGTAAGATCAATATCAGTGCCACGATGAGCGAAATAGGCAGTGCCAGCCTGACCGCATTCCTGTCATTTCTTTCCAAGCAGAAACCGGTAAACAACATTGGCGGTAATCTTGATGTTTCGTTGACGCGGACGGAAACTGCTTTTACCGAAGATTTGGCGTTTTGGACGGGGATACGCAACAGCACCGAGGCGCTCTCGTTCAACAATTATCTCAGCTTCATGGATTGGATTTTTTGTGGCGGAAAACTGCCTCCTGCAGGCTTTGAAGCTGACCGTTTTTCGGTCAAGAAAGAAGAATACAAGCACTTGATCAGCAAACGCTTCCTGCCATTCAGCGATTCCGACGCATATCGGGTCATAAAGGCCGCTACCGAGGCTTTTGTGATGGTCAACTGCGGGGTACAGCAAGCACCTTTGCCGTTCGATCCGGATTTGAATCGTCCAAACCGGGACGACGCCTACCTTGATCGCAGAGATTTGCCCATCCCCGTTTCGGGATTGAAGACGAATTTTGAAAAATACCTCGTACCTTTAAACGGTAAAAAAACGCTTCCCTACTTGGCCGTCATTCGCCGGAAGTTGCCCGATATCCCTATAAAATCATCCGTATTTGAGGATGCCGTGCCAGTCAATGGAGAAATGATAGACAGAGAAATGGATAATTGCTTCGGATTGTTGCAAGAGAAGCTGGAGAATCCCTGTCTGTTGGAACTGATCTGGTCCTATTGGCATGAGGAAGGGATGCTTGTGCAGTCGATGAATGCAATTACGCTACGATTCCAGAACATAAGATCACCCGCTTTTACACAGGATCCGTTAGCCAATCTGGAGATGGAGCCCTTACGGCCTCTTAATAACCTGCTTTGGGGCTATATTCAGGATGAACAACACCGGTTGACGGTGGGTCGGCGGAACAATGAATATGATCACCACTATGGGCTAAGGCTGGAAGGCAAAGCCGTGAAGAATTTTCGCCCTGTGGATACGCGGTCAAAATTTCTGGAGGCCTTCCACCATCTGTTACGTCTGTGCACGGTGTTCTATAAACAGGACGACGACACTACCGTCAAAGCCGATGCTTTCCCTGTGCTTAATGGACTCAAGGAAGTGCATCTGATTCTTTCTCAGGGAGCGCACAACCAGTTCGGGGATTTGCCCTCCACGGCCCGTATCGAAATGTTGATGCAGCAATGGTTGCTGGCCCGCCCGGAATTTCGTGAATATCTGCCGACCCGGATTATGGTCGCGTATCCCGAACCGTGGATGGATAGAGTGGATGCGATGAAAAAACTGCAGGGCTGGACCGACACCAGCGTGCTGCATTTTCGTAACCTCGGCATGTTTGGCGAACAGTTATTGCTTTCTATCCGCTGGGGCCATTGGAGCGATGAATTCGAACCGGTTAAGGCGCTTAATTGGGCGCGGTTTTTCCGTCCTCAGGTGCAGGGTTATATTCATGCTTACCGGGCAGCAACCGGGGTTGACCTATCCGCCGACCCGACCGTAAATGCCCGAGTGGATTCCACCTTGCCGTCGGTCCTGTTGCAAAAGCGTTTGGCATCACAGCAGCGGGCGGGCTGAGATGAGTCGATATGATCGATTTTACTTCGGCACTGTATTTGGGGATGCACCACTCAAGTTGGTCGCTTCCGCCCTGGACGCACCTTTCACTGGGTGTTCCAGCGGCGCTCGCCGAGCCTCCCGGTGCGGATGACGTAGCCATTGCGCTGGCGGAGCTTCAGGGCTGCGAGCAGGGACTTTTGATGCCCTCTACGTTGCATCTTTTTTGGGACCTTTTCGGGATGCTCAGTAAGCTTCCGATTACTCTTTTTATAGATGAGGAAACTTACAAGATTGCCCAATGGGGAGTGGAACGAGCGTCTAAAGGAGGTGTTGTGGTTCATCGGTTTCGCCACCACGATCCGCAAGCGCTTTTGTCTCAGATGACGGTTCACTTGAACAGGAACAAACGCCCGGTTGTTGTCGCTGACGGTTTCTGTCCTGGCTGTGGCCGGCCAGCTCCAATTGACACTTATCTGGACATGGTGCGGCGCTTCGGCGGTTTGCTGGTGCTGGATGACACTCAGAGTCTAGGGATTTTAGGGGTAATACCTAAGCGCCATGCACCCTATGGTAATGGCGGCGGCGGACTGTTACGGTGGAGCGGACAGTCCGGACCGGATATCTTGCTTGGCTCGTCGCTGGCTAAGGGCTTCGGCGTTCCGCTTGCGGTACTTGCAGGGAGTCAACACTGGGTCAGCCGTTTTAGATCTGAAAGTGATACGCGAGTCCATTGCAGCCCGCCTTCGGTTCCCGTTATCCAGGCGGCAGCGCATGCGCTGGAAGTAAACCGGATGCTGGGTGATCAATTGAGACTGCAGCTTAACAAACGGGTTAGACAATTTCGTGAAGGTTTGGCACTGATAGGTTGCTGTTCGACGGGAGGATGGTTTCCGGTTCAAACCCTGAACAGAATGCGGGGCAGTTCTGCCGTAAGACTGCACCAGCAACTTTATCGACGGGGTATTCAGGCCGTATTGTCACGATCGCACAAGAGCACAGATGCACGATTGAGTTTTTTAATTACGGTTCGGCACAGCGCTAGGGATATTGATCGGTGTCTGGAGACGTTGGATGCTTGCATCAATGGCGTCGAAAGGCTGGCGTTTGTCAGAAATAGCGCCAGTCAATCCTGAGGTTTTCAGTGGCTTGGCTATGGATTAGCCGCTACGGCCTGGCCTTTTACATTTATGAGGTTAATCATGAATCAAGATACGGTTTTTGAAACAATACCCCTGGCATTCGATCCTGAATTTGAGAGCGAAGAGTTCGAGGCGGAAAACGAGAGAGGACGCCGTCGGCCTTCAACCCCTAGCCGCGTCAGTTATGCCCGTTCCAAGGCCGGGCTGCGACCTAAAAGGATTCGAAGTCCTAAGGCGCCAAGGCCAAGACCCATTTCCGGGCGGCCCAGGCCGAGGGGAGCTTGGGGAATCATTCGAGAGCCTTACTCAACAGCTCCGTTTGGTTCGGAACGGGTAAGGTGGGTACAAGACTGCCTGAATCAGGTTATGGGATTGCAGCTTCCGGTGAACGGCATCATGAGCGTGGAAACGCGCAGCGCGTTACGAAGTTTTCAGCAGCGGCAAGGGCTTGGCGAGAGCGGTATTCTCGGCCCTGATACTGAGCAGGCTCTAGCCAGTGCCTGCCGTCCCGGACCGGCCTCGGACACCGAGGTAAACCCGTTTGCGGGTGATGGTGCGTTGGAAAGCGAATGGCGGTTCGAAGCCGACACTGAGTTTGGCGATATTTTCGCCCGTATTGCCGGCGGTCTGGGCAGTGCCTATGACCGCGTTGTCGATGCAGCAGGAGGTGCGACGGGGTCTCGCATTATTGATCTGACCGCTTCCTCTGAAAAAAGTAACCGTAAAGGAAGCCGTGATCCTAAAACTGTTTATGCCCTGGTGCTGCATCAGATGGCCTGTTGTGCTAACCGTAAGGACCCTCTCAAGAACTACCTGAAAACCAAGTCCCACTTTGTTATCCTCCGCGATGGCACCCTCTTGCAACTGCATCCAGTTTCTGCCTTGCTCTGGGCTTCTAACGGTTTCAACGCCCGCAGCGTCGCCGTTGAGTTTGCCGGAAATTTCCCCAATACCCTCGGCAAATGGTGGCAGGGCGACAAGTATGGCAACAATCATCCGACCCAGGCTCAGTTCGAAGCGGGTCGTTATCTTGTTCGCTATTTGATGAAAACCATAAAACTCACGCACGTGTTGGCGCACCGCCAGTCCAGCGGAACCCGCCAAAACGATCCGGGTCCCGACATCTGGTCCCAGGTCGGCCAATGGGCAGTCGACAAACTCGGGCTCAAGGACGGAGGCCCCGGGTTTAAGATCGGCTCGGGTAATCCCATTCCGGATGCCTGGCGCACCTGGAAGAGCTCATCGGTTACACCGGAAATCGGTCCGGAACCGGAAGGCGAGTTTACAGACACAGAAATTGCTCACGATCTAGCCGAAGGCGAGACTGATTCCTGGAATGAATATGAATTCGGACAACGGATTACCGGGGCACTCCGGCGCGCCAACGTGGCATCTCCTTCATTCAGGGACGCGGGACCGCTTACCAGTGCTACGGTTAAAACGCTCAAAGGCCCCGGTTTATATGTGATCAAGAGTCAAAGCAAGAAACCCTACGTCGGGCAGTCCACTGATCTTAGAACCCGGCTACAACAACACCTTTGGTGTGCTGAGCATCTGGGCGTACCCAGCAAAAATTTCAGGGTCTTCGTTGCCGAACGGCCGGACATTGCAAAGCTTGGAAACAAGGAGAAGCAGCGGCTGGCGCTTCGGTCTGAGGAAAGGCGAATCAACGCCACACTTGTACCGACAGGACTGGTGGCCAACAAAAGAGCCGAACTGGAACTGGCGCCAGAACAAAGCGTCTGGAATTGAAACACAAAATAACGTAAGCGCTTTTATTTAAACGAGGAGAAGATCATGCACAGACCAAATTGCAATTGCCCAAAGTGCCAACTGTTGAGCGAACAAACAGAGGGCGAATGGGAATATCCTTATGCCGGAGCATCATACGGCGAGTTAGATTTGGAAAGCCCCTTCAGCGAAGCCGAAGAGATTGAATTGGCGGCAGAATTATTATCGATATCCAGTGAGGAAGAGCTGGATCAGTTTCTGGGAAAACTGTTTAAGGGGGCATGGAAGGGTCTTAAAAAAGTGGGTAAATTTGTTGGTAAGGTTGCTAAGCCTCTGGGCCGTGTGCTCAAAGGTGTGGCCAAGGCAGCGCTTCCTGTTGTGGGCGGTGCGTTGGGCTCATTCATTCCTATTCCTGGTGTCGGTACCGCCGTTGGATCCGCTTTGGGCGGCGCATTAAGCAAGGCATTGGAACTTGAATACGGTGAGCTCGCGCAGGAAGACCAGGAGTTTGAAATAGCGCGCCGGTTTGTCCGTATTGCCGGTACAGCAGCCAGGCAAGCAGCGTTGGCTGATTCCAATTCGGATTCACAGGCGGCAGCGAAAAACGCTGTTATGGCTGCAGCTCAGCGTCATGTTGCGAATCTTCCTGCCAACTTAAACACGTCCGGTTCAATGATGTATGGAGCCAGGGGATCTGCGCAAGCAGGCAGGTGGATTCGCCAGGGGAAAACGATCGTCGTGCTTGGGGCGTATTAGGTTTTGCCAGACATGTCCGGTTTGGCCGCACATTATTTCCAACCCTATCCCCAATAATGAATGGATAGGAAGTGTTGCAGGAGCAGGCCCAGTGCAAACGCATTAAAACACTGCAGAAAATCAGATAGTTACAATATTCCTTTTTCCGGATTAATTATAAGATTTGGTTTATTTGAAACCTAAAAAAGGCTTTGTGTCGCTATCGCGACGCTTTTGTGGAGTCGGTTCGCGGACCGACAGCCGCGATACTTTTCTTTGCTTGTCCAAAGAAAAGTATCCAAAAGAAAAGACACCCGGAGGCCGCTTCATCCTGCGCGCTGACGATTTTGCCGAGGGTTTTCGGATGGGCTATCCCTAGCCCTCCGAAAACGAGCGGCATCCCTGCCGCTCCCCTAGCGGGCTATTCTCGGCAAAATCGTCAGTGCTCGGCGCGGCCTAACGGGACCCAGTGAGGGGCACCCTAAGTTAAACCAAATTGACTATGCGTTCTAAGCAACCGGATAACATATTGATATATAGATTATTTTAATGCGTTTCCCTGGGAGCAGGTCCTGCTCCTGAAAATACGTTTAACTTAAAAACTGAAGTTTCCCAGTTTTTTAAGGGTTGTCCAAGCTTATCAGAGAGCTTTGTTTGCATTAGTAGTTACCATCGTTCCGGCAGGGATTCCCGGACCAATCCGCCGGGAGTGGATTGGCACTCGCCCGAAGGGTGCCGAGCAGGACAGCCCGGCATGAAACAGGAAGCCATGGATGGCAAGGGTTATAGTACGTCCTTTTTGAAAGTCTCATTGGAGGGCTAAACAATGATCATTGATTGTCACTGCCATGCAGGAAAAGGAGACGGCTTAACCGGACCTTGGGACACCCGCGCGCCATTGCAGGATTATTTGCGGCGCGCATCGGCGGCAGGAATCAACCGGACGGTGTTGTTCGCGGCTTTTCATTCTAACTATGCCGTCGCCAATAAGGAGGTGGCGCGTATCGTATCCAGCGACCCTGGCCGATTTTTTGGTTTTGCCTTCGTGCATCCGGAGCGCGATAGAGGGCGTGTGTACGAACAAGTAGAGAGTACGGTAGAGCGGTACGGTTTTGCAGGTATCAAAGTACACCGTCACGATGGTGTGATAAGCCGTGAGATCTGTGCCGCTGCCCGGGCCTTTGCCTTGCCGGTGCTTTACGATGTAGGCGGAGAGGTTTCCGTATGCGAGTTACTTGCACAGGAATACCCCGATGTTAATTTCATCATTCCACATCTGGGCAGCTTTGCCGATGACTGGCGGGCTCAACTTGCCTTGATTGATCACCTGGTCCGACATCCCAATATATACGCGGATACGGCCGGAGTTCGGCGCTTTGATCTTCTGGAACAAGCCGTCAAAAGAGCCGGTCCGGGTAAGATTCTGTTCGGATCGGACGGGCCCTGGCTGCATCCGGGCGTCGAACTGAGCAAAATCAGAGCCTTACGCTTACCTCCTGCTCAAGAAAGCCTGATATTGTCGGGGAATTTTCTTAAATTGACCCGCACTTCGCGGCGAAGGACCGCCAACCGCAGAAAGCTATCGGTCGGAACTCACTTGATTAACAGCTATTGTACCTGACGCTGGGCTGCTCGCCGCATTTGCAGGGCGCGGTCGGTCACGCCCAACAGCCGGGCTGCCTGTCGCAGATTTCCGTTGGTTTCATTCATAGCGATGCAGATTGCGGTTTCTTTAGCGCTTTGGCTGATGGCTTGCAGTCCTATTCCCCGATTCAAGGCTATACGAACCGCACGATCAAAACCCGCATCGCGCCAATCTTGATAACAGGTGGTAAGAACCGGTCTATCGTCCGGTGGAATGCAACCCATCGTGATAGATCCTTGTCCGGTGTAACGGCACAGCAGGCGGTCGATAACCTGCTTGAGGTCTCGCACGTTACCCGGATAATCACGGCGTAACAAATATTCTTGAACGGGGATATCCAGAATAGGCGGCGTAAAGTCCGGACGTTGCTCTTTCAGGAAATGGCTGGCCAGGGGCAGAATGTCGTCGGGTCGTTCCCGCAGTGGCGGTAATTCGCAGACATAACCGGCGATTCTGTAATAGAGGTCAGCCCGAAATTCGCCTCGTTGAACGTGCGCCTTGAGATCCCGATTGGTGGCACAAATCAGCCGGAATGAGGTTCGCTGCCATGCATTGCTGCCGACCCGTTTGAAGGTTTTTTCCTGAATCACTCTAAGCAACTGGGTTTGCAGGTTAAGCGGCAATTCCCCTACTTCATCGAGAAACAGCGTTCCGCCATTAGCTAGCGCGAAAGCGCCGTCCCGCGAAGAAATCGCGCCGGTATAGGCTCCGCGTTCATGACCAAAAAATTCGGAGCCTGACAAACCGGACATGATGGTACTGCAATCAAGGACGACCAGATTACCCTTGTCGGGGCGCGAATCCAGGGTATGGATCAGTTTGGCCAAAAGTTCCTTGCCGGTGCCGCTTTCACCCAGAATAAGTGCAGGAGACTCTGTAAAATGAGCCACTTCCACGACTTCACGGAGAATCGACATCAGCGCCTGACTGCCTCCTATCAAAGTGTTCTTTACTGCCGGTGAGTTGATCATTTGGTCCACCTTTTCCCAGCGGTGAAGGCGAGTCATGATTTCATTGACCAACTTGCTGCATTCAGAGCACGTCAAGACATCCGAAGCGCCTGCTTCCATCAATTGCCAGGCCGCATCGGCCGGAATCGATGTTAAACAACAGGCCAGTACCTGTATTTTGCCATTACGGCTTAAATGACGCAGCTGTTCGCAGAGTGCCGGAGTCATCTCACTGGTGAAAATCACTCCGGGGCAGTTAGTCAGGCACGTATCACGGGGCTGTAATTCGATGCCATTTTTGATCAGGTTATCGACGGCTTCATTAATCCTGGAGGTCTGTTCCTCTTTTTCATCAACACAATGTAACCAAGCTTTGACCGGCATAACAAACCTCCGGTTTTTTATAATTGACAACGGATGTTTCGCAAAAGTCACCGCTTTGCTCGTTGCTCTGGGTGTTTGCGTGAACGTTCATTTCTCACTAGCAGGGGCAAATTTATTGTTGGCCAAATCCTGAGTGTTGTTTCGGCTTTTTTATTCAAGCTAAGGATTGACCTGTTTCGCATTGAAACAAAGAAACAGGCAAAATAAAATCCGTATAAATGCTTACATAACTGAAGATTTCTTTTTGTTATTCAGACCTGGCGAGCGGCTAAAGCCTGCGATGCTTTATCCTAAAAAGAGCAGTTAAAACTTGCTAAACTATCTTAAGTAATTGATATCAATTGAGAATGAGGCGCTTATGCAAGAGATCATGACTCACCCATTG
>JGI24123J20310_1001165_pt1 | contig 11635 bp, 11 predicted proteins | sample SubbioCR12Aug_5A_FD_20310 | JGI IMG/M metagenome (IMG submission 20310)
AAGCCGATGCGGACGCTCTCTGGCGTGACCACCGTCACCGTGCTGACCAAGCCGTATCCGTGCCCGGGGAAGTGTATTTTCTGTCCCACCGATGTGCGCATGCCCAAGAGTTACCTGCCCGATGAGCCCGGCGCGATGCGCGCGCTTGAACATGAATTCGACCCGTTCACGCAGGTTGAGTCGCGCATCCGCGCCCTGAAGAATTTGGGACATCCCACCGACAAGATCGAATTGCTGATTCTGGGCGGCACTTGGTCTTCGTATCGGCGCGATTATCAGGAATGGTTCATTGGCCGCTGTTTCGATGCAATGAATGAACTCGAAAAGCTCCCCTCGCTGGAACTCCAGCGACAGGAATTAATGGATTCTTCATTACTTCCTGAAATCCACTCGCTCAATGAAGTTGCACCGCATCGCAACGTGGGACTGGTGATCGAGACGCGTCCCGACGAAATCAATCCCGATGAGATTCAATGGCTGCGTCATCTCGGCGTGACCAAGGTGCAGATGGGCGCGCAGAGTTTCAACGACCATATCCTCGAAATCAACAAGCGCGGACATGACGTGGAATCCACTCGTCAAGCCACTGCATTGCTCCGCGCGGCAGGGTTCAAGATCGTCCTGCACTGGATGCCCAACCTGCTCGGCGCGACTCCCGAATCAGACCGCGAAGATTTCGAGCGCATGTGGCAGGATTTTTGTCCCGATGAAATAAAGATCTATCCGAATCAATTGCTGGCGAACGCCGAACTCTACGAATACTGGCAGAGAGGCGAATTCCAGCCCTACACCACCGATGAACTCGTCCAACTCATCGCGGATATCAAGCCGACCATCCCACGCTATTGCCGCGTCAACCGCGTCATCCGCGATATTCCGTCCAACAATGTGGTGGAAGGCAACCGCCGCACCAGCCTGCGGCAGGATGTTCACGAGGAAATGAAGCGGCGCGGGACGCGTTGTCAGTGTGTGCGCTGTCGTGAAGTCAAAGGGAAGACCGTTGAGCTATCGTCCCTAACGCTGGATGACCACATCTATCAGGCTGGCAAAGCGGAGGAGCATTTCATCTCCTTCAACACCGCAGAGGACGGGCTGGCAGGATTCATTCGTCTCTCACTCCCTTCAGCAGGTTCGCCCGACACGGGCATTCCCGACCTTGACGGCGCAGCGCTCATCCGTGAAGTGCATGTGTACGGACAATCCCTGCCCGTGGGTGCGGAGAAATCCGGCGCGGCACAGCATGTCGGTCTCGGCACACGCCTGCTCGAAGAAGCGGAGCGCATCGCCAAACAGAACGGCTTTGCAAAACTCGCCGTCATCGCCGCGGTTGGTACGCGTCAATACTATCTGGATCGCGGCTACGAACGCGGGGAATATTATCTGGTGAAAACCATTTGACCACAAAGGGTCACGAAGGGTCACAAAGGTTTTCCTTCGTGTACCTGTGTGACCCTTCGTGGTTTTAAAAAGGAGAACATGAAACCAAAACACTGGATCGTCTTCATTACTTTAGGAGTTATCTGGAGTTCATCCTTCCTGTGGATTAAGATCGGCGTGCAGGAAGTGGGACCGATGTCTCTGGTCGCGTTCCGCATGTTATTCGGCGCGTTGACGGCGATTGGCATTGCCGTCTATTACCGCATCGCCCTGCCGCGCGACCTGAAAACCTGGGGTATCTTCGCCATCCTCGGACCTGCCAGCCTCGCCATTCCCATCTTCTTCATCTCATGGGGCGAGCAGACGATCGACTCAGCCGTCGCATCCATTTTGAATGCGACAGTCCCGCTGTTTACCCTGCTCGTCGCCCATTTCTGGCTTCAAGACGACAAGATCACGTTCCAAAAAACGCTCGGTCTGCTGGTCGGCTTTGCGGGCGTGTTGACCCTGATGAGCAAGGATTTGCTCGCCAGCGAACACGGCTCGGTCATCGGGCAGGGAGCAGTCATCCTCGCCTCGCTCTTTTATGCGGGAAGCGCAGTCGCCATCCGCAAATACACCCAGCACATCGACAACACCATGCGCGGCGTCGGCATGTTGCTCACCTCCGCTGTGCTGATGTGGATCGTCGGTCCGCTTGCCGAACGCCCGTTCCTCATCCCGAACCTGCCCATCACGTGGATCGCCGCGCTGTGGCTGGGCATCCTCGGCTCGGGCCTCGCCATGATCATGTTATATTACCTGATCCATGAGATCGGTCCCACGCGCACATCGCTGGTCACATATCTGTTTCCCGTCGGCGGCGTGATCCTCGGCGTGATCTTTCTCAAGGAACAACTCTCGTGGCAATTGGTCGTCGGTACGGTGATGATCATCGCCAGCCTTGCCATCGTCAATTACAAACCCCGCACGTCTCCTTCCAATTAAGTGAAACGTGCGGGAAAAAGGAAAACTGCATGACCCATCGTTCCGGCTTTATCGCCATCATCGGGCGTCCAAATGTGGGCAAGTCCACGCTGATGAACGCCCTGCTCGGACAGAAGATCGCCGCCGTCTCTCCCCGTCCGCAGACCACGCGCAAAAAACAGCTCGGCATCCTCACGCTCGAAAACGCTCAACTCGTTTTCGTCGATACGCCCGGTTTGCACAAGGCAAAGCACAAACTCGGCGAGTTCTTGAATGAGGAGGCAAAAGAATCACTCAGCGGTGTGGACTTGATCCTCTGGCTGGTGGATGCTGCGACTCCGCCGACAGAAGAGGACTTGAACATCTCATCCCTGCTCGCGGAGGTTGCGCCTCGGACTCCGCTCGTGCTTGCGTTGAACAAAATGGACCTGGTCAAACCCGACGAAGAGTCCGCGCGGGTGGGGGAATTTGTCCGCATGGCTGGGAACGCAAAGGTGATGAAGATCTCCGCGGCGAATCGGCTTGGGCTGAGAGAACTGCTCGAGGCGCTGATTCAGGCATCCCCACAGAGAGAGGCGGATTATCCCGAAGAGCAGATCACCGACCTGTATGAAAAAGAGATCGCGGCAGACTTAATCCGCGAAGCCTGTCTCATCCAGTTGCGCGATGAAGTGCCGCATGGCATGGCAATCCGCATCGACGAGTTCACCGAACGTGAGAATGGCATGGCGTACATCGCCGCGACCATCTTCGTGGAGCGCGAGTCGCAAAAGGGAATCGTGATCGGCGAAGGCGGGAAGATGTTGAAGTCGATTGGCTCTGCGGCGCGGAAGGAAATCGAAGGGATGGGGGGGCGCAAGGTCTATTTGGAATTGCGCGTGAAGGTTTCAAAGGACTGGCGCAACGACCCGAACGCGTTGAGGATGTTTGGGTACGGAAAAAAGAAGAAATAAAAAACGCGGCTCTCATCGGGAGCCGCGTAACGTTTGCAGGAATTCGTCCTGCTTGATGACTGTTTCCTTGAACGCTAAAAGTTTTCCCAGCCGCGTCAACTGCGGGGGATCGACGTAGGTCTGCGCGAGGATTTCCTCCTGCCCGAGTACGTCGCGCGCGGGACCGTCCAACAATACCTGCCCGTTCGACAGGGCGATGACGCGCTCGAAATTTTCGGCGCAGAAATCAATATCGTGCGTGATGGTGACGACGGTCTTGCCTTCCTTTTTCAATTCGGAGATCACATTGACGATGCGACCGATGTTGACGGCATCCTGTCCTGTCGTCGGCTCGTCGAAGATGACGATGGGCGTATCCATGGCAATGATGGATGCCAGCGCGACCATCTTGCGCCAGGTGGGGGAGAGGTCGTAGGGATTGGTTTCGGTCTTGTTATTCAATTCCGTCAGTGACAATGCCCGCTTGACCAGTTCATCCACCTTGTTTTTTTCGTAGCCCAAATTTTTCGGACCAAATGCCACTTCGGTCAAGACATCCCTTGAAAATAATTGCTCGTCGGGGTTTTGGAAGACGTACCCCACCCGCGATGCAAGTTTCGCCACGGAATGTTCGCGCGTGTCCCAATCGCCGATCAACACGGAGCCAGAGGTCGGCTGGAGCAATCCGTTGAAGTGACGCACGAGGGTGGTCTTCCCCGCGCCATTCTGCCCCACGATGGCGACTTGCTCGCCGGGGTTGATTTTTAGCGAGATTCCGCGCAGGGCTTCTACACCGGCGGGGTAGGTGAAACGGAGGTCGTTGATTTCGATGTTCATTGAAATTCACCATGATGAACGGAGATGAACAATGATGCAAACCTCCGTTTATTTCTGTTTATCAAGGTTTGAACCCTTCCGCCGCTTCGAACAATGTGACGGGCAGTTTGTCCTGCTTCCACAAGCCCTGCTTCTTTGCCTCGCGCGCCACGGAGGTGTAGCGGGAGACGCCAAATCCGTTTTCGGTCAGCAGGTCGGATGTCAGCACTTCGTCCGGTTTTCCTTCGAGCAGGATCTGTCCTTCTTTCAGTGCAATGACGCGATCGGCGAAGTGCGCGATCCACTCCACTTTATGTTCCACCATGACGACGGTCATGCCCTCCTCCGCCATATTGCGGACGACGCCGAAGACTTCGCGCGTGCCGATGGGGTCGAGCTGCGAAGTTGGTTCGTCGAGGACTAAAAGCTTGGGTTGCATGACCAGGATCGAGGTCAGTGCGACGCGCTGTTGTTGTCCGCCGGAGAGGGAGTAGGGCGAGCGATCTGCCAGATCGCTGATGCCGGTCAACTTCATCGCCTCCTCCACGCGGACTTTCATCTCGTCACGCGGGACGCCGATATTTTCCAGCCCGAAGGCGATCTCCTCGAAGACGGTGTACTTCGCGCCGCTGATCTGGTTGAAGGGATTTTGGAACGCGAGACCGACGTTCAACACCCATTCATCCAGCGTGGACTCGGAGGATTTTTTACCGTCCACTTGGATCTCGCCGGTCAGTTCGCCCTTGAAAAAATGCGGAACAAATCCCGCCAGCGCATAGCACAGCGTGGACTTGCCCGCGCCGTTGGGTCCCATGACGGCGACAAACTCACCTTCGTTCACCTGCAAATTGACGTTTTGCAGGACGGGCGTTTTCGTGAGCGGATATTTGTAAGTGACGTTGCTGAGATTTATGAAAGCCATAGGTTTAACGAGACGGAAACAATTACCAAAATCATGAGTGCCCAGCGAATGGATTTGTCGAACGGGGTATCGGGGATTTCATGCAATGAAGTTTTCTTACTCTTCGATGTGAAGCCGCGCGCTTCGATGGCGATGGCGCGTTCTTCCACTTCGATGAGCGAGCCAAACACCAGCGGACCGACCAGCGGCACGATCGCGCCTGCGCGTTTAAGAAAACTGCTTTCGGTATCCAGTCCGCGCGAGCGCTGGGCGGAGATGATGGTCTGCGATTTGGCGATCATCTGCGGCAGGATCTGAAGCGTGGAAATGATGACATAGGCAAACTGCCCGGGCAATCCGCGCCGCGTGAGGTCGGTCATCAATTCGCTGGGATGGGTGGTAAGCAGGAAGAGCGTGAACGCCGAGACCATGACGATGATGCGCACAGCGTTGCGGAAGGCGTACAGCACGCTTTCCTGTGTGGCGCTCAGGAAGTAGAACTCGAAGAGGTTCTCCTCACCGATGGGATGAAACAGAGACTGCATGACGAAAAGAAATGTAGCGGTCGGCAGGATGAGCCGTGAGGCAGTCCAGAAGAATTCACGCGAGACCCTGCCCACAAAACTTAACGGAATGACAGCAACCAATGTGAGCAGGTGCGGCGCCCAATACCACTTGCTCAGGAATGCGATCAGGATCAGAGCAAAGACAAGCGCCAGTTTTGTCAGCGGGTTGAGGCGGTGCAGAAAGCTGTCTTTGTGGGTGTAAAAGGAGAGACGTTCTTGCATAGGTGGGTATTATAACGGAGTGCGGACGCAGGGCGAAAAAATAAAAGAGAGACCAGAATTTTCTGGTCTCTCTTTGTTCGTTGCTTTATTATCGATTTTACCCGCCCAGAATGTTCCGAAGCATGAACGCCGCAAACAGAACGAGCAGGACGACAACGCCAATGGCGATGTACAACTGATTCTTGTGCATGCCGCCTCCCACGTCCACTTGTTCGGGTTTGGGGTAGCCGCCAATGGTGCGTTTGGGCAGACCGAGGATGATGGCGAACGCGACCATGGCAGTGGTGATCTTATCCACAGGCTCGGCGATGAAGTTGGTACTGATAACCGACTCCCAGATGCCGACTCCCGTCTGGAGCAGGTACGCGGTGATGAACGAGGAACCGCTGGCGGTGATGCCGCCGAACAGATACACGGCAATCGGCGTGCCGACGATGGCGGCGGTGAGAGCCACCACGAACCCGGTCACGACCACGCGCCACCAGGATTTGAAGAAGCCCCACTGCGCCATGCGCCCAGCCATGTACCCGATCATCGCGGCAACGGGCCACCAGGGAAGTGCACCCGGATCGATGGCAATGCCCCAGATGATATTGGACAACGCGCCCGTCAGCGCGCCGGCCCACGGTCCGCAGAGAACGGCGACCAGCACCGTGCCGATGGAATCAAGGTACACAGGCAAACGCAGCACGAGCACGATCTGTCCCACCGCGATATTGATGGCAATCGCGATTGGGATGAGCACCCAGGTTTGGGTATTGAAATTGTTCTTGATTTTCTCCAACATGGTTTCCTCCGAAGGAATGATGAACGACGACCTGATAGTGATAACACGCGTTAACCGAAAGCGTCACGAAAGAGACTTTGCCAGTTTTTCCATCCTTTCCAGAAACAGCTCCATGAACATGCGCGGGCGCACGCCCATTGCCACTCTCATGTTCGCGGGTTTCTTTTCATAATTATAAAAATCGGCGAACGTGTTGCCAAGCCCCACGCCCGTCGAAATATCCACATCCACCACCAGGTCCTGATAGTCGCAGATCTCCGGCATGAACGTCAGCGCGAGCGTCATCGGGTCGTTGATGACACAGCCGTCAATCTTTTGATACTCGTCGTGAAATTCCATGTAAAAGCGGGTCGCATCCGCGATGAATTTTGTGATCGGCGAATCGATTCTCAACAAACGGTTCAGGTCGTCCGCTGTAAAGATACATTGATAGGTCACATCCAGCGGCGTGAGCGTGACCGGCATCCCCGAATGAAAAACCACATGCGCGGCGTGCGGGTCTACAAATGTATTGAATTCCGCCAGCGCCGTGGTGTTGCCCGCGTGCTGGATCGCGCCGCCCATGATGAACACCTCTTTGACATTCTCCACGATGCGCGGTTCCTTGCGGATGGCGAGCGCGACGTTCGTCAATGGACCGATGGCAACCAGCGTGACCTCCCCCGGTTTGGACATGATGCTCTCGATCAGAAAATCGCTTCCATGCTTTGATTTGGGCTTGGTCTGCGGATCCGGGAGTTGGGCGTACCCCAAGCCTGAGTTGCCATGCGTCTCCGGGCTGAGCAGGGACTCTTTCACCAGCGGCAGGTCGCATCCCTTGTACACGGGGATGTGGCTGGCGTTGGCAAGTTCCAAAACAGCCAGCGCATTCCGGGTGGTCTGGTCCGTGGAGGCGTTCCCGTGGATTGTGCTGATTCCGTCGAGGGCAAGTTCGGGCGAGGCGAGAGCGAGCAAAATGGCGAGGGCGTCGTCGATGCCGGGGTCGGTGTCAAAGATGATGTGTTTGGGCATTTTATGTCTTTGCGAGGGGTGATGGTTGAGTAGCGCAAGCGCATATCGAAACCCAGCCCGAAGCAATCTCCTATTGATTTGCTAATCTTTCCATTCTCTCGATGAACAACTCCACGAACTCGCGTCCTTTTACATCCAGCGCGACCTTCATGTTCGGAGGTTGTTTTGAAACCTTCATAAAATCGGCAAANGTCTTGCCGGTGGAGACGCCGCCCGAAATATCCACGTCCACGTAATGTTCTTCGAGTGCCAGCAGGTCGGGCGCGATGACCGCCGCCAACGTCAGCGGATCGTGCAGGGCGCATCCGTTGAAGCCTTCGTAATGTTTGTAGAACCTCATGTACACGCCCGTCGCATCGCGGACAAAGCGCGTAATGGGCGAATCGATTTTGTTCAGCCGTTCGATGTCATCCCCCGTGAGCAGGCATTTGAAGGTGGCATCCAGCGGGATGAGCGTGATCGGGATGCCTGAATGAAAGACGACGTGCGCCGCGTGCGGGTCCTCATGGATGTTGAACTCCGCCAGCGGGGTGATGTTACCGCCCTGCCGAACCGCGCCGCCCATGATGACCAGTTGCTTGACGGCTTTCGTAATGCGCGGTTCCTTGCGGATGGCAAGCGCGATATTCGTCAGCGGACCGATGGGAAAGATGCTGATCTCGTTCGGCTCCGCGAGGACTTTTTCGATCAGGAAATCAATGGCGTGCGTCTCGATGGGTTTGGAAGTCGGTTCTGGCAATACAGCATCGCCCATGCCGCTGAAGCCATGCACGTCCTCCCCGGCATTGTGCGGCGATTTGAGCATGGGGTGCGAGCATCCCTGCACAACTGGGATGTGACTCGCTTGCGCCAGTTCCAACACGGACAGGGCGTTGCGCGTAGCCTTTTCGATGCTGACGTTCCCCTGCACGGTCGTCAGCGCTTCAAGTTGAATTTCGGGCGAGGCGAGCGCGAGCAGAAAGGTCAGCGCGTCGTCCACGCCGGGGTCGGTGTCAATGATGATGCGGGTTGGGGGCATGGGCGCAATTTTGCCATAAGAATGGTTTTTGCGGGGGAAAGGGGAAAGAAACTTAATCCGTCATTCGCCGAACACGAACAAATCCCCAATTGTCTCGTGGCTGAGATTGTGCCGAATGGCGTCCGCGAAGACCGAAGCCACCGAAAGGATCTTCAATTTCGGGTGCCGCTGTTCGGGGGGCAGGTGCACTGTGTCGGTGGTGATGATCTCGCTGATCTGCGGAATCTCCGCCAGGCGGTCCAAACCGCCCTGGGTGAACACGCCGTGCGTACAGATGACCAGAATATCCTCGATGCCTTCTGCAATCAGTACGCGGCTCAACTCCGCGATCGAACCGCCGGTCGCGATCTCATCGTCATAGATCAGCGCCCGCTTGTGCCCGCGGACCTGGCTCCCGACCAGCCCGCTAATCCGTACCTGTGTATCGGAAATGCGCTCCTTGTTGCCTGCCGCAATGGGCAGACCCATGTTCTTTGCAAACCGCGCCGCGGATTTCGCCTGTCCCATATCCGGTGAGACGATGATCGAACCGGAGAGATCGCGTTCCTCCAGGTATTTCTTGAAGACCGGGCGGCTGCTCAACGGGTCGGTGGGCATGGCAAAGAATCCATGCACCTGCGGCGAGTGGAACATCATGCTCATCACGTGGGTCGCCCCGGCGGTTTTCAGCAGATCAGCCACAAGCCGCGCGGTGATGGAAATACGCGGCGCATCTTTTTTATCCGAACGACCAAAGGAATAATAGGGGATGATGGCATGGACTTCAGACGCCGCCGCACTGCGGGCGATGTCGAGCATCATCAAAAGTTCCACCAGGTGGTCATTGACCGGCTGTGACAGGGATTGCACAATATACACCCGCCGATACCGCACGCTCGCGCCCAACTGAATGTAGAGGTTGTCGTTGCTGAAGCGGGAGACATGGGTATCCTCCATAGGGACGCCCAACTCGCCGGCAATGCTTGCCGCAAGGGCTTTGTTCGAACTCCCGCTGAAAAAGCGGACTTCATCCGCTGGAATCGGTTTTTTCATCATGACTCGATCACCTTTCCATCATTCATGCGCATCGGACTTTGTCGAGAAATACGCGAACACGCCGATGCCGGAGAAGAACAACACGCCGCCGACAACCCCAAAAATCCAGCCGGGGATNCCCCAATTGGAAATTTCCACCGGCAGGATACCAAAATAGATCAGCAGTGCAATCGCGCCCAACAGGATGTCCACTGCGGAGGCGAGCATGAACACAAGGCGCATATTCTTTGAATAGTCCATGGTTTTTTATCCGTGTGGCAACAAGGTTATTCGTCAGTTTTCATCTGACTCGAAACATCGTCCAGCACCTGGTCAAGGACATTCGCCATCAAATGCACCCGCTCGGCTTTGCTCAGTACGATGTTCTCGGATTTCAATGCATCATCGTAGGTCTCCTGCACAAGCGCGGAAATCCGATCCGTGATGCCCGACGCCCTTATCTTTCCAAGTACCCTGCGTTTCAGCCCCGCGTAGGAACCGCCATCATTAGGCGGAATGGGATTGAACATCTCAGCCTCTCTTCTTCAACCAATCCAGCAATTTCTTTGCGGACCAGGTATTGATAACATCGTTTGGCTCCAGCCAGGCGCGGCATGCGATCGCTACGCCGTAATGCAGCATGTCGTAATCGCCTTCGGAGTGCGCGTCCGTGTTGATGCTGAGGAGGACGCCCAACTCCCGGGCGCGGCGGGCAAACCCATCGTCGAGATCGAGGCGCGAGGGATGGGCGTTGATCTCCATCGCCACGCCGGCTTGCGCCGCGGCTTTGAGGATGACTTCCATGTCCAAATCCGCGCCTTCGCGTTCCGGCATGATCTCGCGCCCGGTCGGATGACCGATGATGTCCACGTGCGGATTTTGCACCGCTTTCAGCAAGCGCGCGGTGATCTTTTCGCGGGGCTGGCGCAAACTCGAATGGAGCGAAGCAACTACGAGGTCGAGCGAGGCGAGGAACTCGTCGGGATAATCGAGCGAGCCNTCGGCTTTGATCTCCACTTCCGTGCCGTGCAGAATCAAAATCTTATCGCCGACCTGCTTTTGCGCTTTTTTTATCTCCNCCGCCTGATCCTTGTGCCGTTCCATCGACATGCCATTGGCAACGCCCAGCCCCACCGAATGATCGGTGAAGACGATCACCTTCAACCCGCGTTTGATGGCGGCATTGGTCATCTCGAGAATGCTCAACGCGCCGTCGCTGAAGGTGGAGTGCATGTGCAGGTTGGACTTGATGTCCTTCACCTGGATCAACTTCGGCAGTTTGTTCTTCTTCGCCGCTTCCACTTCGCCGCGGTCTTCGCGCAATTCGGGCGGCACCCACGGCAAGCCCAGCGTTTTGTAAACTTCCTCTTCCGTGGAACAAAGGATCTCCCCTTTTCCTTTGACCTTTGTCAACGCATGTTCGGATAACGACAAACCTTTATCCAATGCAATCTGCCGCAGTTTTACGTTGTGGTCTTTCGACCCCGTCGCGTATTGCAGCGCCGTCCCAAATCTTTCAGGCGGATGCACCCACACCTGCGCGCGCACGCCGTCGGTGAATTCGATGCTGGCTTTCGTATCGCCTTTTCCCAACACGCGGCTGACACCTTTGAGATTGACGAATGCTTCCATCACAGTGGATGAATCCTTCGCCGCTACGAGAATGTCCAGGTCGCCGACGGTGGAACGCATCCTTCTTAAACTCCCGGCTGGTTCTGCCGCGACGACTCCTTTCACGCCCAGGAGGACGCTGATGATCTCCTGCGCAAGTGGATACGCCCGTCCCAGCGGAATCCGCCCGGACCTGCGGGCAAGGGACGCGATCCCCTCCAAAATTGCGCTCTCGGACTTGGCGCCCATGCCCGGGAGGTCGCGTAATTTCCCTTCCTTGGCGGCAGTTTCGAGGTCGGAAAGAGCCGTGATGTCCAATGCCTTCCAGATGGCGGCGATCTTTTTGGGACCCAGTCCCGGCACTTGCAGCCAACCCGCCAGTTCTTCGGGGACTTCCTGTTTGAGTTTTTCGAG
>JGI24123J20310_1001189_pt1 | contig 11408 bp, 11 predicted proteins | sample SubbioCR12Aug_5A_FD_20310 | JGI IMG/M metagenome (IMG submission 20310)
GGTCTGGGGGAAGGAATTTTCGCCCGCCTGCTCTGCGCCGTAGACGCAGTGGGGTGGGAAGCGTTTCCGCCGTTTGGCATTAAGCCAAACATCAAAGCAAAACAATTTTCAAATCCTTTTAAAAGAAAAATGGTCGCGCGCCAAATACAAAAAATTGAAAGAAAATTGTTTTGCTTTGCTCGCCGAGTTTTGGCGGGCGGAAACGCTGGGGCGGGGTTTCAAATCATTCGAGCGATTTTCGCTCAAAAAAGGTTCGAGCTTCGTTCAGTAATTGCGATTGATTAAATGAATTGAGAAATTGCTATAGAATATAGACAATTTTTTTATTGCAAAATAAATCATCTATAACCAACGCCACCTTTACTAAATTACTAAATTACTAATCTAACAAAATGATGGCTTGAAAAATAAAAAATAATAAACTGTAGTTTTTAAATTCGTTTCAAGCCCTTCTTCTTTTGTTATTATCAAAGACCCAAAACTTTAACTATCTGTTTAATCATTGAAACAACAATTGGCGCGGGTAATAAACTATAAGACGACCGACCCGCCTCATCATTAATTGTCCATGGTTTTTCAATTACCATGACTCTTTTATTTTTCTCGTCCCATTGATAATCATAACCAGGCGTAATCTCATATTGACTAACATATTGATCGGCAATATTAACTGGCACCGAGTTTCTCAAAAAAACTTTGGCAATGCCGTGCAAATTAAAGGCTTGCTCAATTAATTTGCCATCAATGGCCAGTCGCTCTTTGATCGGTTCTATTCCCAATTCATCGCCTTCCTTAGAAACCATAATCGCTCCATCGCAGCTTGGGTTATCGCAACAAAGTTCAAATTTTTTTTCTTTTTCATTGTAAATGATTTTCTTTGTCGGCAATAATCGATAATTTCTCGGGGTTTTACATTTAGGACAAATTACTCTGGTTTTGATCCTTTCATTAATAATAGTTTCCGGCACGTCGATTAAAATAAAAATATCTGGATCTTGACGATAATCAATTAAATCTCTAAAAAATAATGAATAAGAAATTTGATCCATTTCTCTTGGAAATCCATCAATAAAAAGAACTTTTTTACCAAACTTACTAATCGCTCTTTTAACTAGAGCTAAAATAAATTCAGTTGGCAAAAGCGTTTTAGTGCTTCGTCCCTCAAGTGCAACCAAAGCCTCTTCTGTTGAAATAAAACCACGATAATTATTTTTTAAAAAATCAATTAATTCTTCTTTCTTTTTAGGATCAGCAATTTCTTGGTGAACTCCCCTTACTAAATCACCAACCGAAAAATGAACAACTTTATCACTCCCGATTGCTTCAGCAAATAATTTTGAATAAGTTCCTTTACCTGAGTTTTTTTTACCTAATAAATAAGCGATAAAAGTATTTTTTTCAAAATAAACTTTTAATCTCTCAATTTCTTTACCAGCCTTAAGACTGAAATATTTTTTTCTGTCAATTGGATCATTTAAATTAAAATTTTCAATCGAATGATCAATTTTTGTTTTAAAAATAGGAAACTCGATTTTTTCCATAGTCTTTATTTTTATTAATTCTTAATCAAAGCTAAGCCATCTATTTCAAAAATTATATCACCTTGTTGCGAAGTCTGCAAGATCTGACTATCGACCATCTCAAGGTTTTTTAAAACCCTTAAATTAGGGTGACCATATTTATTATTGCTACTAACCGAAATAACTGCATAGACTGGCCTAACCTTAGCTAAAAAATCATAACCAGTAGAATCGTTTGAGCCGTGATGACCAACTTTTAAAATATCAGATTTTAAATCAAAATTCTTTTTTAATAACTCAGCTTCAACTTTTTTGTTGGCATCTCCCATAAAAAGAACCCTTGCTCGACCAACAATTAATTTAAAAACTAAAGAAGCCTCATTGTCATTTTTAAATCTTTTATTGGCGAGACTTTCAAGTGGATATAAAAACTCTAAATAGCCCCCAAAAAAATCTATTTTTTTACCCTGCCAAACAACTTCCAAAGTTATTTTTTTTTCTTCAATCTTCTTTAAAAATTGATAATAATTAGGAGAATCGTCGTCAACGCCATTAAAAATAAATCTCCTAACCTGATATCTTTTAATGACCTCGATTAATCCATTTAAATGATCTGGATCGGGATGAGTTAAAATCATTAAGTCAATTACGCGACGATTAAAAGGAATATATTGATCAAGTTTATAAATAATCCCTTTATCAGGCCCGCCATCAATTAAAATGTTTTGTCCTTGAGTTGTTCTGATTAAAGCCGCGTCACCCTGACCAACGTCAATAAAAATTATTTTTAAATTTTCTGGATTTTCGATAATTTTTTTACCATCATCTAAAAAATAAAATAATAAAATTAAATTAACTATCAAAAGCCCAACCACTAAATAAATTATTTTTTTACGATTAAAACTGAACATCTTTTTTTATAATTTTTTTAATTTTTTCTCTTTTTTTTACTTGCCAAATTATTATAAATAACGACAAATAAAGAAAAACCACAACAAAAATATTAATTTTGCCAAAACTAAAAGATAAAAAAGGAATACTCGCAATATTTTTAATTAGCCAAACGATTAAATGAAGAATGAGCCAGGCTGGCCAAACTAAAATTTTCGCTAAACCAAAATAAATTAATGAACCAAAAGCAAACAGAAAGCTCAAACTCATTAAAATAGGTATGACCGGTAAAATTAAAATATTAGCCAAGGGCGCACTTAAAGATAAATTGCCAAAATAAAAAAGAACTAAAGGCAAAGAAAATAAATAAGCACTACAAGTAGCAGCTAAATAATTTCTGATTGGTTGTAATTTTTCTGGTAATTTTTTTAAAAAAATAAATAGATTTAAAAAATATTTTTCTAAAATAACAATACCAAAAGCTGCAGCAAAAGATAATTGGAAACCAATGTCACTTTTAAGTAACTTAGGATTAACTAAAAGCATTAAAAAAGCAATAAAAATTAACAAATTTGAGCTTGCCCCTTTTCGCCCAATTTTTTCAGCTAATAAAAAAGAAACGCCAAGTAAGCTAGCACGAATCGCCGAAGCCGGCGCTCCAGTTAAAATAACATAAAAAATTAAAAAAAGTACGACAAAATAAAAAGCTTTGGGCCTTGATAAACCAAGACAAAAAACACCAAAGCCAATCAATAAATTAACTAAAATCATAATATGTAAACCAGAAATAGCTAGAACATGAGCCGTGCCAGTAGCGGAAAAACTCTGTCGCACTTGATCGTTAATGTTCGTTTTAACACCTAAAAGTAAAGCTGACAAAATTGATCCTTCTGGTTCTGAAAAATTTTGTTCAATCGCTAATTGGACTCGATCGCGAATTTTATAAATCCATTTCATCAAAAAGTTCCCCTGATCGCGAACAATAATTTCAATTTCTTTAGGAAAGCAAGTTGAATAAATATTTTGTTTGGCCAAATATTCGTGATATTGGAAATCTTCTATTGGTTGTGGCTGGCTTAACTTGCATTCAATTTTTAATTGATCACCATATTGATAACCAGCATAAAGCGGCGCGAAGATTAAAACTCGACCATTAACTTTTTTTTCTTGTTCTATTAGTTTGATTATTTTTGTTTCAAAAATGATCTCTTCTCGGCCAATCCTTTGATTAATTTCAACAACCTCACCAATTAGAACTACTCTTTCGTTGTTATAAAAATAAACTTTCTCTGAACTAACCACTGGCCAACTTAAATTATATCTCAAAATTCCCAAACAAATAAAAATTAAAACAAACCACGAGAATCTTAGTATTTTATTAGACCAAAAGAAAAATAAAAAAAGAATCGAAGCTAAAATAAAACAATAAATAATAAAAAAATCAATTTTAACAAAAGAGGCTAAGACGATGCCAGCGATAAAAGACAACAAAAAAATAAGAAAAATTTTATACTTTGGCATATTAATCAATGCTAATATACCCAGCCTCAACTCGCTCGCCTCGATTCCGAGTTGAAACGAACCGTCGAGGCGAGGCGGACGAATTAATACCGATAATACTAATACTCATATAATTAGCATGCATTAGTCCCGCCACTTCAATAATATTTCGAAAAGGAGAGTAAGATCTCACGCCTTCAAGCGGAGTCCGCCTGCTAGCGTGATCCGCGATGGTGGAATACATTAGTGCCGCGATTATAAAAAGATTTATTTTTTCTTAAAAAATAAATTAAAAATTAATATGCCTGTTAATAAGCCAATCGTATCAATCCATAAATCTGGAAGAGATGGATCAATATAAATACCTTCGGCAATATACTCGTGAAAAATATTAAAAAACATGCCGATTAAAAAAACAGCCCAAATTGGTAAACAGAAAAAACGTAATAAGATAAGAGCAAAAATCAAAAAAGCAAAAAAATGAAAAATATTAAATAAAAAAGTGGACGGTGGCACATCCAAATATAAAAATTCAATTAAATTGCTAAAGATTCGACCGGGCGGTGGCGCTTGCCAAAATTGAAAAAAATTTGAAAAATTATAGATAATTCTTGGCCAACCATAGCGTTGATAAAGCAAGTGCTGTTCATTCGAACCAAGAGGGTATTGATAACCATAGCCAATTTCTTGTTTTGATAAATAATCAATTTTGCCAATAACAAAAAAGTCGATTAGTAATAAACAAACTAGTAAAAGAAAAATTACTTTTTTAGAACGCCAAAAGTCCATTTATCTTTTATTTTAAATTTTTCCCAAGATATACTTCAATAAATTTATCTAACCCACCATCTAAAACTTTTTGTGGATCACTTTCTTGATAATTAGTCCGATGATCTTTAACCATTTTATAGGGGTGTAAAACATAAGAACGAGCTTGATAACCCCAAGAGGCTGGTAAAACCCGACCGCGCAATCTTTCTCGCTCCTCTTCTTTCTTAGCTTGTTGAAATTGATAAATTTTTGAAACTAAAATTTTCATCGCTCGTTCTTTGTTTTGCGCCTGCGATCTTTCCACCTGACAATTAACAATAATTTTAGTGGGCAAATGAATTAAACGAACAGCTGACTCAACTTTTTGCACGTTTTGTCCGCCATGTCCAGAAGCCCGATAAAATTCAATTTTCAGATCTTTTTCTTTAATCTCCATTTTAACGTTGAGAATTTCCGGTAAAACATCAACTAAAGCAAATGAAGTGTGCCGCATTTTCTCAGCATCAAACGGCGAGATTCTGACCAAACGATGAACGCCAGACTCAGCTTTTAAAAATCCATAGGCACGTTGGCCAACAATTTCCAGGGTAGCACTTTTAATGCCTGCTTCATTGCCTCGCGATTCGTCAATTAAAAAAACTTTCCATTTTTTCTTTTCAGCAAAACGTTGGTACATCCGCATTAACATTTCTGTCCAATCTTGAGCATCAGTCCCGCCAACACCAGCATGAAAAGATAAAATAGCGTTATTCCTATCGTACTCGCCATTTAGTAATTCGTAAATATTATACATATATAAAATTTTATCATAAAAGGCAGTGTTTGAAAATATTCATTATCTAAATTCCTTTCCAGAATCTAGCGCGGGATTAGTTATTAGTTATTAGTTATTAGTCTTGGCTGCCGGCTTAGTCTATGAGCTGGTCTTTGGTTGTTGGCCTCAGCCGTTGGTTTGGTTATTGATCTTGGTTCTTGGTTTTAATAACCAGAGACCATGACCTTGGACCAAACTAGTTGCCATGACCAAAAACCTTAGACCAAATTGATTGCCCTGATATAAACTTTAGACTAATTAATTGGCTGACCCAGCCAACAACCCGAGACGATCTCCTCAAATACTGTTACGTTAAAAGTTGAAAGCCAATTAATATAAAAGTAAAATATAAAAAATAAAAAATGCATCTTTAAACCTAAAAAATAAAAAAATTAGTCTGGGTTTTTAACATTTTATTTTTTATTTTTCATTTTGAGTAAAACGAATTTATCCACATCCCCTTTTTTGACAAATATTTTAAAATTGTTAAATTATAATATTCTATGAATGGATTTGCCAAAAAATTAGAAATTCTTAAAAACATTATTATTATTCGCTGCGGCGGCTGATTTTTGCTTTCCTAATTAAGGAAATTAAAAATAAGCCGCATCTCGCGGCGAATTTTTTTTATTTAAATCTTAATGCGGGCACAGAGTGTTCAACTCACTCAAACCCGCTAAAGACATAACAAAAGGAGGAAATGTGAGCAAAAAGCCAAGTCCGAAAAGTCAAACAACAAAAGGAGGAAAGATGGAAAAGTGTGGCCATTGCGGCCAACCAACCAGGGCAGAAGATCTGGCAGCGAAGATTTATTTCGATGCCATGAGCGGCATTGAGGAACGACCAGCCTGCCCTGACTGCCGACATGGACCCAAACAAGTTCACTTCAGCAACTAACTCACAACCAAGTCCCTGGGGTCATTTCTGCCAACTAAAAGCAGGGGTGCTCCCAGGGCCTGCTTTTTATTATTAATTATTAATTTTAAATTTTTATTAAATTATCAATTCTTTAATTTTCAAAGTTTAAAAAATAATTCATTAAAAATTATTTAGAAACTAGAAACTAAAAATTAGAAATTTTATTGCTTACTCTTTGTATTCTCCCAGTATTAACTTAACTGTTTTTTCTTGTCCTTTTGATAAAACTTTCAACATCACTTCATCGCCAGGTTTATTTTTTTGAATCATTTTTATCAATGAATTTTCAATTGTAATTTTTTGACCATTAAACTCTAAAATAATATCATTTTCCTGCAAACCAGCCTGATCAGCGGCTGAACCAGGCGTTACTGCCAATTCAGTTTGTTTTTCACCACGAATAATTAAAGCCCCATAATCAACTGGTAATTTTTCTTCTTGAGCTAACGATTCGTTAATAATCACATACCTCACTCCTAAAAATGGTCGAACAATTTTGCCAAATTTTTTAACGCTAGCAACTGATAATTTAGCGATATTAACTGGAATAGCAAAACCAATTAATTGACCCTGATTAGAAATCGCCGTATTAATACCAATCACTTCTCCTTTTAAATTTAAAAGTGGTCCACCAGAATTGCCGGGATTAATGGCCGCATCAGTTTGAATTACATCTTCTAGTTGTTCCACTTGACTACCACCACCAGCGACAATTCTTCTTTCAATCCCCGAAACCACTCCTTTAGTCACGGTATTTTTAAACTCACCCAAAGCAAAACCAATCGCCACCACGGTTTGACCAATTTTTATTTGATCTGAATTGCCAAGAGCTAAATGAGAAAAATTTTTACCCTCGACTTTAAGAATAGCAATATCATTAAACGGATCAACCGCCATAATTTTAACTGGCAAGCTTTTACCCTCGCTCGTAATAATCGAGTATTCTATTTTTTCATCGCTGACCACGTGCTTGTTAGTTAAAATCATCCCATCTGAAGAAATAAAAAAGCCAGTGCCTCGACCAACGGTTTGTTTTCTTTTTTCTGGCAATTGTTCATATTGCGGAAATTTAAAATCAAAACCTGGAAAATTAAAAAAAGGATCAAAAGGTTGATTTTTTATAACATATTGAGTAACTTCTTCTGTTGCCATAATACTGACGACCGCCGGAGAAGCACGCTTAACCATTTCGGTGACCAAATCATCTTCGTAAATTATTTTTTCTTTTTCAATTATTTGTGGCATCTGAATCGGCGTTTCGCTATTTTGATTTAATTGCTGAGAAATAATTTTTTGAACTGAATTTAAATTAAAATTACCAATAAGCCCATTAATCAATAAACTTGAAGCCACACCCGCGACAGAACCTATTAAAAAACTAATCAAAACCACAATAATAATTGGTTGGCCCAAAAAACTCTTTTTATTTTTTGATTTTTTCTTAGATTGCAATGACTCTAAGTTAAGATTTGTTTTTTCTAAAAATTCTGTCATAGAATTAAAAATTAAAAATTATAACAACTATCCCCTAATCTCAAATTTTCCAAAATTATTTTTTATTTTTAAACTAATTTCCGCCAAGTCTTCCTTGGCAAAAAATTTCATTTTTGCCAAGCGCGGATCAATCAAACTATCAACCGGCCTGAAAACTTGCAAAACAAATTTCTTGACACCCTTTAATTCTTTAGCAATCTCTAAAATATCTTCTTCGGTTAATAATGGCGCGACCGTAGTTCTAAACTCATAATCTAAACCAGATTTTTTGATAAGATTAATGCTCTTTTTTATTTTTTTTAAGTCAACTTTTACGCCGGTTAGCTCTTCATATTTTGTTTTTCTATTTTGAGTTTTAAATTTTGAGTTTTGAGTTTTAGCACCGAGAGGTGCTTTAATATCCATTGCCACATAATCAATCAATTTTTGATCAATTAATTTTTTTAAAGCCGTTGGATTAGAACCATTGGTTTCAATGCCCGCGCCTAAACCCATTTTTCTTACTTTTTTAATAAATTCTATTAATTGATTAAGACTATTTTCAGTTTTTAACTTGTATTTTTTATCTTTTATTTTTAATTTTTTATTTTGCAATGGTTCGCCGCCAGTAATCATCACTCCATCAAGAAATTTTTTTCTTTTTGACAAAAAAGCTAAAACTTTTTTTTCAGAAAGCACCGGTAATTTTTGATAATCTAAAACTAAACCGCGATTATAACAGAAAGGACAACGAAAACTACAACCACCCAAAAACAAAACAGTTGAAATTTTGCCAGGCCATTCAATTAAAGAATTTTTTTCAATTCCATTAAAAATCATTTATTTTAAAATTTTAAATAAGGAAATAACCAATAAAACTAGCCCCGATAACTAAAAACATTGCTAATAAAAATTTAAAAGCAAATTCTTTTTTACCTTGAAAAAAAGAATAACCAAATTTGCTAAAAATATTAGTAATATTAACCAGCAATAAAGTTAGTAAAGCCGTTTTAAAACTAATCGCCTGACCAGCCATATCAGCTAAATTAACAACAATCGCATCAATGCCAGAAAAAGAGGCCAAAATTGAACTCAACAAAAAACCACCTTGACCAAAGAAAACAAGGCATGTTTTCGTGATAATTCTAACAACCATTAAAATTAAAATAAATCTTAGGGCTGGCGCCAAGGAAAAAATTCTCTCTTCTTTTTTTATTTCAGTTATTTCTTTCGGCGTCTCGATGTCTGTTTTTTTCCGACGACGGATAAGAAGATAAATTAAACCAATAATTAACGCCGCTAAAATCATTAAAGAAATAGTTGGAACAATTGACATTAACCATTGATGATTAAGCGGGGTAATTAAAATAAAAATTTGAATAAAACTAGCCAGATTAGCAAAAATTGCCGCTGAGACCAAAAGATTAACCTTATCCGTTCTTTTACTTTGTTGGGCCAATGATTGAGTAGTCGCTGTTGAAGAAACAAAGCCGCCGGCTAAACTGGAAATAATAATACCGTTCTTGTGTCCAAAAATTTTACTTAATAAATAACCCAACAAATCTATACCAACAATTAAAGCAACAATAAACCAAAGCCTAAAAGGATTTAAAATTTCAAGCTGATCAAAAAGAACCGAACTAATATTGAAGCTTTTAAATAAATCCCCTAAACCTGGCAAATCGCTTAAATAATAAGCTTGATTCGGTAAAAAAGGTAAAATAACCAAAGCAATCACGGCAAAAGAAATAAAAGCTCTCATCTCCACCCCCTTAACTCCTAAAGCAAATGCCCTGGTTTTTTCTTTTAAAGAAAGAATTAAAATTAAAACAATCGTTAAGGCAAAAACAAGTTGAATCGAAAAAATTTCAGCTGTCAAGAAAAAACCAATTAAAAAAGTAAATAAAGCGGCAATTTCAGTTGTTAAACCAGTTGATTTAGTCAGCAAGGTGTCAACAACATAATATAAACAAAGCAAAGCTAAAAAAGCAATTGAAATAATAATAAAAAGAGCACTATTTCTGCCCAAACTTAAAAAACCAGCAATTGAGCCAAGAAGAGCAATTAAAGCAAAAGTTCTCACTCCGCCCAAACTACCAATATCTAATGGTCCTTTTTTTTCATCTTTTTCATGCTGGGATTCTCTTTCTAGCCCAATCACTGCGCCCAACAAAAGAGCAATTAAAAATTTAAGAGGCAGGGCAAGACCAATCATAAAAATTAATTAGTATTTTAAAAAAATTATAAAGTTAACAACAACAAGAGCATTTTTTATTTTTCAAAATTTTTTCCTGTTGGCTTTTAGTTTGCAAAAAATAATTTTGAATCACTTGACCACGAGCTAATTTTTTATTTAAATCTGAGTTGTGCTGATAGTCTCTTTTTTTAATTTCTTTAACTAGTTTTTCATGTCTCAAATAAAGAGCTTTCAGTTTTCCTTGCCAGCGTTGTGTTTCTGGATGAAAGCGATAACCCTTTTTATTTTTTGTTAAAATTGACCAAATAGCGTGAAGTTCTCGATGCTCTCCTAATAAATGCTGACGACAAAGCTTTTTCGGATTAAGATCCCAAATGCGCATTTAGTTATTTTTTTTCTTTAATAATTTTAACTGATTTGGTTTAAAAACTCCATGCTCGGTAATAATTCTAGTAATATATTTTGCTGGCGTAACATCAAAAACAGGATTAAATGCTTTAACTTGACGATGACTAATTTTTTTACCTCGTAAACGAAAATCATCAATAATTTCTGAACTGCTCCTCTCTTCTATGTTTATTTTTTGGCTATTAGTTGTTTCGAAGTCAATCGTCGAAGAATCAGCGGCAACATAAAAGGGAATTTTGTTTTCTCTAGCTAAAACAGCCATTGTGTAAGTACCAATCTTGTTAGCTGTATCACCATTAGCCGCAATCCGATCGGCACCAACCAAAACCAAGTCAATTTCTTTTTGCTTCATTAAATAACCAGCCGCACTATCAATGTTTACCTGATGATCAATCCCAGCTCGCCACATTTCCCAAGCAGTTAATCTTGCTCCTTGTAACCAAGGCCTAGTTTCATTAATCAAAACTTTTATTTTTTTACCAGCTAAATGTGCACTGAAAATTGGCGCTAAACCAGTGCCAAACCAAATTGAGGAAAGAGAGCCAGCATTACAGTGGGTCAAAATTCGAGCACCATTTTTAATAATTCGATTGCCAGCTTCGCCAATCAAAAGATTATCCTCTACCTCAGAATACAAAAAATCCTGATACCTCCTTAAGATTTCTTGTTTAAAATTAACCACATTTTTAGCTTTAATTTTTTCAAGCAATTGATTAATCGCCCAAAAAAGATTAACAGCTGTTGGCCTGGTTTGTTTAATTTTTTTAACAGCCTGCTGAATATTTTTTTTCATTATCATTAAGCTATTACCTGAATAATTTCTGACTGTTAAAAAAATCCCACCAGCCGCTGCCGCGCCAATTGCTTCCGCTCCTCTTATTTTCATTTTTTTAATAGCTACGGCTGCCTCATCGCA
>JGI24123J20310_1001195_pt1 | contig 11357 bp, 9 predicted proteins | sample SubbioCR12Aug_5A_FD_20310 | JGI IMG/M metagenome (IMG submission 20310)
CAAAGACAAATAGGTCTAATGTCATTGCGAGCAGCGTTAGCGACTGGACGCGAAGCGTAGATGGAACAAAGTGAACATCAACAATCTTACCGACAGAAAAAAGATGAAGCGCAGCGACATCGGTGTAGGGTTGACCCGCGCACCTATTTTCAAACACAGAGTTGTTTAATTGAATCAATAATTCTCCTTCCACGCAATCTCTGAAATAGGTGCGGGGTTGACATTACACTATTCGCTCATATAATTAATCTATGAATCAAGAACATCATGCTCAGGACGAAAAAACTTTTCGTCTGGAAAAGTTGACAAAAATAAAATCTGAAACCGGTCTTCCCTATCGCTTTGACCGAACGCATACTAATATTGAAATAATTAATAACTTTGACGAACTTTCCAATACCAAGCAAATTGTTAAAGTTGCTGGCCGTCTCATTGCCAAGCGCGAGCATGGTAAAACCAAGTTCGGACACCTGCAAGACCAGACTGAAAAGATTCAGGTTTATTTTCGAAAAGATTTTTTAGCCGATGCTTTTGATAAATTAGATTTGGTTGATATCGGCGACCTGCTCGGTATCGAAGGCGAAGTTTTCAAAACCCACACCAATGAGATTACAATCGTGGTTAAGTCATATATGGTCTTAAACAAATCGCTCCATCCTTTGCCAGAAAAATGGCACGGTCTAAAAGATGTCGAAATAAAATACCGGCAGCGCTACCTCGATTTAATTGCCAATCCGGACAGTAAAAAGGTATTATTAAACCGAAGTAATGTCTTAAAATTATTAAGACGATTTTTTGACAATAAAGGTTTTATTGAATTTGAAACGCCGATTTTACAGCCGATTTATGGCGGCGCTGCAGCAAAGCCGTTCGAAACATTTTATAATGTGCTCGAAGAAAAGATGTTCTTGCGCATATCTGATGAATTGTACCTGAAAAGACTGATTATCGGCGGAATTGAAAAAGTATATGAGATCGGCAAAGATTTTCGCAATGAAGGTCTGGACCGTTTTCACAACCCAGAATTTACCCAGCTCGAGTGCTATGAAGCGTACAAAGATTATAATGATATGATGAATCTGGTTGAAGAATTAATGCGGTTTCTGTGTACTGAGTTGTACGAGACGGCACAGATTAAATTCGGTGAACGGGAACTTGATTTCAGTAAAAATTGGCAGCGCCTTAAATTCTGTGATGCGCTTTCAGAAAAAACCGGTCTTGACATATTGACTGCTGACCCGAAACAGATTGAACAAAAAGCAATCGAACTTGGCGTGCTGGATAAAAGCGCCTATCCCCGACCGACTTTGTCAAAACTGCTGGATAAACTCTTTTCTCAGTTGGTGCAAAAAGACATTGTTGAACCGACTTTTGTGATTGACTATCCCAAAATCACGACTCCGTTAGCCCGCAATCACCGTGACAATCCGCTGTTAGTAGAACGATTTGAGCCGATTATCTGCGGCATTGAAATCGGCAATGCGTTTTCTGAGCTCAATGACCCGATTGAACAGCGCAAGCGGTTTGAAGAGCAGTTAAAACAACAGGAAGAATTTGCCACGCTCGACGAAGATTTTATCAAAGCCCTTGAATACGGTATGCCGCCGACCGCTGGTCTTGGTTTGGGAATTGACCGTATTGTTATGATTTTAACCAACTCTGATTCAATCCGCGATGTCATTCCATTCCCGCAATTGAAACGATTGGAAGATTAGATTAATGTCATTGCGAGGAGCGTTAGCAACGCGGCAATCTCCCTTGATATATTCTAAGCAAGGAGATTGCTTCGCCTACGGCTCGCAAAGACAAACAAGTAGAGTAATACACAAAAGCATTAATTATAAAATTGTATAATGTTTGAATTTTTCATTGCCCGGCGCTATCTCCGTTCTAAGGGCGGTCGGTTTTTTTCGTCCGGTGCCCTGTCTGCGATTGCTGGTATTTTTATCGGAGTCGCCGCAATCATCATTGTCTTGTCAGTAATGAACGGATTTCATCAGGAGCTGAAAGTCCGGATTCTCGGTTTGACTCCGCATATTATCATTGCGAAATATTCTTATGACAATATTGAAAATTATGATTCGTTGTTAATCGCGGTGCGCAATTATCCGGGCGTGATTTCAGCCGAACCATTTATCTATACTAAAACCATTATCCGCAAACAGAATACTTCTGATGGCATTATTGTGCGGGGTATTGTTGCTGACGCAGAAAGTGAAATTATCAGTCTTAAAAAAGATATTGTGCAGGGTACTTTTGATTTATCTGATAATAATGTTATTCTGGGCATTGATTTGGCTCGAAGTATTGGTGCCCGGGTTGGTGATGAAATATCTTTGGTCGCACCGTTTGCCGGAGAAGCCACGCCGTTCGGAGTTCTGCCCCGTCTGAAAAATTATACGGTCACGGCAATCTTTGATGCGGGTATGTATGATTATAATACCAGTTTTGTTTATACTGGACTTAAAAGTCTGCAGGATTTTTTAGGTATTGGCGATGCGGTTTCTGGTATTGAACTAAAAGTCAAGAATATCAATGCCACTGATAAAATTGTAAAACAAATAAGGGCTGACTTGGGTTTTCCGTATCGGGTATCAGACTGGATGAGCATGAATCGGAATATTTTTACTGCGCTCAGATTGGAAAAAGTCGTTACATTTATTGTGCTGGTTCTGATTGTGCTGGTGGCTGCGTTTGGCATTATCGGGCTTTTAGTTATGATGGTTATCCGAAAGACTAAAGAAATCGGCATTCTCACTGCAATGGGTGCGAAAAAGAAGAGCATTGTTAAGATTTTTATGCTCACCGGATTTATGATTGGTTTAATCGGCACTATTTCCGGTACAATTTTTGGCGTGGCCGTCTCTTTTATTCTGGATAAATACCGTATTATCAATCTGCCGGGTGATGTCTATTTTATCAAAAACCTGCCGGTTCAGGTTGCCCTGACCGATGTCTTATTAGTTTTGCTGATTGCTCTTGCTATCTCGTTTTTCTCGACGATTTATCCGGCATACAAAGCGGCAAATCTCATACCGGTTGAAGCGATTCGTAATGAATAGTAGCTAATATATTGACGATAGTTAATAGAATTCTTATAATAATATAACAAATGGAAAATACGATTCTTAAAGCAGAAAACATAACCAAGACTTTTATTTCCGGTAACGAGCGACTGGAAGTACTGAAAAATGTTGACCTGGAAGTGAAAGCGGGTGAATGGGTCTGCATTCTTGGACCTTCCGGCACTGGTAAAAGTACGCTTTTGCATATTTTAGGCGGTTTAGACTTGCCTGATGCCGGTTCGGTTATGGTCAATCATACTAATCTGCAGAGCATTAATCACCAACAATTATCTGATATCCGTAATAAGCATATCGGTTTTGTGTTTCAGTTTCATCATCTCTTGCCCGAATTCAATGTCCTGGAAAATGTTGCCATGCCGTTATTCATTGCTGGTTTAAATCATCAACAGGCATTTACGCAGGCTGAACACGCTTTACAAGATATCGGATTTTGGGAGCGGAGATTTTCCCGTACCACAGAACTGTCGGGCGGTGAAAAACAAAAAGTTGCTCTAGCCCGAGCTCTGGTCACCAACCCGATTATTGTGCTGGCTGATGAACCGACCGGTAATCTCGATGTCACGAATACTGAATCACTCTTAGTAACCTTACAGCGCATCAATCAGGAGAAAAAAGTAACGATTCTTACGGTTACCCATAATCAGCATGTTGTTGATTATGCAACCAGAAAATTTTGGCTCAAGAATGGAAAACTGAGCGAAAACTCAAAATAAATTTATGAAACAGTGCAGTCTCTGTCAAAAACCTGAAGTGAGTGTTGTCATAACCACCATTGATAAGGACGGCAAAGCGTGTGAACTTGCTCTCTGTAAAGAATGCGCGTCAAAAAAAGGTGTCGGCGAAATCAAGAAAACCATTCTTGCCCCCCAGGAAATTTTGGCTGAATTGCACGATAAAATTTCGGCTGACGACCACAAATTAATCTGTTCGAGTTGCGGGCTTTCTTATGCCGCTTTCACAAAAGCAGGACGGCTTGGCTGTGAAACTTGTTATGAAACATTTGGCAATAAATTAGAAGCGGTCATCAAACGCATTCATGGCACCACTACTCATATCGGTAAAAGCACGACCAATAGTAAAAAGAAGATTACCGAAAAATTCGTCATCAAAAAACTGCAGGCATCAATGAAAAATGCGATTGCCGGTGAAGATTATGAAAAAGCCGCTTCGATCCGTGACCGGATTCGCAAAATCAAAGAGCAAAGTAAATAATCAAAACTATGAAAAACATACCACTCTCGTTAATCAATGAACTGATACCGTCCTGGCTTGATAACAAAACCGCCGATTCTTCGATTGTCTTATCAAGTCGGGTTCGTTATGCCCGTAACCTTTCTGGATACCCTTTCCCGAATCGGGCAAGTCAATCTGAATTACAACAGGTATTTGAAATGATTAACCAGGCGATCCACGACCAAAAAAATTTGCGGTCTATTCTGTCTGAATCAGCACCGGTCTCGATTGATAAACTGACCGAACTTCAGGCTGAATTTCTTTTAGAACGGCATCTCATATCACCTGACTTTGTTCAAAAATCAGCCAGTCGTAAAAATCTTAAATCAACTAAAGAAGTCCGAGTCCGGGGCGTATTTATAAATGTGGGTGAAACCATCAGTGTCATGATTAACGAAGAAGACCACCTGCGCATGCAGGTTATTATGCCCGGTTTCAATTTCAAGCAGGGGTTTGAACAGTTAAACCAATTGGACAATAATCTGGAATCTATGCTTTGCTATGCTTACTCGCCGCGCTATGGATATCTCACGGCTTGTCCCAGTAATATCGGTACTGGCTTACGAGCGTCGGTTTTGATTCACCTGCCTGCCCTGGTATTAACCCGAGAAATCGAAAAAGTATTAAGAGCAGTCTGGCAGATACATTTTATGGTGCGCGGGCTTTATGGTGAAGGCACTGAAACCAAAGGTTATTTTTTCCAGGTCTCTAATACCCTTAGTCTGGGACAATCTGAAGACGAAATCATCGAAGGCATTGAAAAAATCACGCAGGAATTAATCGCATACGAAGAAAAATCACGCGACTATCTCCTCACCAATATGAAATCGGAAATTGAAGACAAGATTTTCCGCGCTTATGCGCTCTTAAATTCAGCCCGTTTGTTAACCAGTGAAGAAGCGCTCAATCTATTGGCAACGGTCCGGCTCGGCGTCGCTACTCAAATCATTCGCGAAACTTCTTTGAACACCCTCAATAAAATCATGATTCTCTTACGGCCGGCTAATCTGCAGATTTTCTACAATCAGAAAATGACACCCGGCGAACGTGATGAAAAACGCGCCTCCTTAATCCGTCAAATTTTATCCGAGCAGAAAAACTAATACAAATTCCCTCTTGACAAATATGGATATTATGGTAACCTTTTGCCGATACAGATGAAAAAATACGAACTGTATAGTATTGATTAATCGGTATGATTTTCGATTTTGCGAATGCTAAGCTAAAAAAAGCACAGACAGTGATTCTGGGTATTCCTTTTGACCGTTCCAGTTCCTATGTGCCGGGTAACCGTTTTGGTGCATCATTTGCCCGTATCGGTTCTTGTAATGTCGAATCATATAGTCCGTATTTTAATCAAGACCTGAGTAATTATAAAATTCATGATGCCGGTGACCTTGCCTTACCGTATTCGAGCGTTATAAAAACTTTCCGTCAAATTCAGAAAACAGTTCGCAAATATACTAAACTTGGCAAGCATATATTATCTATCGGTGGTGAACATACGGTCACCATCCCGATTGTCAAAGAATTAGTAACTCATTATCCAGAACTGCGCATTATCCAATTCGATGCCCATTCTGATACCCGTGACCAATTATTGGGCGATAAATATTCCCACGCTACGGTTATCAAACGAATCAGCGAATTTATCCCGGCTGACCGAATTTATCAACTCGGACTTCGCTCGATTACCCGACCCGTTGAAAATCAGAACCAATATCTTTTTTCCGTACTCAAATATCTTGATCAGGTAAAAAATCGTATCGGTCATCATCCTTGTTATCTGACTCTGGATATCGATGTCTTGGATTGTGGTATTTTTCCAGCCGTACAAACACCGGTCCCCAATGGCATCTCTTATCAGGAACTTTTTGCTTCAATTGTAAAATTAAGTGAACTCGATATGGTTGGATGTGATATTGTTGAGTATAACCCAACTACTTCAGCAAATTTAACTTATGCCTCGGTTGTTGCCGAAATTATCCGCGAATTGATTTTGATGATGAATCAAGTGGAAACCCCCAAAATATAACACAATAATTAATGTGTCGCAATAAAAAAACACTAAATCAGGAGGATTTTAAAATATGTGTTGTCATGCTTGTTCGGGCTATGATATCTGTCAAAGCAAAGCCCAGTTGCGGGATGATTGTTGTCCGCAATGCAAATACTTTACATCATGTATGGATTTACCAGAAGAAGAAAGAGAACGCCCCAAACCAAACATCTCCAAAAAAAGATTTACGAAATAATGAAATGATTCAAAAATATAGGATAGGGAAAAAATATAAGCGAGAAAAATTTGCATTATCTCGAACAGGAGGTATCAATGTGTTGTGACATCTGTCCCTATTATGACGAATGTAAAGACCTGGACAATTTAAATGAAAATTGCTGTCCCGAATGTCCGGACTATAAGGATTGCATTGGTGAAAAAGAGTACCAGGAACAAGAAGATTTTGAAGAAACTGACGAGTTTTAATTAATAATCGCGAATTTAACAACCTGCCGTTTCCCATCCGCAACAATCAAAGCAAGATAAACACCCGAAGGCATATTTGAGGGAGTCCACCTTGCTCCGGGAAAATTTGTATTTGGCGTAAGTTCACAGATTAACTCTCCCACCAGATTATATATACTTATCTTGGCATCGGCTGGTAGACTGTCAAAAGTTATTGCGCTGTGCTGTGATTTGATAAACGGATTAGGATATGCTCTAATTTGCGATAACACTGATGGTGGCGTTATGCGATAATGGAATTGACTGATACCTTCTTTGGTTGCGACCAGCAAAAATCCATTAGCCTGGTCAATAAACAACCATTGATAAAATTTATCATCATTGTCTTCATTGGCAATTATACCGCTGTTATTTGCTGTGTAATGCCCCCATTGTTTGGTGAATATATCATACCGGGATAAGCCTTGTGAACTCAATATCCAGACCCCGCCCCAATCATCGGCTTTGATGCGATTTATCCTATTCGATAAAATTTGTGAGTTAGCGGTATTATAAATACGAAAAGTATCTCTCTCCACAACCGTGGCGCCCTGGTCAGTTGCACACCAGATATTATTTTTGGCATCGACTGCGGCTGAGATTACTTCGTGATACGCAAAAATTTGCGTTGACAAATTAGACAGATTATCATATTTAAAGCGTACTAATCCACCTGACCAGCATAGCCAGCCCTGATTATCTTTATCAAAAACTATCTCGTAACCGTGCTTTTCCGGTCGGGAAAGACCGGGAATTGTGAACTCATAAATACTATCTTGTGCATAGGCAATAATCGTATTATTCTGATTATGAAACCATATCACATCATTGTTGTCAATTCCCATTGCGCCGACCACACCTTTAAGACCGGTCCAGGTCTGTGCTGACCACACTTGATTTGTCGGGTCATAACAACTCAGACCGCCGTTAAGCAGCCAATGACCAAACCAGACACATTTATTTTGATCAACCAGACCAACATAACTATTAGCAATCGTATCATAGATAAATTGCCATTGGTCATCAATCAATTTCTTACTGATCGCCTTATAACTGACCGGATAGTGCATTGCATAGATGTTACCGTCTTTATCTGTAATCGCGCAAGAGACAATATTCGCGGCAATACTATTGGTCAAAAAACTTTGCCAATCATTATTTTGATTCAATTTAAGCCCGCTGCCAAACCAAACCCATCCGCCAAGCCCGACCCATAAACCGTCTGCATTCAGAATCGCTCGGGTATCTTCATAAAGAATAAACCATAAATTTGAACCGTCGAACTGTAATAATCCGCTGGTAGTCGCTACATAAAATTTATCATTAAAGTATTTTAAATCAAAGACCGGATAACGCTCTGCAAATAACACAACGGTTTCAAAGACAATTCCATTATACCGGCCAATCCCCTGTTCACTGGCAATGTACAAAGAATCGTTAACAACAGTCATTGCTTTAACTGAATCACCAAACGGATGGAGCATTACCGAAAAATTCTGCAAATCGCGATTCAATCTGACCAATCCCGGACAGGCACTAATCCAGAAATCATCATGCACGCCCAGTGCAAAAACCCGACACGAAACCTGGGTCGGCAGCATCCGGGAAATTATCCGGTCATCGCTGATTGTTCCGGTACCTCGGGTGTCAATCACAATTAGCCCGTTTTGCGTGCCGACTAATATCGTGTCACCGCTGCTTGCCAGGCAATTGATATAATTCTGCTCGACTGAACCTAAATCATGATATCGGGTTAGACTTTTCAGATGCGGGTTATATATAGCCAGACCGCGGTTCGTGCCGACCCAGAGTTGCTCGTGTGTATCAAATAAAAGACAATTAACCCGGTTAGAAGGCAATCCATGCACATTAGTATAAATATCAGTAAAAATACTGTCCCTTTTTGAAAATATGGTCAAACCACCCCGTGTTGCACAATAAATATGATTACTGTCTGCAACAATATCATTAACAAAATTGGTGTTTGTATAAGTCTTCCATTCACTTGCCAATACCGAAGAATATAAAATTAATATCGCAATAAAAAGAAAACTTTTGACTTTTGACTCTTGACTCTTGACTTTCATTTAATATGCCCCTTCGGTCTTGAACAAGACCTTTGCTGTTTTGAACATAATCACTGAATCCAACCACACACTCCAGTTTTTCACATAGTACTCATCAAGTCGCATCCGCTCAGCAAATGTCAATCGGCTCCGTCCTGATACTTGCCACAAACCGGTAATACCGGGCAGCACTTTTGTGATAATCGTGATTTTGTGATTTAAATTTTCGACTTCATGCGGCAGATATGGTCTGGGTCCGACCAGACTCATATCTCCTTTGATAACATTCCATAATTGTGGTAATTCATCAAGACTGCTCCGACGCAAGAATTTTCCTACTGAAAAAACTCTTGGGTCATCAGTAATTTTCAAGTATTTTTCCCAATCTGATTTTGCTTGCGGCGAGTTTTTTAGGAAATTTTCGAGCCGGGTTGGTGCATCAAGATACATTGTCCGAAACTTGTAACATTTAAAAAGCTTATTATTCTTACCTAAGCGTTCCTGAATATGCAGAATCGAACCCTTGTCGGATAATTTTACAATAAGGGAAATAATTAAAAATAATGGGATACTAACAATCATTGCCACGCCGGCAATCAGTAAGTCAAATATACGCTTTACGATTCTGCTTTCGGTCCGCAGCAGGTTATAATGATATTTCATTAAAAGCACATCTTCCAGCTGCTCGATTTGGACACCGGTTGTCTGTAATTGCGATAAAGCCGGTATCACGAAAAAATCCTGTACTTTTCCCTCGGCATTTTCGTACAGTTCCAGCACCTGTTTGGGTTCGACCTTATCACTGTCAATGATAACTCCATCAATCTTTCTACTTAATAACGATTTATAGACCAGCTCGCGGTTCTGTTTGAAAACATCGCTTTCAATATGGTGTGCGACCCTGTAACCCAAGGTATCGTGTTTGGCAAATCGTTGCTGCAACCGTTCTGCAGTTTCTGTTGACCCGATTACTAGAATATTTTTGGACCAAAGACTTACTGTAAATAAAATTTTCTTAATGACATTCCTTTGGATTGGTAATAAAATTAAATTCAAAACAAAGGCAATAATGACAATCGCCCGGGAAACGATAAAACTCTGCGTAACAAACAGAATTATCATAATCATTGCCGTAGCAATAAAATTGCTCTTCCATAACAATCGGGTCTCCTGCCAGAAATCAAAGCGCCGATGGTATAACCCTTCATACCCAAAAATCAAAATAAAAGGAATCACTAAATAAAACCTTGAAATAAATATCTGAAATGGTAATGCCGCGCTCACTTCTTTGAAAAACAAAGACAGGATATGGGTCCGCAAAAAATATGCGGCCAGGTAAGAGACGATTATTGTTAAAACATCTAATAACAATAATACGACAAATGATAAAAGTTTTTTATAGTTCATATCAATTAGCCAACGGCTAATCAATAACTTTTAATCGACTGTATCAGCTTCCTCTGTTTATCGAAAATATTTATTTCGAGTTTTAAAGTTCCCAGACTATGTGAAGCACAGCCGAAGCAAGGGTCATAGGCACGAAAGAACATTTCTACGGTATTTAAGATACCTTCGTTCCAATTTGCCTTACCATCCTTGCTTTTAATCAGTTCTCGTGCTGCATTACGAATCGACATATTAATCACCCCATTATTATTGGTCGTTGCCACTATCATATTTACGCTTTTGACCAACCGGTCATCCGTCAATTCATAATGATGAAACAAGGTCCCTCGTGCCGCTTCAACTACACCAATACCGGTTGCTTGATGTTTGAAGTCCATATTGCGGATTTTAGTATCAGTAATTTGCGGGTCTTTGATTAATTCCAAAGCCCGTTCGCATGCATACAGCAGTTCAATCAATCTTGCCCAGTGAAAAGCGAGCGTACTCGTAACCGGTTTGGCTTTAAAAGTATTGTACATCACTTCATATTCTTGCTGTGCTTTTGGTGTTGCCATACCGTCTGACGCGTTCAACCGTCCTAATGGCCCGACCCGATAAAGACCCGAATCCATACCATCAATCAATCCTTTAAATCCGACTTTTTTCAAATACGGAATCTTCACATATGACCATTCAACCACTTCTTCACCCAGATGCTCTAAATAATCTTGGGCTTTGAACTTGATAAACTCTTTTCCCTGTGGGTCGGTAACTCGAATCATGCCGTCATAAAAATTAAGTTTATTGTTCTGGTCAACCGTACCCATATTAAAAACATTAAGTGAAAATGCCGGATTGGTAATGAGACTCATATACTGCGGATTTTCGAGCACTACTTTGTGGAAAATATCTAAGGTTTTTAATGCAAATGTCTGGCACGATTGCGCCATCTCTTTAATCTGGTCTCGTTCTTCTTTGTTAATACTTTTAGTTGCTCCACCCGGAATTCCACAAACCGGATGAGTTGGCTTGCCGCCCAAAATCTCAGTAATTTTTTGGCCATAAGCACGGTGTTTAATTACT
>JGI24123J20310_1001205_pt1 | contig 11254 bp, 9 predicted proteins | sample SubbioCR12Aug_5A_FD_20310 | JGI IMG/M metagenome (IMG submission 20310)
CGCCATCGCTGAACTGCTTGCGGAAAATAACGCCTCGGCGCTGGATTGTCACCAACCAGCCATGCGTGCGGCTGGTTTCGTTATCCACTCGGGTCACGCCGTATATCGGAGCCTTTGTCTTCACTTCACTCTCCAAGCTGGGTCATTGAAGATGAGTTTCGGCAGATCGGCATAAAACTTTAGTCTTTATATGCGACTTGAATTCCGTTCCTCCATACCTACGCAAAGCTAACCATAGGTAGCTTTGCTGCTGGATTCCTGCTTCACCGAGGCCGGTTTCGTCTTGGGCTTGCGCCCAAGGCCAGAGCCTTCCTCTCCACAGGCTGACACGGTGGAACTCACCGCCAGATTCTTCAGATTGGTTGCGGCATTCACGTCGCGGTCGTGATGTTCGCCGCAATCCGGGCACATCCACTCGCGCACCGCCAGCGGCAAGGTTTCGAGCTTGTGGCCGCAGCACGAACAGGTCTTGCTGCTGGGATACCAGCGGTCAGCCACGACAACCATGCCACCGCGCTGTGCCGCCTTGTAGTCCAGTTGCCGCCGGAACTCAAAGAAACCCATATCGGACACGGCGCGCGACAAGTGCCGGTTTTTGACCATGCCGCGCACGTTCAAATCCTCGATGCCGATGGTGTGAAACCGGCGCGTCAGATCAGTCGTGAGTTGGTGCATGGCATCCAGGCGGACGTTGCCTATGCGTGCGTGCAGCCTTGCCAGTTTCCGCTTCGCCTTCTTTCGGTTCTCCGAGCCTTTGACTTTGCGTGACAGGCTGCGTGACAGCCGTTGCAGTCTGGACAGCAAAGCCTGGTGCGCCTTCGGCCCCGTGATGCTTTCTCCCGTCGAGAGCGTTGCCAATGCCGATACGCCCAAATCCACACCCACCGCGCCTTGGTTTTCGGCATTAGGCAGGTGCGAATCGTTTTGGGTATCGACAGTGATACTGACAAACCAGCAGTCAGCCACACGGGAGACCGTGGCCGACATGATTTTGCCGGTGAAGCGCAACGTCTCACGCATCCGCACCCAGCCAAGATGGGGGATGCGGATGCGTGAACCGTCGATCCTGAATTGGTCGTTGGTCAGGCTGAAGCGGTCGTGGATGCCTTTCTTGCGGAACTTCGGGTACTTGGCGCGACCAGCGAAGAAATTGTTGAATGCCGCGCTCAACTGAATGATCGCCATTTGCGGGGCGCACTTGGTGACTTCCAGCATCCAGGGAAACTGCTCGCCCTTGATGCCGTTGAGTTGGCGGCGCAGCGCCATTTGCGAAGGCTTGGGCAGCGACGCATCGGCTTTGCACGCCTCGTACTGTCGCTGCCATTCGGCAAGCGCCCAGTTGTAAGCGAAACGCGCAGTCCCGGCAGCACGGGCAAAGTAAGTCGCCTGCGCGTTGTTCGGGTCGAGCGCGATCTTGTGGGCGATCAGCATGATGCAGCTTCCACGGCTTGCTTCACGCCGTCGAGCAGTTTTTGGTTCTTGCGCGAACGGCTGCCGTACAGGCGCGCCGAGAACACCGTGATGATCTCCAGCACATCCTTGGCTAAATCTTCCTCGAAAGTGGAATCGACACCCTTGTTGATGATGAGCACTTCCACATCTTTCGCCTCGCAGATCGCGAACACCAGCTCCGCGCCAAAGCGCAACAGACGGTCTTTGTGGGCAATGACCAGCCGTCCAACCCGGCCTTCGATGATTTCATCCAGCAGCCGCTTCAAGCCTTTTTTGTTGTAGTTCATGCCGGAACCCAGATCGGCAATCACCTCGAACGTCCAGCCTTGCTTGGCGCAGTACAGTTCCAGCACCTGCTTCTGCCGCTCCAGATCGTCTTTCTGGTCGTGGCTGGAAACACGGGCATAGGCGATGGTTTTGCGGTCTTGTGGCGCTGCGTGGAATAACTCCGGCTTGAGCTTCGCGAGGTCATACCGGCGCTGCCGTCCCGCCGTGCGCTCCGGTATCAGCTTGCCTTCAGTCTCCCATCGCCGCAATGTCGTGATCGACACACCCAGCGCTTCGGAGGCTTCGCCTATCGCTACATATCTATCCATATTGCTCAGTATTGGATATATATGGATAGATGTCAAGCGAACTGTTCAAACCCCGCTCTCCGCCAGCATGCGCTGGAGTTCGCCCAGATCGGCAACCGTGAGCGGCCGATTTGTCCGCAGCTTGTGGACCGCAACGTGATCCTGGTGCGCGCGCAGGAATGCCTGTGCCTTGGCCCGGAACTTCGCGTAGTCCATGCCTTGGCCGAAGCCGGGCAGATCGACTGCCGTCTCCCCGCCCATCTCATCCTCGAAATCGGTGTAGATGGGCCTGCGTTTCTGCTTCTCGATCAGCTTGATCAGATCGCGCAGCCGCCGGCGCATGCCTTCGAGCATCGGCACGGTGACATCCCGCCACCACTCGTCGGTCTGCACGTCCTGAATAAACGCCATCTGCTCGCGCACCATCGGAATCGCTGACTTCTCCTCCAGCAACTCCGCAAGCGCCTTCACCTGATCGCGCAGGCGAATGAAACCCGGCTCGGAACGCAACATCGCGAGCTGGAGGTTCAGCACAAGCAGGTCGAAGCGCTTGGCCTCTTCGCCTTCCGGGTCGAGTTCCGACGGCAGGCCCGCCACTTCATGTGAAAGCTCCGTGATCGCCTCCGTTGGCAAGACGGCCCAGGCCTCGGGCTTGGCGTACTTTTCGACGATGCGCCGCCTGGGCCGCACGACGAAGTTGTCCGGATTCATGGCAACCACTTCTCTTTGGAGCAACGCCGCGATTTGCGCGCGCACCTCGTCATCCGATTCCGGGTGCCCATGCGGTGGCGCCCGCTGCTCGCGAGCCGCATTGCGGTCGGCTTCCACCAGCTTCTTGTCCAGCTCGCCGATCAACTCCAGCCGCGCGTTGAACAGCCGCTTGCCCAGCGACTCGCCCAGCGCCCCCTCTCCGGAGGGAATGTCCTGGCTGAAGTACTCCAGATTCTGGCAGTAGTCGAAAATGCAGAAGAACGCTTTGTGCCTGCCAGGCTCGAACAAGTCCGGGCACAGCCGCGTGCCGCGGCCGAGCATCTGCCAGAACTTGGTCTTCGAGCGCACCAGCTTGAAGAAGACCAGGTTCACTACCTCCGGAATGTCGATCCCAGTGTCCAGCATATCCACAGAGATGGCGATGTGCGGCGCCTTGTCCCTGGCCGAGAAGTTGTCGATGAGGCTCTGCGCGTACTCGGTCTTGAAGGTGATGACGCGCGCGAACTCGCCCTTGTGGTGCGGGTAGTTGGCGTTGAAGCGCTCGGCGATGAACTCGGCGTGATGCTGGTTCTTGGCAAACAGAATGGTCTTGCCGAGCCGGTCGCCGCCGGCCACCGCAATGCCCTGCGTCATCAGGTGCTCCAGCACCTTGTCCACGGTGTCCTTGTTGAACAGCCACTTGTTGACCGCTTCGGCTTCGACGCGGTCGGGAACGCCGCCCTCTTCGTCCCACTCCAGCGCGTCCCACTGATCCTTGTCCTCTTCCGACAGCTCGTTGTATTTGATCCCTTCACGCTGAAACTTGAGCGGCACCGACACGGCCTGGGGCGGCACGAGAAAGCCGTCGCGCACCGCCTCTTCTAGCGAGTAAGCGTCGGTCGGCACGCCGTTTTCGAGGTCGAACAAGCTGTACGTGTTGCGGTCCACCTCGTCCTTGGGCGTGGCGGTGAGCCCGACCAGCAGCGAATCGAAGTAGTCGAAGATGGCGCGGTACTTCTGGAACACCGAGCGGTGCGCCTCGTCGATGATGACCAGATCGAAGTGCCCGACGCCGAAGCGTCGCTGGCCGTCGCGCGTCTCATCGATCAGCCCCATCATCGTCGGATAGGTCGAGACGAAAACGCGCCCCTCGGCGTCCTTCTCGGTCACCAGATTCACCGGCGACGCATCCGGCAGGTGGCGCTTGAAGGCGTTCACCGCCTGGTTCACCAGCGCCACCCGGTCCGCGAGGAACAACACGCGCTTGGCCCAGTTGCACCGCATGAGCAAGTCGGCGAGCGCGATCACCGTGCGCGTCTTGCCGGCGCCGGTCGCCATCACCACCAGTGCCTTGCGGTCGTGGTCGCGCTCGAAGGCCTCGGCGATGCGCCGGATGCCGCGCGTCTGATAGAACCGCTCGACAATGGCAGGATTGATCTCTCCCGCCGCCAATGGCCTGCGCGTCGCGCGTCGCTGAATCGCAAGCTCCAGCTCGGCCTTCTTGTAGAAGCCCTGCACGGCGCGCGGCGGGTAGTGGGTGTCGTCCCAAAGCCAGTGCTCGTAGCCGTTGGAGTAAAAGATCAACGGGCGCTGACCGAACTGGCGCTCCAGGCAGTCGGCATAGAGTTTGGCCTGCTGCTGTCCGACGCGCGGGTCGCGCCGCGTGCGTTTGGCCTCGACCAGTCCCAAAGGCTTGCCGTCGTCGCCCCAAAGCACATAGTCGACGAAGCCCTTGCTCTGATTGTTGGGCATGCCGCTGACTTCGAACTCGCGGTCACGTTGTTGATCCAGCGGCCAGCCGGCTTCCTTCAGCAGCAGGTCGATGAAGTAATCGCGGGTCTCGGCCTCGGAGTAGTCGTGGGTGTCGGGCTGTGCGGTTGCCGCCTGCTTCGCCGCGGCCACTTCCGCGCGCAGGCGCTTCAGCGCCTCGTCGAGCGCGGTCCTGTCTGCCAGCACGACGGCCAGCTTTTCGTCGCGTTCGCGCAGACCCGCCTCGATCTGCTGCAACTGCTCGGCGGTCTGACTGGGGGCGGCTGCGGCCCTGGGCAACGCAGCCGCATCGAACGCCAGCCCCGGCGCCGGCCGCGCCGCCCGCCCGTAGCTGCGGGCGAGCCAGTACGCCACATGGAACAACTCGCGCACGGCGACCAGCGCATCGTCCGACGGAATCGCGCGGTAGCCGTGCACGGCGCGGTTGCCCAGCGTGTTGATGACCCGCGCCTTGCTGAACACCGCCTCGCCCGCTGCCGCCTTGAAGCTTGGGTCGTGAATCAGCGCCGAGAGGTTGTCCTGGTACGGCAGCCTGAGCGCGGCATCATGCTTGTAGGCCCAAGCCACCGCCAATTCCAGCGCCCGGCGGGCGTAGAAGCAGGCGGTGCGCGGGTCCGTGTGCACTGCGACCTCGGCCCGCGAAGCTGCATCGAAGACGGGCGACCACTCCTGCCGCAGAAAGGCGAACTGGCTCATGTCGGCTGCGGCCCGTCGCCGCTGCGGGTGTCAGAGTCCGCTGTCACAGTTTGTCATAGCTCCGTGTCACAGCTTGTCATAGCTTGTGCCGCTGCAGCATTGCTTCGAAATTGCAACCAGCGGCAATTCAGTTGCAATCGCACCAGCCATGAAGCACTTATCGATCAACCAGTTAAGCTGGCATGGCCAACCACCGATTGCTGATCTCATGATCGCGGCTCCCCGAGGTTGCAATTCACCGGGCCAGCGCCCGGGAACCAGCGCGCCGCGTTGGTGACCCCGACTTTGTGGATCAAACCCTCCGCGCGCAACTCGCGCAGCAGCACCTGAATCTGGCTCCGCCCGAGGGCAGGCAGAACCTGGCGGAACTCGTCCATCTTGGCGCCCGTGGCTTCGTTGTCCTCGATATGCTTCAGCAGCAGCGCCTTGTTGGTTCCTCGATCGAGACCCTTCCTGCGCGTGTAGCCCCCTTTGTTGCCCAGCGCCGCGTAAAGTCCGCGCGCCAGCATGTACCGCGTCCCTCGCCCACGCCCGAACGATTCCACGGCGCCCGCGACGATCAGACCCGGCAGACACAACTTGAGATGATCGGGCAAGGTCTGCTCGCGCCGCAGATGGTCGAGCGCAAGAAAGTCGTAGGTGGAGAACGACCTGAGCCTCTCCTCGCCCAGTCGCTCGATAAAGCGCACAAATGCCGGGCTGACGATCGCGCCGTGTAAGGTCAGACGCACTTCATGGCTTGACGTGCCCGCAAGGCTCGGCAGCGACTTGCCCTGCCGGATCGCGCTTTCGAACATCAGGTTCATGCCCTGGCCCGAGCGTTCGATCAGCCCGCACTTGGCCAGCGCCTCGGCCAGCCGCCGGTTGCGCGGATTCTGCTGGTCGAGGATGTTCGCCGGGGTGATTCCCGTTGGCAGGCCGCCCGGGCTCACCACCTCCAGCCTCTGCGCATACTGTCGCACAAACACCGAACCGCCGAGCCGGTAGTCCCGATGCGCCACCGCATTGAGCAGCGCTTCGCGCACCGACACTTCATCGAAGGTGGGCAGTTCGATGCGGAACAGCCCATCCTGATAGCTCTGCCGGTCGTTGCGCAGATTGATCTTGTTCCAGATGGCGTCGTGCCAGAGGAAGAACCCTTCCCGATACTCCTCGCGGTCTGCCGCGGGCCCGGAAGCCTCCGAGGATCGGTACTCGAACACCAGTTCCGCCTGCGCCAGCCAGCGCCCCAGCGCCGCTCGCGTGCCGAACAGGATCAGCGCCGCATAGGTGACGCGTCCATCCAGCAGCAGTTCGGCGTTGGAGAGCGTCTGCTCATCGGACCATCGCGCCTTGCGTTCGTCGCGAGTCTTGATGGCCCATCGCGCGCGAAAGATCTCGATGGCCTGTGGCGACAAATCGCCCATCGAGGCGCCGGGGCATGTTTCGGCCGAGAAATCCGCGCCTGTCTCGGCGAAGATTGTCCGCAATTCCGCATCGCTCAACGCTGCCAGTTCGTCACCCGCCCGCTTGAGATATCGCCCATCGATCTGCCAGGCAGTGCCTGGCAACCGCGCCGGAACATGGACCACCAGCACCCGACCCTCGGTGGTTCGCAGCTCCTCCACGGGAATGCGATGCGACAGCCGGTCATGCAGGCCGGCTTCCGTTCGCCCTGGCTCGGCGAACGCCGCCGTTCCGACGATGCGGCGCGGGCGCCGGTCGGTCACGCCGAGAATGATCTTGCCGCCGCCTTCGTTGGCAAGCGCCACGCAGTACTCCACCAGCTTCTCGAAGTGGAAGTTCTGCTTCGCTTCCTTGAACTCAAGGTGGACACCTTCGGGTTCCGCGAGCCAGTGCTGGAGTTGTTCGGCGGTGGTTTGCATGGCAAACCCTTAGCCGCCGCGGTACACGACGTCAGCGTCGAGCGCGCTGCGCAGGTGCGGCGTGAAGCCTGCCAGAAGGATCGACATGGCCACCAATTTGATGGCCGTTGTCCGCTGGAGGATGCTGTGCCGCCTCATGGGCTTCAGCGGTACCTTGCTGCGTCTATGGCTTGCGACACCCAAGCGGCCATGTTTCTCGAAATGTCGCCGTAAGCATCCCTAGCACTCGGGTCATGGCACGTAATCAGGTTTGTCATCGACTGGCCACTGACGTTCCAGTTGCTGAATGGGTTCGATCCCTTCGCGCATGTGCCGGTGCGAGGGTCCTTCATGTTGTGGATGTAGATGCCGAACAGCCCCTTCTTCAGTTCCCATGCACGCTTGATTTCGTACTTCACCCACGGGCGATTGGCTGTCTGGGAGCCGATGAGCACGATCACGCAGCGCTTGTACTTCAAGCTGTCGTCTATCCACTTCTCCACGGCCGCGTCGCCTTTCCGTTTGACCTGCTCCCAGTCGTTCGGCGAAACGGGTTCGTTGCCATCAACGACGCCCATGTTCCGAATCTGCTGAACCCGAAACACGTCGTTGTCGTAGTGGAAGCTGTAGAAGACAGGTTCTCTAGCCATTCAGCGCCCTCCTCATTTCACAAACCACCAGACCGCCGTCATCGCCGCGACCAGCACGCCGTAGTAGATCAGCAAGGTCGGCGAGAACAGGGCGTGCGACCACTTGTTCCGCGACGGCGTCGCCTTAAAGGGTTGCGTGTCCATCGAGAAATCGATTGCGCTTTCGTCCAGGTTTCGCACGTGGTCATACAGTGATCGAAACCGGCGCTCCTGAGACAGGAAATAGCCGTCCAGCAGCCAAAACATGAGCGTCGGGAAGTACGCCAGGGCGAAGTAGAAGTCCTCCGACTCCTTTGCAGCGAGCGCGAACATCGCGGCGATGAGGGTCACCGTCCAGCCTTTGAGCAGAAAGAGATTCGAAGCCATCCGGTTGATGGCCTGCTGGATGAACTCAAGGTGCTTAAGCTTCCTCCCCATGGGCATCTCTGTCGTCACGCCGTCAGTTCGCAAACGTCAGTTCGCTCCAGCTCTCCCCGGAAGGCACGGTGTTGGAGGGAGGCGAAGAGGGCGTCAAGTTCGGAAAGTGCGTCCCGATCAAGACTTTTCAATGACTCGACAGCGGCAATACGGCGAGCAAACTCCATCCGCAGATCAGCGTCCGGCGTGGGTACCTCCAAGGCGCGGAGAATCTCAAGGTTAATGTTTTTCTGCGCAGACTCGGGCGCCTTTTCTTCAAGCGAAGCCTGAAGAAACGAGAGCCAACCTCGCACGAACTCGACCGTGCCAGGCTCGTCACTGCGAAAGCCTACAATGCTGTCGGGGAAGCAGGCGTCGAACGCAAGTATCCCGGTCTTCGCAATATTTGCCGCGATGGTGATGCATAGCGTTCCAGCCGGCCACATCTTGCTCTGCCGAAGCCCTACTTCCGAGTAGGTGGCGGAGTAATCCGTAATGTATCCGCCACAGTTGGCAACATCTCCCGTTTGAACGAACGGGTACGGCCCGCCCAGCAACTCCGGCGCATTCCGAGGCCGGTGCTTCGACACGCCACGGTCGAGCGAACCCAGCGTCGTAAGCTTCCTTTTCGACCAGCCTTGGGGGTTGGCGATCGGGTCGCCGAACATGTCGAGGAAGATGGATTGGGTGAGGGTGTCGAGTTGGGCGAGGGCGGCGCGGCGCTTGGCCCGCAGCGCGTCCGCTTTGTCCAGGATCTCCGCAATCCGACGCTGCTCGGGGAGGGGTGGAGCGGGGATGCGGATTTTCGCAACGTGGGCTGGCCGCGCTCTGAGCAGTGACCCGCCGACCCCCGACACCGTGTGCATGAACTCTGCATGAAACGGGTCGCCTACCAAGACGTGTCGGAGATACTGCGGAACGATGCTCGGCCCCCGGAAGACAATCCACTCACCGGACGCGATGATCCGCCGCCCTCGATCATCTCCCACCACCCACGCGCGCCGAATGTGCGGGACGATGCGAGAAAGGAGGACATCACCGGGCTTCACGACTTGCTTCGCAGAGCCGATCTGTCTTCCCTTGGCCACCTCTGGTTCGCCCGCGTCAAACGCAGGAATGCTATAGAGATCGAATTCCTCGTCTGGATGCGCAGCGGGGTCAACCGTGCCAAGCCGGGAAGGCATGATTGCTTCGAGAGCCATGGCGGCTGCGGCACTCATCCCAGCATCCCCTCCAGCTCCTTCATCCCCCGCTGGATCTCCTCCTCCAGCTTCGCGAGGTCGGCGAGGATCTCCTTCGGCGCACGGTGCTCGACGGCCTCGTGCACGACTTCCTTGTAGCGGTTCAGCGAGAGGTCGTAGCCCTGCGCGGCGATGTCGGCCTTGGGCACGCAGAAGCTTTGTGCGGTGCGGGGGCGCGAGAGCTCCGATGAGTCGCCCCTCACCCCAGCCCTCTCCCCGCTGGGCGGGGAGAGGGAGCGGAAACGTGCCAGCACGTCGGGCAGGTTGTTCCTGGCGTGCTCTTCTGGCGTCAAGACTGGATTCCCGCTTTCGCGGGAATGACGGGAAGGGACGGGGCCGAGCTTGTCTTCCGGCAGCAGCGGCGTGCGCTTGTCGTCGAGGCTCCAGCCGTCGGCCTGCACGTCGTAGAACCACACCTGGTCGGTGCCGCCGGAGTTGGTCTTGGTGAAGAGCAGGATCGCGGTGGACACGCCGGCGTAGGGCCGGAACACGCCGCCCGGCAGCTTGACGACGGCGTCGAGCTTCTGGTCTTCGACCAGCATGCGGCGCAGTTCCTTGTGCGCGGTGCTGGAGCCGAACAGGACGCCGTCGGGCACGATCACCGCGGCGCGGCCGCCGGGCTTGAGCAGGCGCAGGAAGAGCGCCAGGAAGAGCAGCTCGGTCTTCTTGGTCTTGACGATCTGCAGCAGGTCCTTGGCGGTGTTCTCGTAGTCGAGGCTGCCGGCGAAGGGCGGATTGGCCAGCACCAGCGTGTACTTCTCCTCCTCGCCGGCGTGGTCCTGGGCGAGCGAATCGCGATAGCGGATGTCGGGGTTCTCCACGCCGTGCAGCAGCATGTTCATGCTGCCGATGCGCAGCATGGTGTTGTCGAAGTCGAAGCCGTGGAACATGCGGTGGTGGAAGTGCTCGCGCAGCCTGGCGTCGTGCAGGATGTTCGGGTGGCGCTCGCGCAGCACCTCGCCCGCCGCGACGAGGAAGCCCGCCGTGCCGCAGGCCGGGTCGCAGATGACGTCGGTTGGCTGCGGCGCGGTCAGCTCGACCATCAGGCGGATGATGTGGCGCGGCGTGCGGAACTGGCCGTTCTGCCCGGCGCTGGCGATCTTGCCGAGCATGTATTCGTAGACGTCGCCCTTGGTGTCGCGGTCTTCCATCGGCACGGCGTCGAGCAGGTCCACCACCTTGGCCAGCAGCGCCGGCGTGGGGATGGTGAAGCGCGCATCCTTCATGTGATGCGCGTAGGTGGAGTCGTCGCCGCCGAGCGTGCGCAGGAAGGGAAAGACGTGCTCGCCCACCACCGCGTACATGTCGGCCGGGGCGAAGTGCTTGAAGCGCGACCAACGCAGGTCGTCGTAGGGGCGGCCCTTCGGATCATTGCCTTCCGGGAAGACCCGGCGCTGCAACGGTTTCCTGAGCCGCGCGGACTTGTTCTCCTCCAGCGTGTGCAGGTCGTCCAGCCGGCGCAGGAAGAGCAAGTAGGTGATCTGCTCGATGACCTCCAGCGGGTTGGCGATGCCACCGGACCAGAAGGCGTTCCAGATCTGGTCGATCTGGCTCTTGATGTTGCCGGTGATCATGTCGGGGTCCTTCGAGAGAACTCGGTTATGGCGATTTTCGACCGCCCCGGCATGGGCAGGCAGTCGCCTCCGCATACTGCCGCAAGCCGTATGGAATATCAATCCGACGAGCCGCTCCCGATTCCGTCGCCGTATCCCGGGGACTGACTTTCGCCGCAGCCCGTGCCGCTCTCAGCGCCGGCCGCGCCGTCGCCACGCCCACCAGACCTTCAGGCGCCACAGCCAGGTGATGAGCAGCCAGGCGGCGAGGCCTGCGGCGCTGGCCATGATCGCCATGCCGAGCAGCAGCGGCCGGCCCAGCGCGGCAATGCGCCCCCACCAGTAGGCGAGCCAGCCGGCGAAGCCCGGCTCGCGCGGCGCGGCGGG
>JGI24123J20310_1001232_pt1 | contig 11080 bp, 8 predicted proteins | sample SubbioCR12Aug_5A_FD_20310 | JGI IMG/M metagenome (IMG submission 20310)
GCCGCTGAGCACCGAGCCGGTCAGGTGAGGGTCGAAATCGGCCAGGCGCTCCATGTATTCGATGGCGACTTGCCGGAGCAGTGCCAGCTGCGCGCGGGTTTCATCGGCCTGGTAAAGCGCCTGGTAGCTGCGCAGCGCTTCCTCGATCTGCTGGTTGTCGGGCAGGTTGCCGCTGTCGGGGGCGCCGAGCTGGCGCGCGGCCTTGCGCTTGGCGCTGCCGTAATCGAGGCTGCCGTCTTCCGCCAGGATGCGTGCCGCGGCATGCGCAATACGACGGCGCATGTCCAGATGTTTCATATCGGGGAGTCCGCCAGGTCGGGCTGGGTCGGGTAGAGCGCGCCGTCGTCCCACTCGGCACCAGGCGGATCAAGCGGTGGAAACTCCTGGTAGAAGTGCTCCACCATGCTGGGGGCGTGGTCGCCCAGCAAGTTCGCCAGCACGTTGTCCAGTACGTTGTCGGACAGGCGGGTGCCGGTCACCGGGTTGATGCGTGCGGTGATGATACCGGGGGGCATGGGCCAGCCGCGCTGCGGCACGCTCTTCAGCGCGGTGCTCATGAAGTTGATCCAGATCGGCAGCGAAGCCTGGCCGCCGGTTTCGCGTCGGCCCAGCGAGCGCGGCTGGTCGAAACCCATCCAGGCAATCGCCACCAGGTCGGGGGTGTAACCGGCAAACCAGGTATCGCGCGCGTCATTGGTGGTGCCGGTCTTGCCGGCCAGGTCGCTGCGGCCGAGCTGGCCGGCGCGGGCGGCGGTGCCGCTGCGGGTGACGTCCTGCATCATGCTGGTCATCAGCCAGGCATTGCGCGGGTCGATTACGCGCGGGGCGTTGACGCCCGCCTGCTGCGGACTGGCCTGCATCATCAAGCGTCCGTCCTTGTCGTATACCTTGTCGATCAGATAGGGATTGACGCCATGACCGCCGTTGGCGAACACGCCGTAGGCCGCCGCCAGCTGCAGCGGCGTCACGCTGCCGGCGCCCAGGGCCATGGTGAGGTAGGGCGGGTGGCGCGCGGGATCGAAGCCGAAGCGGCGAATGTAGTCGCGGGCGTAATACGGCCCGATGCCCTGCAGGATGCGGATCGACACCAGGTTGAGCGATTTGGTCAGCGCCACCCGCATGCGCACCGGGCCGCTCGTCGTGCCGTCGTAGTTTTGCGGCTCCCAGGCGGTGCCGCCCGCCTCTTCGGCGGACAGCGAGATGGGCGCGTCCTCGATGATGGTGGCCGGGGTATAGCCTTTTTCCAGCGCCGCCGAGTAGATGAAGGGCTTGAAGCTCGACCCCGGCTGTCGCCAGGCCTGGGTCACGCGGTTGAACTTGTTGCGGTTGAAGTCGAAACCGCCAACCAGCGCGGTTATGGCGCCGTCTTTCGGGTCGAGGGCGATCAGTGCCGCCTCCACCTCGGGCAATTGCGCCAGGCGCCATTGCGGCTTGGCGCCCACTGCCTGCACGCGGACCACAGCGCCGGGCGAGAACTGCCGGCCCTTTTTGGCGGAGACCCAGTTGGCGACCCACTTGAGCGAATTGCCGGAAATCTCAACGATCTTGCCGTCGTCCAGTTGGGCGCGAATCAGCTTGGCGTCCGCGCTCACTACCACGGCCGGCAGCATGTCGCTGACCGGTGCCAGATCTTCCAGCGCCTGGGTGATGGCAGCTTCGCGCTGCGCCTTGTCGGCGGGCAGACTGATCTGCTTTTCCGGTCCGCGGTAGCCGTGGCGCTGGTCGTAGTCGGCGATGCCCTGCCAGACCGAGCGGTTGGCGGCGACCTGCTGCGTGCTCACCAGCGTGGTGACCGCCTTGAACCCCGAGCTGTAGATGGCTTCGCCATATTTTTCGAACAGGGCGAGGCGCACCATTTCGGCGGCGTAATCGGCCGAGATTTCGGTTTGGCGGCGGGACTGGCGGATGACGAGCTTCTGCTTCACGGCCGCCTCGTAGGTCGGTGGGTCGATGAACTTGAGCGTGCGCATGCGCCCCAGCACATATTCCTGACGCGCCTTGGCGCGCGGGAAGTTGACCACCGGGTTGTAGCGCGACGGTGCCTTCGGCAGCCCCGCCAGCATGGCGAATTCGGCCAGCGACAGCTCCTGCATCGGCTTGCCGAAGTAAGTGCGCGCTGCGGCTTCGAAGCCGTAGGCACGCTGGCCCAGGTAAATCTGGTTGATATAGAGCTCGAGAATCTTGTCCTTCGACAGGTTGTGCTCGATTTTCATCGCCAGCATCGCTTCGGACAGCTTGCGGGTGAAGGTCTTTTCGTTCGACAGGAAGAAGTTGCGGGCCACCTGCATGGTGATGGTGGAGGCGCCTTCCTTGACGCCGCCGGACAACAGGTTCGAGCCTGCCGCGCGCAGCACGCCCAGGGTGTCGACACCGCCGTGGGTATAAAAACGCTCGTCCTCGGCCGCGATGATCGCCTGCTTCATGTATTGGGGCACCTGGTCGATGGCGATGAAGGCGCGGCGTTCCTCGCCGAATTCGCCCATCAGTACGCCATCGGCCGTGTAGATGCGCAGCGGCAGCTTGGGCTTGTAATCGGTCAGTGCTTCAAGCGGCGGCAGGTTGGGATAAATCAGTGCTGCCGCCAGTCCGGCCAGCGCCACCCCGACCACGCCAAAGCTGATGATCAGCGCCAGTGCGTAATGCCACCATTTAGAAAACATTCGGTTCCTTAAATTTCTTGCCTAAAGTTTTCGCCGATTATAGGCGTTAGTGGTGTTGGAAATTGGACACACATGTTCACTTCTTGCGGCGTTGCGAGAAAAAAACTGTTAAAAACCGTGTGTTGTTGCTAGCATCTAAAAACAATAATAAGAAAAAGCGCCAACTCACAGAAGCGTAAAGGAAATCTCTTGCATCTGAATATCAATCTGGACTGGCTGTCCCCCAAGGGTCTGCCCATGCTGGGACTCGATATCAGCACGACCGCGGTCAAGCTGGTGGAATTGTCCGACGCGGGCAAGGGCAAGCTGCGGGTGGAACGCTATGTCATCGAGCCCTTGCCCAAGGATGCCGTGACGGATGGCAACATTGCCAACCTCGATCAGGTGGCCGATACGCTGCGGACCGCCTGGAAGAAGCTTGGCAGCCGGGTCAGGAACGTTGCGCTGGCGCTGCCGTCCTCGGCGGTCATCACCAAGAAGATCCTGGCCCCGGCCAGCCTGACCGGGGTCGACCTGGAAAACCAGGTGGAAACCGAGGCCAACCAGGTCATTCCGTTCTCGCTGGATGAGGTAAACCTGGATTTCCAGGTGCTCGGCGCTTCGCCCGGCAGCCCGGACGATATGCAGATTCTGCTGGCTGCGGCGCGCAAGGAAAAAGTCGAAGACCGGGTGGCTGCGGTTGAAGCCGCCGGCCTCAAGGCGCTGATCATGGATGTCGAGTCTTTCGCCACCCAGACGGCCTACGAACAAATCGCCCATCTGCTGCCGAACGAAGGCGCCGGACAAACCGTGGCGATCATCGATGTGGGTGCGCAGAACATGCACATCAATATTCTGAATGACAACGAGTCGGTCTATCTGCGCGAACACGGCTTCGGCGGCAACCAGCTCAACAATGAAATTGCGCGCCGCTACGGCATGACCAGCGAGGAAGCCGAAACCGCCAAGCGCAATGGCACCCTGCCCGAAAGCTATGACGTCGAGGTGCTGCAGCCCTACAGCGAAACGCTGGCGATGGAAATCGGCCGCGCCATCCAGTTGTTCACTACCTCCACCCAGTATCGCCAGGTCGACCAGATCCTGCTGGCAGGCGGTGGCGCCATGATCCCGGGCATCGACGAAGTGGTCGCCCAGCGAACCGGCACGCCGACCATGGTCGTCAACCCGTTTGCCAGCATGGCCGTCAATTCCAAAATCCGGCCGCAGGCGTTGAGCACCGATGCGCCTTCCCTGTTTGTTGCATGTGGCCTTGCCATGCGGAGGTTTGACCCACAATGATCCGCATTAACCTACTCCCCCACCGCGAACTCGCGCGTGCCGCCCGGCGGCGCCAGTTTAATATCCTGCTGGGCATTTTCGTTGCGGTGGGCGTCGCCGTCGTCGTGCTCGGGCACAGCGTGATCGCTGCGCAGCAGTCGACGCAGGATGCCCGCAATGCCTATCTCGAGCAGGAAATCGCCAAGCTCGATACCCAGATCGGCGAAATCAAGAAAATCCGCGAGCAGACCCAGGCGCTGCTGGAACGCAAGCAGGTCGTCGAAACCCTGCAATCCAACCGCACCGAAGTGGTTCACCTGTTCGACCAGATGATTCGTGTCCTGCCCGATGGCCTGTATCTCAAGTCGTTCAAACAGGCGGGCGACATCATCACGATCGCCGGCTACACGCAATCCAGTGCACGGGTCTCCAGTCTGATGCGCAACCTGGACAGTTCGCCCTGGTTCGAGTCGGCCACGCTGGTCGAAATCAAGTCGGTGACCTTGAACAACCTGCGTGCCAATGAATTTGTGATGACAGTCAAGCAAAGTCGCCAGCAGGCAACCGACGCGCAAGATGAAGGGGGCAAAGCATGACCCTGGACGAACTCAAACAACTGGATCTAAAGACGCTGGCCGACTGGCCGCTGTCGACCAAGCTGGCGGCGCTGGTGCTGCTGTGCGGCGCCATCGTGGCGGCGGGCTGGTGGTTCGACTGGCGTGACGGCATGGCGTCGGTGGATGCGTCCAAGCAGAAGGAAACCGAACTGCGCAGCGTGTTCACCACCAAGAAAAACCAGGCCATCAACCTGGAGGCGTACAAGCAGCAGTTGGCCGATATCGAACAGGCCTTCGGCGCGTTGCTGAAGCAGTTGCCGAACAAGCAGGAAATGGACGCGCTGATCACCGACGTCAACCAGGCCGGCCTGGGGCGCGGCCTGCAGTTCGACCTGTTCAAGCCCGAGGCCGAAACCCTCACCGAGTTCTATGCCGAGACGCCGATCCAGGTCAAAGTCAACGGCGGCTATCACGATGTTGCCGCGTTCGTCAGCGACGTGTCCAAGCTGTCGCGCATCGTCACCCTGCAGAACATCTCTATGGAACCCACCAAGGACGGCGCGCTGAACATGGACGCTATCGTCAAAACCTATCGCTATCTGGACGATGAGGAAGTGATCGCCCGTAAGCAGCAAGCCGGGGGGCAACCAAAATGAAGCGCCTGGCTATAGCATTCGTTGCTTTGAGCTTGACCGCCTGCGGTGGCGGCAACATGGAAGACCTGCAAACTTTCGTTGCCGAATCCGGCAAGGACATGCAGGGCAAAATCGAGCCGTTGCCCGAGGTCAAGGTGTATGAACCGTTTACCTACAGCGCGTTCGACCTGCCCGATCCGTTCCGGCCGAGAAAGCTTTCGACCGGCGGTGGGGGCGGCATGCAGCCTGACCTCAATCGCGCAAGGGAGCCGCTGGAATCCTTTTCGCTCGAAACGCTGCAAATGGTCGGGATGGTGTCCAGGCAGGGCGTCATTCACGCAGTGATCAGAACACCGGACAAGGCGATATACCACGTCAAGAAAGGCAATTACGTCGGCCAGAATTTCGGCCTCATTACGCAGATCACCGATACCGAGGTGACCCTGCGTGAAATTGTCCAGGATAGCGCCGGGGACTGGTCCGAACGCATCAGCACCCTGATTTTGCAAGAATGATTCGTAGCACTGAATTTCAAAGAGGCTGACATGAACGCATTGCCGAAAATTGCCCAGAAAATGACCCGTCATCTGATTGGTGTCGTCCTGTTCACCGGATTGGTGCTGCCGCTTGCGGCGCGCGCGGCCGACACGCCGCCGACTGCTAACGCAGTCCAAAGCGTGGAGACCACCACCTTGCCTGGCGGCAAGGTCATGGTGCGCGTCAATCTCAAGAATGCGCTGACCGCGACCCCGGCCGGATTCACCGTCGGCAATCCGCCGCGTATCGCGCTCGACTTGCCGGATACTGGCAATGCCATGGGGCGCAATACGGTCGAAGCCAACCTTGGCCCGCTGTCGAGCGTGAACGTGGTACAGGCCGGGACACGCACCCGCCTGGTGCTGAATCTGAGCAAATCGGTCGAGTACGAAGCCAGGGTGGACGGCAAATCGCTGTTTATCGCGCTGGGCGATGTGGGCGTAGGGTCCGCTCCGGTCAATGTCAATCCACAGTTCGCCGAAGCGGCTCAAACCTCGGCACGCCACAGCATTCGCGATGTCGATTTCCGTCGTGGGTCATCCGGCGAGGCACGCATCGTGACCACGCTCTCAGATGCGCAGGCAGGGATCAACATCCGCCAGCAGGCCAACGGCGTCGTGGTGGACTTCATCGGCACCGAACTGCCGAAGGCGCTGCAGCGTCGCATGGACGTGGCTGATTACGGCACGCCGGTGCAGATCATCGAAACCTACACGCTGGGCGATAACACCCGCATGGTGATTCAGCCCAAGGGCGGCTGGGAATATTCGGCCTATCAGACCGACAACAGCTTCATCGTCGAGGTCAAGCAAAGCGACGATTCGCAAAAGAAAACCGCTGACGGCAAGGTGAAGTACAGCGGCGAAAAACTCTCGCTCAATTTCCAGAACGTCGAAGTCCGCTCGGTGCTGCAAGTCATCGCCGACTTCACGGGCCTCAACATCATCGCCAGCGACACCGTGACCGGCAACCTCACGCTGCGTCTGAAGGACGTGCCCTGGGATCAGGCGCTCGACCTTATCATGCAGACCAAAGCCCTGGATAAACGTCAGAATGGCAACGTGATCTGGATCGCGCCCAAAGATGAGTTGCTGGCCAAGGAAAAGCAGGAACTCGAATCCAGGTCTGCCGTGGCAGATCTCGAGCCATTGAGCACTGAATACATACAGCTTAACTACATGCGGGCAGATGAAGCGCAAACGATGCTTTATGGGGCCGCAGGGGGTAAGGGACCAGCCGGCAGCAATAATTCAGTCAATTGCTCGGCCCAAGCGAGTGGTTTGACGGCTTCGGCAGTAGAGAAAATGGACAAAGCCCAGGATGACAACAACCAAAAAGTCCTGACCAAACGGGGGCGTGCGACCTATGAACTCAAGACGAACACACTGATCATCACCGATACGGTACGCAAGATTCAGGAAGTTCGCGAACTGCTTGCGCGCCTGGATGTGCCGGCGCGTCAGGTGATGATCGAAGCGCGTGTGGTGACTGCGGAAAGTGGCTGGAGCCGTGATCTGGGTGTCAAACTCGGCGTGGTTGGTGTTAACCGAACCGGGCGTTATCAGAGTGGTCTGGCAGGTTCACAAAATGAGGCATCAGCACTTACGCAAGGGTTTTTTCCGGTGCAACCGATACAAGGCTCCGTTCCGAACCCAACACCTACTGATCCCTTTAATCGCGCCTCGGTTCCTATCTTTGGTACCGGCACCAACATGGTCAATTTTCCTGCGGGTACCGGCGCGGCACAATTCGCCCTGTCCCTGCTGGATGCGGCGACGGGAAATTTGCTGAGCCTGGAGCTGTCAGCGTTGGAAGCGGACAACCGGGGGAAAATTGTATCCAACCCGCGCGTGATGACCAGCAACCAGAAACCTGCGGTGATTCTCAACGGCACCCAGGTTCCTTTTATTACCCCTGGTGGGATTGGCGAGCCAGCAACGGTCTCGTTCAAGGACGTGTTCTTGTGTCTGCTGGTGGATCCACAGATTCTCAACAATGATTCGCTCATTATGACGGTCGAGGTTCAGAAAGATAACGTGGATCCGACTGGAACCGTGTCTCTTGGCGGGGGGATTTCTGCGCCTGCCATTTCGACTAAGCGGATCAAGACTCAGGTGAGAGTCAACAATGGCGAGACTCTTGTGCTCGGCGGCATATTTGATCAGAGCGAGCTTAACAATGTGACTAAGGTGCCTTTCTTGGGTGATCTTCCCGTGTTGGGCAACCTGTTCAAGCAGAATTTCAAACAGGAAAACAAGACCGAGTTGATCATTTTCCTCACCCCGCGCATTCTCGACGAGCGTCTTTCGCTGCGTTGATTGCGGAATGACTCAAAAAGCGCGGGTTTTTCCTGCGCTTTTTTTCGTCCGGATTTTGTGCCGAGCGTGAGCCTGCATCGCTGTCATCACGCCGCTCTCCATTAGAATGGCGCCATGAGCAAGCGAGACAATCTTTTCCTTGTCGGATTGATGGGGGCCGGCAAGACCACGGTGGGGCGGTTGTTGGCCCGGCATTATGGCTGCAGGTTTCATGATTCGGACCACGAGATCGAGGCACGCACCGGGGTGAAGATTCCGGTCATTTTCGAGATCGAGGGCGAGGCGGGGTTTCGCAAGCGCGAGGAAGCGGTGATTGCCGAGCTGACGGCGCAGTCGGGCATCGTGCTGGCCACGGGAGGCGGCGCAGTGTTGTCAGCGTCCAATCGCGAGTGTCTGAGCAAGAATGGTGTGGTGATTTATCTGCGCGGCACGCCCGAGCATTTGTACGAACGCACCCGCCACGACCGCAATCGTCCTTTGCTGCAAACCGAAAACCCGTTGGCCAAGCTTCGCGAGCTCTACCAGCAGCGCGACCCGCTCTATCGTGAGGTGGCCGATATCGTGGTCGATACCGGGCGGCAGAGCGTGTCCGGGATGACGCGCGTCCTGTGCGGCAAGCTCGATTTGCTGCGGAGCGCGTTGCCGCTTCCCGACGCGGCCGACTGAATGCTGCGCGCCGTTTGCACCGGACTGGTCTGCCTGTGGGCAGGGTGGGCGGTGGCAGCGGATTATCGCGCCGGCCCGGAGGATTACCGGGACATCCTGCCACGCCTGCAACCCGGTGATCGCTTGTTGCTGGAGCCGGGCGAATATCGACAGGGGCTGCCTCTGCAGAATTTGTCAGGCCAGGCCGGCAACCCGATCATTATCGAAGCGGCCAACCCTGCCGCGCCGCCGCGCTTTATCGCGCGGCCACGCGCCAATACGGTCAGCCTGGTCAACGTGCGGCATCTGACGCTGCGCCACCTGCAACTCGATGGCCGCAACCTGCCGGTGGATGCGGTCAAGGCGGAAGGCCACAGCCGCTATGCCGACTTCGTTACGCTGGAACACCTCACCCTCCACGATCACGCTGCGTCGCAACAGAACGTGGGGATTTCCACGAAATGTCCCGCGTTCGGCTGGCGGGTGGCGCACAACCGCATCGAGCGTGTGGGCACCGGCATGTATTTCGGCGATTCCGATGGCTCGGATCCCTTTGTGGGCGGCGTCATCGAATTCAACCAGATCACCCAAACCCTGGGTTACAACCTGCAGATCAAGCACCAGACCGCGCCGCGTCCCGGCACCTATGCGGGACACCACGACACGGTGATCCGGTACAACCTGTTTTCAAAATCCGATGCCTTGCCCGGGCCGCTGGCACGCCCCAATGTCCTGCTGGGCCATGGCGCGTTGACGGGGCCAGGCAGCGAGGACCGTTATCGGGTCTATGGCAACGTCTTCCTTCACAACCCCAGCGAGGCGCTGTTGCAGGCGGAAGGGCGGGTGGCTATTTACGACAACGTGTTGATCAACGGCAGCGGCGATGCGATTCGTATCCAGCCGCATAACGATGTGCCGCGCGACATGGATATTTTCTCCAACACCGTGCTGGCGTCGGGCACGGGCATCCAGGTGCGGCAGGCCGAAGGTGCGGCGTATCGTCAGCGCGTGATTGCCAATGTGGTGGCTGCCGCCACGCCTTTGCGGGGCGGCGAGGGCGCACACAACGTCACCCTGCCCTATCAGGCCGATGCGTTGAATATCCCCCTTTTTGAATTGACCGCGCGTTTGCTGAAAGATCAGTCGACGCCCCGTCTGCCGGATGCGCTGGCGCGCGAACTGGCCGCCTACCCTGACTGGCAGGCCGCCGCCCGTCCGGGAGCGACACTGGCTCCAGGCATGCTGCGCAAACTGGAGTCCCTTCAGCCATGAGCCGCAATGTCGGCGTTTCATTCGGGCCGCGTGGCCAGTTGTGGCTGGCCGCGCTGGTTTACACAGCGTTTGTCATTTACGGCAGCCTGGTGCCGCTCGAATTCCGCGCCATCCCGTGGGACGAGGCGGTGGCGCAATTTTCTGCGTTGCCTTTCCACGAGATTGGAATGGATTCGCGCGTGGACTGGGCGACCAATCTATTGCTGTTCATTCCGTTGACGTTTTTGTGGATGGGGGCGCTGACAGCAGGCAAAGGTCTCGCGCGCACTGCGCTGGCGCCCCTGCTGCTGATTCCTGCGGCGGCCGCCTTGAGTGTCGGCATCGAGTTCGCACAGTTGTTTTTCCTGCAGCGCACCACCTCGCAAAACGACATCTTTGCCGAAAGCCTGGGCGGTGTAATCGGCGTAGTGGTCTGGTGGGGGACCGGCAGACGTTTCCTGACGTGGCTGCAGGCCTGGCAGCAGAGCCACGCCCGCACAGCCCTGGCCGAGCGCCTGGCCTGGGGATACCTCGCGGGGGTGATGCTATACAACGTCCTGCCGCTCGATCTCACCATCAGCCCTGTCGAGATATTTCATCAATGGCGCAGCGGCATGGTCAACCTGATTCCGTTCGGCCGCCTGCCGGACGATGCGGCCGGGATTGTGTACGAACTCGCCACCGATGTGCTGATCTGGGTTCCGTTGGCCGTGCTGTGGCGGCTCGGCGGCACGCGCAGCGCATGGCGCGTGTGGGGCATGACATTGGGAACCGCAGCCTTGCTGGAGTGCATGCAGCTGTTCGTGCATTCGCGAGTCAGCGATGTCACCGATCTGTTCACGGCCGCCGCCGGTGCAGCGCTGGGTGTGTGGATCGGTGGCCGTCTGGCCGCGCGCGCGGCGCCTGCGAGCCAGGCCTTGCCGTGGTCGGCGTGGCTGCCGTTCGCGCTGGCGGCGGGGTGGGTGGTTGCACTGATGTTCGTTTTCTGGTTCCCCTTCGATTTTCATACAGACGGCAGCTTTATCAGAGGTCGTCTCGATTTCATGCAGCGGGTGCCGTTTGAGATGTATTACGCCGGCACCGAATATCGCGCCGTCACCGAGATGCTGCGCAAGACACTTTTTTTCGCGCCGCTCGGCGGCCTGCTGGCGTGGGGCGTGATGCGCCAGCCGTGGCGCTGGCGCGGGCCGTTGTTTGCGCTGGCCATGCTGGTGCTGGCG
>JGI24123J20310_1001241_pt1 | contig 10998 bp, 8 predicted proteins | sample SubbioCR12Aug_5A_FD_20310 | JGI IMG/M metagenome (IMG submission 20310)
TTCCTGCGACAGGGCCGGGGTGGCGGCGAGGAAGCCGGCGAGCAAAGTCAGTGCGGGCAGGACGGTGAGTCGTTTCATGGATGTCTCCTCTTGTGGGGTTATGCTTGGAACGAGCATTCTATGCCCGTTAAAACGGCTTGTCTAAGCCGAACCCTGTCCGCTGAGCTGCTCGGCTTCCTCCTGCTGCTGCAAAGCCCACATCTGGGCATAGGCGCCGCCATGCTCGAGCAAGCCGCGGTGGGTGCCGCGCTCGACGATGCGGCCCTGGTCCAGCACCAGGATTTCGTCGGCATTCATCACGGTCGACAGGCGGTGGGCGATGACCAGGGTGGTGCGGCCGACGGCGATGCGCTCCAGTTCGGCCTGGATGGCCTTCTCCGACTTGGAATCGAGCGCCGAGGTGGCCTCGTCGAAAATCAGGATGGGCGGGTTCTTCAGCAGCGCGCGGGCGATGGCCACGCGCTGCTTCTCTCCTCCCGAGAGCTTGAGGCCGCGTTCGCCGACGCGTGTCTCGTATTTCTCAGGCAGGGATTCGACGAAGTCGTGGATGTGGGCGGCCTGGGCGGCGGCGATGACGTCCGCAGGGCCGGCATCGGGCCGGCCGTACTGGATGTTGTAGAGGATGGTGTCGTTGAAGAGCACCGTGTCCTGCGGCACGATGCCGATCGCCGCGCGCAGCGAGGACTGCGTCAGGCGGCGGATGTCCGTGCCACTTACTTTCACCGCGCCGGACTGCACGTCGTAGAAACGGAACAGCAGCCGCGAGAGCGTCGACTTGCCCGAGCCGGAATGCCCCACCACCGCCACCGTGCCGCCGGCGGGAATGGTGAAATCCACATCGAAGAGGATCTGCCGCTTTGTCTCGTACGAGAAACCGACATGCTCGAAGCGCACCGCGCAGGGGCCGGCGGCAAGCGCGGTTGCGTCGGGCGCGTCGGCAATCTCGCGGTGCTCCGCTTTCAGGGCAAACATGCGTTCGATATCCGTGAGCGCCTGGCGGATCTCGCGGTAGAGCACGCCCAGCCAGTTGAGCGGAATGTAGAGCTGGATGAGCAGGCCGTTGACCAGCACGATGTCGCCCACCGTCATCGAGCCGTTCGCTACCCCGGTCGCCGCGCGCCACATGATCAGGGTCACCGTCACGGCGATGATGCCGGCCTGGCCGACGTTGAGCAGGGACAGGGAGAACTGGCTCTTCACCTGCGCCGCCGCCCATTTCTGCATCTGCTGGTCGTAGCGCTGCGCCTCGTAGTCCTCGTTGTTGAAGTACTTCACCGTCTCGTAGTTGAGCAGGCTGTCGATGGCGCGGGAATTGGCGGCCGAATCGATCTCGTTGACCTCGCGGCGCAGGTGGGTGCGCCAGTTGGTGACCAGCACGGTGAAGGTAATGTAGAGGACCAGGGCGCCGACGGTGATCCAGGCGAAGCTCGCCTCGTAGCGCGACGCCAGGATGCCGATCACCAGCCCCACTTCCACGAAGGTGGGAAGGATGCTGTAGATGGTATAGCTGATCAGCGTGCCGATGGAGCGCGTGCCGCGCTCGATGTCGCGCGTCAGGCCCCCGGTCTGGCGCTCGAGGTGGAAACGCAGGGAAAGCGCGTGCAGGTGGCGGAATACCTGCAAGGCGATGTTGCGCACTGCCTGCTGGGTGATGCGGGCGAAGAGCAGCTCGCGCAATTCCGTGAACAGGGACATGGAGAAGCGCAGCAGGCCGTAGGCGGCGAGCAGCGCCAGCGGCACGACGAGCACGGCCTGCTGTGTCGTTCTTTCCGCCGTGAAGGCGTCCACGACCTCCTTGAACACCAGCGGCACGCCGACGTTGGCCAGCTTGGCCGCGATCAGGCAGGCCAGGGCGAACAGCACGCGCCCGCGGTAGGCCCAGATGTAGGGAATCAGGCTGCGGATGGTTTCCCAGTCGCGGGGCTTGCCCGTGGCGGGAGCGGGCAATGCCCGGGTGGTATGGCTGCGGCGCATCGTTCNATTCTAAATTACTAATAGGACATCTCTGCGGAACTTGGGCGACAACACCTAATCGGCTTGACATTGCGCTGACCTGACGTATCATTAAAACGNTTGTTTGAAACGAGCGTTCCCTTTCCATGAGCCAGGTTGACTCGAAGCAGCACCCGGATACCCGCAAGCGCATCCTCGATGCGGCCGAAGCATTGTTCGTCGAGCACGGCTTCGAAGCGACCTCGATGCGCATGATCACCGGCCGCGCCGGGGTCAATCTGGCTTCGGTGAATTACCACTTCGGCAGCAAGGAAGCGCTCATCCAGGAAGTCTTTCGCCGCCGCCTGGCGTGGCTCAACCATGAGCGCCTGCGTGCGCTGGATCGCGCCGAGGCCGGCGCAAAGGGCGCCCCCCTGAAGCCGCACCAGATCGTCGAAGCCTTCTTCGGCGTGTCGCTGCGCATGGCGTCGGACACCGAGCACGGCGGCCACACCTTCATGCGCCTGCTCGGCCGCACCTACACCGAGCCCACCGCTTTCGTGCGCCAGTTCCTCGCCGATGAGTACGCCGCCGTGGTGCCGCGCTTCAAGCAGGCCCTGTTCCGCTCGCTGCCGGACGTGCCGCCCGAGGAGATTCTCTGGCGCTTCCATTTCATGCTGGGCGCCATGTCCTACGCCATCGCCGGCACCGATGCCCTGCAACTCGTTGCCGAGTACGAAATGGACGAAAAGGACCCCGGCGCCCTGGCGCGCCGCCTGATGCCCTTCCTGCTCGGCGGCCTGCGCGCACCCTTGGCGGAGCAGCCGGTCAAAAAGGACAAAGGGTCGCGAAAAGCGGCCTGACGATGCGGCCAGGCTGCGGATTGTCCGCGCCGGGCCGAAAACAACCGATGAAGAACCACACGGCGGCGAATCCCGCCGGGGGAAGACAAAGGAGAGCCGCATGACCTGGACCATTCTCATACTGTTGCCGCTGGCCGCGATCGTGGCGCTTTTCGCCATCAAGCCGCTGCGGCGCGCCGTGGTGACGCCGCCGATCTTCGCCGCCTACCGTAAGATGCTGCCGCAGATGTCGCAGACCGAGAAGGAGGCGATCGAAGCCGGCTCCGTCTGGTGGGAGGGTGAGCTGTTTCACGGCCGCCCCGACTGGAACAAGCTGCTGGCTTATCCGCAGCCCAAGCTCACGCCCGAGGAGCAGTCCTTCCTCGACAACGAGACCGAGGAGTTGTGTCGCCTGTCCGACGACTGGACGTCGTCGCACTACGACCATGATTTGGCGCCGCAGGCCTGGCAGTACATGAAGGACAAGGGTTTCCTCGGCATGATCATTCCGAAGCGCTACGGCGGGGTGGAGTTTTCCGCCTACGCCCATTCCGAAGTGGTGACGAAACTGTCCACGCGCTGCGCCGCGACCGCGGTCTCCGTGATGGTGCCCAACTCGCTCGGCCCGGCCGAACTGCTGCTGCATTACGGCACGGACGAGCAGAAAAACCATTACCTGCCGCGCCTGGCCAAAGGCGTCGACATTCCCTGCTTTGCGCTGACCAACCCCTGGGCCGGCTCGGACGCCGCCTCGATTCCCGACCAGGGCATCGTTTGCAAGGGCATGTGGCAGGGCAGGGAAGTCGTCGGCATGCGCGTCACCTGGGACAAGCGCTACATCACGCTCGCCCCCGTGGCGACCGTCGTCGGCCTGGCCTTCCGCCTCTACGATCCGGAGCACCTGCTCGGCGACGGGTTTGGCGGAAATGCGGATATCGGCATCACCTGCGCGCTGGTGCCGGCGAATCATCCCGGCGTCGAGACCGGCCGCCGCCACTTCCCGCTCAACGCCGCCTGGCACAACGGCCCGACGCGCGGCAAGGATGTCTTCATGCCGCTCGACTTCATCATCGGCGGGCAGCAGATGGCCGGCCAGGGCTGGCGCATGCTGATGGAGAGCCTCGCAGCCGGCCGTTCGATTTCGCTGCCGGGTTCCAACACCGGCATGCAGAAACTGGCGGTGCGCACGGTGGGCGGCTATGCCCGCGTGCGCAACCAGTTCAAGACCGCCATCGGAAAGTTCGAGGGCATCCAGGAACCGCTGGCGCGCATGGGCGGCAATCTGTACCTGTGCGATGCCGCCCGCGTCATGACCGCCGGCGCCGTCGACCTCGGCGAGAAGCCTTCCGTGGTCTCCGCCATCGTCAAATATCACGTCACCGAGCGTGCGCGCCAGGCGATGAACGACGGCATGGACATCCTTGGCGGCAAGGGCATCTGCCTCGGCCCCTCGAATTTCCTCGGCCGCGCCTACCAGCAGGTGCCGATCGGCATCACGGTCGAGGGCGCCAACATCCTCACGCGCAGCCTGATCATCTTCGGCCAGGGCGCCGTGCGCTGCCATCCCTACGTGCTGGCGGAAATGCAGGCGGCGCAGAACGACGACCTGAAGGCCTTCGACAATGCCCTGTTTGCGCACATCGGCCACACTTTCGCCAATGGCTGGCATGCCTTCCTCACCGGCATCACCGGCTCGCATTTCGTCAAGGTGCCGCAGAACGTCGCGCCGGAGACGCGCCGCTACTACCAGCAGCTGACGCGCTTCTCCTCGGCCTTCGCCTTCCTCGCCGACATCTCGATGCTGGTGATGGGCGGCGACCTCAAGCGCAAGGAGAAGCTCTCGGCGCGCATGGGCGACATCCTTTCGCTGATGTACCTGTCTTCCGCGGTGCTCAAGCGCTACGAGGCCGAAGGGCGCCAGCAGGCCGATGCGCCGCTGATGAACTGGGCCATGTGGGATTCCATGTTCAAGGCGCAAAACGCCTTCGAGGGCGTGGTCTCGAATTTCCCCAGCCGCTTCGTGTCGACCCTGCTGCGGCGGACCATCTTCCCGCTCGGCCGGCCCTACGTCGTGCCCTCCGACCGCCTTGGCGGCTGCGTGGCCGACCTGCTCATCGCCCCCTCGGCCACGCGCGATCGCCTCACTTCAGGCATGTACATCCCACTCGACGAGAAGGATCCCGTCGGCGTCATCGAACTGGCGCTGGAGGCCGTGATGCAGGCCGAGCCGGTCCAGTCCAGGCTGCGCGCGGCGCAGAAGGCCGGCAAGTTGTCCGGCAACAGTGTGCAGGAAATCGAAAGTCAGGCGCTGGAACACGGCGTCATCACGGCCGCAGAGCAGGCGCTGCTCGAACGCGCCCATGCACTGACGGCCGAAGTCATCAAGGTGGACGATTTCCCCTTCGATCTCGGCCTGCAGAGGAGCGAGCCGAAGCCTGCCGCTCATCGAGCAGCCGCCTGACAAGAAACCGCATTGAACGCAAAGGGCGCAAAGTGCGCAAAGGTCGCAAGGAACGCAAAGGAAAAGCGCCAGCGACACCCGTATGTAACAGGCCCAACTTTGCGATCTTTGCGTTGAAAGAGGTGCTTCATGACGTTTAAACCGGTCTACATCATCGACGGCGCCCGCACGCCGTTCCTCAAGGCGCGCAACGCCCCCGGCCCCTTCTCGGCAGGCGATCTTGCCACCGCCGCCGGCCGTGCCCTGCTGGTGCGCCAGCCCTTCGCCGCCGATGAATTCGATGAAGTCATCCTCGGCTGCGCCTCGCCCTCGCCGGACGAGGTGAACATCGGCCGCGTCGCGGCCCTGCGCATGGGCTGCGGCCACAAGGTGCCCGGCTGGACGGTGATGCGCAATTGCGCCAGCGGCATGCAGGCGCTCGACTCGGCCATCGCCAACATCCAGAACGGCCGTGCGCAGCTGGTGCTGGCCGGCGGCGTCGACGCGCTGTCGCGTGCGCCGCTGCTCTACTCCGACAGGATGGTGCTGTGGTTCGCCCGCATGGCGCAGGCCAGGTCGATGGGCCAGAAGGCTGCGATGTTCGCCAAGCTGAGCCCCGCCGCGCTGCTCTCGCCGGTGATCGGCATCATGAAGGGCCTCACCGACCCGGTGGTGAACCTGCTCATGGGGCAGACGGCGGAGAACCTCGCCTTCCGCTTCGGCATCACGCGCGAGCAGATGGACGAATTTTCGGTGCGCAGCCACCAGCGCGTCACCGCCGGCCAGGATGCCGGCCATTACGGCAACGAAGTGTCGCCGCTGGTCGGACGCGACGGCAAGGTGTATCCGGCGGACGACGGCGTGCGGCGCGACTCCTCGATGGAGGGCCTGGCCAAGCTCAAGCCTTTCTTCGACCGCAAGTACGGCAACGTCACGCCGGGCAACAGTTCGCAGATCACCGACGGCGGCGTCTGGCTCGTTCTCGCTTCGGAAGAGGCGGTGCGCCGACACGACCTCCAGCCGCTCGGCCGCATCGTCGATTCGCAGTGGGCCGGACTCGATCCGGCGCAGATGGGCCTCGGCCCGGTGCATGCCGCCACGCCCATCCTGCAGCGCCACAAGCTCGGCCTCAACGATCTCGACGCCTGGGAAATCAACGAGGCCTTCGCCGCCCAGGTGCTGGCCTGCCTCGCCGCCTGGCAGGATGCCGCCTATTGCAAGGACGAACTCGGCCTCGACGCGCCGCCGGGCGCGCTCGACGAGAGCAAGCTCAACGTCGACGGCGGCGCCATCGCGCTGGGCCACCCGGTCGGCGCCTCCGGTGCGCGCATCGTCCTGCACCTGCTGCATGTGCTCAAGCGCACGAACGGCAAGCGCGGCATGGCCTCGATCTGCATCGGCGGCGGCCAGGGCGGCGCCATGCTGGTGGAGACGGTCTGAAGCAGGGCGCCGGCGTGATGCACAGGGATATCCGCCTCGAGTTTCGCAGACGTCCCTCGGCGCTGGCCTTCATGGCGCGGGTGGTGCGAACCCCGCCCGGCATGCGCCGCACTGGCGTGCCGGCGATCAGTGCGCGCTGGCGGCACCGCGTCGACCGCGGCGAGCTCGCGCGCTTTCTGGCCCTCTCCGGCCTGCCCGAGGAGCAAACGCTGCCGCTGCTCTTCCCGCATACCATCGGTTTTCCCCTGCACATGGCGATCCTCACCCAGCCGGCGTTCCCGCTGCCGATCTGGCGGATGCTGCAGGTGCGCAACCGCATCCTGCAGCGGCAACCGATCGCGCCGGATGCGACCCTGGACTTCGCCGTCCGCATCGCCGATCACCGCGTGCTCGACAAGGGCGCCGAGTTCGATCTGCGTGCCACGGTGCGCGCCGGCGACCGCATCGTTTGGGAAAGCGTGAACACTTTCTACGCGCGCGGCCGCTACGGTGCACCGACGGCGGACGCCAACGTCCCCGCAGCGCCAAAACTGGTTTCGGTGGAGGCTAATGCCCGCGCAGCGGGCGTTGCGCCGGAAGCAAAAGTCAGTTCCGGCGAGACGGCGAGCTGGCGCCTGCCTTTGCGGGGCGGCTGGCAGTACGGCGGCCTTTCGGGCGACTACAACCCGCTGCACCTGTGGAGCGGGTATGCAAAAAAGCGCGGCTATGCACGCGCTTTCCTGCATCCGCAGCGGGTGCTTGGGCACTGCCTGGCGCGCCTGCCGCAGATGAACGGCGAGGGCGCGGTCGGCCTCGAGACCTGGCTGAAGGGCCCGGTCTTCTACGGCGCGGAGGTGACGCTGCGCCATGCGCAGGATGACAGCGGCACGGTGTTTGCCCTGCATGTGGAAGACGATGTGCGGCCTGCCATCGTCGGGCGCCTGTCGCCGACGCAAATAAACGGACATGAATCGAGAGAGGAAAAACCATGCAGGAACTGAAACACTGGCGCCTCGAGCGCGAATCCGCCGGCCTCGCCTGGCTGATATTCGACAAGGCCGGCGAATCGACCAACACGCTTTCCGCCGACGCGATGCGCGAGCTCGGCCTGGTGCTCGATGAACTCGACCGCGAGCCGCCCAAGGCCCTGGTGATCCGCTCCGGCAAGAGCGCCGGTTTCATCGCCGGCGCCGACATCGAGGAGTTTACGAAGATAGACTCGCCCGAGGGGGCCCGCGCGCTGGTGCAACGTGGCTGGGACATGTACAACCGCCTCGCCGCCGTGCGCTACCCGACGCTGGCCCTGATCCGCGGCCATTGCATGGGCGGCGGCACCGAGCTGGCGCTGGCCTGTCGCTACCGCGTGGCGGTGGACGAGCCCGGCACGCGCATCGCCCTGCCCGAAGTCATGCTCGGCATCGTGCCGGGCTGGGGCGGCATGCTGCGCCTGCCGCAGGTCATCGGACCCGCCGCCGCGCTCGACATGATGCTCACCGGCCGCGCCCTCGACGCCAAGCGCGCCAAGCGGCTCGGCTTCGCCGACGAATGCGTGCCGCCGCGCGTCATGGACAACGCCGCGCGCATGCTGGCCACCTCCGGTCGCCCGCCGCACAAGCTGCCCCTCATGCAGAAACTGATGAACGGCCCGCTCAAGGGCTACGTCGCCGCGCAGGCGAAGAAGCAGGTCATGCAGCGCGCCCGCCCAGAACATTATCCGGCGCCCTACGCTATTCTCGACATGTGGGCGAATTACGGCGGCAATGCGCTCGCCGTGCCAGCCGACAAGCCGACCTCGATGGACGCCATCGCCCGTTCGCCGACGACGGCCAACCTGGTGCGCGTCTACTACCTGCAGGAGCGCCTGAAAGGCTTTGGCAAGAGCGATGGAAAAAGCAGTGACTTTGCGCCGAAGCATCTGCACGTGATCGGCGCCGGCGTCATGGGCGGCGACATCGCCGCCTGGGCGGCGCTGCGCGGCCTGACGGTGACGCTGCAGGACCAGAACGTCGAGCGCATCGCGCCGGCCATCCAGCGCGCCGCGGCGGCGTTCAAGAAGAAGCTGCGCGACGATGCCCAGGTGCGCTTCACGCTCGACCGCCTGATTCCCGACCCGAGCGGCCAGGGCGCGCGCCAGGCCGACGTGGTGATCGAGGCGATCTTCGAGAACCTGGAGGCCAAGCGCAAGCTGTTCGCCGACATCGAGCGCATTGCCAAGCCTGGCGCCGTGCTGGCCACCAACACCTCCAGCCTGCGGCTGGAAGACATTGCCACTTCTCTGCAGAATCCGGCGCGCCTGGTCGGCATCCATTTCTTCAATCCGGTGGCGAAGATGCCGCTGGTCGAGGTGGTCGAGGGCGCGGGCTCGGATGCCGCGGCCTTGAAGCTGGCCATGGCCTTCGTGCGCAAGATCGACAAGCTGCCGCTGCCGGTGAAGAGCGCGCCGGGCTTTCTGGTCAACGCCGTGCTGGCGCCCTACATGCAGGAAGCGATGCGCTGCGTCGATGAAGGCATTGCGCCCGAGGCGGTGGACGAGGCGGCGCTGGCCTTCGGCATGCCGCTCGGCCCGATCGAGCTGGCCGATACCGTCGGCCTCGACATCGCCGTGGCGGCGGGCAAGGAGCTGGCCGGCGAAGGCGCTGTGCCGCCGAAGAAGCTGCTCGAGCTGGTCGAGGCCGGACATCTCGGCCGCAAGACCGGCCGCGGCTTCTACACGTACAATCAGGGCAAGCCGGCGAAGAATGCCGTCGGCACGGTGCCGGCCGGACTGGCCGAGCGACTCGTGCGGCCGCTGCTGGACGCGGTGCAGCGCTGCATCGAACAGGGTGTCGTCGCCGACGCCGAGCTGGCCGATGCCGGCGTGATCTTCGGCACCGGCTTTGCCCCCTTCACCGGCGGGCCGATGAACTACATGAAGGAGCACCCGGCTTGACGGAAAAACCGACGAAGTTGCCGAACAAGCAGCCGACGCTGCGCCTGATGCCGATGCCGGCCGACGTAAACCACGCCGGCGACATCTTCGGCGGCTACGTCATGGCCAACGTCGACCTGGCCGGCGGCATCGTCGCCATCCGCCGCGCGCGCGGCCGCGTCGCCACCATCGCCGTCAACCAGTTCCTCTTCAAGCAGCCGGTGTCGGTGGGCGATGTGCTGTCCTTCTACGCCGAGGTGATCCAGGTCGGCCGCACCTCGATGACCATCAACGTCGAGGTGTATGCCGAGCGTCATCCGGCCGACCCCATCGTGGTCAAGGTGACCGAAGCGCAACTCACCTACGTCGCGCTTGCCGCAGACGGCAGCAAGCGCGCAGTGCCGCCCGAACTGTAGCAGCCGGTTTTGGCAGGCTGCGCTGCCCCCCAAGGAATAAATATGGCCCCCACGCTCGCAAAATCGGCTCGCTGCCCCCCACAGGGGGGCGCTGCCTTCCTCGGGGCGGCCCTTCGGAGGCAACATGAGTGAGCAGGTCCTGCTGGAGATTCGCGGTCCCGTCGCCACCTTGACCCTGAACCGCCCGCAGGCGATGAACTCGCTCGGGCAGGAAATGGCCCAGGCCCTTCTGGCGCGTGCCGAAGAACTGCGGCAGGCGGCAGGCGTGAAAGTCGTCGTCGTCACCGGCGCCGGCGACCACTTCATGGCCGGCGGCGACATCAAGGAATTCAAGGGCATCATCGCCGCCGCGCCGGAACAGCGCCACCAGGCCTTTCACGGCATGATCAACGACTACGTGCATCCGGCCATCGAGACCCTGCGCGGATTGCCGCAGCCCGTCGTTGCCAAGGTGCGCGGCGCCTGCGCCGGCTTCGGTTTCTCGCTGATGGCCGGCTGCGACCTGGCGGTGGTCGGCGACAACGCCTACTTCACCACTGGCTACGCGTTGCTCGGCACCAGCGCCGATGGCGGCAGCACCTGGTTCCTGCCGCGCCTGATTGGCGCCAAGCGTGCGGCCGAGCTCATGTTGCTGGCCGAGCGCATCGACGCGCAGCAGGCGCTTTCATTGGGCCTGGTCAACCGCGTCGTGCCCTTGGGCGAACTCGATGCGGCCTGCGCCGCGCTGGCGCAGCGCCTGGCCGCCGGGCCCGCACAGGCCCATGCCGGCACGAAGCGCCTGCTTGGCCAGTCGTTGCTGACGCCGCTTGCCGAACAGCTGGGTGCCGAGGCGCAGTCCTTCGCGCGCTGCAGCGCCACCGCCGATTTCGCCGAGGGCGTGGCGGCCTTCATCGAGAAGCGCAAACCAGTGTTCAAGGGCAACTGACCGCGTTGTTCAATGTCAGCATTCCTCCCGTTCGTGGTGAGCCTGTCGAACCATGAACGGGCGACGGCGTGCCATTCACCCTTCGACAGGCTCCCTTCGACAGGCTCCCTTCGACA
>JGI24123J20310_1001250_pt1 | contig 10943 bp, 10 predicted proteins | sample SubbioCR12Aug_5A_FD_20310 | JGI IMG/M metagenome (IMG submission 20310)
ATAAAAATTGCAAAGAGTGTAACAAACCAGCCGTATTTAAGGAATGATGCAAACCTTCTTGCCGTAACCATACCCATTTCTAAGAGGAAGATAGCCAAAAACCCCTTAAAAATATCGGTGGTAAATGGTTTAATGCCTTCGGCTTGTTTAGCATCGGCTATAATACCTATTATTAGGCTTCCCAGAATCATCAACACACTGCCATTGGTGAACGAGTGATGAATAACGGATTTGATATTCATTTTTTTACTTCCGTCTTTATCATTATATAGCATCATTAGCATCACGCCTACTATGATTGCCGGAGACTCCATTAGTGCCATTACCGCCACCATGTGCCCCCCTGATGTAATATTTTGCATTTCTAAAAATGAAATGGCAGCTACAAAGGTTACCGCACTAACCGAACCATATGCGGCAGCTACAGCCCCGGCATCGCTGATGCTTAATTTCCATTTAAGTATAAAAAAAGTGTAGAGGGGTATAAGGGAAGATAATAACATCCCAAATATAAGCGAATAGGTGATATCAGCATTGAACCCACTGTGAGCAAGTTCCTGACCTCCTTTAAACCCAATGGAAAACAATAGATATAGCGAAATAAACTTGCTGCTGTTTGCCGGTATTTCCAAATCGCTTTTTAGGCGTGTGGCAATTATTCCTAAAACAAAGAATAGAAGCACCGGATTAGTAAAATTGCTGAACAAAATTTGGAATTCCATAATAATTATTTACCTGATTTCTTTAATTTTATTGTCATTTTTAACTGTTTGCAGAGTGTGGAATAATATTGTCCCTGACGAAATTTCTTTTCCAAAAATATTATCATCACTTAATTTATATTTCTGCTCATTCAATATCTTTAGGGTAAGTGTATTGGGCGTATCATCTATAGATTTTAATTTCTGTATTTCAGTTTCGCAGGGTAGCCCTGAAAGATTTGTATTATCCAACACGCTTTTAGTAAAGTTACAAGTTGTTTCACCCACAAGATAAATTTCCTTAATATTTTCTCTTGCAACAAATTCCTTTATCACTTTAAGTTCATCATTGCCAAAATGAAACACAACTGCGGGTGCAGTTAGAAAAAAAACTTCTCCAAAATGTTTCACAATAAAATTTTCCATTTGGCAGAACGGGCAAACAAGAAATAGTTTATTTTCTTGATGATTATGTGTACTCATATAATATTTTTTAATGGTTTCACAAATTTCTTTAATTTATTAAGGATTACAAAAATCGCAATACTGAGGGTCTTCAACCCGCTTTTCAAACGGAAATTCTTTTTCCTTTTGATAATTGCATTTTTGGCATCGGTAAATATATTTTAGGGTTGACCTTGTGGGCATACCACACATTTCGCAGGGCAAACCTTTTACTGCATCTACAATTCCAAAGCCTGGGGTACTGCAACTTGGGCATAGCGATTTAGCTTTTTTGACAAGTTTTATTGCTGCCTGTTCAATTATTTTCATGCGAGTAGGATTATACATAGCCCGCATATCAGTTTCAGCATAGGCAGTGCCATCTTCATTCCTTATTTTTTGGTAATTTTGAGTGAGTTCTTCCAATGTTTTGCTTTCTTTAATTATGTTGGAGTAGTTATTTTTTTCTTTCTTTAAAATGATACCGTGCGATGGAAATCCTATTTTGTTGGCAAACTCAATAAGCTCATTTTCGGATTTTATCTCGCCACCATCGAAATTTGTGTTTAAACTTAGCTCCCGCTCAATTATTTCAATGCTATTTTCTCTATCCATCAGCATTACGAGTTCATTGTCAGCATGGGCAAAAAAAATGGTAGGATGAGCGCCAAAAGAACCCTCGTTTGCTATGGCTAAATTAATTCCACTTGTATCAATAGCCATTTGGCACTTTTTTCGCAATGTAGTAACAGGGTCATCTTCTCTTTCTACTTCTCCCGAAAATGTTCCCAACCTATCCGTATTCAAATCATTTGGTATAACGCAAATTAGCCCTAAGTCATTTTCAAGAATTGGGGCAATTACTTCTTCTTTCTTGTGCTTGGTAGCTATTACCGCTTTTCTTCCTCTGAAAAAATCCATGTTACGTCCTAATGTTTTTTGATTTTTCAATTACTTGCTCTTTCAACTCTTGCTTGTATTGTACAATTTTTTCTCGTATAGTGTCATCTTTTGCTGATACAATTTGAGCTGCAAGGATACCCGCATTTTTTGCACCGTTTAATGCTACTGTGGCAACAGGTACACCGGCGGGCATTTGTAAGATAGATAGAATAGAATCCCATCCATCTATGGAGTTGCTCGATTTTATTGGTACTCCAATTACGGGAAGAGGTGAAATAGCTGCAACCATGCCCGGCAAGTGCGCTGCACCGCCTGCCCCTGCAATTATTGCTAAAATACCACGTTTGTGGGCATTTGATGCAAACTCATAAAGTTTGTCGGGAGTTCGATGTGCCGAGACGATGTCAATTTCATATCCAATACCAAACTTTTCAAGCATTTCGGCAGCTTGTTTCATTGTGGGTAAATCAGAATCTGAACCCATTACAATGCTTACTAATCTTTTTTCCACGATTTTACCTTTATTAATTGTTTAACTTTTTCAGCTTTTTTTAAAGCACATTCAAGTGATGATGAAAGAATGGTTACATGTCCCATTTTTCTGTATGGTTTAGTTGTTTTTTTACCGTACAAATGAATTTTCACACCTTCAATAGCCATGCTTTCTGTTAATCCTTCATAAATCACCTGTCCCTCGTACCCTTCTGCTCCTAGAATATTTATCATTACCGATGGTAACTTAATTTTTGTGCTACCTAGGGGTAAGTTTAAAATAGCCCGTAAATGTTGTTCAAACTGTGATGTGATAATACTTTCAATGGTATGATGCCCGCTATTGTGGGGGCGTGGAGCCATTTCATTTACTATTACTTCGCCTCTTGAGTCAATAAAAAATTCAACAGCCAGCAATCCCTCCATATCTAATAGTTCAATAATTTCACTCGCAAAATTAACCGCTTTTTCGGATTGTTCTACTGAAATTGAAGATGGACATATTAATTTGTCTACAAGGTTTGCAGTCGGGTCAAAAAGCATTTCAACCACAGGATAGCATTTTATCTCGCCCCTTTTGTTTCGGGCCACGATTACCGCAATTTCCTTTTCAATCACAATTTTTTCTTCAATTACCGATGCCCCTTTCAAAAGTTTTACCAAATCGTTTTTATTGTTAATAACTGCTACTCCACGACCGTCATATCCACCCTTTCTTAATTTTTGAACAAAAGGGAAATTAATTTCCACTTTTTCTATGCTGTTCAAAATAGCAGCTTCCGATTCATAAATTTTAAAGAATGAAGTAGGTATTCCATGCTTGTTATAAAATTCTTTCTGTAAGCCTTTGTCCTGTATTAACTCTAATATCTCAGGGTCGGGTACAATTTTGTGTCCTTCTGATTTAAGTTTTTTTAGGGCTTCAATATTGACATTTTCAATTTCAAAGGTCAACACGTCTTACTGGCTTCCTGTATCAACATTTTCCCAAGTTGTCCACCTGCAATAATTCCTAGTTTCAAATTTGATGTTACTAATCTCTCCATGTCGTCTCTCTTTTTTATTATGTTGGGTAACTACTTGCTAAACGCACTCCTATGGCATTTATTTCCACTTTGCTTTCTGCTTGGCAGTTTTGCAATGTGTTGTGAATCAATTTTATTGATAACGGAATTCTTGCTGTGTGTTTCATGGTATAGCGTTTAGCATTCCAAAATTAAAGCTTTTTTATTTCATCTGACATGATTACAATTAAATTTTTATCAGATCGCCCGGACTTGTAATTTTTGAAAGATTCAGGTTGCTTACATGGGTATAGATCTCTGTTGTTTTAGAGCTCTCATGTCCCAGCAACTCTTGAATGTATCTTAGATCAGTTCCGTTTTCTAGCAGATGAGTGGCAAAAGAATGTCGTAAGGTGTGTACTGATCCCCTTGTAGTAATTCCCGCTTTGCGCTTGGCTTCATGCAAAACATTGCGGATGCTTGTGGCAGAATAGCGCCCACCATATTGCCCTTCAAACAGATATTGCTTTGGAGCGTCCTCCCTGAGATAGGCATCAATCAGTTGTATAGCATTGGCAGCCAGTTTAGTGTATCTGTCTTTTCTGCCTTTGCTTTTTCTGATAAACAACAAGCCACGGTCGCGCATAAGATCCTCTTTCCTCAGATTGATCACTTCACTTATACGAAGTCCTGCCGAATAAATCAAAAACAGCAGCGCCTTATGCTTTGGATTAGCGAGCTGTCCAACAATTCCCTGAATCTCTTCCTTGCTGTAAACACCCGGCAGCACCTTGTTGCGCATGGGTCTCGTAACCTGCTCAAGCATCAACGTCTTTTTGCCCATCACCTTATAAAACATCTTGATGGCATTCACCGATTGATTGATGAGCGATGGCCCGGGTGCTGACCTTTGTATCCATACCTCATGGTATTGATTGATTTCGCTGATGCCAAAGTGGTTGATGTCCTCCTGACTCTTTCCTTTAAAGGCATTCAAAAACCTGACTACAAGGTTGTGATAGGTCACCAATGTGCTGTCGCTATAATTCTGACTTTGCAAATAAATCAAAAACTCCGGCGGACAACTTTTATAATCAAAGTCTTTAACATAAGATTGTTCCAGTAACAGGCGTTTGATTTTTAAATCGCTGATATGCAAATCAGCATTCAACTTCACCGTAAACCTATCAGTAAGAAAAACCAAAACGTCATAAAGCCTTCCTTCTTTGGCAGTTATCTCCCATAGCCTGTTGGCCGGGTGGTAGGTAAAATAACCACTCCCGCGAACCTCTGCATAGTGTTTCCGCTCAAAATGATGTTTGAATCCAATGAGCGACCTGCCTTCCATCAGGTAAGGAAAAAGCGTAATCACATCAAATCCCTTCCTCAGATACAGTTCTTTCCAGGCATTCATCGCACCAATATTCTTTTGGCTAACCTCCAGTCGCTTCCAGTCAAGCTTTGAAAGATTTACATGAGCCACATCCTCAAATAAGTCCTGTAGCAAGGCTATCGTATTGCTGTATTCAACCGTATACCAGGCGCCAAGCTCCATGCTGTAGCATATCCATTCGTTTTGACTTATTCTTCTTTTAATAGCCTCATTATTATAGAAATACAATTTGATACAATGCGCTCCGTCTAAAGTCACACGGTTTAAGAATAAGTGAGGAAGGTTCATTACTTGTTCCATAGTCGTTTTTTTTTGCAAAACTAAAGAGATGATTCACCGGCAACCGATGAATAAGCGTGTATAACCGTTTATAAACGCTTATAAAATGATTCGATTATTTCTATATTTGCCGATCAATAAGCAATCCCATGAAAAAAAGATGTATCCTTTGCAACGAAGAATTCGTTGGTCGTTCGGATAAAAAATTTTGCAGCGATTCCTGCCGGAATGCCTTCAATAATCTCAACAAAAAAGAACACGAACAGTTTATTACTGATGTGAATAAAACACTTCGTAAAAACCGGATGATCCTGCATCAGCTTGGCCCTGTCGGAAAATCAACGGTCAGAAAAGAATTCCTGGATAAAATGGGTTTCGATTTCCAGTTCTTCACCCACACCTATACTACCAAAAACAACAACACATACAAATTCTGTTATGAATTTGGCTACCTTGAGATTGAATCTGATAAAATTCTCATTATCAACTGGCAACCTTATATGAAAAATATGAAGTAACGAATTATCACAAAATTGTATTTAGCCACTTTATTCGACACACGCTCTTACCGAAACGATTCGTGCTATTACTGAAACGATTCGTGCTATTACTGAAACGATTCGTGCTATTACTGAAACGATTCGTGCTATTACCGAAACGATTCGTGCTATTACCAAAGTGATTCGTGCTATTACCAAAGTGATTCATGCCATTACTGAAACGATTCGTGCCATTACCAAAACGATTCGTGCTATTACTGAAACGATTCGTGCTATTACTGAAACGATTCGTGCTATTACCGAAACGATTCGTGCTATTACTGAAACGATTCGTGCTATTACTGAAACGATTCGTGCTATTACTGAAACGATTCGTGCCATTACTAAAACGATTCGTGCTATTACTGAAACGATTCGTGCTATTACTGAAACGATTCATGCCATTACTGAAACGATTCGTGCTATTACCAAAATGATTCATGCTATTACTGAAACGATTCGTGCTATTACTGAAACGATTCGTGCTATTACCAAAGTGATTCGTGCTATTACTGAAACGATTCGTGCCATTACTGAAACGATTCGTGCCATTACTGAAACGATTCGTGCTATTACCAAAGTGATTCGTGCTATTACCAAAGTGATTCATGCCATTACTGAAACGATTCGTGCTATTACCGAAACGATTCGTGCTATTACTGAAACGATTCGTGCTATTACCGAAGTGCTGACGCATTACTTTTGTGCGCGGACGCCTTCTCTAACCATGCAGACGCGTTCTTTTTGTATGCAGACGCATTCTTTTTGTATGCAGACGGGTTCTCCAACCTTACGGACGCGTTCTTTTTGTATGCTGACGCGTTCTCCAACCTTACGGACGCATTCTTTTTGTTTGCGGACGCGTTCTCCAACCTTACGGACGCGTTCTCCAACCTTACGGACGCGTTCTCCAACCTTACGGACGCGTTCTTTTTGTATGCTGACGCGTTCTTTTTGTATGCGGACGCATTCTTTTTGTTTGCAGACGCGTTCTTTTTGTACGCTGACACGTTCTTCTTGTGCGCTGGCTGAGGGCGATTTAGTTGAGAAACCCTCCGTCCCATTCAATATTCACTTATAAATCAATGCTTTTTCTCTGTTAAAACTTCTTTCAACAATCCGGTGGATAATGGTATTGTAGTCGAAAACTACACTGAACGGAAATCTGTGTCAGCGTTTGAGTCTTTACAAATTAACCAGAATGGGGCACGGATTGCATATCTGCACCAACCACCGGTTTGGAATTTATGGCTTTCTCCGTAACTTCAAAATCAACAAGCGAAAATTAAGTCGCTTAATATTTGTTTGAATTTTGCGGCAATGCCATTCTGTGTTGCAAAATTTCTCTCCCCCCTGCCCTGCTTTCCATAGATAAATTCTACAATTCAATATACCTGCTCAAAATCCCGAACAACAAAAACAATAACGCCAATACGCCAAGGATGGACGTTGTTATCCCTGTTTTTCTGTCATTGAGCCAGCCACTTAAGCCAATGGATGACAAAATCGAAATCAAACCGAAAATAAGCACTTTTACAAGCATCTGATGATGCGAATTAAGAGCTGCCATTCCCTGATTGAAGTCCATCAGCGTCCAGCCTACTGCGCCTAAAAGAAAACTAATGGAGGCAATGGTCAATGTAATAATCAACCAGTATTTAATTCTTTTTTCTGTATCCTTTGTAATGATTGCACTCAAAAATGTGAATGAAAATCCACCGAGTACGGAGCTTATCAGGGCCAGTTGTTTGATGCTTTCTTCCATAATTCTGTGTTTATATCGAAATATTCAGGCTTCAAATATAATCTTTTGTTAATTTGATGATGCCTCGATCGGTTGATTTGTGTCCGATTGACGCTGTTCAGCAAAAAAAAAAGCATCCTGAAACCAAATAGAGGTTCAGGATGCCATTTTTTAAAGGTGTGACCGATTTTTCGGTTGTACGATTTATTTCCTGATCATTTTCTTTATTGTGGACTGTCCATTTTCACCAAAAAAATGTATCATATAAACCCCTGGCAACAAATCAGTTGTGTTAATCACATTACCTGTCAACGGGGCTTCCATGACTTTATGTCCCAAGATATTCGTGATTTCAAATCGTTTAACTGATTCGGTATTGGAAACAAGGATGCGGTCTTCGAAGGGGTTGGGACCGGCCGTAACGACTGTTTCCATCGATTTATCAACGCCAAGGATCAATCCCCAGCTGTCGTAAACCACTTTGTCCTCGTTCAAATCAATTGTACGACTTGGAATATTTTCCCAATCAATAGCGTCTTCGCCCTCGTCGGTGAAATAAGCGTAAGCATATTCTCCCGGAGGCAGCGCCATAGTGATCGTATAATACATCGAGTTTTCTACCCTTCTGAGCGCCTGATCGCGTGCCATCTGACCGAGCACATTCCATCCATGCATCGAACCTGTAATGTTCACCATTGTACTTTCGGGAATAAAGTATTCATTTCCTGTCATATCAATATTAAAGGTGAGATTAAAGGTTTGAAATACTTCAAAATTGGCAACCAAAATGACATCATTATCAGGCATGGTGAAAAAGAAAGTTGGCAAGTCGCTCACAACAGTACCGTTGGATGTGGTCCAGTTCACAAAAGCAAAACCTTCTTCAGCAGTGGCTTTTACAAGCACTTCTGCACCCGGCTGATACCATGCTGAACCAAGCAAAGCGCCGCTTCCGGCAGGATTGGCAACCAATGCCAGCAAACGTGTGTCATCAACTACAAAACTGATCTCAGCAATTTCCGATACTCCGGTGGTGAAAACTGCCTGCACACCGGCGGTATATTGTCCATCTGCCAGGCCGTCGAACATGAACTGTGTTTCCGAAACAGCTTCAGCCATAAGTGTTCCATCGAGGTAAACATTAAATCCGTTCAGATTCCTGTTACGATTAGCCGGGGCCATTTCAGCCATGACGGAAATGGGCTTTGCTTCGTTGACTTTTCCGTTTTGCGGGTTCGAAACTGTCATCAGATCACTTAGATTAACAGCAGCATCACCGATACTGATATTATCGATTGCCCAGTAATACCACATCCCAAAGTTGGAGGGGCCGTCTTCATTGTGCCATGCAATGCGCGCATTTTGACCTGCATACATATTCAAATCAATGGAAACAGGTTCCTGGTATAAGTTTTGTCCGTAGGGAAGGTCGCTGGCGTTCCATAAGATGTTCCAGGTCTGACCAGCGTCGGTGGAAATTTTCACATAATAGTTATCGCCGAAGTTGGAGCCTGTTACGCCATAAAACCAGAATTGCAAATTGCCAGCCGGTACAACAAACTCTTTTGTGATCAGCCATTCGTTTTGCTCACTGAAGTCCCACATCATGAACACCTGAAAATCGCCGTCCTGCGGGAAAATCGTAGAATTATAGAAGGTCACCGGACCTGAAACCGTCCATGTTGCAGGCAATCCGGCATTGCTGCCTGTATTGGTTACAATCTGACTCCATTCGTCAGGCAATGAACCACTTTCGAAGCTTTCTGTCCAGCCTGTAAGCGGATTGTTCCAGCTGAAAAGCGCTTGTCCGGGCTCAAGACCCTCATTCATGACCATCAGATTGAAAGGCGCTTCTATTTGTTCCTCTAGTACTATTGTTCCAAGATTTTGATTGCTGTTGATCACAATATTTTCCAAAGCATAAGGTGTATAACCAAAAGCATTGATTACAAGGCTATAATTACCTTCATACACAGCATCGAAACTAAATACTCCATTGGCATCTGAAAGCACCTCATAGCCGGCATAACCATCCATTTTAACCGTTGCACCTTCAATCAGATTGCCGTCATTTCCCTGCACTGTACCCGTGACATTGTACTGCGGAATGGCCGTGAGACTGGCATTCAACTCAAGGGACTGGTCTTCTGCAAGCACCACATCACTTACCACAAATGTTTCATAACCGAATAATTCGAACTGAACACTATAGGTTCCAGCTAAGACAGTTGGGAAAACATAACTGCCGTCAGCATTTGTGAATGCAGTCTGATTGGTATTGTTCAGGCTGACTTTCGCACCTTCAAGTGCATTTACACCGTCGGATACCACACCCTGTATAGTGGCTAAACCCGATAAGTTGAGAAATATAGTGACATCTGGATACAAACTCCATATGGAATTTGGAGATGGTGGATTTGCAGGATCTAAAGGCACGTAGTCCCGAATCGCTTTTCTCGTTCGTTGACGTGAAGTGTCAAATGAATTGACAAAGTTTTTGCCGCTTGCCCATATATCATAAGCTTTGGAGGAGTAAACAACAAGGTTACTACCGGTATAAATATAGGGCACATCCAGATTGAGAAGAATCTGATTCTGGCCTGCCGGAAAATCGACTTCTCCATCAAAAACCAATTGCAAACTTGCCGGATCAACCCATGCATTTGCAAGGTCGGTGTTGGTGGTTTCACCCAACCAGATTTTGAGTGGGACATCATTCGCCTCAGCCGAAAATGAATTTGTGTAGGCCAATGCTACTATGGCGCCTCCCGGAAAACCAATTTCCTCAGGATAATATATTGTTTGCGTGAGACTATGATCCCAGAAAAAATCGTAAGGACTCCCAGCGACATGATTGCCTCCGTCACCAATACTTATCGGAAAAATTCCCGGTTGCAGAACCAGTGTGTTTATTGTGTTGGTGCTGTTATTGGCAGGCAATTCATCGTTATCAAAGGCCACATATGCACTTAATGGAATGCTTCCAACATCCGAAGCTGATGGTGTCCATTCAAACTCAAAGGTTTTAATTTCGGAAGCTGCAATCAGATCTCCGGCAAGGGAGATAAGTTCAGTATTGCCGTTTTTCATCAGTTTTACACTGTAATTGTCCTGTGGCAGCGATCCGTTGTTTTGAATTTTCACAACAAAAGCAGATGGGAAACCTTCCGCGATTGTTTGCGGACCTTGAATTGTGAGGCCTGCCAGATCATTATCCAGCACGGGCTCAATAATCATATCATCGAGCCACCATCCATCAATGTTGAAAGTATTTCCTTCGAAACGAAATCCAAGGTGGATAGTTTGCGCAGCTGTTGGCACAACAATCGGCAGTTGAAATTCGGCTGCCGGAATATTCTGCAGCAAATCAGACTCCCAAAGGGTGTTCCATGTATCGCCTCCATCAAAGGAAATGTCGATCGCAATTTTTTCATCATCCGTTGC
>JGI24123J20310_1001251_pt1 | contig 10939 bp, 9 predicted proteins | sample SubbioCR12Aug_5A_FD_20310 | JGI IMG/M metagenome (IMG submission 20310)
ATCACTACCTGTTCCTGAGCCAACGCTGAATCCAGTAACATGCACATTACCGCTGCCGTCAACTTTTATGGCGGCCGCTTCGTCATCATCTGCCGAGCCCAAACCTGTATAACGCTGTGTCCATAACAAATCACCGGTTGAACTGTACTTAATCGTCAGATAATCTTTGTTCGTACCCGAACCCGGGCTGACTCCGGTTACATACACATTACCCGAATTATCAATCGTCATCGAAGTTGCTTGGTCCGCACCGTTCGAACCATTGTCATAAAATCGCATCCAGCAGGTGTCTCCGCTCGCATTGTATTTAATAACTGCATAATCTTGACCGGTTGTCACCCGTGAACAATAACCGGCAACATACACATTGCCCGAACCGTCGATTGCGATTGCCCTTGCATCATCCGCGCTCAGACCGCCTTGTCCGCCATGATACCGTTTTGCCCATAATGAATCGCCATTACCAGCATATTTAATCGTCAGCATATCCGAGCCACTACCATAACTTCGGCCCGTAACATAAACATTTCCTGAACCGTCAATCGCAATCGCCGTTGCAACATCATTCCCATTACCTGAGCCGTTATACCTTCTTGTCCATATCGTATCGCCATTTTGGTTGTATTTGATTGTCAGATAGTCATTGTTAACCGTCATATAAGCATAACCGGTCACATAGACATTGCCTGAAGCGTCAACTGCAATCGTATTCGCCTGGTCCACATTATTTCCTGCGCCGGCATATGTTCTTGTCCACAAAGTTTCACCGCTGGCACTGTATTTGATTGTCAGGTAATCACAATCAGATGCAGCCTTATAAGTATAGCCGGCGACATAGACATTTCCGACTGCGTCAATCGTAATTGCGTTTGCTTTATCCGTAAAATTACCGGTTCCGCTGAATCTTCTCACCCATGCCGTATCAACCTGGGCTTGTAGATAATTCGGCATTATCACAAAGATTATTATTAAAAACAATAAATACTTACGCTGCATAAACTCCTCCCAACATATTTTTAAGACAAATTAATTTATTTTTAATCATTTCTCATCGCGTTCTTTTCCACACAATCCGATACTGCATCGCTATTTTCATTATTACTATTAATCTCGTTATCATCGTCATTTTAATAATTTTGGCGTGATTATGATGATAATTTCGCTCTTGTCGATTACTTTTCGGTTCTGCCGGAACAGAAATCCGAGCAGCGGTATGTCGCCGAGAATCGGAATCTTTTTACGGACCATCCGTTCATTCGTGGATTTGAGTCCGCCAATTACGATTCTTTCGCCGTCATTGACTCGTATCTGCGTTTTGACACTCCGCCGGCTTACGACCGGCAAACCGGTCAACCCGTCGCCGATAAAATCACTGACTTCTGGTTCGACTTCAACCGTGATTTCGCCTTTATCAGAAATAAACGGCGTGATGTTCAGCGAAGTGCCGTATTTGACAACTTCAAGTCTTATGTACGGATACTGGGGCTGACCGCTCACAATCTGATAATACTGCTCTTTACCGACGACAATGCTTGCCTTTTGTCCTTCCAGCGTGACAATTTTCGGATTCGCCTTGATTTCCGCCTTGCCGCTCTGCGCCAGAATCTGAATTGCTGGCAAAAGAAAAGTATATGACCCGTCATAAGCCAAGCCTTTGGTTATCGTTTTATAAAAAATCTCGGTCGAAGTTTCCAGTAGTTTGGTAAAATCGGCAAAGACACTCAGTGTATCCCTGCCTTTATGAAGCATCCCGCTCCATTTAATGCCCAGCTCTCTTAACGCATCTGTGGAAACTTCGCTGATGATTGCTTCAATCTGAATCTGTCTCGGCGGTTTGTCGATATTTGCCAAATCCTGTTTGAATTTTTCAATAATCTGGTTCGGTGCCGTAATCGCAATCATATTGATATCCGGATTAATCTTGATGTACGGACGGTAGATATCGGCAATCAGCTGCCCCGCATCTTTCGCTTTGAGATAATTGAGTTTAACCAGTTCGGTTGTTACCAGCAGATGGTACGAAGCATTATCCGATTTATTAGCGCCGACCAGATAATAGTCATCAAATCGTTTGAACGAAAAACCGAGTGGAAACAGAATCCGTTTCAAACATTCTTCGAGCGGTAAATCATACAGTTCGATACTGATTGTGCCGTAAACGCTGCCATCGGTCAGAATCATAATCCCGGTCTGCGCTGACAGGTCTCGCAAAACTTCCACGATTTCGCTGTCATAAAAGATATTGGTTATGCGCGGTTCGGCAATCGTATCTTCTGCCCAATCGTGCAATTCCGCTGATTCGTCTGGTGCGGTCAATAACGAACCATTGGCAGTAATTATCGATGTATCCAGCGCTTTTTGCCTGACACTTTGTTGTACAGCTGGCAATGATTCGGCATCAACCGGCTCTGCGCCGTTCGGCAGTCCCCAGACGACGCATCCGCCTGCCAGCACAATCAAAAGTATCTGTTTAATCATATCTGAATTTCCAATCTATCTTTACAACAAAAGCAAATCTTATGTTTAAATTTTAATCTCTTTCTGGCCGCTAGCAAAATGACCTTTGCCATAATCGATTTCGACTTTAATGTTATACCTGCCTTTTTCCAGTCTGGTCGGCATGTCCGGATACAAACAAACGGTCTGCTCGGGCAGAACATAATCTTTGATTGGTCTTAATCGGTATTCGCCGACTTGCACGATATTTTCGCCAAGCATGCCTGGTGCGGTTTTTTTTCTTTCGACAATTATCTTGCCGGTCGGTTTGGTCTTGACATTGCCGGTATTCTGGACAAAAATGCCCAAAGCAAGCGGGTTGGCGTGAACTATTTTGATATCGGCGATTTCGATTTCTTCTTTAATCAATCCCTGGTATTTGATTGTGACCGGCAGAAAAATTTCGCTTGGTAAAAATGTATCTTTTTGCACGCTAAAAACAATCTGGCTGTATCTTTCGCCCTGGTTATTATCAGCCGGGACTTTGACACTGATTTTCACCGGTTTTTTCGCACCGGCTGGCAAGACTAAATCTTTTGGTTCCAGTTCCAGCCATTCGGCACACGACCATCTGCTCGGTGTCGGATTTTCCCAGATAATCAGTTCTCCGCTTTCGTCATTGGTTACCTGTTTTATCTCGGCACTGACCCGAACCCGGCTCGTTTCTTTATTATGCAGAATCACGGCACGGCTGCGAAACGCGTTCGGCGAAACATTCAATGCGATATTGTCAGGATTGATAGAAACTGCCAATGGCAGTGATGCGTTCATATCGCCCTGCGCACTGACTTTTCGGCTCGTGATTTGGAATGGCATCCGCGCTTTTAACCGGCTTCGTGAGTCATACTTGATAATTGCTTCGGCAATATATTCGCCGGGCTGTGGTCGTGCAATGACTGAACGAATACCGACCGTTGAATTCGGTAAAATCACGCCCTGTCCCCTGCCCAGCGGAACTTCCCTGATTTTGGTGCCTTTGGGATTGCGCAGAATCAAAATACCTTCTGTATTCAGGTGAATATCGCCTTCGTTTTTAACAAATGCGGATATCGCAATCGCATCTTTGAGCGCTCCGGTCAGTCTTAAATTTTTCAGTTCTTCGGTATCTTCGAATTTAATTTCAGTAATCAATGCGTTCGGTCTGGACACCGGTTTGATTATGAATTTTAGAATAACCGACAATTTGACCATCACCTGCGCTGCACCGGCTTCTGGTCTTGGGCCAATTACGATTGCTCCGTATCTGCCGCCTTTGCTTGCGCGGGGAATCTGAATATGACCCGTGATTGCTTTTGCCGAATTTGGTGCAAGCGTAATCATACTGTCTTTAATCACAATCCATTCGGCGCAAGAACCAACTCCTTTGCCGACATCAACAATCTGATAACTGCCATTACTGGTCTGAATAATATCAGTCGGGTAGATAACAAGCGGTGCTGAGTCGGTTCTCGATTCATTATAAACCACGAATTCAAATTGCCGTCTTATACCCGGACTAAGAGTCTGCTCAATACTCAATGGCGAAACCGCTATTTGTGCAAAAATCAGATTACTTAAAATCAAATACACCATAATATTTTCTTTTATCCCTTATTCTGGCAGAAGGGGGTTATTTGATATTGGTTTTATTTCGACTCAGGGTAGAGTTCCGTAGTTTCCTGCTGCATCAATCCAGGTTGCTTGCTCATCTAAAGTTAGAGTAATCGTCGCACCACCTGCATCTTCATATTCACCAGGTTTACCCATATTACCAACTGTGATTTTTTGCCAGAAATGCATTGTTAATGCATCGTCTTCAATCGGAGTTAAAACATTAAGTCCGCTTGCTGTCGTCCAATCAGATATATCACTAGGATCATCCCATGTCCCATCATCAAACGCATACTCCATTGTAATATCGGCGGCATCGGTCTTGGTTAAATCCGCAAAACCGTCAAAGTCAACAGATACAATTCCATTACTCGCCCAATTAAGCACGAATGCTTTGCCAGCAAATGTACCGGGTCTGCGTACATAATGAGTCATTACATCTCCACCTGTCAGACCGTAAGTTATCCACTGACCTACCTCGGCATAGTTCTCGATACCAATTGTATTTATCGGCATAGTCGTATCTACACTAATCGCATCGCCTGTTCCGAATTTTCGACATCGAGCTGTTGCTCCAGTCTGCGCAACCCAATCATCAGTTCCTCTGAACCACCATACGTCCAGTTCACCTGCAAATGCAAATGCTGCTACTAAAACTAATAATAAGATAGTCTTTTTCAGAGATATAATCAAATTATGTGGAAATTGAAAATATGCCTTTTTATGGGTATAATAAAAGCGCCGGTATCAACCAAAAACCGATACCGGCAGAAAGAACAACAATGATAGATTATAACAATAAAAAAGCTAAGTCAAGAGTCAATAAAAATCAACAAAAACATAAACAGAGGCCCTGCGTGAATGTAAAGTTTATCTTGATAATACGCTTGAGAAAATAGCCCTGGCTGGTGCAAAAGATTCGATCGAAACCGCGCTCTGTTTAGAACAAGATGAATTTTTAGGTCGCAAACATCATACCCGGGTAAAGGATAAGACATTTTGTGGTTATCGAAATGGTTACAGCTCACGTACGATTGGATTAGGCAGTGGTCAGACCGAAATCAAGATGCCCCGGGTCTCGGATAGCGATGAACCGTTTGAATCAAAAATCTTACCGCCCTATTTACGGATGAGTCCAGCCGTACTTAATACCTTGCCACAACTTTATCTGTATGGTTTATCTGGTGGTGATTTTCAGGCGGCTTTGGAGTCATTATTAGGTGAAAAGGCAACTTTAAGCGCCGCCTCAATCATGCGCCTCAAAGAGCAATGGTATAGTCATTATGTCAGTTTTCATAGCCAGCCCTTAGATAGTCATTATGCTTATGTTTATGCTGATGGTATCTATCTAAAAGCTGGTTTAGCCAGAGAATGCCTGACATTATTGGCTGTGATAGGCGTTGATGAGCAGGGTAAAAAGCGTTTATTGGCATTAATTCCTGGTTATCGGGAGAGTTATGAGAATTGGCTGGATGTGTTACGGCATCTAAAAGAGCGCGGGGTGAGGTGGATTGGATTGTTTATTGCGGATGGTATTATCGGTTTATGGCGGGCAGTCAAAGAGGTATATCCGGATAGTTTACATCAGCGGGATTGGGTGCATAAGATACGGAATGTATTGAGCAAATTACCGAGAGATAAACGATTACAGAAGCGGGCGCATGAGGATTTATTAAAGATTTATGCGGCTGAGACGATACAAGAATCTGAGGCTGGGTTTAGCCGCTTTGCCGGCAAGTATCAGGGTTATCCGACTGCGGTTGAGTGTTTATTAAAGGATAAAGAGGTATTAACGACTTATTTTAATTTTCCGAAACAACATTGGCGGCATATCAAAACGACCAATCCGATCGAGTCACCGTTTGCCTGGATTCGGGCGCGATTAAGAAAGACCAAGCGATTAAAGAGTGAGAAGAGCGCATTGGGATTAGTATTTCAATTAATGCTCAAATTAGAGAATGCCTGGATGCGTTTGAGCTATCCAGAACTGGTGACATCGATCATCTATCGACAGAAAAGACTTGATGGAACCGTAACAAAACAAAAACATGTATCCTAATACTAAAAAATTTCCACAAACATTGACAATATCTCTGAAAAAACCGACCAACGAATTTATAAATTCAGCGATTTCTTAATGATTAGGTTGTCTGTTTCTTATTGCTTTGATATACCGATAAATATAATAAGCGAAAGACACAATGATTAAAATACTGACAATTGCCAAAAGGATGTTTCTGACAATGTCAACATGGGTAAAATCTAATAAATACATAACTATCATCACGGCAAAGAAAAAGCCGGTTATTTTACCAAGAATTGGCGAAGAGTAGATATAGCTTTTCTTTTGGATAATCAGCACACTACCAATTACTATCAAAATATCCCTGAGAATTACCGGTCCTGCAATCCACCAGGGTAAGCCGCGGGTTATAACCAAAGCAACCAGAATCGTACCGATCCAGATTTTATCGATAAAATGGTCTAAGACCTTGCCCACATTAGTAACTTGATTGGTCTTGCGGGCAATATAGCCGTCAGCCGCATCAGTTATCCAGGAAATTACCATAAACACCAATGCCGTATAATATTGTTTGGTTGCGATTAAAAACAGGATAAGAGGCAACAAGACAAGGCGTGAAATGCTTAATATGTTGGGTATGTTTAAGATTTTACCAAGTTCTAATTTATTGTTCATCCCGCACCTATTCTTGAGATTGTATAAGTAAAATATTAATCATATAGATATCAATACTGTATTTGAGAATAGGCGAGGGATTCATTGACCGCGTTCACTCCATTTCATTTTGGTGCGCAAAATTTCATAATATGATTTTCCTTTGGGTGCAATCAAGCGCATCGAATAATCGGCTTTAGTAATTGATATTTTATCGCCTGGTTTTAATCTGCGTTGTTCCTGACCATCAATTGTAAGCACGGCAGGTTCTGAGCACTCAGCCAATTGTAATGAGATTGATTCTGACGACGGAACAATTAAAGGCCGTCCGGACAGGACATGCGGGGAGAGCGGAGTGATTAAAATTGCTTCCATGGTTGGAAAAACAATCGGTCCGCCCGCTGCCAAAGAATATGCAGTTGAACCGGTCGGCGTAGCAACGACAACACCGTCTGCAACCAGCTTGCAGATAAAATTGTTATTACTGGAAAGAATAAGGTCAACAACCCGACAATCCGAACCCATATTAATGGCACAGTCATTCAACGCAGAAAATTTTTCTTTTTTATAGGCAATTTCAAGCACCATGCGCTCTTCTTCGCGATAGTTTTTATTCAAAAAATCAGCCACGGCAGACCTTGCCTGTTCAGCCGAAAACATGGTCAGAAAACCCAAACCACCGAGATTTATTCCCATAACCGGCTTTTCTTTGGAACCGACCAAGCGGGCGGTTTTTAACAAAGTCCCGTCTCCGCCCAGGGCAATTAAAAGCTGGGCGACACTGACCAAATCTTTTTGTTTTGACGCATATTTTATTTGTTTCAGGCAAGCCGCAGCAGATTCTTCTAACATAGGCGTGATTCCTTGTTGTTTACAATAAGAGATGAGCTCTAAAACAACCTTTTTTGCTAAAGGTTTTTGCAGATTAACAATTAAACCAATTTTCATATTACACCTCTATATCACGAATAAGATTCGAATTTAATTCGCGAATCCATTCGAATATTTTATTCGTATTTAATAAACGCATATCTTATAAATCCTTGATTATCTTTTTCAAACTGTGCGTGTGAAACCAAATTTTTTATAAGTTTTTCCTGCCGTGGGTCGATTTCTAAAGCCAAAAGGCCCTTTGGCATAAGATAATCAGGCGCTTGTCTGATGATTTTTTCAATTATCTCAAACCCCTGTTTGCCGCCGTCTAAGGCAAGAGAAGGTTCATAATTCCTAACCGAAAGGGGAAGGGTTTTGATTTCGTTATGCGGGATATAAGGTGGATTGGAAATTATCAACCCGAATTTGATATCGGTTGCCGGAAACAAGTCGGCTTGAATTAAGTTAATTTTACGAACCAAGCCATATTTATTTGCATTAAGCTTAGCTACATCTATTGCTTTGCTAGAGATGTCGGTTGCGAAAACATTTGAATCAGGAAACATGTTTGCCAAAGCAATGGCAATTGCACCTGAACCCATACCAATATCAAGAATCGCATTAGGTGATACACTTGATTTGTTGAGCCGGTCCGCAATTTTCATAACCAGCTCTTCAGTTTCTGGCCTTGGTATCATCGCCCGCTCGTCAATATAAAGCTCATATGATAAGAAATACGCTTTATTAACCAGGTATTGGACCGGCATGTCTGGTCTGCATCTGCTTAAGTATTTGTTAAACTCATTAAATATGTGTTTGGGAATTGCAAGATTATCCATAAAAAGCTCGTGTCGTTTCTTGTTAGTCAGCGCCTGCATAAAAAATTCAGCGTCAGCCCGGTTTTGGAAATGATTGTCGGCTTGTTCAAGCAAGGTTTTATAAGTTATGCTCATTTAATTTTGAATTTTTAATAACGAATACCACAGAGGCACAGAGGCACAGAGACACAGAGAAAATCAGGGGAAAACCTTTGTGCCCTTCGTGCCTTTGTGTCTTTGTGGTATCTGTTCATTTTGTCGATTCGAGTGATTTAGCAATTTCTGCTTCTTCTAAGGGGTGGACGATATAATCGAGTTCACCTTCCATAATTTCCGGCAGGTTATGGACTGAAAGCGTAATTCGGTGGTCAGTAATCCTGTTCTGCGGATAGTTATAGGTTCTGATTTTTTCAGCCCGGTCGCCAGTACCAATCTGGCTGCGCCGGGCATCACCCATTTTTTTCTGTTCCTGTTCTTTTTTTATCTCAAGTATACGCGCCCGCAATATCTTCATTGCCCGGATTTTATTTTTTAACTGGCTTCGTTCGTCCTGACACGAAACTACCACTCCGGTCGGAATATGCGTAATTCTTACTGCCGAGTCAGTGACATTAACGTGTTGTCCGCCATGGCCGCCGGCCCGAAACACATCGATTTTTAAATCCTGCGGGTCGATTTTCAGTTCGACCTCGGTCGGTTCGGGCAAAACCGCAACCGTGACCGTTGAAGTATGTAATCGGCCCGACGCTTCGGTTAAGGGCACTCTCTGCACCCGATGCACGCCGCTTTCAAACCGGAAATATCGGAAAGCAGATTCGCCCTCAACCGAAAAGATGACTTCTTTCAAACCCTGCAAATCACTCGGCCGGGACGACAGAACTTCGTATCGAAGTTTTTTGCTTTCAATGTATTTGGTATACATCCGAAACAAATCACCGGCAAAAATCGCCGACTCTTCACCACCAGCCGCAGCCCGGATTTCAACTATACAGGTGCTTTCCCATGTCGGGTCTTTAGGCACCAGACAATATAGAATCGAATAGCGAAGCTCTTGTTTCTGCTTTTCCAGGTTTTCCAATTCTTTTTCAGCTATTTCCCGCATCTCATCATCGTCTGTCGTCGTGCGGAGTTCTTTGACTTCTTGGAGTTCTTTATCAATTGTTTTATACGCTTCGAAAGATTGTAACATTGAGGCGATGTCTTTATATTCCCTGCTTAACGCCAGAGTTTGACCAGAATTAGCCAAAACCGTCGGGTCGGCAAGCAGTTTTTCTATCTGTTCACGCCGAACGCGAAATGGCGCCAAACGCTTACCCAGTTCTTCAATCGAAGTAAATACTGCCAACTGTTCCACTTATTTAATCTTTTCAACAAACTGTTTTATCTTATCTGCGAAGAAACCCTTATTCACATCTTTTGTTTTTACGTTTAGCAATGCAACGGCTTTTCGGTCGCAGATGTTTTCTAATTCAGCAAAAACACGGTCAGCATTAGAGCCGCCGTGAGTACAGAAAAACGCTACGCTTTTAAGTGCGTTTAAGTTTTGAGTTATATAAGTTCTTATTGCCGGAGATGGCATACCGCCCCAATCGGGCGTACCCAAAACAACCAAGTCATAATCACCAGGCTTGCGAATTATTTCTTTAATAACCGTCATTTTTTTTCGCATCGCGTCACGACCTGAGCGCAACCAGCCAAAAAAGCCCAGGCGATTTGTTGTGTCAAAAAGCTCTTCGGTGTCACACACCAAGGTTTGTCCGAGTACTTGCCCGATTTTTTTAGTATGACCAGTTCGGGAATAGAAAACAACTAAAGTTTTCGTGATTGTTTTGCCTTTCTTTTATCTATAAATGAATTGGAACACCTGTGATTTTAAAAAAAATAAAAACCTGTTGTTTATCGTCACAAAATTAGTATAAAAGTAATAATTGATATGTCAACCCCGCACCTATTCTTGAGATTGTACGGGTAAATTGTTCCAGACGAAACTTTACAGTGGTGTGTTTGGGAATAGGTGCGGGGTCAAGAACCCAGCTGTGCAACCAAATATTTACCAAGAGGTCGATTCTTAATTGACTTTTATGCGACAGATATTATAATAAAAATATGAGTAAAAAGCAGTTTTCCATCATTATCATGCTAATGTGTGTTTTGGGTGCGTTCATTTTAATCAAGGTTCGCCCTCAGCCGCAAATAATCCGCAATATTTTACACGACGGAGCAGTTATGCCGGTATCTTTACAAGAACAAATCGTTAATTCCCGCACCACCGCGATTGTGCTGGCTGCCCAAAAAGTCAGTCCGGCCGTGGTTTCAATAACCGTGATTCAGGAACGCATCGTCACGACCAATCCGTTTATGAGTCCGTTTGCCGACCGTTTTTGGGACGATTTTTTCCGGGATTTTTTCCCGCCCCGCCAATTTAAAGAACAGGTACAAAGTCTCGGCTCGGGTGTGATTGTCGACGATGCCGGCTATGCCATAA
>JGI24123J20310_1001272_pt1 | contig 10765 bp, 9 predicted proteins | sample SubbioCR12Aug_5A_FD_20310 | JGI IMG/M metagenome (IMG submission 20310)
GAGGCCGAACAGCACCAGCACGCCGTTGAGCATCCACGCCAGGACGTGGCGCTTGATGGAAAGCTCGGGCAGGGTCATTTGCCGGATTCGGCCTTGGCGCCTGCCTGTGCTTTCGCCGCGCCGTCCTGCGGGGGCTGACTTTTAGTTCCGGCGTAACGCCCGCTGTCGCGGGCATTAGCCTGCTCTGAAACTCCGCTTTGCTCCGTTTTGGCGGGCTTGCCCGCCGTCGCGGGTTTGCCGCGCTCCTGCACGGAAACAGCCGCGTTGTGCGTGAGGAAGCCGGCGCCGTCGAGGGCCACGATGGCGCCGGCCGGCAGGCCCTTGACGATCTCCACCATGCCGGCGCGCTTTGCACCGACTTCAACGACGTGCTGCAGCGCCTTGCCGTCGGTGATGACATAGACAATCTTGCCGGCCGGCCGGAGCACGACGCTCTGCTCCGGCACCAGGATGGCCTCTTCGCGTTTGGCCACGACAACCGCGGCGTTGACCGTGCCGCCCGGGCGGAAGCCCGCGGTGTTCTCGATGTCCACGAGGACATTGAGGGCGCGCCCGGTCTCGGATACGCCGGGCTTGATCTCGCTGACGATCCCCTTGTGTTCGCTGCCCGGCAACTGCGGCGAGGTGAGGATGACGGCCTGTCCCTTCTTCAGTCTGGCCGCGGCGGATTCTGGAAACGGCAGGTGGGCGCGCAGCTTGCGGCTGGACACCAGGTGCAGGAGCGGGTCGCCGATCTTGACGTAGTCGCCGACAGAGGCGATCTGCGTTTCGACCACGCCGTCAAACGGCGCGAGAACGCGCGCCTTGCCCTGGTTGCGCAGGCTCTGGTCGCCGCGGGCGCGGGCGGCGGCGAGCTGTTCGCGCAGGGCGTCGCGCTGGGCGCGTGCATCGTCCGCGGCGTTCTGTGAAATGAATCCCTTTTGCACCAGATGCTGCTGGCGCTCGACGACGCGCTCCTGTTGCGCCAGGAGCGCTTCGACGCGGTTCTTGTCTGCCGTATCGGCGCGGTGCTGGATGGCGATGTCCGCATCGTCGATGACGGCCAGGAGATCGCCCTTCCTGACCGTCTTGCCGCTGCCGGCAAGCATCCTGACGACCTTGCCGGCTATTTCGGCGCTGATCTTCGGGTCGATCAATGCCTCCAGCGTGCCCAGGGTCTCCTCGACGATTTCCAGGGTGCCGGTCTTTGCCTCGGTGACGGTCACCAGTGCGGGCGGCGGCCCCGAACGCTTCTTCTCCTCCGGCTTGTCGCCACAGGCGGACAAAGTCAGTGTCGCCAGGACGGCGCAGGCCAGCAGGACGGGGGAAAGGGTTTTCATGGCGCCGATGAAAAGGGCTCGTTCAGGGCAGGACATGCTCGCCGGCAAAAAGCTGCTCGATCCGTTCGCGCTCGCGCACGACGAAAAACCGGTCGCCGTCGACCAGGACTTCTGCGGCGCGCGGCCGGGAGTTGTAGTTGGAGCTCATGACCATGCCGTAGGCGCCGGCCGACATAATGGCCAGAAGGTCGCCCTGTGCCACCGCCAGGCTGCGCGCATGGCCGAGAAAATCGCCGCTCTCGCAGACCGGCCCGACGATGTCGAAGACGGTCTCGGCGGCGCCGGTTCTGGGCGCAACCGCCCGGATGTCGTGCCAGGCGTCGTAGAGCGACGGCCGCAGCAGGTCGTTCATGGCGGCATCGACCACGGCAAAGTTCTTTTCCGTTCCATGCTTGAACACTTCGATGCGGGTGAGCAGCAGCCCGGCGTTGCCGACCAGCGAGCGCCCCGGCTCGAACAGCAGCCTTTCCTTGCGGCCCGAGAGCACGGCGAGCAGCGGCGCGAGAAAGTCGCCCGCCGTCGGCGCGATCTCGTCGCGGTAGCGGATGCCCATGCCGCCGCCCACATCGATGTGGGAAAGCGCGATGCCCTCGGCGGCGAGCGCGCCTGCCAGGCCGAGGAGCCTGGCAGCGGCCTCGGCAGCGGGCGCGGGATCGAGCAGTTGCGAGCCGATGTGGCAGTCGATGCCGTGAATGTCCACGTGCGGCAGGTCGCGGGCGCGGCGATACAGCGGCAGCGCCTCCTCGAAGGGAATGCCGAACTTGGTGGTCTTGAGGCCGGTGGCGATGTAGGGGTGGGTCTTCGGGTCGACGTCGGGATTGACGCGCAGCGAGACCGGCGCGCGCCTGCCCAGGCTGCCGGCGATGTCGTTCAGCGTTTCAAGTTCGGAGGCGGATTCGACATTGAAGCAGAGGATGCCTGCCGAGAGCGCAGTGCGCATTTCATCGGGCGACTTGCCCACGCCCGAGAACACCACCTTGGCGGGGTCGCCGCCGGCTGCCAGTACGCGGGCCAGTTCGCCACCGGAGACGATGTCGAACCCGGCGCCGAGGCGGGCGAAGAGGTTCAGGATGGCGAGATTGGCGTTGGCCTTGACGGCATAGCAGACCAGTGCATCGCGTCCGGCCAGCGCCCGGGCATAGTCGGCATAGGCGTGCTCGAGCGCGGCACGCGAATAGACATAGCATGGGGTGCCGTGGGCTTCGGCGATGCGCGCGAGGGGCACGTCCTCCGCGAAGAGGACGCCATCACGGTAGTCGAAAGCGCTCATCGTGCTGCGTCGGGGGTGCTGGTGCCCGTTTTTGCATCTGGGGTACTATTCTCGGCGGCCGGGGTTGCCGGCTTGGTCGCCGCCGAACCGGCTGGCGCGGGCTTGGGCGGAAGCACCAGCGAAGTCTTGGTGCCGCAGGCCCCCAGCAGGAAGAGCGACAGGATGATTGCGAAGGTGCGCATGATGTCTGGAAAAAAATGTGATGGTAGCAGAAGGCAAGGGTCTTTTCGCGCCGACAAAACCATTGCGGAAAGACCCTGACGATGGAAGAAACCGAGTTCAATGACCTGGCCGAGGCCACGCTGGCGAGGATTGAGCGCGCCCTGGATGCCTGTGAAGCCGACGTCGATTACCAGCTTCAGGCCGGCGGCGTGCTGGAACTGGAATTTGGCGACGGCAGCAAGATCATCATCAACCGCCATGCCGCTGCGCGCGAGATTTGGGTGGCGGCCCGCTCCGGGGGCTTCCATTTCCGGCACGAGGACGGCCGCTGGGTCGGCACCCGCGACGGGACGGAGCTCTTCGCCGCGCTGGGGCGCCTGGCCTCGGAGCAGGCCGGCGAGACAATCGTATTTTCCTGAAATGGCCTGCCCCTGCTGGGGCATCAACCCGAAGCGTTGGGTGGCGGAATGGTCATTCTTTGGGGTGAATTGGGGTCGATGTTTTCCGGCGTTGGCGGCGGGGGTGGTGGCAGGCTTTCCCTGTAGATCAATTCAGTCCTGCCGCCCGCCTCGGTTGCGCCTTCAGCCGATATCTTGATCGTCACCAATCCTTCGGGCGCCTCCATGGAGGATTCGGGCACGCCTTTCAGCGCCTTTTCCATATAGCCCATCCAGATCGGCAAGGCGGCAAAGCCGCCCGTCTCGCCATTGCCGAGCTTCTTCGGCTGGTCGAAGCCGATCCAGGCGACGCCGACCAAAGTAGGCTGGTAGCCGCAGAACCAGGCATCCACGAAATCGTTGGTGGTGCCGGTCTTGCCGGCCAGGTCGGTACGCTTCAATTGCAACGCCCGCGTTGCCGTGCCGCGGCGCACGACATCGCGCATCATGCTGTCCATCAGGTAGGCGTTGCGCGGGTCGATGATGCGCTGGTTCTCATCGCCGGCCGCGACCGGCTGGGCTTCGGCCAGGACATTGCCCTTGTCGTCAAGGATCTGCTTGACGATGTATGGCCGGATGCGAAAGCCGCCGTTGGCGATGGCCGCATAGCCGGCGAGCTGCTGCCAGGGAGTGACGCTGCCGGCTCCGAGCGCCATGGTGAGGTAGGGGGGATGCTTGTCGGCATCAAAGCCGAAGCGCGTGACGTAGTCTTGCGCGTAGTGCGTGCCGATCGACTTGAGAATCCGGATCGAGACCAGGTTCTTCGATTTCGCCAGGGCCGAGCGCATGGTCATCGGTCCTTCATATTTTCCGTCGTAGTTTTTCGGCTCCCATGCCTGGCTGCCGGTTTCCGCTGCGGAGACGACCAGCGGTTCGTCCTCGATAACGCTGGCCGGCGTGAGACCCTTTTCGAGCGCGGCTGAGTAGATGAAGGGCTTGAAGCTGGAGCCCGGCTGGCGCCAGGCTTGCGTGACATGGTTGAATTTATTGCGGTTGAAGTCGAAGCCGCCCACCAGGGCACGAATGGCGCCGTCGGTAGGGGTGGCGGCAACGAAAGCCGCCTCGACCTCGGGCAACTGCACGATTTGCCAGTTACCCTTGTCGTCTTTCTGCACATGGATGATGGCGCCTCGCCGCAGGTGCTTGTTGGCAGGCGCCTTGTCCTCCAGCATGCGCTGGGCGAACTTAAGGCCGTCTCCGGATACCTGCACGGTCTCGCCGCCGCTTCGATAGGCCTTGACCAGCTTCGGTCCGGCCTCAAGAATCACGGCGGCATGAATGTCGTCGGAATCGTTTTCCTCCTGCAGGGCCTCCTCCAGAATTTCATCCGCAGCGGCGCCCGGTTTTCCGAGATCCGCATAGCGTTTGGCGCCCCGGTAGCCATGGCGCTTGTCGTAATCGAGCACGCCTCGCCGCAGGCTGGCGTAAGCCGCTTCCTGATCCGCCTTGAGAATGGTGGTGACGACACGCAGGCCGCGCGTGTAGGCCTCTTCCTGGAAGCGTTCGTAAGCCATTTGACGCGCCATTTCCGCGACGTGATCTGCCCGCACAGCGAACTCATTCACATCACGCTTGATATGCAGATCCTGTTTCTGTGCTTCAGCCAGTTGAGCGTCATTGATGAAACCCAGCTCACGCATGCGCCGCAGGACATAGTGTTGGCGCAGCTTTGCCCTTTTCGGGTTGGCAACGGGGTTGAAGCTGGAAGGCGCTTTCGGCAGGCCGGCCAGCATGGCGGCTTCTGCCAATGTGATCTGTTCAGCGTCTTGCCGTAATAAATCTGCGCTGCGGCCGCAAAACCGTAGGCGCGCTGCCCGAGATAGATCTGGTTGATATAGATTTCGAGAATCTCATCCTTGGAAAGGTTGTTCTCGATCTTGAAGGCGAGCAGCGCCTCATAAACCTTGCGAGAAAAGGTCTTCTCGCGCGACAGGAAAAAGTTGCGCGCAACCTGCATGGTGATGGTGCTGGCGCCCTGCCGTTTGCCGCCGCCGGTGAAGTTGGCATAGGCGGCGCGCAGCACGCCAAGGGTGTCAACGCCAGGATGCTGGTAAAAGCGCTCGTCCTCGGCGGCCAGAATGGCCTGCTTCATTGCCTGGGGCACGTCGCGAATATGCGCGAGCGCACGACGTTCCTCGCCAAACTCGCCGATCAGATGGCCATCGGCGGTATAGATGCGCAGGGGGATCTTCGGCTGGTAGTCGGTCAGCACCTCAAGCGAGGGCAACTGGGGGTAGGCCAGAATGACAATGATGGCCAGCAGGGCGATGCCGATCAGTGCAAGGCCAGCCAGAAACAAGATTGGATAGGCAATCCAGCGAAGTGCGGTGGGCAAGAGTGGGCTCAATACATTAGGGGAAGCACGCAATTATATGCCCCGGCTTGCGTTGGGTGATTTCCAGAAGAGGCCTCTGCACGCATGCTGGTTGGTTGTCGCATTCATTCATTTAATGTAATCAAACAGTTATAAAGACACCCCACAGAAGTTCTGGCCTGTCGGGCAAAGACGACATCAGAAAGGAAAAAAGACTTTACACAAGCCATAGTTGTTGCTAGGATTTAATGTAAATTATCTGTAGTGCGCCTAACTAACGAGAATTCAAAAGGATTTTCCTTGCAGATAGATCTCTCGATATTCAACCCGAAGGCGCGTCCCCTGTTGGGACTCGACATCAGCTCTTCATCGGTCAAGATGGTCGAGTTGGCGGAAGCGTCGAAAGGCAGCTACAGGATCGAGCGCTACGCGATCGAGACCTTGCCACGCGATGCGGTGGTGGATGGCAATATCACCAACCTTGAAACAGTGGCAGATGCGGTCAAGCGCGCCTGGAAGCGAATGGGCACCTCGACCAAGTACGTTGCCATGGCGCTGCCCACTGCCGCTGTTATCACGAAGAAAATCATTGTGCCGGCCGGCCAGCGCGAGCGCGATCTGGAATTCCAGGTCGAGTCGGAGGCCAACCAGTACATCCCCTTTGCCCTTGAGGAGGTGAATCTGGATTTCCAGGTCGTCGGCCCGGCCCCTAGCAGTCCTGAAGAGGCGGAGGTGCTGATAGCCGCTTCGCGCAAGGAGAAAGTCGAGGATCGCGTTGCGGTGGCAGAGGCGGCAGGACTGAAACCCCTGGTGATGGATGTGGAGTCTTATGCCGCCCAGGCTGCATTCGAACTGGTCGAGAGCCAGTTTCCGGAAGGCGGCAAGAACCAGATCATCGCCCTGGTGGATATCGGCGCAAATGTCATGAATGTGACGATATTACGCAACGACCAGCCGGTTTATGCACGCGAGCAGGCATTTGGCGGCAGCCAGCTGACGCAGGACATCGTGCGGCAATACGGCATGAGCCAGGAAGAGGCTGAAACCGCAAAACGGACCGGCAATTTGCCGGAGAATTTCGAGTCGGACCTGTTGCGACCGTTCATGGACAACCTTGCACTGGAAGTCTCGCGCGCCTTGCAGTTTTTCTTCACTTCTACACAATACAATCAGGTTGACCATATCGTGCTGGCGGGTGGCTGTGCTGTCATTCCCGGCGTGGATGAGGCTGTATCCGGGCGAACGCAGATCAGCACGATTGTCGCCAATCCCTTTGCCAACATGGCCCTGTCGCAGCGCATTCGTCCGAAGAATCTGGCGACCGATGCACCCTCGCTGCTTGTTGCCTGCGGCCTTGCGCTGCGGAGGTTTGACCAGTGATCCGCATCAACCTGCTGCCTCATCGCGAGGAAAAGCGTCAAGCCCAGCGCCAGCAATTCTTCGCGCTGTCCGGACTGATCGCTGTCTTGGCGATACTCATTGTCGTCATGGTGCATGGCGTCATTGCCGGCTACATCAGCCAGCAGGAAAGCAAGAACGAGTTCCTGAAAAAAGAAATCGCCGCCCTGGACAAGGAAATTGACGAGATCAAGCGCCTGAAGGAGCAGACGAGCGCGTTGCTTTCGCGCAAGGGCGTGATCGAGTCATTGCAGGGCAGTCGGGCCGAGACCGTCCGCTTGTTCAATGAACTTGCCCGTCAGGTGCCTGCCGGCATCTATCTCAAATCGATCAAGCAGACGGGCAACAGGGTTGGCATTGTCGGCTATGCGCAGTCGAATGCCCGAGTATCGAACCTGATGAGGAATCTCGAAGCTTCCCCGCTGCTCGAGCGGCCCGATCTAATCGAGATCAAGGCGGTTTCATTGGCCAACAGGCGCTATGCGGAGTTCAACCTGAACGTCATCATCACCAGGACCGCCTCCGAGCCAGGCAAGAAGCCGATGCCTGGAGCTCGCCCACAGGACGGGAAAGCATGAAGAAGCCCAGCATGCCCAAACTGCCGGCAGTTCCCAAGATCGACTTTCGGGCGCTTGCCGAAGATTTCAAATCACTTGACCCGAAGGATATCGGGACGTGGCCGGCACTGCCGCGGGTGACGGTGCTGCTGGGATTGTTCGTTGCCGTGCTCGCAGGCGGCTGGTGGTTTGACTGGAAGGCGCAACTTGAGGAACTGGAAGGCAAGCGCCAGCAGGAAGACAAATACAAGAACGAGTTTCTTGACAAGAAGAAGCAGGCGGTCAACCTTGATGAGTATCGCAACCAGTTGGCCGACATCGACAAGACCTTCGGTGCGCTGCTGAAGCAATTGCCGAACAAGGCCGAAATGGAAGCCTTGCTGATAGACATCAACCAGGCCGGACTAGGCCGAGGGCTGCAGTTCGAGCTGTTCAAGCCTGGCAAGGAGGCGTCGAAGGATTTCTACGCGGAACTTCCCATCGCCTTGAAGATCACGGGCAGCTACCACGATCTCGGCGCCTTTTCCGCTGACGTGGCAAAGTTGCCCCGCATCGTGTCACTGACCAATGTTGCCCTTGTTCCGGACAAAGGGGGATTGCTCAAGATGGATGCCACGGCAATGACCTACCGCTATCTGGATGAGGAAGAACTGGCTGCGCAACGCAGGGCGAAGGCAGCCCAGGACAAGGCCAAGGGAGCCAAGAAATGAAACGCACAGCCATTTTTCTGGCCTGTATTGGCTTGGCGGCGTGCGGCGGCGAGGATCATCAGGATCTTCGCCAATGGATGAAGGATGCCACCAAGGATTTCAAGGGGAAGATCCCCCCGCTGCCTGAAATCAAGAGTTTCCCGGCGGTAGCCTATGAAGCCGGCGAGTTGGTTGATCCCTACAACGCCACAAAGATCGAGCCCGAACGCAAGGCAGGCGGGGGTGGCCTGAAGCCTGACATCGAACGCCGCAAGGAGCCGCTGGAAGCCTACCCGCTGGAGTCGCTCAGGATGGTGGGCACGCTGATGATGGGGAAAATGGTCCACGCCCTGGTCCAGGCTGACAAGAATCTGCATCAGGTGAAGATCGGGAATTACATGGGACAGAACTTTGGCATCATCACTGACATCAACGAGACCGAGGTGAAGCTGAAAGAGCTGGTCCCCGATTCCCTCGGGGACTACACGGAACGCACGAGCGCTTTGCAGTTGCAGGAAAAGCAGCAGGAGGGCAGGAAATGAAAACATTCAAAACAATTGTCGGTCGGTTGATTGTTCCCTTGTGCCTGCTCCTAAGCCAACCGGCATGGGCGCAGAATGCCATAGAAGCTTTGGGGGTCAGCCAGCAGGGTAATGACATAGTCTTGAAGCTGACCACAAGACAGCCGCTTGCGATTCCCCCAGCCAGTTTTAGCGTTGCCAATCCGCCACGAATTGCATTTGATTTCCCGGGTGTTGCAAATGCGCTCGGGAGGAATTCCCAGACTTTGAATGAGGGCGATCTGCGTAGCGTAAACCTGGTCCAGGTCGGAGACCGCACTCGGGTTGTGCTGAATCTCAAGCAGGTTCGCCAGGCCAGCACTCGGATCGACGGTAAGGATCTGTTCATTACCGTCAGTGGCGTAGCGGCAGATGCAACTGCGATAGCAGAACCTGCAAGCACGCAGCGTTTTGCCGAAGTCAGGCCGTCGGCCGAAAAATCCAGCATCCGGGACATCAATTTCCGGCGTGGCAATAGCGGTGAGGGTCGCGTCGTCGTCGATTTGTCAGAAAGCAATGTGGGCATCGACATTCGTCAGCAGGGCCCCAACCTGGTGGTCGAATTCCTAAAAACCTCCTTGCCGGAAACATTGCGGCGGCGTCTCGACGTGACGGATTTCGCGACCCCGATCACCACGGTGAATACGGTGCCGCTGGGCGACAACATCCGCATGGTCATTGCACCAAAAGGCCTGTGGGAGCATAACGCCTACCAGAGCGACAACCAGTTTGTCGTCGAGGTGAAACAAGTGCTTGAGGATCCGAACAAACTCGTCCAGGGCAGTCGGCGTGGCTACCAAGGCGAGAAACTGTCCCTGAATTTCCAAAACATCGAGGTGCGTGCGGTTCTGCAGGTGATCGCCGACTTTACGGACTTCAACATCATTACCAGCGATACAGTGGGCGGCAGTCTGACGTTGCGGCTCAAGGATGTTCCTTGGGACCAGGCCCTGGACATCATCCTGCAGGCAAAGGGCCTTGACATGCGCAAGAATGGCAATGTCATATGGATTGCGCCGCGCGACGAACTGGCCGCCAAGGAAAAGCTTCAGCTCGAATCCCGCCAGCAAATCACTGATCTTGAACCGGTGCGGACAGAGACCTTCCAGCTGAACTATCACAAGGCCAAGACGGTCTTTGATTTTCTCAAGAACAAGGACCAGACTGCCCTTTCGAAGCGCGGGTCAGTCATCGTTGATGAGAGAACGAACAAGCTTTTTGTTACCGATGCGTCCTCTCGCCTGGAGGATATCAGGCGGTTGATTGGGGAGATCGATATCCCCGCGCGCCAGGTGATGATCGAAGCGCGCATAGTCGAGGCAGAAGACAATTTCACCAAGAACGTTGGCGTTCGTCTTGGGTATCGTGAAAGTCCCTTTGCAAATCGCAAGACGATTCTTGATGGCGGCGTACGCTATACGTTAGGTGGCGGCATTGCGGACACAGGCTTCTTGACCGGACAAATTAGTACCACACCGACCTTCAATAGAGATTCGCTGATATCAAATCTACCCGCGAGCAGCATCGCCGGGAAGCAGGCTGGCCAGTTCTCCCTTGTGCTGTTCAACAGCTCGGCAACTCGCTTTCTGAATCTCGAGGTCAGCGCGCTGGAAGCCGATGGCAAGGGCAAGATCATTTCCAGTCCGCGTGTCGTGACGGCAGATCAGGTTGAAGCGCTCATTGAGCAGGGCGTCGAGATTCCGTACCAGCAGGCAACCAGCTCTGGCGCGACGAGCATTTCCTTCCGCAAGGCAAACCTGGCACTCAAAGTCAAGCCACAAATCACGCCGGATGGCCGGGTCAACTTGACGGTCGATGTTAACAAGGATTCACCAAACACCCAGATAGCAACAGGTGCTGGCGTGGCCATCGATACCAAGCACGTCAAAACGGAAGTGCTTGTGGAAAATGGTGGCACGGTGGTCATCGGGGGCATTTACACACAGGATGAGCGCAGCATAACAACTCGAATCCCTGTTCTGGGTGATCTGCCGTATGTGGGGTTCCTCTTCAAGCACAACGAGAAGAAAGACAACAAAACCGAGTTGCTGGTCTTCAT
>JGI24123J20310_1001273_pt1 | contig 10765 bp, 11 predicted proteins | sample SubbioCR12Aug_5A_FD_20310 | JGI IMG/M metagenome (IMG submission 20310)
ACTGACCTGCCTCCTGCCAGCCGTGCCAACTTGAAAGAGAGAAGTCCGTCAAAATGGATATTTCTACTTCTGATCGGTACTGAAACGGGGTTAGCCTTAGCAACCGGACTTCCTGCCGAATGATTGGCATGGCTACAGGGGGCAGGTCACAAGAGCAGAGTGCAATTTCAGCGAGGCATGAGTTTGAGCGAATTCCTGGAGCGGTACGGAACCGAAGCGCAGTGCGAACAGGCCCTGTTTGCCTGGCGCTGGCCGCAGGGTTTCGTCTGCCCGGAGTGCGGCCACGGCGGCCATTGCGTGCTTGGGCGCGGGCTGTATCAGTGCCACCGCTGCCGCCGGCAGACTTCGATCACCGCCGGGACGCTGTTTGCCGGCACTAAGCTCCCGCTGTCGAAGTGGCTGCCCGGCATCTACCTGCTGACGCAGTCGAAGAACGGCATCTCGGCGCTGGAGCTGTCTCGGCAGTTGGGCATCTGCTACAACAGCGCCTGGCTCATGAAACACAAGCTCATGCAGGCGATGCTGGAGCGCGAGCAGGGCCGTGAGCTTACCGGGATTGTCCAGTTGGATGACGCCTACTGGGGTGGCCGGCGGCGCGGCTACAAGATCGGGCGCGGCACGCGCGGCAAGACGCCGATTGTCGCGGCGGTGGCCACCGCCGCGGACAGCGGCAAGCCTCTGACGATGCGCATGGATCGGGTGAAAGGGTTTCGCAGCCGCGAGATCGGGCGCTGGTCTCGCCGGCACTTGGCGGCCGATGCGCATGTGCGCTCCGACGGGCTGGCCTGCTTCGCCGCCGTCCGCCAAGCCGGCTGCACTCATGAAGCGCTGGTGACGAGCGGCCCGAAGGGCCGGCAGCGGCGCCGGGCGTTCGTCTGGGTCGATACGATGCTGGGCAACGTCAAGAATGCCCTGCACGGCACGTATCGCGGGGCGATCCGCGCCAAGCATCTGCCGCGCTACCTGGCCGAATTCGCTTATCGCTTCAACCGGCGATTCGACCTGGCCGGCATGATCGGTCGCCTGGGCGCCGCCGCGGCGCTCACGCCACCGATGCCGTACCGACTCGTAACGTTGGCTGAGAGTCATTGGTAACCAAGAAATGGATTGGTTAGAAACAACTCGCGAAGCATTAGTTCTGCTGGTATCTGGTGACGCAGATCTGTGGCAGATCATCTTCATATCACTGCGGGTTTCGCTTCTTGCGATGCTGATAGCAGCCCCAATAGCCATTTCTCTGGGGTATGTGTTAGCAACCTCATCATTTCCCGGTCGCAGAATTCTAATTGTCATTACGCAGGGTCTGCTTGCATCACCGACCGTTGTCGTTGGTTTGATTCTTTATCTTCTATTGTCACGACAAGGGATTTTTGGCTCGCTTAAACTCTTGTTCACTCAGGAAGCTATGATTATCGGGCAGGTGCTGATCGCGCTACCAGTACTTGTATCTTTCACGATCTCGGCTGTGCAGGGGGCCGATCCGCGAGCTAGGGAAACGGCAATCAGCCTTGGTGCGTCACGATTGCGTACAGCCATGACCACTCTTCTGGAAGTTCGCTTTGGTGTTATGGCTGCAGTGTTCAATGCGTTTGGAAGAATTGTTTCTGAAATCGGTTGTTCCCTCATGGTCGGTGGAAACATAGCTGGTGTAACGCGAAACATTCCTACCGCGATTGCACTGGAAACTAGCAAGGGAGAGTTCGCGCAGGGTATCGCCCTGGGATTTGTTCTCCTGATTGTTGCGCTTAGTGTTAACTTTGCTCTGGCTTTCGTCCAAGGTGAGGGCGGAATGAAATGAGCGTTCCAATACTTGTTATTGAGGGAGTGCGTAAATACTTCGGTACGCGTCGTATTCTGGACATTTCAAAACTATCCCTTGCCGCCGGTGGAAGCTATGTTCTGACTGGTGAGAACGGCTCCGGCAAGACAACCTTGTTGCGGGTCCTTGCAGGCTTGGAGGATGCTGAAGTGGAGATATGCTGCTTCAATGGTGAAATGGTCGACCTGCATTCTTATCCAGGATGGTTGAGGCATAACGTGATTTATGTGCACCAGCATCCCTACCTGTTCAGGGGAAGCATTTACGATAATATAGCCTTCGGATTAAGAGCGCGCGGCATGTCGGCGTCCCAATACGCTCCGATTGTTCAAGAGGCAGTCTCGTGGGCCGGCGTGACTGAGTTGCTTGATGTTCCGACGCATAGGTTATCTGGGGGTGAGAAACAAAGGGTGGCTTTGGCGCGTGCGCGCGTTCTCAATCCGCGTCTTTTCCTCCTCGATGAACCGACCGCCAGCTTGGATGCTGAGGCCCGTCAGCAAACTATTAGGTTGATACGTGAATTGTGCGTTGCGAATAGCACCGTAGTGTTGGCATGTCATGACCGAGAAATCATCGATCTGCCGCATATGCATCGCCTGCATATGGCCAATGGAAGAGTTTAGCTTGTTCTGCCATGCTGTATTTACGTGAAATGCCTCTATTTGTAATGCTGGGATTGCTTGTAATGTGCGCTTCGGTGAGAGCTGATGTGTTTGTCCGTGAAGACATCATTTCCGATCCCTCACCCAAGCAGCTTACAGTTTGTCATGGAAATGGTTGTCTTGATTTAGGCTATTTGAGCCTGACACAGGATCAATGGCAGGGTTTGCAGAATGCATTCCTCCCCTTGGCGCAGAGCGCAGAGGAAGAGCGTGAGCGTTTACGGCATGCAATTCAGCTGATGGAAATTGTTGCTGGCGATGCCACCGGCACTTGGCGTGACAAGGGCGGCACTTTTAATGGTGGAGATGGCCAGATGGACTGCATAGACGAATCCATTAATACCACCCTCTACTTGACGATGTTCCAGAAATATGGGCTGATGCGTGCGCATACAGTTGAGAATCGGACCACGCGCGGCTGGTTTATTGGGGGTTGGCCGCATACTACTGCGGTAATTCGCGAGAAAACGTCGGATGCGTCAATGGGCAGGAAGTTGCTGTGGGCAGTCGATTCTTGGTTTCTGGATAATGGTGAACCCCCTGTCGTCCTCCCTCTGGAAGAATGGGAGTCCGGCTGGGAACCAAACCGTTAAAATGCCAAGCCTTCAATAGCATTATTCATTTGATGAAGACAACTTTCCTGGATTTCGAGCAGCCGATTGCCGAGCTTGAGGCGAAGATAGAGGATCTGCGCTATGCACAAGACGACACCGCAGTAGATATTTCTGAGGAAATCAGACGACTGGAAAGCAAAGGCCAGACCTTAACCAAGGACATCTACAGTAAGCTGACACCTTGGCAGATCGCGCAAGTGGCAAGACACCCGCAGCGGCCCTATACACTCGATTACATTCAGCTCGTTTTCTCAGATTTCGAGGAGTTGCACGGCGACCGCACTTTTGCCGACGATCATTCCATTGTCGGAGGGCTGGCACGATTCAACGGTCAGTCGGTTATGGTGATCGGGCACCAAAAGGGACGCGACACCAAGGAAAAGATACATCGTAATTTCGGCATGCCACGTCCGGAAGGTTATCGGAAGGCTTTACGGTTGATGAGACTGGCAGAAAAATTCGGCATCCCGGTGCTTACCTTTGTTGACACACCTGGCGCTTATCCAGGAGTTGATGCGGAGGAACGCGGTCAATCCGAAGCAATTGGTCGCAACCTGTACATCATGGCAGAGCTGAAGGTGCCCATCATCTGCACGGTAATTGGCGAAGGTGGTTCTGGTGGGGCCTTGGCTATCGCAGTCGGTGATATCGTGATGATGCTGCAATACGCTACCTATTCGGTCATTTCTCCAGAGGGTTGTGCTTCCATTCTGTGGAAGAGCTCCGAAAGGGCACCTGAGGCTGCCGAGACCATGGGGATAACCGCTACTCGTTTGAAGACGCTAGGTTTGGTGGATCGCGTTATTAGTGAGCCGTTGGGTGGAGCCCACCGAGATTACCGTTTCATGGCGCAGGCACTGAAGAAGGCGCTACAGGATGCCCTGCGTCAGGTGTCGGCTTTGTCACCCAGCGAACTTGTCGAGCAGCGTTTCGAACGTGTGCTCGGTTATGGCAAGTACAAGGAACAGCAACCTTCCCGCTGATCTGGTCGCTCGGGTGGCCAAGCGTCTGGAGCGGCTTGTGCAGCGCGGCCATCGGCTGACAGTTGGCCTGTCCGGAGGGGTCGATTCCGTTCTTCTCTTGCATATCCTGATCAAGCTGTCTGTCAAATATGATTTCCAACTGTCCGCACTTCATGTCAATCATGGCATCAGTACTAACGCAGGCCATTGGCAGACGTTTAGTGAGCAGTTATGCGAAACGTGGGGCATACGACTCTATGTCCAGCGCGTTGCACTAAAAGACAGCAGCGGTGAAGGTATTGAATCCTTGGCGCGCCAAGCTCGCTACGCAGCATTTGCAGAAGCAGACGCGGAGTGGGTGGTGCTTGCGCAGCATCGCGACGATCAGGCTGAGACGCTGCTCTTCAACCTGTTGAGAGGAACCGGTGTGGCAGGAGCCGCAGCCATGCCGTGGGCGCGTTCATTTCCCGGCCGTCCTGGACTCGGGGTTCTCCGTCCCCTGCTCGATGTATCACGGGGTGAAATCGTATCCTATGCACGATCAGAGGGTCTTGCGTGGGTAGAGGATGAGAGCAACGTCGATATAAGGTTTTCACGAAACTTCCTGCGTCACCGCATATTACCCGTTTTTTTTTTTTTTTTTCGCCGAGAGTGAGTATTTGCTGAACGAGCTGGCGCGAAATGATGCTGGAAACGCCATGCGCGATGGCCGGATTGTTGCGTCGGAGTTGTCGAAGCTGGAAGATGCACGTGCCCGGAATTTACTGCGATACATTCTTCGGTGTGCGGGCCTCGTCGTGCCGTCTAGTACGACTTTGAGAGAGATAGTGAAACAGGTATGCCATGCTGCCCCAGGCAAGCGGCTGAACTTTAAGCTTGGGGGCAGAGCGCTACACCGCTATCGTGACGAAATCTGGTTGGTTGCATGCGGCGAACCGGGAGAAGAAACGAAGTGGCAGGGAGAGGACACACTGACGTGGGGCACAGCCATGCTCTTCTTCAAGACCATGACTGGTACGGGAATCAGCTTCAGCAAACTAGCAAACACACCTGTATGGATTGTTCCCCGGAGAGGAGGCGAGCGTTTCCGGCCTGATGGTGGGAGGCCACGCAGAACGCTTAAGAATCTGTTGCAGGAGCGCGCGATACCGCCATGGGAGCGTGACAGAATGCCCCTGTTGTGGTGTGGCGACGATCTTGTTTGGGCGCCAGGCATCGGGATTGATTCTGCCTGGCAATGCCTGCCAGATGAACCCGGGATTCTGCCGATATATCAGCCAGACCTACTTTTTCCCTGAGAGCAGTTGTGCCAGCTCCACCGCGGATTTGACCCCCATTTTCTCGAATATGCGAGACCTGTGCACTTCTACTGTACGCATGGCGATGTTCAGTTCGTCTGCAATGATCTTGTTATATTTCCCATCGAGAATGCGCTCCATCACCTCCCGTTCTCGTGGCGTAATTTGCGCCAGTCGTGTTGCAAGCGAAGCCTGGCCTTCATGTTGATCCTGTCGGGAGGCATCGAACGCCAGCGCCTGAATAACACGATCCACCAGCTCGTTGTCGTTGAATGGCTTCTCGACGAAATCAAAAGCGCCTTTCTTGACTGCAGCGACTGCGAGCGGAATGTCGCCATGGCCGCTAAGAAAAATAACCGGCAAACGCGAGTTGCGTTGGGCCAGATGGTCAAAAAGCTCCAGTCCGCTCATGCCTTCCATGCGTATATCCAGCACCAGACAGCCAAGTAAATTTGCCTGCCAATCGGCAAGAAATGCTTCCGCTGAGGACCAGGCGCGGCTTTCTACTTGTCTCGATTTGAACAGCCAGGTCAGCGCGTCACGGATGGCTTCATCATCATCGACAATATAGGCTGTTCCCATCAAGCGTCTTCCAGCGGCAGGGTGAAGCGGAAAATTGTCCCTCCCTCAGGGTTGGGATCGACCCACATGCGGCCCTTGTGGAACTCGATAATGGAACGGCAGATGTTCAGACCCATGCCCATGCCTTCCGGCTTTGTCGAAAAGAAGGGCTCAAAAAGATGTTCCATGGCTTTTTGCGCGATTCCCCCACCTCGATCTGCAACGCTGACCTGCAGGCTCCTGTCGGCGCGTGTGGTGCTGACGACGAGCAGGCGTCTGTCGATATCCATTCCCTGCATGGCATCCACACCATTCCGGATCAGATTGAGCAATACCTGCTCGATCATGACGCGATCTGCAAGACATGTCGGCAGTCCAGCAGTTAAGTCCAGCATAATCCTGACGCCACGTTTTCGGGCGTCCGCTTCAATCAGCCCAATTGCATCCTCCGTGATTTCATTGATGTCGCATTGCGCGCGCTGCGGCTCGCTGCGTCGCACGAAGTCGTATATACGGCGGATGACATGGCCGGCGCGTTGCGCCTGGACTGCCAGCTTGCCGAGCGCATCGCGCAATTCATCGCGGGGGAGATCACCTGCATCGAGGCGATTGATGCAGCCGGTCGTGTAACTGGCAATTGCCGACAGCGGCTGATTCAATTCGTGTGCGAGGGTCGAAGCCATCTCCCCCATCGTAACCAGCCGTGCAGTAAATTGAAGTTTTTCCTGCTGCTGACGGGCCAGTTCTTCGGTTCGCTTGCGCTCGGTCACGTCGAGCACCGATCCCATCCAGCCAGTATGATGCCCTTCAGCATCTATGAGTGGTGCTTCATAGATCAGGGCATCGAAGCGTTCGCCGTTCTTGCGCTGCAAGCGCACCTCAACGCCCTCTCTCGGGGCCAATCCAGCCAGTACCCTCTGGTGTGCCGAGAGCGTCGAATCATATTCCTCGGGCGCCCAGTAGGGCATGGGGGGTTTGAGGCCGACCAGTTCATCTGCTGAAAATCCCGTCATTCTGCAGAATGCCGGATTGACGTAGATGATGCATCCCTTGAGATCACGCGCCCGCAGCCCGGTGAAAAGGGAATCCTCCATGGCCTTGCGGAAGGCATACTCGTTGGATAATGCCTGCTCGGCATCAAGTCGTTTTTTCATGTGCTGGCGCTGCGCCCACAGACTTGCCAGGACCCCTGCTCCCAACCCGACAATAGCCAAGGCAAGCAGGTTACGCGCCAGACTGGTTTCGGCCTTGTAGGCCGTGGCGATCAGCACCAAGCCGTATCCAGGCGGGTCGAAGGGGATGCGGTGGCTGATGGTTTCCTCACCCGCCTCAACATTGGACTTCGAACCAAGGATGGCTCCGTTCGCATCGGCTACGCTGATGCGGTATTTCTGGGCAAACCACCACGGTATCTGCTCGGCCAGCAGCGACTTGACGGAGTATGTGGCAACGATCGAACCGATATGCCCGCCTTCGCGGAAATGCGGAACTATCAGATTGAACTGCCATTCATTGCCGAATGCATAACTGGCGCTGAATATCGGATTGCCGGTTGAACGCGCAAGTTTGTATGCCTGTTGTGAATGATCTGGCCGCATGTTCCATCCGGCCATGACTTCGCCGATAGCGCCGGGTCTTCCCTTCAACACCATACCGCTCTTGTCAAGGAGCAGTAGCTGGGCTATTCCCGGATTGTTGAGCAACAGGCTCTTGAGGCGCGGTTCGAGCCGCCCATCGGAAAGCTTGCCCCCGAAGTAATCATGGCCGAGAAGTTGCAGCTGTTCTTGGCTGCGCGAGAGCTGAAAATGCAGGTTCTGCTCAACCCAGAGCATGTCGCTGATCAGGACATCGCGTTGTTCTTCAAGTTCCTGGCGATGCAGCAGCCAGAGCAAGGATGCGACTGCCAGAACGAACAGGCCAACCGCAATGCGAGGCGCAGTCCAGTACCAGGTTTGTACGTTTGGCAGGCGCGGGGTTGAGTTATCCATGCAGGGAAACGAGGCTTTCCGTTGATGCATGTTACATCATGGCGGCCGGGGGGCAGGGTTGCGGATAACCACAATTGCCGCAGGTTGCACTTTCTCCCAAAATCCGCCACGCTATTTCCCGTTGGCCTATCTGGCCGTATTCAAAGAAGGAGGAGACCATGAAAGTTCATTCCCTGCTGTTAGGCGCCGTTGCGCTTGCTTTCTCGGCAACCGCGTTTGCCCAGCAACCGATCGTCATCAAGTTCAGCCATGTCGTCGCCGCCGACACGCCGAAGGGCAAGGCGTCGGAGTTCTTCGCCAAGAGGGCGGGAGAACTGACCAAGGGCAAGGTCAAGGTCGAGGTCTATGCGAACTCGACGCTTTACAAGGACAAGGAAGAAATGGAAGCGCTGCAACTTGGCGCTGTACAGATGCTGGCGCCCTCCCTGGCCAAGTTTGCCCCGCTAGGCGTCAAGGAGTTTGAATTGTTCGACTTGCCCTACCTTTTTGACGACTACAAGGACTTGCACGCTGTGACGACGGGTCCGGTAGGCCAGGCTTTAATGCAGAAGCTCGAAACCAGAGGCTTGGTTGGCCTCGCTTACTGGGACAATGGCTTCAAGGTGATGAGTGCCAACAAGCCAATCAGGGTTCCGGACGACTACAAGGGTTTGAAGATGCGCATCCAGTCATCCAATGTGCTCGATGCCCAGATGCGTGCGTTGGGTGCGATTCCCCAGAAGATGGCGTTCTCCGAGGTGTATCAGGCACTGCAAACCGGCGTTGTCGACGGTACCGAGAATCCGCCGTCAAACCTGTATACGCAAAAGATGCATGAAGTGCAGAAGTATGTGGCGATTACCAACCACGGTTACCTTGGCTACGCTGTCATCACCAACAAGAAATTTTGGGATGGCCTGCCGGCGGACGTGAGAACGGCTTTGGACGCGGCGATGGTGGAAGCCACCAAGTACGCCAACTCGATCGCCAAGGAAGATAACGACAAGGCCATGGAGGAAGTTCGCAAGTCGGGCAAGAGCGAAATCCTGGTGCCGACTGCCGAGCAGAGGTTGGCCATGAAGAAGGCCATGATCAAGGTGCACCAGCAGATGGCCGACCGCATCGGCAAGGAGAACATCGATACCATCTACAAGGCAACGGGTTTCGACCCGTCCAAACTCTGATTGCCTAGTTTGACGGTGGGGGCTGCGGCCCCCACGGTTTTTTCGGAGGCATACGCCATGAAATATCTTGACCATCTGGAGGAGTGGATTGTTACCTTCCTCATCGGCGCGGCGACGCTGATCATATTTGTTTCGGTAATGCATCGCTATGCGGCGGGTGTATCCATACCGGGTGTTCAAGATTGGCTGATTGGTTTGAACCTGAGTTGGGCGCAGGAACTGTGCATCATCATGTTTGTCTGGATGGCGAAGTTTGGCGCTGCGTATGGCGTGCGCACCGGCATCCACGTTGGCGTTGATGTGCTGATCAACAGTCTGTCTGGCCGCACACGGGCCAAGTTCATCGTCTTCGGCCTGCTAGCCGGAGCGTTGTTTACCGGCATCATCGGCACTTTGGGGGCGCATTTCGTCTGGGAGAACGGCGCCCACTACGCGATCTATAGCTCCTTGGGCATCTCAGTCAAGGATATGTACCCCGGGCCGACGACTCCGGATCTTGAATGGCCGACCTGGATCGTCTATTCGGCCATTCCATTGGGCTCCGCCCTGATGTGTTTCCGTTTCCTTCAGGTAACAGCGAGTTTTATTCGTACCGGCGAACTGCCGCACCATGATCATGGTCATGTCGACGGGATCGAAGAAGACCTGGTGCCGGTGGACGTCAATCCATACAACATGGACGACGATCTCCACATGCATGACTTGAAGTATTCGAAGCGCCACCCCGAGCCGAAAGTCAGTGATGGCGGAACGGCGGATGACAAGGGAGAACGCAAATGAGCGCCCTGATCATCTTTGGGTTGCTTACATTCCTGATGCTGTCCGGAATGCCGGTATCCATTTCGCTGGGTCTGACGGTACTGACCTTCCTGTTTGCTTTTTCTCAAGTACCCTTGGAGGCTGTAGCACTCAAGCTGTTCACCGGCATCGAGAAGTTCGAGATCATGGCCATTCCGTTCTTCATTCTCGCCGGAAATTTTCTGACACATGGCGGCGTGGCGAAGCGCATGATCTACTTTGCGACTTCGATGGTCGGCCATCTGCGCGGTGGTCTGGGCCTCAGTTCGGTGTTTGCCTGCGCCCTTTTTGCGGCCGTGTCCGGCTCCTCACCGGCGACTGTGGTGGCGATCGGCTCGATCCTCCTGCCGGCCATGGTCAAGGCGGGTTATCCGAAGAAATTCGGCGTCGGCGTCATCGCATCATCCGGGGGGCTGGGCATCCTGATCCCGCCGTCGATCGTCATGGTGATGTATGCGGTGTCCACCAACAGTTCGATCGGCGCACTGTTCATGGCAGGCGTGATCCCCGGTTTTCTGCTGGCGTTCATCCTCGGCTTCACGACATGGTATGTCGCACGGAAGGGCAACTATCCGCGTGAGCAGCCCCGCTCTTGGGGCGAACGCTGGGATTCCTTCCGCAAGGCGATCTGGGGTTTGCTGCTGATCGTGGTGGTGATGGGCGGAATCTACAGCGGCTTGTTTACGCCAACCGAAGCGGCGGCGATGAGCGCGGTGTATGCATTCTTCATCGCGGTGTTCGTCTATAAGGACCTGGGGATGAAGGATGTACCTCGTGTTCTGCTCAACTCAGCGAACATGAGTGCGATGCTGCTCTACATCATCACCAATGCGGTGCTGTTCTCTTTTATCCTCACCAACGAGCAGATTCCACAGGGTATTGCCGATTGGCTGACGCACT
>JGI24123J20310_1001275_pt1 | contig 10757 bp, 11 predicted proteins | sample SubbioCR12Aug_5A_FD_20310 | JGI IMG/M metagenome (IMG submission 20310)
CTTGGCGATCAGCTCGTCGAGCGTCTTCATGAGCGCCTCGGGGCTGCCGGTCATGCCCACCGAGGTCATGTACTTGCCGTCCACCACCAGCGTCGGCACGCTGTTGACGCCGTAGGCCTGGGTGAGCTGGACGGCGCGCTTGGTCTTGCCCTGCACCGAGAAGGATTTCCAGGCTTCGGTGAACTTGCGCTTGTCTACGCCCTTCTTCTCCATCCAGTCGAGCTGGATCTTCTCGTCGTTGAAATTCACGCGATCGATGTGGATGGCGTCGAACACTTCGCCGTGCAGCCGGCCCAGCAGGTCCATCGCCTCCAGCGTGTAATAGGTGCGAGCGTTGGGCAGCCAGCGCTCGGTGGGCACGGCCGGGATGGCGCGGAACTCCACGTCCTTGGGCAGCGTGGCCACCCATTTCTTGAGGAAGGGCTCGAGGTCGAAGCAGTGCGAGCAGCCGTACCAGAAGAATTCGATCACCTCGATCCTGGCGCCCGTCTCCACCGCCTGCGGCGTCGTCAGCGGCTTGTAGTCGCGCCCGGACTTGATTTCGGCGGCGGCGGCGCCGGCCAGCAGGGTCAGGGAAAGTCCGAACAGGCCCAGCCATTTGTTGATTTTCATGTTCTCTCCTATAAAGACAGCTACTGCGAGACGGCGTCCTTGCCGTCCCTGACTCTGACAACGCTGGCCTGGATTCCGTTCTGCGCCAGCAGCGTGCGCGTCCTGGCCATTTCATCGACATTGGCGTAGGGGCCGATGCGCACGCGGTGCATGACGCCTTTCTCGGCCAGGGTCACCTGCTGCACGCTGGCCTCCACCCCCATTAACGCAAGACGGGCCTTGAGGTTGTCGGCATCGGCCGGTTTCTGGAAGGCGCCGGCCTGGAGAAAGAGCACATCCACGGCGGATGCGGGCGCGGCGGCCTCCGGCCTGGACGCCGCCTGCTGCACCGATGCTTCGGTTCCGGGCAGGATCTTGTAGAACTCGAAGCGCGGCTTTTCTTCCACCTTGTCGCCGGGCTTGCCCGGCAGGGGCAGCGGCGCGGCAGGGGCAGGCTGCTTGGCCAGCTCCGCGCTCGCCTCGGCGCCCTTCTCGGCCGCAGCCTTTTCGCCCTTGTCCAGAAAGGGCAGCGGCGACTTGTTGAGGTACCAGACGACGCCGGCGGCGATGATGACACCGAAGACCAGGCCGATGAACATGCCGAGAATGGTGCCGCCGCCTTGCCTGTTTTTCGGTGATATCGTTTTCATGACTGCTCTCACATGGATTCCGGCGCGCTCACGCCAAGTATGCGCAAACCGTTGCGCAGCGTCTGGCGCACCGCCAGGCAAAGGGCCAGTCGCGCATTGCGCAGCTTCTCGTCGTCGACAAGAAAGCGAATTCCGCCAGCCGCGCGCACAGCGCCAGTTCGCGTTCGTTGCCCAGCGGCGCCAGGTCGGCGACGGCCAATCCATCTTCTTCCCCACCCCACTGCGCCAGCACGGAGCAGACGCGGGCGTGGGCGTACTGGATGTAATACACCGGGTTCTCGTTGCTCTGCGACTTGGCCAGGTCGAGATCGAAATCGAGGTGCTGGTCCGACTTGCGCAGCACATAGAAAAAACGGCAGGCGTCGTTGCCGACTTCCTTGCGCAGCTCGCGCAGCGTGACGAACTCGCCCGAGCGCGTGCTCATCGAGGTCTTCTGGCCGTCGCGGTAGAGCACGGCGAACTGCACCAATGCCACTTCGAGGCGGCCTTCGTCGAGGCCGAGTGCTTTGAGGGCGCCCTTCACGCGCGGGATGTAGCCGTGATGGTCGGCGCCCCAGATGTCGATGATGCGCTCGAAGCCGCGCTCGTACTTGTTGAGGTGGTAGGCGATGTCCGAGGCGAAGTAGGTGTACAAGCCGTTCTCGCGCTGCACGACGCGGTCCTTCTCGTCGCCGAACGCGCTGGAGCGGAACCACCTGGCGCCATCCTGCAGGTAGATGTGGCCGCGCGCCTCGAGCAGCGCCACGGCCTTGTCCACCAGTCCGGTGTCGAACAGCGAACGCTCGGAGAACCAGTGGTCGAAGTGCACGCCGAACTCGGCGAGATCATCGCGCGAATCCCCCAGTTGCTCGGTGAGGGCAAAGCCATGCACATAGGCGTAGTCGTCGCCGAGCAGGCGCTTGGCATTGGCGATGAGGGCGTCGAGGCGCCCCTCGGCGTCCGCCGCGGCATCGGGCGCACCGTCGAGCACATGGGCGACGTCGCGCCGGTAGCGCGTGCCGTGCGCTTTCTGGATGGCCGCAGCCATGTCGCGCACATAGCCGCCCTGGTAGGCGTTCTTCGGGAACGCAATGGTCGATCCGTGCAGCTCGAGGTAGCGCAGCCAGGTCGACAGCGCGAGGATGTCCATCTGCCGGCCGGCGTCGTTTACGTAGAACTCGCGCACCACCTTGAAGCCGGCGAAATCGAGCAGGCTGGCGAGGCTGGCGCCGTAGGCCGCGCCGCGGCCATGGCCGACGTGCAGCGGGCCGGTCGGGTTGGCCGAAACGAACTCGACCTGCACCTTCGCGCCGCCGCCCAGTTCGCTGCGGCCGAAATCGTCGCCGCGCGACAACACTTCACGCACCACCTGCAGCTTGGCGGCGGGGGCGAGCGTGAAGTTGATGAAGCCGGCGCCGGCCACTTCGGCCTTGGCGACCAGCGGCGACTTCGGCAGTTCGGCGAGCAGGCGACCGGCGATGTCGCGCGGGTTGCGCTTGAGCGGCTTGGCCAGCTGCAGGGCCAGGTTGCTGGCGAAATCGCCGTGCGAGGCCTGCTTGGGGCGCTCGAGCAGAATGGGCGTGCCGCGGCTGTCGGGCGCCACGCTCTCCAGCGCTGCACGCAGCAAGGTTGTCAGTTCGGATCGGATATCTGCTGCCATTGCTGCCGTTTGCGAGACCAGGAAAGAGGGAATTATACCCGCCCGCCCTGCCGGGCCAGGCGCGGCCCTCTGCCAAATGTGGGTAAAATCAGCGCTTTCCTCCACACGCAATCACCTTGCGAATCTTCCGCTTCATCAGAATCGTCAGCGTCGGCGTCCGCTTCGGTCTCGACCAGTTGATTCTCGGCCACGCCCAGACCGAGTGGTTGGCACGTGTCCTGCGTGCCGTTTTTTTCTGGCGCGACCTGTCGGCCCCTCGCGCGCAGCGGCTGCGTCTGGCGCTGGAAGCACTGGGGCCGATCTTCGTCAAGTTCGGCCAGGTGTTGTCCACGCGGCGCGACCTGCTGCCGGTCGACATCGCCGACGAGCTGGCGAAGCTGCAGGACCGCGTGCCGCCCTTTGCCTCGACACAGGCGGTGGCCGCGCTGGAGCGCGCCTTCGGCAAGCCGGTGGGGCAGGTGTTCGAGTCCTTCTCGCCGGAACCGGTGGCCAGCGCCTCGGTGGCGCAGGTGCACTTCGCCACCCTGCCCGGCGGCAAGGAGGTGGCGGTGAAGATCCTGCGGCCGGACATCGAGCGCGTCATCGCCCACGACATCGGCCTGCTCGACGCGGCGGCGGGCCTGGTCGAGGCGCTGTGGCCGGACGGACGGCGCCTGAAGCCGCGCGAGGTGGTGGCGGAATTCGAGAAGCACCTCGGCGACGAGCTCGACCTCATGCGCGAGGCGGCCAACTGCTCGCAACTGCGGCGCAATTTCCTGCATTCGCCGCTGCTCGCCGTGCCGGAAGTGCATTGGGACTGGTGCTCGACCTCGGTGATGGTGATGGAGCGCATGCACGGCACGCCGGTCGGCCAGATCGAGGCGCTGAAGACCGCCGGCGTCGACCTGAAAGCCCTCTCCCGCGCCGGCGTGGAGATCTTCTTCACGCAGGTGTTCCGCGACGCCTTCTTCCACGCCGACATGCATCCGGGCAACATCCTGGTGACGCCGGCCGGGCAGTACGTCGCCCTCGACTTCGGCATCATGGGCACGCTCACCGACGTCGACAAGAACTACCTGGCGCAGAATTTCCTCGGCTTTTTCCGCCGCGACTACAAGATGGTGGCGCAGGCGCACATCGACGCCGGCTGGGTGCCGGCGGACACGCGCATCGACGAATTCGAGACAGCCATCCGCGCCGTGTGCGAGCCGGTGTTCGACCGGCCGCTGAAGGACATCTCCTTCGGCAAGACGCTGCTGCGCCTGTTCCAGACCGGGCGCCGTTTCAACGTCGAAATCCAGCCGCAGCTGGTGATGCTGCAGAAGACGCTGCTCAACATCGAGGGCCTCGGCCGCCAGCTCGATCCCGAACTGGACCTGTGGACGACGGCCAAGCCCTTCCTCGAGCGCTGGATGCAGGAGCGCATCGGCCTGCGCGGGCTGGTCGCCAACCTGAAGCGCGAGGCACCGCAGTGGGCCATGCTGCTGCCGCAGCTGCCGCGCCTGCTGCACGGTGCGCTCTCCGACGAGCCGCTGCGTGCGATACGCAAGGAAATCGACCGCCTGCAGGCCGAGCAGCAGCGGCAGAGCGGGCTGCTGTGGGCGGCGGCGGCGCTGCTTGGCGCCATTCTCATCGTGCAGCTGGTTTCGCTATAATTTGCCGTCCCCTGCGCACTGACCACCGACCGCCATGCTCATCACTTTCGTCATCCTCTATCTGCTGGTATCGATCGCCATTGGCCTCGTCGCCGCCACCCGGGTGCACAACAGCCGCGACTTCGTGCTGGCCGGGCGCACCCTGCCGCTGTACGTCGTCACGGCAACGGTGTTCGCCACCTGGTTCGGTTCGGAAACCGTGCTGGGCATTTCCTCGACCTTCCTCAAGGAGGGCCTGGCCGGCATCGTCTCCGACCCCTTCGGCTCCAGCCTGTGCCTGATCTTCGTTGGCCTCTTTTTCGCGGCCAAGCTCTACCGCATGGATCTGCTCACCATCGGCGATTACTACCGGCGCCGCTTCGGGCCGGCGGTCGAGCTGTGCATCAGCCTGGCGATCATCGTCTCCTACCTCGGCTGGCTCTCGGCGCAAATCGTGGTGATCGGCCTGGTCTTCGAGGTGGTCACGGCCGGCGCCGTCTCCCTGTCGATGGGCATCCTGATCGGCGCCGTGGTGGTGCTGGTCTACACCCTGTGGGGCGGCATGTTCTCGGTGGCGTGGACCAACTTCTTCCAGATGATCATCATCATCCTCGGCCTCCTCTATATTGCCTGGATCGTCGCCGACAAGGCCGGCGGCGTCACCGCTGTGGTCAGCCACGCCCACGCCGCCGGCAAGTTCGAGTTCTGGCCGGCTTTCGAGTTGAAGGATGTGCTGGCCTTCATCGCCGCCTGGGTGACGATGATGTTCGGCTCGATCCCGCAGCAGGACGTCTTTCAGCGCGTCACCTCGGCGAAGAGCGAGCGCATCGCCGTGGTCGGCTCGGTGGCCGGCGGCTCGTTCTATTTCCTCTTCGCCTTCGTGCCGATCTTCCTCGCCTACTCCGCCTTCCTCATCGACCCTGCCATGGTGGAGCGGCTGATGGAGGCGGACCACCAGCACATCCTGCCCACCCTGGTGATGGAGCACACGCCGCTGTTCGCGCAGATCATCTTCTTCGGCGCGCTGCTCTCGGCAGTCATGAGCACGGCCAGCGGCACGCTGCTGGCGCCCTCCGTCACCTTCACCGAGAACATCCTCAAGCATTTCATCATCAAGCGCGAGCTCACCGACAAGCAGTTCCTCCTGCTCATGCGCGTCGTGGTGGCGGTCTTTGCCGTCGGCGTGACGCTGTTTTCCCTGAAGACCGATTCGACCATCTACGAACTTGTCGTCGGCGCCTACAAGGTGACGCTGGTGGCAGCCTTCGTGCCGCTGGTGGCCGGCCTCTACTGGCGGCGCGCGACGACGCAGGGCGCCATCGCCGCCATCGCGCTCGGCGTCGGTTTCTGGGTGACGCTGGAGCTGTTCGCGCCTGATGGGCTTTGGCCGCCGCAGCTGGCCGGACTGCTGGCCAGCATCTTCGGCATGCTGGCCGGCTCGTTCGCCCCGCAATGGATCGGCCAGTCGGGGGTCGCCGCACAACATGCCCATGAGCACGCCGCGCACAGCCATGATGCAGCCGCCCGCACGCACCACGTGCGGGGCGGACGCTGAGGGGCAACCCGTCCGGCATGCCATTCGGCGGCAGGCACTTCAAGACCGCCGTCTTCGCCCTGCTCGGGGCGAATCTCGTCCTCTTCCACTTCTTCGGCACGGCCACGCAAACACTGGACACAGCGGCCTGGCTGGTGCTGCTGGTGCTGTTCGAGATCGAAACCGCGGGCCGCATGCGGCTTGCCGGCTGGCGCCAGCCGGCGCTGCGCACGGCGCGCCTGATCGCCGGTGCAGCCGTCGTGGCGGCCGCCGTCGGCTATGTACTGGAAGCCGCCTGGCTGGATGCGCTGAATGCTTGGCTGTGGCTGGCGGTGGTCGTTCTGCTGGAGGGAGAAGTCCGCTATCCGCAGCTTGTCCTGCATCGCCGCAAGGATTTCATAGCCGCCACGGGTGTCGTCTATGGCGCCCTCCTGATCCTGGTCGCCGTGTGGGCCTGGCAGGGCGAATGGCTCGATGCCTGGGATGGCCTGCTCTGGCTGATCGCCTTCTTCGCCATTGAAATGAACGTGCTGGACGGCGCCGACCGCGAGCGGAACGGCTATGCTTCAACATGATGACGCGCCATTACGCCTCGCCCCTCGCGCGCTACCTGGCCATCGCCTACGCGCTGCTGGTCGCCTACGCCAGCCTGCATCCCCTCACCGGCTGGCGGGACACCGGTGCGCCCCCCTTCGCCTTCCTCGCGGCGGCCTGGCCGCGTTACTACACCGGCTTCGACCTCGCCGCCAACATACTCGCCTATGTGCCGCTGGGTTTCCTCGCGGTACCGGCGCTGCAGCCACGGCTGGGCATCGCGGCGGCGGCCCTGCTCGCCGTGCTGTTCGGCGGCAGCCTCAGCCTTGCCGTCGAGGTCCTGCAGAACTACCTGCCCAGCCGCGTGCCCTCGAACATCGACCTGGCCTGCAACCTGATCGGCGCCATGATCGGCGCGGCGGCGGGCATGAACTGGGGCCGCGCACTCATCGACGGCGGACGGCTGCACCGGCTGCGCACGCGGCTCGTCGTCCGCGGACAGGCGGGGGATTTCGGCCTGGTGCTGCTCGGCCTGTGGCTGCTCGCCCAGCTCAATCCCGAGCTGCTGCTGTTCGGCACGGGCGACCTGCGCGGCCTGCTCGAACTGCCGCCGCTGCCGTATTCGGCGCAGCGCTTCGCCGTCATCGAGGGCGGCGTGGCGGCGGCCGGCCTCCTCGCCGCCGGCCTCATCGCCTGGTCGCTGCTGCGCCTGCAGCACCGCGGGCTGCTGGTCGCGCTGCTGCTGCCGCCCCTGGCCGTGAAGGCCTTCGCCAGTGCGGTACTGGTGAATGCCGCGCAATTCGCACACTGGATCACGCCGGGCAACATCGGCGGACTCGCCTTCGGCATGCTCGCGCTGCTGGCCGCGACCCACCTGCCGCCGCTGGCGCAGCGCATGCTGGCGGCGCTGGCCCTGCTCTTCGCCACGGCGCTGGTGAACCTGGCGCCGGAAAATCCCTATCTCGCCGCCTCGCTGGCCGTCTGGCAGCAGGGGCACTTCCTCAATTTCAACGGCCTCACCCGGCTGGTCTCCAGCCTGTGGCCCTTCGCCGCGCTGCCGTACCTGATGCTGCCGCGCGCAAAACAGGAAGAACACGCATGAATGACCCGCTGATCGAATTGCGCGACCGCCTGCGCGCCTTCACGCGCGAGCGCGAGTGGGACCGCTACCACACGCCGAAGAACCTGGCGATGGCGCTGATCGTGGAGGCGGCCGAGCTGGCCGAGCATTTCCAGTGGCTCACCGCCGGGGAAAGTCAGTCGCTGCGGGACGGCGGCAAGCGCGAGGAAATCAGCGACGAGCTGGCCGACGTGCTGATTTACCTCGTCGAGCTGGCCGACACGTTGGAGGTCGACCTGATGGCCGCCGCGCGGGAGAAGATCGCCAAGAACGCGCTGAAATATCCGGTCGACAAGGCGCGCGGCAACGCGAAGAAATACGACGAACTATGACCGAAGGAAATCCCGGGGGATAATCACCAGCCACGGGAAAACGAAGAGGCGTCGTCCGCCGGGCCGCCCCAAGGACGACGCGGCCATCAACCTAGAGCCGCGCAGCGGCGAACGACCGTCACCCCTTTCCCCGGGAAAGGGGACGGGGGAAAGGCACCATGAGCCACTTCAAGAACCACGTCTTCTTCTGCTGCAACCAGCGCGAGGCCGGCGAGATGTGCTGCGGCAACCACGGCGCCCAGGCCATGCGCGACTACTGCAAGGGCAAGGTCAAGATGATGGGCGACAGGATCGACGGCAAGGTGCGGATCAACAGCGCCGGCTGTCTCGATCGCTGCGCCGAGGGGCCGGTGATCGTCGTCTACCCCGAGGCCGTCTGGTACACCTACGTCGACCAGGAAGACATCGACGAGATCGTCGAGTCGCACCTCGCCCAGGGCAAGGTCGTCGAGCGGCTGAAGATCGACTGATGTCGCGTCACGAGCGCATCCTGCTCGATGGATCGGCCGCCGCGGTCGAAGTCTTCGTCGAGCCGCTGACGCCAGCGGCCGGCATCGCGCTGATCGCCCATCCGCACCCGCTGTACGGCGGCAGCGCCGACAACAAGGTAGTGACCACGCTGGCGAAAGCCTTCCGCGATCTGGGCTGCGCCACGCTGCGCCCCAACTTCCGCGGCGTCGGCGCCTCGGAAGGCAGCCACGACCACGGCATCGCCGAAACCGAAGACCTCCTTGCGGTACATGCCTACGCCCGCACGCGCTTCGGCGCCGACCTGCCGTTCTTTCTCGGCGGCTTCTCCTTCGGCGCATACGTGATCACCCGTCTGGCGCAGCGGCTCGCCCAGGCCGGCGATCCTGCGCGGCGCCTGGTGCTGGTCGGCACCGCCGCGGGCTTCGTCGAGGGCGCGCGCAGCTACGTCACCGAGGCCGTTGAACCCGACACCATCGTCATCCACGGCGCGCAGGACGAGACGGTTCCGCTTGCCAACGTGCTGGCCTGGGCCGAACCGCTCGACCTGGCGGTCAGCGTGGTGCCCGGCGCCGACCATTTCTTCCACCGCAAACTGCACCTCATCCGCAACATCATCGACGCCCAATGGAAACCTTAGCCCTGGCACCCGCCCCTGGGTCCGGGGTGCTGAGCGTCGTCGATCTGCGCAAGTCCTACAACGGCGTCGCCGTCCTGCAGGGGCTGACTTTCGACTTGCGGCCGGGGGAATGCTACGGCCTGCTCGGGCCGAACGGCGCCGGCAAGACGACGACCCTGCGCTGTGCCCTCGGCCTCGCTGCACCGGACGCCGGCGACATCCGCCTGTCGGGATTGCCGGTGCCGCGCCGCGCGCGCGAGGCGCGCCTGCGCGTCGGCATCGTGCCGCAGATGGACAACCTCGATCCCGATTTCACGGCGGCGGAAAACCTGCTGGTATACGGCCGCTACTTCGGCATGGCCGAGGGCGAGGTGCGCGCACGCATTCCGCGCCTGCTCGATTTCGCCCAACTCGCCGGCCGCACCGACGCCAAGATCAGCGCGCTGTCGGGCGGCATGAAGCGCCGCCTGATGCTGGCGCGCGCGCTGGTGAACGACCCGGACCTGCTGATCCTCGACGAGCCGACCACCGGCCTCGACCCGCAGGCGCGCCACCTCATCTGGGAGCGCCTGAAACAATTGCTGCAGCAAGGCAAGACGGTGCTGCTGACGACGCACTTCATGGACGAGGCCGAGCGCCTCTGCCACCGCCTCGCCATCATGGACGGCGGCCGCTTCATCGCCGAGGGTTCGCCGCGCGAACTGATCGCCGCGCACATCGAGCCGGAGGTGGTGGAAGTGTACGGCGAGCCGGGCGAAATGAATGCATCGGATTGGGCCAGGGCCGAGGCGGCACAGTACGCCACCCGCGTCGAAGTCGTCGGCGAGACGGCGTTCTGCTACCTGACCGAATCGCGCCCCCTGCTGCGCCACCTCGCCGGCCAGCGCGGACTGCGCTACCTGCACCGCCCGGCGAACCTGGAGGATGTCTTCCTCAAGCTGACAGGGCGGGAGTTGCGTGACTGAACCGCGGCAATCGCGGCCGGTAGGCCGCTCCTACAGCACCGACCAGCCTTCATGTGGGAGCGGCCTACCGGCCGCGATGCCGCGCAGCGGCGACCTGCGCAAGGGTCGCTTCTCGGAAGCCGGACGCGCCTATCATGTCACCGCCGTCACAAATGAACGCCTGCCACTGTTCGCCGATTTGCTGCCGGGAAGAGCTGTCGTGCGCACATTGATGCACCTCGACAAACAGGGGCATACGAACACCTGGGCTTATGTTGTGATGCCGGATCATCTGCATTGGCTCTTCAGCCTCAACGACTGCGCTACGCTGCCTAAGGTCATGCATGCCGCAAAGGGGTACTCCGGTCTTTCAATCAACCGTCTTCTCGGCCGGAAAGGCCCAGTTTGGCAGGAGGGCTGCTATGACCACGCCGTTCGAGGCGAGGAAGATCTGCGGGAACTTGCGCGCTATGTCGTCGCCAATCCGATTCGGGCAGGACTGGTTGCGCGTCTTGCCGACTACCCCTTGTGGGACGCCTGTTGGTTATGAGCGCTGCTGATCGCGGCCGGTAGGCCGCTCCTACAAGCCATCAAACTACCGAAATGAACGCCTTCCGCCCGCCCTCCCTCAGCCTGCGCTTCATTCCGGTGTGGCGGCGCAATTTCCTCGTCTGGCGCAAGCTGGCCATCCCGTCCATCCTCGGCAACCTGGC
>JGI24123J20310_1001286_pt1 | contig 10648 bp, 11 predicted proteins | sample SubbioCR12Aug_5A_FD_20310 | JGI IMG/M metagenome (IMG submission 20310)
GTTGTTGATTCCGTTCGTGGTGAGCCGTGAGCTTGTCGAACGGTCGAACCATGAGCGAAATCAACTTGTTCAGCGTTTCCCTAAACCGAAAGGAGCAGGAAGATGAAATATCCGATCGCAATCGAGCCGGGCGACGACAAGCACGCCTACGGGGTCGTCGTGCCCGATCTGCCGGGTTGCTTTTCGGACGGCGACACGCTGGACGAGGCGATGGACAACGCCCGCGAAGCCATCGAGCTGTGGCTGGAAACCGTCATCGACGACGGCGGCGCTGTGCCAGAGCCGCGTCCGCTGGCCGAGCACCAGAAGAAAAAGGAGTTCAAGGGCTGGGTGTGGGCCGTGGTGGCCGTCGATCTCGCCCAGCTCTCCGACAAGGCCGAGCGCGTGAACATCACCCTGCCCTCCCGTGTCCTGCGCCGGATCGACGCCGCCAAGGAAGCGGGCGAGTCGCGCTCGGGCTTCATCGCCCACCTGGCGCTGCGCGCCTAAGCGGCGCCCGCAGGCCAGATCGAACCAAAAGTCAGTTCCCGCACGACGGCGTCCCGTCATATTCCCGCGAACACAGTCAGCTTTTTGCCGCCTCGTGGCTGAGCCTGCCGGCGGCGTGGACGCCGGCCGCGGCCAGCAGGATGGCCAGCAATGCGAGGAATCCCTTCATGGTTTCTCCCGTCGGGTTGCTTTCGCTGCGATCCAGGTGACGGCCACCGCCGCCGCCAGCAGGCCGAAGGCGATGCCGGCCTGGCCGACGCGCTCGGGCGCCACCAGCAGCAGCGCGCCGAGTCCGAGCATCATCAGGCCGGACAGGAGCTTGAGCAGGCGGCCTTCGCGTTCGCTGAGCTTGCGCGCGCCCAGCGTGCGCGCGAAGACGGCGACGATGGCGGCCAGCGGCAGCACATAGATCAGATTGTAGGCGGCCAGCCAGGCGTAGCGCATCGCCGCCGAGGGCTCGGACAGGGTGAGGATGCGCGTATAGACCATCGGGAAGCCGGCGGTGCACAGCAGTTCGTAGAAATTCGCGGCGATGGCGAGCAAGGCCGTGGCCATGATCATCGCCGGCAGGTTTTCGGCGGCCAGGATGGTCCGCGCCCGGCGGAAGATGTCCGGCTTTTTCGATTCCGGAATGGAGAGCGTGAGGCCCTTCTCGAACCAGAAGAAATCCTTCACGTTCACCGCGCCGACGAAGAGCGCCAGGGCGCCGGCCGCCAGCGTCACCCAGGCGAGATGGCCGAACAGCTGGAAGACGTTGAGCCAGGCGGCCATGAAGGCGAAATACATGAGGCCGGAGATGGCGACGAAGACGCCGCCGATGGCGAGCATGCGCGCGCGGCTTTTCTGGTGCGCCATCATCGACAGCAGGAACAGCAGCACGAAGAAGGCGCAGGGGTTGAAGGCGTCCAGCCCGGCGAGCACCAGCGTCAGCGCCGGCAGCGAGAGGCTTGCCGCGTCGATGCTGCCGACGAACGGAATCCCGACGCGCTCGCGCGGAGGGGCGCTTGCGGCGATGCCGGCGACGACGGGCCCGCCCGCCAGCACCCGCGCGCGGCAGGCATCGAGCCGCGCCTTGAGCAGCGCCCCCATGCCCTCGGCGCGGTCCCAGCCGAAATGCATCTCGCCGCAGAACAGGAAGGCCGGCACGCCGGCCTGTTCCTGCACGCCGGCCTGCGTGACGATGTCCTCGAACTGGCGGGCGTTTTCGGCACTGCGCGAAAGCTCCAGTTCGTGCAGCCGCAGCCAGGGGCGTTCTCCGGGCAGCGCCGTGATGTGCGGATGGGCCTCGATGCAATGCGGGCAGGTGAGCGACCAGAAGAAGTAAAACCGGATTTCCGGCTTGCCGTCGGGCCCGGTCGCGACCCACGTGTCGTCGGCGTGCGCGGCGAATGCCGCGAGCAGCAGGAGGAGCGCAACGATCGCCCTTTTGATCAATGGCGCCACCACGCCGGTCACCCCCGCTTCATGCGCCATGAAACCCCATGAAACCCCATAAAACCATTGGCCGCCTGTCTCAGGCCAGCCAGCCTTCGATCTTGTCGCGCGACGGGATGCCGCCCGCGTGCACCACCTTGCCGTCGACCACCACGCCTGGCGTGCTCATCACGCCGTAGCCCATGATCGCCTTGATATCTTCCACCTTTTCCAGCGCGATGGCCACGCCCTTCGCGGCGGCGGCTTCCTCGATCAGCCTGAGCGTGGTCTTGCAGTTGGCGCAGCCGGTGCCGAGCACTTTTACGGTTTTCATGGATGACTCCTTCCTCTGATAATCACAGAATGGCATTGAACACATACCCCACCAGCAGAATGCCCGTCGCGACGATACCGACGCCGATGGCGATGCCGACCATCACGTAAGGCCAGACGCGCCCGACGATTTCCTTGACGCTGCTCCAGGCGCTGGCGAAGCGTTCCGGCCAGGTCGGACGGTCGAGATCGGCACTCACCACGCCACCGCGCTGGATGGCGACGACCCAGTCGGCGAAGGGGATGAGTTGCGAATAGACCGCCACCCAGGCGACGGCGGCCACCGCCAGGCCGGCAAGCCAGCGGCGAAAAGTCAGTCCCGGCAGGACGGCGGCGCGGGTCAGTTCAGTCATGTTCGGGCTCCGCAAGGGTTGTCGGACAGGTAGACGATGCCGGCCGGAAAAGGATGCAGGCGGCACCGGAGCGGGCGGCCGGGTGTCGGCTCGGAAAGGCGTCGCACTCCGACAAAACCGGCGGCCCCGGTTCGGCCGGCAAGGGGCTGGCCGAGTCGGAAAATGCGTTACCGGGCGACCGGTGTCATTCGGTCAGCTGCCGGTGAAGAATCCAGCATGAACGGAAAGTCGTCGGCCATTCCAGACGGTCAGCATTTTCCAGTCGATTTCCGCTTCGCGCCCATAGCCGTCCTTCGGTTTGCTCCGAACCGGTCATTCAACCGGAAGCCCAGCAGCGTGCGTCAGCGCGTACGCTGCGGCGCCTTGGTGGGCACTATTTTCCTTAGCTCGTCTTCATGTGCCTCGTATTCACCCAGATGGGCGCGCATCAGGCTTTTCCAAAGCTTGCCGTGGTTCGGAACAAAGAAGTGGAGCAGTTCGTGGACGATAACGTAGTCCCATAGCTCGGATTTAAGGCCGGGTAGTTCGTCACTGAAATTCAAATGGCCTGCGGTGGAACACGATGCCCATTTGCTGCGCATCGGACGGACGCCCAGCCAGACGATCTTTACGTCCAGCTTGTCGGCCCAAAGGCGAACGCGCTGTTTGAACCCGGCTTTGCGATCGATTGCCTTCATCACGCTAGATCCGATTCGCCTTCTCCAGCAGGGTGAACAAGGCATCCACCATGGCCGTCACCTGGTCCAGATTGTCGGTTTCCGCGAAGATGGCGAAGGTCACTTTCTTCCGGAGTTCGCGCAGCGCGTTTTCACTCCGCTTCCAGTTCGGAAACTCGGCGAAGGCATGGCGAATCTTCCGGCTGACGACCTCGGCGTTCTGAATCTTCGCGTCGAGCAGGCTGCGGTAGACGAAGTAGGTCAGGCCATCGAAAGACTTCTCGGCCTGCTCCTTCTTCCTGGTTTCGTTAGCTTCCACTTCACGCAACAATTCGGCCAGGGCCTCGGCGGTGCTGGTCTGGCGCTGCTCGAAACTCTCCAGCACCGCCCTTGCCCGTTCCGCCATGGCGATGAGGCAGGGGTCATCGCTGCTTTCCTCGGCAAGTTTTTCAATGCTTTTGATCAGATTGATGACTTTGGTGCCATCCCCGCCGCTCTTGTTCTTGATCAGCTCGATGGTATTGCCGTCGATCGCGAGAATCTCACCCAGACCGCCCACGCCATAACTGCCGACCTGCTGCTGTACCAGATGGTTGGTCTTGGCCTGAAACTCACGGTCGACCATCACGGTTCGGGTGTAGGCCTTGCGGACGACCTGATAGATCGCCGACAGCGTTCCATAGTCGGCAATGAACGGGCGCAGGAAGGCATCGGGCGAGATGATCTCGTAGAGCATCTCGATCTCCTTGTACTCCTTGAATAACTCCTTGCGTCGCTCCGGGTCGCGGAAGTGCTCGATGAGGGTGTCCACGTCCTTGTCGTTGAAGTTGCGCTCGATCAGGCCGAGGTAGTCCGGCGCCCTGGACTCCATCTTGTTCTTGAACAGCACTTTCAGCAGCTTCAGGTCCTTGACGATGGCGTTGATCTCGTCGCTGTCGAAGGCCAGCGCTTTTTCGAGCTTGTCGAAAATGCCGACAAAATCGAGGACGAAGCCGTGGGGCTTCACCATCTCCTGCGCCTCGTTCTCGTAGGGGCGGTTTACCCGAGCGATGGCCTGCAGCAGCGTGTGGTCGCGCATCGGCTTGTCGAGATACATGGCGTAGAGCACCGGCGCGTCGAAGCCGGTGAGCAGCTTCTCGGTCACGATCAATATCTTCGGCTGCTGGTCGAGCTTGCCGAAGCTCTTGCGGATCTGCCGCTCCTTCTTCGGGTCGAGATGAAATTCCTTGAGCAATTTGGAGTCGTTGTTGCTGCCGGTGTAGACGACCGCGGAATACTCGGGCGGCAGAAACCGGTCGAGCGCGTGCTTGTAATGGGCGCAGGCCTCGCGGTCGACGCCGACGAGGAAGGCCTTATAGCCGAGCGGCTCGACGTTCCCGCGGTAGTGCTCGGCGACGAACTGCGCCACCTGCTGAATACGGTCCTTGCCCTTGAGGAAGTTCTTCAGGTTCACCGCCCGTTCGAGGATCTTGTTCAGCTCCTCGATGTCGGCCACACCCTCGGCTTCGGCCAGCGACAAGAACTCCTTGTCCAGCGTCTCGTGCGGAACGAGCATTTCGTTGGGGGCGAGCTGGTAGTAGAGCGGCAGCGTGGTGCCGTCCTCGATGCTGTCGGCGATGGAATACTTGTGCAGGTAGCCCTGGTCATCCTCGCAGCCGAAGGTCTTGAAGGTGCCCTTGCCATACACCGTCTTGTCCACCGGGGTGCCGGTGAAGCCGAGGAAGCTCGCGTTCGGCAGGCCGGCCATCAGGAAGTTGCCGAGATCGCCGCCGGTGGTGCGGTGGGCTTCGTCGATCAGCACGTAGATGTTCGAGCGCGTGTTCAGGTTCGCCGGCATGTCGCGGAACTTGTGGATCATCGTCACGATGATGCCGCGGTAATCGTCGCGCAGCAGTTGGTTGAGCCGGGCGATGCTGCTGGCGTGCTCCAGGTTGCTTAAGCCGAGCGCGGCCAGATTCTTGAGCATCTGGTCTTCCAGCTCGTTGCGGTCGATCATCAGCAGGACGGTCGGCTTGTCCGCCTCCGGCGCGCGGAAGAGCCGCTCCGCCGCCTTGATCATGGTGAAGGTCTTGCCGCTGCCCTGGGTGTGCCAGACGAGGCCGCGGGTGCGCCCGGGATCGAGGGCGCGGCTCACGGCCGCCTCCACCGCGCCGGTCTGGTGCTGGCGCAGGATGTACTTGTTCAGCTCCTCGTCCTTCTCGGCAAAGACGATGTAGTCCTTCAGGAAGGCCAGCACCTGCGGGATGGCGCAGAAGCTCTTTACCTTGGCCTCCAGCTTGCCGACCGCCTCATCCTTCCAGTTGAAAATGTTCCGCCGCACCGTGTTCCAGCTCACCCCGTAGCAAAAGCCGATGGCGTCGGTGGCGGTGAACAACTGCTGCGACACGAACAGCTCGGGCGTCTCGCGGTGGTAACGGCGGATCTGATCCACCCCCAGGGCAATCGCCTCGTCTTTGTTGGCGTTCTTGCACTCGATCACCAGCACCGGGATGCCGTTGATCAGAAAGACCACATCCTCGCGCGTGCCGTAGTGGCCATTGTGAAAGGCCCACTCCTCGGTGACCTCGAAGACGTTGCGCGCCGGATCGTCGTAATCGATCAGGATCAGGTCGCGTTCGCGTTTCTCCTCGTGGTCGAAGAACTTGCCCCGGTTGCGCAGATGCTCGACGAATTCGCGGTTGCCGTAGATGTCGGTGTGGAGATGGCGGAACTTCCCAAGCAAGGCGCCCTCGGCTTCGGCGTAGCGCGGGTTGAATTCCCGCAGCTTGGCGTCGAGCAGATCGTCGAAGAAGAGTGAGCGGCTTTTGGCGCGGTCGGCGGGCGGTACTTGCGGATCAAACCCGCGCCGCTGCTCGGCTTCCTCCCGGGGCACAAATGACCAGCCGATGGCCGCGGCGTAGCCGAGGATGCGGGCTTGGACGGTTTTGTGTTCGCCAGGGGTAGACATGAGGTTATGGGCTACGCTGCAAGTGCCGAATCATGAACGCGGGTTTTCGCGGTCATCAGTTCGTGAAGGAGGGTACGAAAGAGGTCTTGGAGCGTAGATTGTTTGCTGGCTGCCGAGCCCTGCTTGTCTTCAAGTGTTTGGAATAGGGCAACAATTTCCTTTTGCTCGTCCGTTGATGGGACGGGTATCAGGAGAGTTTTCAAGAAACCGCAAGTGAGCGCTCCTTTGGTGCTTCCCCCACCGAGGGCGATGGAACGGAGGTAGTCGTAGCGGGTCTGCATGAACCACAGCACGAAATCAGGAACGATCTTCGGCGAGTGAAATTGGGCGTAGGCGAGATGCTGATTGATGCAGGTTTCGATCCGAGTGATCGCCGAGTTGCCGAGTGTCTTTCCTTGGCCGGTGATTGCGATTAGCAGGCTGTTTGGCGCGACTTTTGGAAGGTGACATTCCTTGACGGCTTGAGAAGTGACGAATTGTTCGGCTTCCGTGATGAAGCGGTCGTGGATTTTGGCGCTGTTCAACCACGGGATGGTTCCGCCCTCCCAATAGGCTTCGTTCGCTCGTTTCGGAGTTGATCCGTTTCCAACTTTGGCGAGTAATCCCAACTCAGCCACCTCCCAGCTTTCGGGTACGAGGCCGACTTCGGTTTGTTTTTGCGGTTCGTTGCGAAGGCCTTCGGTGAAGAGCTTGTGCATGAGGGATTTTTTCAGCTCGGTGGTGGTCTGAATGATCCGCTCCTGCGCTTCGATCGCCCGCTGAACCGTCGAAAGGATGTGCGCGATCTTCCTCTGCTCGGGGAGTGTAGGGAGCGGAAGGCTCCGCTCGCTGAGAATCGTGAAGTGGCGGTTGTAACCACGACTCGGAATCTCCAGCGCCAACAACGCAAAGTAGTAAAACCTCGGGTCGTAGAGCTTCTTATTCGGAAGGAGAACCTTGGTTCCGTCAGCGCCAAGCACGAACGGGAAGTCGACGTATTTGAAGCAGCGAGTGTGGTCCCCGAATATGATCAGCGGCAGGTCGAAGTCGATGACCTTGCTTTCGTCATCGCAGTAACCGGCAACGAACTTCTGCCCTTGGTCGACGACAGGGAAGCGACCGACCTCTGCGATCTCCTTCGCGGGAACTTGGTTCTGCCGCCCAACCTTGTTCTTAACGAACGAATCGGGCACGGCGCATGTTTGCCATTCGCTCATACCCAGATCCCTTGGCTCCGTTCGGCGCTCACTCCGCACCTCCTTTCTCGTTTCCGCTTTCCTCATCACTCCTTGTGATCCGCATGACTTCGGCGTCGAAGTCCGAGACAAACAAGCGGTCCTGGAGGATGCGGTATTTTTCGAATTCGGATTCGGCGTGGGCCTTGGCGATTTCGGCGGTGACTTTGCCGGCGTCCTGCAGAATTTCCCGGTCGGTGGCTTCGATGAAGCGGTTGAGGCGTGTTTCCCAGTCCTGCATGGTCATGGGGATGTGCCGCTGGGCCATGTCTTCGGCGACATCGAGGTAGGCGTTGACGAGGCGGGAGAGTTGCGCCATCTCCGGCTCGGTCAGGTAGTTCTTGGCGACGCTGACATCGAACTTCTGGATTTTTCCATGGGGCGCATCTTTCCATGTGCTCAGGCCCATGTGCTGTTTCCCGGCATCGGCCCGGTCCACGATGACCTCGGCGGCGGTGTGGCCGTGGATGGCCCAGTGGAGCTTGTTTTGCACGGTGGCGAAGAAGCGCTGGGTGGCCGTGGCGCTGCGGTCGTAGTCGATGGCGGTGGCGAAGATGTCGGTAATCTTCTGGTAGAACTTGCGCTCGCTGAGGCGGATTTCGCGGACGCGCTGGAGTTGTTCTTCGAAGTACTGTTTGGTCAGGACGGTGCCGCCAGCTTTGAGGCGTTCGTCATCCATCGCGAAGCCCTTGATGGTGAACTCCTTGACCACGGTGGTCGCCCATTTGCGGAATTGGACGGCCCGCTCGGAGTTGACCTTGTAGCCGACGGCGATGATGGCGGAGAGGTTGTAGTGGCCGGTGTCGTAGTTTTTGCCATCGGCGGCAGTTATTCGAAATTTTCGAATAACTGAATCCTCTGTGAGTTCGTTGTCGGCGAAGATGGTTTTGAGGTGGTAGTTGATGGTGGGGGTCTTCACGTCGTAGAGGAGGCCCATCATTTTTTGAGTCATCCAGATGTCCTCGTCGGCATAAACCACCTCGACGCCACCTTGACCCTGTGCCGCGACGAAGGTGAGGTATTCGACGGCGGAGGAGCGCGTGAGGGAAGATTCCTTGCTTGCAGGCGTCTTTTTCATGCGCTCACTCCAATCTTTTTGAGGATCTCACGGAGCGCCTTGTCCGTCTCCCACGCCTCTGCCTCGATCACGTTCAGTTCCTCGACGATCTCCCCAATGGGCCGGTAGGTTTCGGCATCCGAGGTGTGGATGTAGCGGCTGGGGGAGATGTTGTAGTCGTTCTTCTTCAGCTCGGCGTGCTCGACGATGCGGCTGAGTTTTTCCTCTTCCTTCCAGCCGATGAGGGTGTCGGCGATGCGCTGGATGCCATCGTCCGGGATGAAGTTCTTGGGGTCGCCCTTTTCAAACACCTGGCTGGCATTGACGAGGAAGACCTTGCCCTTGCGCTCCCTGGTCTTGGCCTTGTTGAGGAAGAGCACGATGCCCGGAGCGGTGGTGTTGTAAAAGAGGTTTTCAGGCAGGTAGAGGACGCTCTCGATGAGGTCGTGGTCGACGAACCACTGGCGCACGGTCCTTTCCTTGTTGCTGCCGGCATTGCCCGATCCGCGGGAGGCGGCGCCGGTGTCGAGGACGACGGCGGCGCGGCCTTTGTCATTCAGGCTGGCGTGCATGTGCTGCACCCAGCCCCAGTCGGCGGAGGATTTGCCGGGGAAGCCGGCCCCGGCGGGGAAGCGGTCGAGCTCGTCGTTGTCGTAGTCGGCCTCGGTGAACCAGTCCTGGTTCCACATGGGATTGGCGACGACGCGGTCGAAGCTGCGCAGCTTGCCCTGCCGGTTGCGGAATTTGGGGTTCTTGAAGGTGTCGCCAGATCTCGATCTGGCCTTCCATGTCGTGGATGATCATGTTCATGTTGGCCATGGCCCAGGTCTCGGCGATGTATTCCTGACCATAGAGCTTGAGCGGGGCGACGGTGCGCTTCTTGCCTTTTGCCGCCTCTTCCATCGCGATCTCGCACTTGATCAGCAGGCCGCCGGAGCCGCAGGTAGGGTCGTAGATTTCCATGCCGGGCTCGGGCTGGAGCACGCGGGACATGATGGTGCCGACCTCGGGCGGGGTGTAGAACTCGCCGGCGCTCTGGCCACCGCCCTCGGCGAACTTGCGGATGAGATATTCGTAGCTCTTGCCGATGATGTCGGCCTCGACGTCGTCAAGCCCGAGGCGCTTGGTGCTGACGGCCTCGATGAGGTTGGAGAGGCGGTCGTCGTCGAGGTCGCGCTGGCCGTGGGTGGTGGCGTTGAAGTCGACGCGGTCGATGATGCCCTGCAACAGCGGGTTTTCCCGGGCGATGGCGCGCATGTGAGTGGTGACGCCTTCGCCGATCTTGTCGGAAAGCTTGCGGATGACGGACCAGACGGGCTGCTCGGGATCGTCCGGCACCAAGGGCAGGTAGAAGCGCACCAGCTTGTGGTCGGCCCTGGCGAGCTGGAAGGCCTTCTTGCGCGAGCCGACTTCCTTCGCGATGCGATTCAGCTCGTCATCGAAAACGTCGCACAGGCGCTTGGTGAAGATGAGCGGGAGGATGTAGTCCTTGTATTTGGGAGCATCCTTGGCCCCGCGGATCGAGCAGGCGGCATCCCAGATCCAGGATTCGAGGGATTTGCCGTTACCGTTATTGCTTGCCATCAGCGTCAAGCCCTTTTGTGCCGGTCGATGTTTTATTGGGACAGAGTGAGAAATTGGCGCATCCCGCCATTACACAAACTGGAAGGTCACTCTGAAGAACGGCTTTATGCCAAATGCAGACTATAGCAAAGCGGGCATCGTTAGGCTGCTTAGGCCGAGGAGTTCTCGGTGGTCGGACTACCCAAGCGTCTGCTGCACTCGGTTACTTGCCGTTGATCCATTGAACCGACCAATGACGGCAGTGGGCACACAGTCGTCAGAACGTCTCTGGATTCCCGCGTTCGCGGGAATGACCGGATTGGCCGATTCTGATGAATTGAATTCGGGCAGTTCGGCCGAAGAGGAAGTTCAATCAGCAATGCTGTCCATGCAACACGGATGTTGCGGTCAGCCCAAGACCGACTCTACTGCCGCCTGGCCGATGTCTCGTGGTCGACGGAACGCGGAGTCCACCTTGTCACAGTCACTTCCTGACACGCCGAGCTCCTCGAAAAGGACACACCATTCACGTGTCACCCGGGCAATGCGATCGATGATGGCTGCGGCATTCTTTCTCAAAAGGCCGAAACTGCCGTGAGCCTCGAGCAGGTTGTCCAGGGTGG
>JGI24123J20310_1001293_pt1 | contig 10575 bp, 8 predicted proteins | sample SubbioCR12Aug_5A_FD_20310 | JGI IMG/M metagenome (IMG submission 20310)
ACACCATCACCAGCCCGAACAGCAGCAGCGCCAGCGCCGGCCACAGCAGCATGGCATCCAGTTCCTGCGGCTGGGCCGGATTGCCGGCGCGAAAATGGCGCAGGGTGCCGGCTCCGTTCATGACGCTTCCTTCTGACGGGCGTCTGCCAGTTCGCGAACGGCCTGCGCAAACACCCCGGCACGATGCATATAGTCGCGAAACATGTCGAAGCTGGCACAGGCCGGAGAGAGCAGCACGGCGTCCCCGGCACGGGCGGCCACGGCCGCCTTGCGCACCGCCTGGTCCATGTCCTGGGCATGGGTGATCGGGATGCCGCAGCCGGCCACTGCAGCCTCGATGTTCTTCGCGTCGCGCCCGATCAGCACGAGCGCGCGGCCGTGCGCGGCCAGCGCGGGACCGAGCGGGGAGAAATCCTGTTCTTTGCCGTCCCCGCCGGCGATCAGGACAATCTTGCGGCCCAATCCTTCCAGCGCCGCCACGGTCGCCCCGACGTTGGTGCCCTTCGAATCGTCGTACCAGGCGACGCCCTCGATCTCGGCAATGCGCTCGATACGATGCGGCAGGCCCTTGAATTCGCGCAGCGCCGGCAGCAGCGGCGCCAGCGGCAGGCCGATGGCGCGGCACAGCGCCAGCGCCGCGAGGGCATTGGCGGCGTTGTGCAGGCCGCTCAGCGCCAGTTCGTCGGCGCGCATCAGGCGCTCCCTGCCCTGCATCAACCAGCCCCCGGCCAGGCCGAAGTCCTCGGCGGCGGCGGACGCGTCCAGGCCGAAAGTCAGCCTGCGCCGGTCGGCGCGCGCCATCTCCATGACGCGCGCGTCCTGGCGGTTGAGCACCTGGACGCCCGAACCGGCGAAGATGCGCGCCTTGGCGGCAGCATAGTCGTCCATGCCGGCATAGCGGTCGAGATGGTCGTCCGAGAGGTTGAGCACGGTCGCCGCATCCGGTTCCAGGCACACTGTCGTCTCCAGCTGGAAGCTCGACAGTTCCAGCACCCAGATGTCCGGCAGCTTGCCGCTGTCCATGCAGGCCATCAGGCCGGACAGCGCGGCCGGGCTGATGTTGCCGGCCACCGCCGTCACCTTGCCGGCAGCGCGGCATAGCGCGCCCGCCAGTGCTGTCGTCGTGGTCTTGCCGTTGGTGCCGGTGATGGCGATCACCTGGCAGCGGCTGCGCAGGCCGAGCTCGCGCAGCGCCCCGGCAAACAGTTCGATCTCGCCGACGACGGGGATGCCGCGGCGGGCGGCTGCCGTCACCACCGGCTCGGNGAGGGAAAGCCCCGGCGAGAGGCCGACCAGGTCGGTGCCTTCGAGCAGTTCGTCGTTGAAGGATCCCGTCAGCAGGGCGGCCCCGGGCGCGGTGCGCTGCAGTTCGGCGGCATGCGGCGGTGCTTGGCGTGAATCGGCCACGCGTACACGGGCACCCTGCCGCGTCAGCCATTGCGCCATGGCCAGGCCCGACTCGCCGAGCCCGAGCACCAGAACCGTTTTGCCTGCCAAGTTGCCCATATAAGCTAACCGCCCTCAACGCAGAGGTCGCAAAGGCGCAAAGGACGCAAAGAAAACCTTTGACAGCAGGTTTTCCCGCTTTCTTTGCGCTCTTTGCGTCTTTGCGAACTTTGCGTTGAAAGCGGTTTCATCTCAGTTTCAGCGTCGACAACCCGAACAGCACCAGCATGATGGTGATGATCCAGAATCGAACCACGACCTGCGTCTCCTTCCAGCCCTTCAACTCGTAGTGGTGGTGCAGCGGCGCCATGAGGAAGATGCGCTTGCCGCCGGTGATCTTGAAATAGGCCACCTGGATCATCACCGACAGCGTCTCGACGACGAACACCCCGCCCATGATGAAGAGCACGACTTCCTGGCGCACCACCACCGCCACCGTCCCCAGGGCGGCGCCCAGCGCCAGCGCGCCGACGTCGCCCATGAACACTTCGGCCGGATAGGCGTTGAACCAGAGGAATCCCAGGCCTGCCCCGCACAGGGCGCCGAGGAATATCGCCAGCTCGCCGGCGCCGGGAATGTAGGGCATGCCGAGATACTTCGAGAAGCCGGCATGGCCGGCGACGTAGGCAAAGATGGCGAGCGCGCCGGCCACCATCACCGTCGGCATGATGGCGAGGCCGTCGAGGCCGTCGGTCAGGTTGACCGCATTGCTGGTGCCGACGATGACGAAATAGCTGAGGACGACGAAGCCGACGAGGCCGAGCGGGTAGGCCACGGTCTTGAAGAAGGGCACGATCAGTTCGGTGTGCGCCGGCAGCGTCGCCGTCATGGCCAGAAAGATGGCCGCGCCCGCGCCGATCATCGACTGCCAGAAGAACTTCGCCCGCGCCGACAGGCCCTTCGGGTTGCGGTGCACCACCTTGCGCCAGTCGTCCACCCAGCCCACCGCGCCGAAGCCCAGCGTCACCAGCAGCACGATCCAGACATAGCGGTTGGACAAGTCGCCCCACAACAGGGTGGTGACGCCGATGGCGATGAGGATGAGGGCGCCGCCCATGGTCGGCGTGCCGCTCTTGATGATATGCGTTTGCGGACCATCGTCGCGCACCGCCTGGCCGATCTTTTTCTCGGCCAGCCAGCGGATCAGCGCCGGGCCGAAGATGAAGGAGATCACCAGCGCCGTCATTGCCGCCAGCACCGTGCGCAGCGTGATGTAGCCGAACACGTTGAAGACGCGGAAATCCTTCGACAGCCATTGCGCCAGTTCAAGCAGCATGGCTCGTGCCTCCCTCTGCGCCGATGGGGAAATCGGAGGGCACGGCAGTCGGTGTCAATGGAGTCTCCAAGCAGCCCCTCTGGGTCGCAGCATCAATGCTGGCTCGTCCGCCCATCCCCGTCACCATGCCCTCCGCATTCACCATCAGTTGCCCCTTTGCCCGTCCGCCACGATGGCGTCCGCCACGCGCTCCATGCGCATGAAGCGCGAACCCTTCACCAGCACCACCGTGTTGCCGTCGAGTTGCGTTGTCAGCGCTTTCAGCAAGGCTTCGACGCTGACGAAATGCTGCCCGCCGGCGCCGAAATTGCGCGCCGCCAGCTCGCTGAGTTCGCCAAGCGTGAATATCTGGTCCACCCCCTGGCTCTTGGCATAGCCGCCGATCTCGTCATGGAACTGGCCGGCCTGGCCGCCGATCTCGCCCATGTCGCCCAGCACGAGGATTTTTTTCCCCGGCGTGGTCGCCAGCACGTCGATGGCGGCGCGCACCGAGTCCGGATTGGCGTTGTAGGTGTCATCGATCAGCAGCGCGCCCGCCCTTGCCGGCCGCACCTGCAGGCGCCCCTTGACCCCGCCGAAGGAAGTCAGTCCCTGCGATACGGCGTCAAGCGAGGCGCCCGCCGCCAGGGCCGCCGTCGCGGCAGCCAGCGCATTGCGCGCGTTGTGCAGGCCCGGCACGCGCAGCGCCACCTCGACGGCGCCCTGCGGGGCCGTGATGGCGAGCGTGCTGCCAAGCGCCTTCAACGCAACCCGCCCTTGCACATCGGCAGGCTGTTCGAGTCCGAAGCTCGTCATGCTGCGGCCGGCGTTGAGATCGCGCCACAGGACGCTGAAGGGGTCGTCGGCGTTGATCAACGCCATGCCGCCTTCGCGCAGGCCTTCGAATATCTCGCCCTTGGCGCGCGCCACCTCGGCCACGCCGCCCAGACCCTCAAGGTGCGCGCGCTGGGCGTTGTTCACCAGGGCCACCGTCGGCTGGGCCAGGCGCGTGAGATAGGCGATCTCGCCCGGGTGGTTCATGCCCATCTCGATCACCGCGGCGCGGTGGCTTTCGTGCAGCCGCAGCAGCATCAGCGGCAGGCCGATGGCGTTGTTCAGATTGCCCGCTGTTGCCAGTACGGCCAGTGCCGGGTCATAGCCGTCGGCCACGGCCTTGGCACGAAAGATGGCAGCGATCATTTCCTTCACCGTGGTCTTGCCGTTGCTGCCGGTGACGCCGATGAGCGGAATGTCGAAGCGGGCGCGCCACCAGGCGCCCAGGGCGCCGAGCGCCAGCAGGGTGTCATCGACCACCAGCGCCGGCAGGCCGATCTGCCTGCCTTCGGCCCAGTCGCGACTGACCATCACCGCAGCAGCGCCGCGCTCGGCGGCGGCGTCGATGTAATCGTGGCCGTCGAAGCGTTCCCCCTTCAGGGCAATGAACAGCATGCCGCTGGCCAGCGTGCGCGTGTCCGTCATCACGCCCTCGATGCGCGGGTTGCCGTTGAGCGCCGTGCCGCCCGTCGCCTGGGCCGCTTCAATCAGGCTCATCATGATCGAAGGAAATCTCCGTGGGATGGAGCGGGCGCTCCCCGTGCCGCCAGCGCGTCGGCGGCGCAGTCGACATCGGAGAAGGGCAGGCGCTGCCCGGCGATTTCCTGGTAGGCCTCGTGCCCCTTGCCGGCAATCAGCACGACATCGCGCGCATCGGCGGAGGCTATGGCGGTGCGGATCGCCGCGGCGCGGTCTGCAACAGTGCGCATGCCTGGAACGCCCATCACCCCCTGGGCGCCCCGGGCAATGTCGGCAAGGATGGCCTGCGGATCCTCGTCGCGCGGATTGTCGCTGGTCAGGATCACGGCATCGGCCTGCCGCGCCGCCAGCGCGCCCATCAGCGGTCGCTTGCCCGGATCGCGGTTGCCGCCGCAGCCAAACACGCAGACGAGGCGCCCGCCGCGCGCGGCAGCGGTGTCCCGCAGCGCCGCCAGCGCTTTTTCCAGGGCATCCGGCGTATGCGCATAATCGATCACGGCCAGCGGCTGGCCCTCCCCGCCGACGGCCTGCATGCGTCCGGGCGGAGAAGTCAGTCTGCGCAGTACGGCGGCGGCCTGGTCGAACGGCACATCAGAAGCCAGCAGCGCGCCCAGCACGGCAAGCAGGTTGGCGGCGTTGAACTCGCCCACCACCGGCGCCTCGATGTCTGCGCGTCCCTGCGGCACGCTGCTGGAATGCCCTTCGGTCTTTGTCGCCGTGAAGCGCAGACCGCGCGGCGTCGCCGCGATACGCTCGGCGGACAGCATGACGTCGGCCTCGCTGGCGACCGCGTCCCGCAAGGTGTACCCGATCACGCGCACGCCGCTGCCGGCCAGGTCGCGGCAGATCTTGCGCCCCAGCGCATCGTCGAGATTGACCACGGCCGTCTTCAGTCCGCGCGCGGCGAACAGCTGCTCCTTGGCCGCGCCATAGGCCTGCATGCTGCCGTGGTACTCGAGGTGGTCGCGCGTCAGGTTGGTGAGCACCGCCACGTCGAAGCGCACGCCGTTCACGCGACCCTGGTGCAGGCCGATCGAGGAGACTTCCATCGCCACCGCCTGGGCGCCCCGCGTCAGGTAGGCGGCAAGCAGGCGGTGCAGCGTGATCGCGTCCGGCGTGGTGTTGAGGCTGGTTTCCAGCTCGCCCGGAAAACCGCAGCCGAGCGTGCCGATCACGGCGCAGGGCGTGTCCAGCAGCGCAAATGCCTGGGCGATCCACTGGCTCACCGAGGTCTTGCCGTTGGTGCCGGTGACGCCCACCGCCCGCAGATGCTCCGAGGGGCGGCCATACACCAGGTGGGCGATCCAGCCGGACAGCGCCTGCAGGTCATCCACCGCCACAGCCGGCACGGCGATGGCCGCTTCAGCGGCCTGATCCCGGCGCTCCTGCAGCACGGCAACGGCGCCGCGCGCCACGGCATCGGCAATGAAGCGGCGGCCATCGGCGCGCTCGCCCGGGAAGGCGACGAACACGTCTCCCGGGGCCACCGCGCGCGAATCCGCGCAGAGACGGGTCGCCATCATGCCTTGCCTTTGCAGATCATCGAGCACGCCTTGCGCTTCCTCCAGTTCCCGTTCCCGCTTCACAGTTTCTCCGGCACCGGCGCCGCCTCGCGCGCCACTTGCACGGGCTTCAGCGGTGCATCCGCCGCCACACCGAGCGAGCGCAGGCTGCCGGCCATCACCTGCGCGAACACCGGCGCCGCCACCTCGCCGCCGAAGTACTTGCCGGCGGAGGGCTCGTCGATCATCACGGCCACCACCAGCCTCGGATCCGATACCGGCGCAAAGCCGACGAAGGCCGCCACGTAGCGATCGGCGTAGACACCGCCTTCCAGCTTGTGCGCCGTGCCGGTCTTGCCGGCGACGCGATAGCCCGGGATCTGCGCCTTGGGCGCGGTGCCGCCGGGCTGTGCGGCCATCTCGAGCATGGCGCGGACCTCGCGCGCCGTCTGTGCGGAAAAAATGGATTTGCCCGCGAGCGGCGGCGATTCCAGCCGGGTCAGAGACAACGGAATCAGATCGCCGTCGCGGGCAAATACCAGGTAAGCGCGGGCCAGCTGCATCAGCGTCACCGAGATGCCGTGGCCGTAGGACATGGTGGCCTGCTCGATCGGCCGCCAGGTTTTGTAGGGGCGCAGGCGGCCGCCGACCTCGCCCGGGAAACCGAGCCGCAGCGGCTGGCCGAAGCCGAGCGCGTCGAACATCTGCCACATCTCCTCCGGGGCGAAGCCGCTGGCGATCTTCACGGTGCCGACGTTGCTCGACTTCTGCACGACCTGCGCCACCGTCAGCAGGCCATGCGGATGGGCGTCGGAAATCGTCGCATTGCCGATGGTGAGCCGGCCCGGCGCCGTCTGGATCTGCGAATCGAAACGGAAGCGGCCTTTCTCCAGCGCCAGGGCGGCAGTGAAGGGCTTCATCGTCGAACCCGGCTCGAAGACGTCGGTCAGCGCCCGGTTGCGCAGTTGCGCGCCGGTCAGCTTGACGCGGTTGTTCGGGTTATAGGCGGGCAGGTTGGCCAATGCCAGCACTTCGCCGTTCCTGGCATCGAGCACGACGATGCTGCCGGCCTTGGCCTTGTGCTCGGCCAGCGCCTGTTTCAGGTGCGTGAAGGCGAGATACTGGATCTTGCCGTCGAGGGCCAGCGCCAGGTCCTTGCCCTCCTGCGGCGACCTGATGCTCTCGACGTCCTCGACGATGCGGCCGAGGCGGTCCTTGATGACGCGGCGGCTGCCGGACTTGCCGGCCAACTGCGCCTCGAAGGCCAGTTCGATGCCTTCCTGGCCCTTGTCCTCGACACCGGTGAAGCCGAGCATGTGGGCGGTCACGTCGCCGGCCGGATAGTAGCGGCGGTATTCGCGCTGCTGGTGGATGCCGGGCAGATTGAGCGCAGCGATCTTTTCCGCCGTATCGGGCGGTATCTGCCGCTTGATGAAGACGAAGTCCTTTTCCGTCGCCAGCCGGCGGTTGAGCTCGCTCAAGTCCATCTCGGCCAGGGACGCCAGTTCGCGCGCCTGCGCCGGCGTCAGCCGGGCATCCTCCGGAATCGCCCAGACCGATTTCACCGGCGTGGACACCGCCAGGACATCGCCGCTGCGATCGACGATGCGCCCGCGCGTGGCAGACAGTTCGATCACGCGCGAATAACGCGACTCGCCCTTTTGCTGCAGGAAGTCGTTCTTCACCACCTGCAGGTAAACCGAGCGCGCCGCCAAGGCGCCGAAGGCCAGCAGGATCAGGGCGGCGACAAAGCGCGCGCGCCAGGCCGGCAACAGTTGCGACAGCAACGGGCTGTTGGCGAATTTCACTGGCCTTCCCCCCTGCCCCCTTCCCCGGGAAGGGGGTGACGGCTGTTCGCGTGCTGCGCACGCTCCATTCTCTGGCTGGCCCCGCCTTGGGACGGCCCGGCGCCAGGGCCGGCCGCCTCCACCGCCAGGATCTGTCCCGCCGCCGGCGGCTTCATGTGCAGGCGTTCGCGCGCCACCTTCTCGATCCGCGCATGCGCGGCCCAGGTGCTCTGCTCGAGCTGCAGCTGGCCCCATTCCACCTCGAGGCTCCGCATGCGATCCTGCTCGCGCTCCATTTCGGTGAACAGCTTCCTCGCCTTGTGCTGCGAGGCCACCGCCCCCAGCGCGCTGGCCAGGACAATCGCGATGAGGGCGAGGTTCAGCCTGAGCACGGGATCAGTTCCTTTCAGCCACGCGCAGGACGGCGCTGCGGGCGCGGGGATTGGCGGCGACTTCCGCCGCGGAAGGGTTGACGGGTTTGCCGACGAGCTTCAGCCGCGGCGGCGGCAGGTCGGCGGCGCGCACCGGCAGACGGGAGGGCAGTTGCGGCGGACGCGATTCGTCGCGCAGGAAGCGCTTGACGATGCGGTCTTCGAGAGAGTGGAAGCTGATGACGGCGAGGCGGCCGCCGGGGTTGAGCGCCTCCACGGCTTGCGGCAGGACTAGCGACAATTCCGCAAGCTCCTGATTGACGTGAATCCGTATAGCCTGAAAGCTGCGCGTCGCCGGATGCTGGCCTTGCTCGCGCGTGCGGACGGCCGATGCCACGATCTCGGCAAGTTGTCGTGTGGTTGCGATAGCCCCCCCTGCCCGAGCAGCAACAACCGCCTTTGCAACCGCATTAGCAAACCGTTCTTCGCCATAATTTTTTATCACCTCCGCCAGTTGCTGCCGGCTCGCCTGCGCCAGCCATTCCGCCGCCGTCTGGCCGCGGGTCGTATCCATGCGCATGTCGAGCGGCGCATCGAGCCGGAAGCTGAAGCCGCGCGCCGCCTCATCCAGCTGGGGGGAGGACACGCCCAGGTCCAGCAGCACGCCATCCACCCGCTCCACGCCCCGCGCCCCGAGTGCCGCCGCCAGGCCGCTGAAGGCGGCATGCACCAGCGTCAGGCGCGAGTCGGCGGCTTCGATCGTCCTGCCCGCCTCGATCGCGGCAAGGTCGCGATCGAGGGCGATCAGCCGCCCATGCTCATCCAGCCGCTCGAGGATTCGCCGGGCATGTCCGCCCCGGCCGAAGGTCGCATCCACATACACCCCGCCCGGCTTGATCGCCAGGGCGTCGACCGCCTCCTCCAGCAGCACTGTCCTGTGCTGCACATTCAAACTGCCACCCCCCCGCCCCCGGCCCCACTGCCGGCTTTGCACAGCCGGCCGGCTCGGGCGGCCCGGCGTGCGGCGTCGCTCACAGCGTCAGCGTTTCCAGTCCCGGCGGCAGCAGCTTGTCGCCCAGGGCAAAAATGGCGTCCTGCTGCTGTTTCCAGCCCGCCTCTGACCAGAGTTCGAAATGATTGCCCTGGCCGACCAGCCAGACAGCCTTTTCCAGCTCGGCGTACTGGCGCAATTCAGGCGCGATCAGCACACGACCGGCCGCATCCATTCCCTCCTCGCGGGCAAAACCGACGAGAAGCCGTTTCAAAAGGGCGGACTGCTGTTCAAGGCTGGGGGCCTGCAGCACCTTGTCGCGGATGGGCTCCCAGGCCGGCAGGGGGTAGATGAGGAGACAGCGATGGGGATGTGCAGTGAGCACCAACGTGCCATCGGCAACGGCAGCGAGGCTCTCGCGATGCCTGGATGGCATCACCAGGCGTCCCTTCGCGTCGAGATTCAGTGCTGCCGCCCCCTGGAACATCCGCCCCCTCCTTGTAATGGAAACGCAAAACACTCGTTTCCCACTTTTATCCACTATTTCCCACTTTAGTTGAACTTAAATGCAGGGTCAAGCGGAGAATTGCGATTTTTTCCAGCCGCAACAAAGACTTAAGGAGCTGAGTTCAGATTGAATCTTGAAAAAATAATCCTTAAAAAACAATACGGATAGAATGCGAAGTGAATGTCGAATGTGAAGAAGTCTGGCTGTGCGCCAGGTGGGGAGTTGGAAGTCCGCCGATAAGCCGGGTTCTGTAAGACAGCCGAAGCTGTCCGGCAGCCATTCCTCTGGGCGACGCGTTGCCGCGGCGCTCTAGCACCGCAAAAAGCGGCGCAATAGCAGCCTACCCGGAAGCGGCGCGAGCAGCGCCATGGCTTCCCTATTTGGCCTTGCCCCGGATGGGGTTTAGCGTGCCAGCCGTGTTGCCACGGACTGCGGTGAGCTCTTACCTCGCCTTTTCACCCTTGCCTGATCCCGTCCCGACCAATCCCGCACGAAGTCTCGGTGGTTTCCCACTTGCTCTTCAATAGGGACTTTGTCGCCTGTGGCGACAAGTCGGGCCGGGCCATCGGCGGTTTGTTTTCTGTGCCACTTTCCATCGCCTCACGGCGCCCGGCCGTTAGCCGGCATCCTGCTCTATGGGGCCCGGACTTTCCTCCATGCGCACGAAGCGCACAGCGGCTGCCTGGCGGACTTCCGAGTCCATTATACCGTCGCAACATCCTTGTTTTTCAATATGTTGCAATTTATTTGCAGCCCGAGCTTGATCTGCCACCGGGCTAGTCCGAAAATACGGCTGGAACGGAATGAGGCTTTCTTAGCAGTAGCCATCTCAAACCTCCGCTTCCATTGCAGGCCCCGCTGTGGCGGGGCCTCTTTTTTTTCGTCTCGGCACAACGCGCTTCGCGCATGAGCCCGCACTGAAACGACGTATTGGCCGAAACTGGCGGAGATCGTCGTAAGCATCGCCGCCGAAAACGCGCAGCCAGCCTGAAACCGGTTCGTACAGGGGACGCGCGGCCAGCGATTCAAGGGAGGGTTCGGCGATATCGGCAACCATGCATTGCCCGGCGCGGCAGCACCTTGCATAATGGAACGAATCCATTCTACGCGACCGCCATGACCGCATCCAGGAACGCCCGTGTATTGACCGAGGATGTGAAGCCGCGCGAAGCCTGGGCCTGG
>JGI24123J20310_1001296_pt1 | contig 10550 bp, 7 predicted proteins | sample SubbioCR12Aug_5A_FD_20310 | JGI IMG/M metagenome (IMG submission 20310)
TTGAAGGCAGAATCCGATATTGGCGAGGGAACAAGGTTTTTTATCACACTACCAAACAGTAAAACCAATTAGAAAAACTTTGGAGTCAATACAGTAACGTACATTTGAATCAATAAATTTAATTAATTTTACCTATGAGAATTTTGATTGTAGACGATGAAAGAGATATACAGACACTCTTTGAACAGCGGTTTAGAAAAGAAATAAAGAACAATGAACTGGAGTTGGCCTTTGCTTATTCCGGAGAGGAGGCGCTACAATATCTCGACGAAAAAGAACAAAATGCGATTTTGATACTCTCCGACATCAATATGCCGGGTATGAGCGGTTTAGATTTATTGTCGAATATTAAAAAAAAATACCACATACCGCCACCATTGGTAATGATGATAACCGCTTATGGCGATGAAGAGAATTATAATACTGCAATGAAACTGGGTGCAGATGACTTTTTAACCAAGCCATTGGATTTCAATCAACTGAAAGAAAAAATTAAGAATATCAAACATGACTAAAATTCTCGTTGTAGATGATGAATCCGATCTAGAGATTCTCATCAAGCAAAAATTCAGACAGAAAATCCGGCAGCAGGAATATGAATTTATTTTTGCCTCTAATGGAAAACAGGCCCTCGAACTGGTAAAACAAAATGATGACCTTGATCTGGTTTTAAGTGACATCAACATGCCTGTTATGGATGGTCTCACTTTGCTCAGCAAACTGAGCGAACAAAACAGCTTATTAAAATCGGTGATTATTTCTGCCTATGGTGATATGGAAAATATCAGAACTGCCATGAACAGAGGCGCTTTCGATTTTATCACAAAACCGGTGAATTTTCAGGATCTGGAAATTACAATCGAAAAAACGATGCTTTATGTCACACAAATCCGCGAAACCCTTAAAGCCATCAAAGAAAACAACATTTTACGGATGTATGTGGACGAAACGGTGCTGAATTTCATGGGCAGCCGCGAATTTGAATCATCATTGCTCGAAAATGAAACCATAGAAGCAACAGTAGCCTTTATTGATATTTGTGGTTTTACGGCGATCAGCGAAACAGAAACGCCTGATAAAGTGGTGAAGCTTCTGAATGAATACTTCGATATCATGGTAAAGGAAATTATTCAGGAAAAAGGAATCATCGACAAATTTATCGGAGATGCAATCATGGCTGTTTTCAAAGGTCCGTTTCATCTTGACCGGGCAATAGACGCATGTCTTGCCATCAGAAAAACCATTGATGAATTGCCTTCATTTGATAGTGCAAATGGTTATATGCCGCATGTTTCCATCGGAATCAACAGCGGTGAAATGGTAACCGGAAACATTGGATCTTCAACACTTCGCCGCCTGGATTACACGGTTATTGGTGATGCTGTCAATGTTGCTGCCCGATTGCAAGGTGCAGCTAAAGTAAGCCAGATTCTTATTACTGAAGAAAACTATCTTAAGATTAAAGAATCTTTTGTGTGCAATAACATTGGTGAATTGAATTTTAAAAACAAGGAACTTCCAATTACCGTTTTTGAGGTTCTGAAATAAATTTGGTTTTACATCCTATGCAAATCAACTAAAAATTAAAAAAATGAACCATCCGGAAAAAATATACTGGAAATCAATTTTTTCATTTAAGTCTATAATCCTGACATTGTTTGGAGTGTTTTCAGCCGTTGTGGCACTTCAGGGCTTTTTGATACCCAATCAGTTCCTTGATGGAGGAGTTACCGGAATATCCATTTTGATCGAGGGTATTTTTAATATTCACTTCAGCATTTTGATTATTGCAGTGAATATTCCATTTTTAATTTTAGGCTATAAAAAAATCGGAAAGACTTTCAGCATTCAGGCTTCAATTGCGATACTAATACTTGCGGGACTGATGGCTTTGGTCAATATTCCTGTTTTTACGAGCGATAAAGTTCTCATCGCAGTTTTTGGAGGCTTTTTCATCGGACTTGGTATTGGTTTGGTTATACGTGGAGGCGGCATAATTGATGGTCTGGAAATTATCGCGCAGTACACGCACAAAAGATCAGGCTTTACGACAAGTGAAATTATTCTCACACTCAATTCGCTTATCATTCTTGTAGCTGCAATTGAATTTGGCATCGAAACGGCCATGTATTCCATTTTGGTGTATTACACAGCAATGAAAACCACTGATTATGTCGTTGATGGCTTTGAAGAATATACGGCTCTTACGATAATTTCTAAAGAATATGAAGGCGTTAAATCATTGATTGTAAATGATTTCGGAAAAGGTATTTCGGTTTATAAAGGCGAGCGGGGCTATTTGCCAGGTGTTTTTAATGAAAAATATGACTGTGATATTATCATGACCATCGTAACAAGGCTTGAAGTACATCGCATGAAGCAAGCTATTCTGGAAATTGACCCTGATACATTTTTCTACATACAGAGCATTAAAGAAGTTAAAGGTGGGATTGTCAAAAACGTTGGATCAAAGCACTAAGGCAGAAAAAATCAAATTATCCCTTCATATTCATATATTCCGATGGACTGGATCCAAATTGCTTTTTGAATGCCCTCGAAAAGTAAGCCTGATCGCTAAAGCAAAGTCTGTAGCAGATTTCTGAAACTGATCCGGCCTTTTTCTTAAGCAAATCTGCAGCCCGCTGCAATCTGAGTGACCGCATTAATTGTCCTGCCGGCTGGTCTATCAGTGCTTTGAGTTTTCTGTTCAATTGTGAAATACTCATATTCAACTTTTCAGCCAAAGTATCAGCGGAGAAAGACTGATCTTCGAAATGGTTTTCAATAATTGAAATCACTTTATCGAGAAAACCCTGATCAATTGAAATGGCAGAAACATCATCTGGCTTGATTATCGTTGAAGTAGCGAAACGTTTTCGCAGTTTTTTTCGTTGAATGATGAGATTTTTCACCCTTAACCTAAGCTCTTTTGCACTAAAAGGTTTTGTTATATAGTCATCAACACCTGTTTCCAGCCCTTCCATCTTATCCTCAAAACCTGCTTTGGCTGTAAGCATAATGATCGGAATATGACTGGTTTTTTCATCAATGCGGATTTCCTTGCACAACTCAAAACCATCAAACTTGGGCATCATCAGGTCAGTAATAATTAAATCAGGTATTCTTTCGCGGGCTAATCTTAAACCTGACTCACCATCACCGGCTTCCATAACGAAATAATCCTCTTCAATCTGTTCACGAATATAGTTTCGTATATCAGTATTATCTTCCACTATCAGTACAATATCCTTTGATTCATTTAAAGAAAATGATGATTCTGCATTCACTTCTTCTGTAGCATTGATATCACTTTCATCAAAAAAAGGAACGAGGGCTTCGGCTTTCTCAAAAGGCTTATCACTATAAATTACTTCATTTGAATAATCATTTTGAGGTAATCTGATCAGAAAAGTGGTGCCCTCCCCTTCTTTGCTTGTAACAGTTATGTGACCCTTGTGCAATTCCACAAGCTCTTTTGTTAGAGCAAGGCCAATTCCTGTGCCTTCATGCTTCCGGGTAATTGAGCTGTCAACTTGATAAAAACGGTCGAAGATATGCGGAAGTTGATCATGGGGTATCCCCTGTCCATTGTCCGTAACACTGATTTCCAAATATCTATCTTCTGTAAGCTTTATATCAACTACAATTTTTCCACCTTCGTCTGAAAACTTTATTGCATTCGAAATTAAATTGAAGAATATCTTTTCCATTTTGTCTGCATCGAAATTCAATTGGATATTTGGATATTTAGAATGAAAATTGAGATGCAGACGCTTTGAAACCGCAAGAAATTCAAAAGAATAAAACAGACTTTTCAAAAATGAAACAATATTGTGATTTGAAGTCTCCAACTCCATGTTTCCTGCTTCAAGTTTTGAGAGATCAAGCAATTGATTTATCAACGTTAACAATCTGCGTGCGTTTCTTTTCGCGACCTGCAGTTTAGTTTTTTCTTTCGACTCAATTCCGGAAATCATTACATTCTCAATCTGACCCAGAATCAAAGTAAGTGGCGTTCGAAATTCGTGTGAAATATTAGCGAAAAAATCTGATTTCAGATGATCCATTTTTTTCAGGGATTCTGTTTCAACTTTTTTCACTTCCAGTTGGTTCTTCAGGCGCAAACGTCTGAGTTCACTGTGCCGTATTGCCGTAAGGACTGATACAAACAGTAAACTATAAATCATATAAGCCCACCATGTAGCCCACCATGGAGGCAAAATTGTCAGCTTTATGGCGATGCCTTTTTCGTTCCAAATGCCATCGTTGTTTGAACCCTTTACCCTGAAAGTATAATCGCCGGGAGGTAAATTTGTGTAGGTTGCAGCCCGCACTTTACCTGAGTATATCCAATCCTGATTAAAATTTTCAAGAAAATAGGCATATTGATTTTTCTCCGGAGCTGAATAATCAAGGGCAGCAAATTCAAATGTAATGATATCTTCATTGTGTGAAAGAATAATTTCATCTGTATAAATCACTGATTTAGTGAATACATCTGGTTTGTTCTTATGGTCAACGGCCTTGTCACCCAGTTTGATTCTGGTCAAAACAATTTTAGGTTCATTGGGATTATCTTTGATTGATTCCGGATAAAAATAATTCAAGCCTTTGATTCCACCAAAATACAACTGACCTTTTTTGCTACGAAAAAACGCTCCTGTATTGAATTCGTTACTTTGCAATCCGTCACGTACATCAAAGTTTCTGAATGTCTTGTTTTGTGGATTAAAGCGTGAAATACCTTTGTTTGTACTCAACCACAAATTGTTGTCATTATCAGGCAAAATACCATAAACCACATTGTTTGGTAAACCATCAGCTTCGGTGTAGTATTCAAAAAGTCCTGTTTCGATATCAAACCGATTGATACCACCATTTGTTCCTATCCAAAGAAACTTTTGTGGCTCAAGCGGGTCGGCACAAATGGTCTTAATGAGGTTGTTGCTGAGGCTTGTCAAGCGTTTTGGATCGTTTTGATAATGCGTGAAGGTTTCATTATCAGCATTGAGCAACAACAATCCATCTTTAGTACCGAGCCAGATTCTTTGTTTGAAATCCTCAAAAATGACAGGCCTTACCTGCTGTTGATAAGATGGTTTTGGTTGATAGCGGATGCAATCGAAGATTCCCTTTTCCCGATCCGTAAGCCGGCAAAGGTAGTTTTCGGTCATCACCAAAAGTTGTCCTTTATGGTTTTCGAGTAATGCAAAAACTTCTCTTTGTGGCAAGCTTTGTTTGTTGGCAGGGTCATGCCTGTAGTGTCTGGAAGTTCCTGTATGAATGTCATATCTGAACAAGCCTTCTGTCGTTGCCGTCCAAAGATACTTATCTTTACTTTGAATCATTGCCCAAACGATAGTATTACCGAAAGCATTCAAACTGTCTGAGGATTTTTCGAAGCTAATCAGTTTGTTATTATCTTTTTGCCACAAGTGTAAAACATCAGTTCCAACCCATACATTTCCGTTGTCATCCTCTGTTACTGACCTGACGCTAAAACCTGAAATTCGTGACCCTGGTTCATCAATTTTATGAAGAACATTAAATCTTCGTGCTTTCGGATCATAAATATTAATCCCTTGCCCTGTTGTGCCCACCCAAAGAATGCCGGATTTGTCGAAATAAATACTCGAGATGCCGTTATAACTGATAGATTGCGGATCGTACGGATCGTTTCTGAAAGATTCATATACCTTTTTCACCGGATCAAAGCGCATCAGCTCGCCGGGTGTTCCAATCCAAAAGTGGCCATTTTCGTCCTCTGCCATAATATTTACACTGCCCCATCCAAAACGAAACACTTCATAATGGTGGCGGAACACCTCATAGTTTTTCGTTGATCGATCAAACCTCACCAATCCACTTAAAGTGCCAAGCCACAATTGTTTGTCACGGCTTTCGTAAATCAGGCTTACCCCATTTTTCGAAACACCGGAAGAAGCGTCAGGATGACTTGATAAGATGGCGTGAAAAGTGAAAAGCTCTTTTCTTGTGTCAAACTCTACCACACCTTCAGGGGTTGCAAGCCAAAGCAAATGCCCGTCAATAAATATATCATTGATGGTGTTGCTTCCTATCGATTGCTCAAGATTTGATCTGTGAATGAAATTCGTAATCTTCAAATTATTGATGTCATCATGAACAAGGCTGATTTTATGCAACCCATCACCCCTCGTTCCTACCCAGATATTTCCCTCCTCATCCTCGCTGATAGCCATTATTTCGTATCTGTTTCTTAGAAGGGTGTCAGTCGCCTGTAGTTTTATTCGCATAAACTGATCAGATATTCTGTCATAGATACTTACCCCGGCATCGCGTGTTCCAATCCAAATATATCCCCGGCTGTCCTCAAAAAGTGTGCTGATGAAGTTATCTGCAACTGTAGTAGAATCGAAGGGATTGTGCTGATAAACAACGAAATTATATCCATCGTATCTGTTAAGTCCATCTTTAGTTCCAAACCACATAAATCCCATTTTATCCTGAATAATAGAAAAAACGGCATTTTGGGAAAGACCATCATCGATAGTCAGATGTTTGAATTTTAAATTTTGTGAAGTTGAATTTTGGGCAAAAGATAGAACGGAAATAAAAATCGAATAAAGAAAAAGAGCAGGAAGGATAAACTCCTTGCCTAAAACCAAATTGAAATGCCCATTATACTTCATATTATTGGTCAAAATTATTCTGAACGAAGCATAAACTTTTGTTATCATCAAAAAACAAGCGAAAACAATGTTGTATTAGATGAATTAATGCTGTCAAAAATAGGTTTTAATACTTAATATCTCAATTATAAAAATAAATTTTAAAACTTATTTAACTAAAGCAATTCTCTATGTGATTAAACCTGAATGTCTTGTGTATTTTCTAAACACAAATGAAGATTTAGAAAAAATTAAACCAATTGTTTTTAAACAAAAAGAAAATAATCAGAAAAACACTGAAGAATATTTATACGATAAACTAAACAGCATTATTTATCCCAATTCATGCGATATCCTGTATTAAATTCCAGGAATTCAGCCAGCATAAAATTTACGGCTCTCACATTCACGCCCAACGAGATGTTTTTTGTAAGGTGAAATCTTGCACCCAAACGCTGATAAGTTTGATTAAAATTGCCGTAGCCTTTGTGGCTGGCGTAAATCCCAAAACCACCTGTGAGTGCAAGTCTGCCAACAATAAGTTCAGGTTGGTATATTAATCCGATAGTGAGATTGTCCCAACCGACTTTTCCATGACTGCCATCTTCCAAAGCTGTGAGCGCCCACCAAAAATTAAAGTCAACGCCAGGTCCTGAGCGAAAAGCATTGGAATGTTGCATTGTGTAGAAAACCCCTACTCCACCGACTGCAAAATAGTTTGTATCTAATTCATGTTCAACCATTTGATGATCACCATAACCAAGCATGAAATACAATTCATTGGTTCTATTAAGCCTTTCGGGCTTTTGTATGCTACTGAGATCAGGTCTGCCATTTATAAAGTATTTGACTTCAATATGCGGCGAATAAAGATTCACGCCCCTGTTTGGCCGCTCAAAACCGCCGTTGGAGAAATGGGTAAAACTAATGCCGCCTGAAAGATCGAAGTACTGATTTAAGTGAAAGCTTGCATTCAAACCAATATCTAAATAAACCGTTATTGGTGAACCTATTGCAAGATTTTCAGGATTTGAATCCGGATCGTAATGATTCCAGTTCCATGCCATCCCGTATTGAAATTCGGTTAAAAATAAAATTTTTTCCAACCTTAGAATTGGTATTCCCAAAAAGCCAAAAGCAGCTTTGGGCTTACCCATTTCATCCGGACGAAAGAAATCGGCAACATAAAAACCAATCCCATAGACAGGGCCTTTATAGACTTTCTGCCAATCTTTATAACCCGGATTCTGCCAGCCAATTTTTACCGTTGTAAATTGATAATTGCTGATTGGTTTCTTTAGTTGATTTTCTCCTTTAACAAAATCTGTCGTAGGAATTACATTCCCGTAACCATACTTCAGACTAACAAAAGGATAATGCTTTGATACCTGATTTTCCTGCGAATAAAGCCCGGAAAATTTCATTAAAAGAATAAACAGGACAAGCCTGACAACGTTTTTATTTGATGTCGTTTGAAAAAGATTCATAGCCTTCTTTTTGAAAGAAAAATTTTGAATAAAACAAATTCTTTATCAGAATAAAAATGGCGTCAATACTTCAGAATCAGATAATAATGTTGATTGAATCCAAAACGAAAGTGGTAGGAAAATATTGCTGAATTCATATCATTGTTCTGCAAAGAATTCTTAGAAAAAATCAGCTATTATAAATCAAAGGCCTTTATTTTTAATTAAATAGCATAAAAAAAGACAGCCCTGAGACTGCCTTTCATAATTATTTTTGTCTTTGATACAAGACTATAGCAAATTGTGTTTTTTAACAAACTCTGTGAGTACTTCATCAAAATTTGGGAAACCAATTTCCTGCAAATCGTAATAAACACGGGTGTTTGGTTTATTGATCTTCACAATGCGGTTGAGATCGATTGGTGTACCGATAACAACTGAATCGCAATCGGTGTTGTTGATGGTAGCCTCAAGGTCTCTGAGTTGTTGTTCGCCATAACCCATTGCAGGAAGCAAAGTGCCGATATTTGGATAGATAGCAAATGTTTCAGCCAGTTTTCCCACGAGGAATGGACGAGGATCAACCATTTCAGCTGCACCGAATTTCTGAGCAGCAACAGTACCTGCACCAATCTTCATTTCACCATGGGTCAAGGTTGGGCCGTCTTCAACAACAAGCACGCGTTTGCCTTTGATGATTTTTGGATCATCTACCTTAATAGGTGAAGCACCGTCAATGACAATCGCTTTTGGATTTACTTTCTGAATATTCTCGCGAACTGTTTGTATAGCTTCCGGTCCGGCGCTATCCATTTTGTTGATCACAACAACATCAGCCAAACGCAGGGTAACTTCACCCGGATAGTAGGTCAATTCATGACCGGGGCGGTGTGGGTCAACAACAGTAATATTCAGATCGGGTTTATAGAATGGGAAGTCATTGTTTCCACCATCCCAGAGAATAACATCACAACCATCAGGATCATTTTCAGCGGCACGTAAAATTGCTTCATAATCAACACCGGCATAAATAACGTTTCCACGCACTACATGTGGTTCATATTCTTCCATTTCCTCAACTGTACATTTGTGCAATGCAAGATCTTCAACTTTTGCAAAACGTTGTACTTTTTGTGCTACAAGGTCGCCATAAGGCATTGGATGACGAACGGCTACAACTTTAAGTCCTTTTTCCAGAAAATATTCAATCACTTTACGTGAAGTTTGGCTCTTTCCGCAGCCTGTGCGCACTGCACCTACAGCAATCACAGGTTTTGTGCTTTTCACCATTGTGTCTTTTGGGCCCAAAAGCATAAAGTTTGCTCCTGCTGCATTCACAATAGCACTCATACTCATTACTTTATGATAAGTAACATCGCTGTATGAAAATACACAATCGTCAACTTTAAGATCTTTGATGAGCGCCGTAAGGTTCTCTTCTGCAAAGATAGGAATGCCTTCAGGATACAAATCACCGGCAAGTGCAGCCGGATATTTTCTACCATCAATGTCTGGAATCTGAGCAGCAGTGAATGCTACGACATTGTATAAATCGTTTCCGCGAAAATAGGTGTTGAAATTATGGAAGTCTCTTCCAGCTGCACCTATGATAATTACATTTTTCTTCATAGAATATACCTTTAATAATGAAAAGATTAATTTTTATGTCGCAAATGTATGTTTTTCATCCTAAAAATTACACCTTTTTTTCGAAAAATAATAAAACTATTTTTTATATAATTGGATATTAGCACTTTATATTGTTAAATAAATAACAATGAAAAGAGAAAAACGTCAAAATAAAGACGAAAAAGGAAGGATTGGCTACCTATTTACATACATTTTGAACAATGCATTGATCTGTGTTGTGTCTTTGTCAAAAAACATAATTCTTTCCGGTTAAACATCTTTTTCTAATTTTGCCCCCTCAAAAAGGAAATTAATGCTTGATTTGATTCTTCAAAAGGCTTTTGTTGAGGCCTTTCAAATGCTTTACCAAAAGCAACCCGACCTTCAACATGTAGTTTTTCAGAAAACACGTCAGGAGTTTGAAGGCGACCTGACAATTGTTGTGTTTCCATTTACAAAAGATTTAAAGAAATCGCCTGAAATGCTTGCCAATGAATTGGGCAGTAAAATGGTTGAGATTCTGCCGGAACTCAATAGATTCAATGTTGTTAAAGGCTTTCTGAATCTTGTTATCGACGACAGCTACTGGCTGAAATTCTTTACAGAAATGTCTGATAACAGTGATTTCGGAACAACAAAAAAAGGTCAGGGCAGACGAATTGTAATCGAGTATTCATCTCCAAATACCAACAAGCCATTGCATCTCGGACACATCCGCAACAATCTTTTAGGTTGGAGTGTGGCCGAAATTTTGAAAGCGAATGCATATGAAGTAGTAAAAGTAAATCTTGTTAACGACAGGGGA
>JGI24123J20310_1001310_pt1 | contig 10453 bp, 9 predicted proteins | sample SubbioCR12Aug_5A_FD_20310 | JGI IMG/M metagenome (IMG submission 20310)
TATTGAACAATTAAAAGTTGGCGGGAAAATGATTGTTCCGGTTGGCATTGAATCGCAAGACTTGGTTTTAATAGAAAAAACAAGCGAAAAAATATATAAAGAACAAAGATTCCCTGGATTTCTTTTTGTCCCCTTAATTACTGAATAAAAATTCATGAAAAAAATTATTGTTTTAATTGGATATCTAGTTATTATTTTTGCAATTCTTTTTTTATATTTAGATTATCGCAGTGGTCAACCTTTTTCTGACAGCGATCAAGCTAAATTATTTTCTATTGAAAAGGGAGAGGGGTTAAAAATAATCGCTAAAAATTTAGAAAATCATAATTTAATAAAAGATAAAAATTCTTTTATTTTTTATACCATTCTAAGAAATTTAAGAAAAAATTTTTTACCCGGTGAGTATCAAATAAAACAAAATTTTTCAGTTAAAGAAATTCTTAATTTATTAACAACGCCCACGCCAAATGAAAGAAAAATAATAATTATTGAAGGCTGGACAAACAATAACACTGCTTCTTATCTAGAAAAAAATAGAATTATTGATAAAAATGATTTTTTGACTGAAACACAAAATATTTCTTTTTATAAAGAAAAATATGATTTTCTTCAGAATCAAAAAATAAAAAATCTCGAAGGTTTTATTTTTCCCGACACCTATCAAATTAAAAACGAAACAACCGCCCAAGAAATAATTTTAAGAACACTGAATAATTTTAATCGTAAGGTTGATGAACAATTTAAAAACGAGATTATCAAACGTCAGTTAAATTTTTATGAGGTTATCACTTTGGCCAGTATTGTTGAAAAAGAAGCGTTTGACCAAAAAGATAAAGAAATTGTCGCAGGAATTTTTTGGAAAAGAATAGGCAAGAACATGGCCCTTCAAGCTGATTCAACTATTAATTATGCTACCGGAAAAAATGTAAGACAAGCAAGCGCTGAAGATTTAAAAATTGATTCTTTGTATAATACCTATAAATATCGCGGATTACCACCTGGACCAATCTGTAATCCAGGATTAGAGTCTATTCGGGCTACAATTTTTTATCAAGAATCTCCCTATTGGTATTTTCTTCATTCTATTGAAGGAAAAGCTGTTTATAGCAAAACATTTGAAGAACACAAACAAAACAAAAACAAATACTTGAATAATAAAAATAATTTTAACAAAAAAGAATTATTAATTAAATATAAAAATAACGAACAAATTTATAAAATTACTGCTGATCCAGACGAGGATATCGAGGAAATAATAAAATACTATTTAACTCAAAATAAAATTATTGAAATAATTGAGCCAAACTATATTTTTCAAGAAGCAATTTTACCTGATGATCCGCATTATCAAGAACAATGGTATTTAAATAAACTAGAAGCTGAGTCCGTTTGGGATATAACATATGGCAAACAAGGAGATGTTGTTATTGCTCTTCTTGATTCTGGGGTAGATATTTATCATCCTGATTTAAAAAATAATATTTGGATAAATAAAAAAGAAATTCCGGGAGATAAAATTGATAATGACGGCAACGGCTTTGTCGATGACATCAATGGTTGGGATTTTGTTAATAATATATCAGATCCCAGACCAAAGTTTTATCCAGATTATACCATCGCCGGGATGAATCATGGAACGGTTGTCGCTGGAATCATGGCCGCTAAGGGAAATAATAATTTAGGAATTGCTGGCTTGATTTGGAATGCTAAAATTATGCCTGTTAGGGTTCTAAATAATCGTGGAGAAGGAAATTTAGAAGCAGTCATCAAGGGCATTGATTATGCGATCAAAAATAAAGCTGACATTATTAATTTAAGTTTTGTTAGTCCAAATTATAGTAATTTACTTTTTGATGCAATTAAAAGAGCTTGGGATAATAACATCTTAATTATTGCTGCCGCTGGGAATAATTCTTCTCTTGGGGGCGACAATCTTGATAAGAATCCGCTTTATCCTATTTGCTTAGATGCTGGCTATAAAGAAAATATTATTATCGGGGTAACAGCCGTTGATCAATCAGATAAAAAAGCCGATTACGCAAACTATGGCAGAAGCTGTGTTGATATTTCTGCGCCAGGGTCAAAAATATTTTCAACTTTATTTTATTATCCTCAACAAAACGAATTCAAAAGTTATTATGGTGGTTATTGGTCAGGAACTTCTTTGGCTGTACCATTAGTTTCGGGCACAGCAGCATTGATTAAATCATTAAATCCATTAATATCTAACCGTGAATTAAGAAATATAATTTTAGATACGGTTGTTTCGGTTAATTACTCGAATCGAGACACTGGCTGGCAAGATAAAATCGGCAATGGTCGTTTAAATACGCGTGCGGCAATTGAAAAAAGTTATCAAAAAATAGTTAATGTTCCTGACAAACAATATATTGTTGTTGCTCCTCGTCAGGGTAGTTCACCATTAGTAAAAATTTTAAAATCAAGCGGCATTGAGATTTCATCTTTCTATGCTTATCATCAAAACTTTAGGGGTGGAGTTTCTTTGGCTACCGGTGATCTTGACGGCGATGGTGTCAGATACTGGAGCTGGTCAGGGCGGAGGCCCGCAAGTTAGGATTTTCGATATTAATGGAAAGGTTAAAGATCAGTTTTTTGCCTATGATAAAAATTTAAGAACTGGAATTGTTGTCGCAACCGGTGATTTAAATGGGAACGGCAAAAATGAGATTATTGTTGGACCAGAAACAGGAAATTTGCCAATCAAAATTTTTGATTTTAATGGAAGAGAGATTTCATCTTTCTATGCTTATCATCAAAACTTTAGGGGTGGAGTTTCTTTGGCTACCGGTGATCTTGACGGCGATGGTGTCAAAGAAATTATTACTGGAGCTGGTCAGGGCGGAGGCCCGCAAGTTAGGATTTTCGATATTAATGGAAAGGTTAAAGATCAGTTTTTTGCCTACAACAAAGAATTTAGAGGCGGCATTAATGTTGCCAGTGGAGATATAAATAACGATGGCCTAGACGATATTGTTGTAAGTATTACATCTCAAGCTAGTCCCTATGTTAGAATTTTTAATTCTTCTTTTTATCTTTTAGCTCAATTTTTAGCTTATGATAGAAATTTTTATGGCGGGATCTCTTTGGTTGTAGATGATATCAATGGCGACGGGATAACCAATGTTATTACGGCCCCGAATAAGAATGGTGGGCCCCAAATTATGGTTTTTAATAGTCAAGGCGAAGTAAAAAATCAATTTTTTGCTTATAATAAATATTTGAAAATGGGCTTAAATATTGCGACGATTAAAAAATTTGAATGATCAACGTTAATAAATTTAAACAATTTTCTAAATTTTTAATTACTGGCGGAAACAATACTGCTTTAGATTTTTTAGTTTTAAATATTCTAATGAAAATTTTTAATATCTATAGTGGCGGCTTCGTTGTTTTGTTTAATTGTTTATCTTTTAGTATAGCCGTAACTAACAGTTATTTAATAAATAGTTTTTGGACATTTAAAAAAGAGGGGAACAAAAAAATTAGAAACACGCAATTAACCCTTACGATAATTATTATTTTAATATTAATATTTTTAAAGTTTATAAAAATTGATATTTTATTATTTCTTTCAATTTTTGCTTTTTTATCTATCGTTATTTTGATTAATCGCTACATTATTATAAATCACTTTAAAAATAATAATTCTGTTACTAGTTCGCTAAAATTTGGAAAATTTATTTTTCTAACACTAATCGGAATGATCCTTAACTCGACTATACTTTATATTCTAACTTCTTTTGTTACTCCACCGCTTGCCCTTTCAAGTGTTGTTTGGGCAAACATAGCCAAGGCAATGGCAACGATTATTATCCTATTTTGGAACTTCTTTGTTTATAAAATCTTTATTTTCAAAAGTTAGTTTTATCCACTTGTTATTTTTATAAAAATTGTTAAAATTAAGAATATGAAAACAAGCAAAAAATACCAACAAATTAAAGAAAAAATAGACCCTCAAAAAGACTATACCTTTGAGGAAGCCATTGATTTTATTCAGCAAAATAAAAACAGAAAATTTGATGAATCCGTTGAATTACATTTTAAACTTGGAATTAATTTAAAGAAAACAGAACAAACAGTTAAAGGAGTAGTGGTTTTGCCTTATGCTGATTTTATTAAAAATAAAATTGTTGCTTTTGTTGAACCAGAAAAAGAAAAAGAAGCTAAAGAAGCTGGCGCTGATATTATTGGCGGGAAAGATTTAATTGAAGTTATTAAAAAAGATGGAAAGATAAACTTTGACACTGTGGTAGCAACACCAGTAATGATGAAAGAATTAGTTGTTTTAGCAAAAATCTTAGGACCAAAAGGATTAATGCCTTCTCCTAAAAATGGAACAATCACTAATAATATTTCAGACGCAATAAAACAACTAAAAACAGGAAAAACATCTTTTAAAAATGATGATGGCGGCAATATTCATCAAATTATTGGTAAAATATCTAGTGATAAAAATAAAATATTGAAAAACGCCAAAACTCTTTTAGAAGCTGTTAAGAAAGGAAAACCATCAAAATTTAAGGGAGTATATATTAAAAAAATAACACTTTGCTCTTCAATGGGGCCATCTCTCAAGATAAAAGTTTAAAATTACTCGGGCTAAATTTATGACGAACAGTTTAAATAAAGAGTTCGAGATAGGGGAGGAAAAAAATAAAAAATTAACCAATCGCCAAGAGGATGAAATTGTTATTTTTGGAGAAACTAATTTTAGAAATATTAATAAAAGATTTGGTATCAAAAAGAATGACCGTCGACGTCATTTTTATATTATTGGCAAAACTGGCGGCGGGAAATCAACCATGATAGAAAATATGATTTACCAAGACATTCGAGCCGGTCGAGCTGTGGGAGTAATTGACCCCCATGGAGAATTGGCAGAAAAAGTAATTAATTTTATTCCGCCAGAAAGAATTAACGAGACTATTTATTTTAACCCAGCTGACATTGATCATCCAATTGCTTTTAATATTTTAGAAAAAGTTAATCCAAATCTTCGACACTTAGTTGCTTCTGGATTAATTGGAATTTTTAAAAAAATATGGGCCGATTCTTGGGGGCCACGACTAGAATACGTTTTAAGAAATGCTGTTTTGGCATTACTAGAATATCCCGGTTCAACCCTGCTTGGCATTATGAGGATTTTAGTTGATAAAGAATATCGAAAAAAAGTCATTAATAAAGTTAGTGATCCAGTTGTTAGAAGCTTTTGGACAGAAGAGTTTGTTAAATATTCTGGCTCATTTCAAACAGAAGCAATTGCACCCATTCAAAATAAAGTTGGTCAATTTTTATCGACAGCTTTAATTAGAAATATAGTTGGCCAGGTCAGGTCTTCTTTTAGTTTACGTGAAATTATGGATAAAAATATGATTTTAGTAATGAATCTTTCAAAGGGAAGAATTGGCGAAGATGCCTCGGCTCTTTTAGGAGCAATGATGATTACTAAGATTCAATTAGCTGCAATGAGCAGAATTGATATGGCCGAAGAAGAAAGAAAAGATTTTTATTTGTATGTTGATGAGTTTCAAAACTTTGCTACAGATTCTTTTGTTAACATTCTTTCTGAGGCAAGAAAATATCGTTTAAACTTAATTCTGGCCCATCAATACGTTGAACAACTTGATGAAAAAGTAGCTGCGGCAGTTTTTGGTAATGTTGGAACTTTAACTGCCTTTAGGGTTGGAGCAATTGATGCTGAAGCTTTGGCTAAAGAATTTATGCCACGTTTTGATGAAATGGATTTAGTTAATCTCGATAATTATGAAATTTATGTTAAATTAATGATTGATGGCATTACCTCCGAAGCTTTTTCGGCGGTTACTTTACCGCCACTTGCTCAGTTAGCTGGGGTGGCTGACAAAATTATTAAAGTTTCTCGTGAGCGGTATACTGAAGATAGAAGAATAGTTGAAGAAAAAATATCTCGCTGGGCTGGCATCCCTGAAGAAGAAATTCAAAAAAAATCAAGCAAAGAAGGAATCAAAAAATATGAAGCCGAGTGTAGCCTCTGTGGTGGTATCACTCATCTTACTTTTGTGCCAGATAAAATTAGACCAATTTATTGTAAAAAATGTTTGAAAGTTTCAAAAAAACAAAAAGATCAAAATAATAATTTAAAATTAAAAACAGAGCAAAAAATAAATATAAAACAAGACGGGTTCAAAAAAGAAGAAAAAAAAGATGCCTTAATAGAAAAATTGATTATTGATGAGAAGAAATAAATTTTATAGAATATGACTTTTAAAAAATTTTTTTTATTAATTATTTCAATAATTTTAGGACTTATTGTTTTTGTTTTTGTTTTTCAAAGGATTGGCCTAGAAAATGTAATTCGAGTTTTTGTTGATTTTTCATGGTGGCATTTTTTAACTCTTCTCTTTTCAGTGGGATTAATTCTTTTTATCTTTATTAAAAAATGGAAAATAATTGCCAGGCCATTTAATTATAAAACAAAGTGGCGAAGACTTTTTGTTGCTTTTTTAGGTTGTCAAACAATTAGTTTTATTACCCCGGTAATGTATCTTGGTGGCGAAGGATTTAAAGCTCTGCTCTTAAAAGAAAATGATCAAGAAAAATCTTTTCTTAAAACGTTTAGCTTGATTGTTATTGACCGATTAGCCGAGGGCTGTGCTTTGCTAATTTTTTTCCTTTTGGGGGGAATTGCTTTGTTTTTTTATGGTTTTTTTCTTGTCGGCCTAATCATGACCTTTTTATCTTTACTGATTCTAGTTGCTATTTTTTTAGGAATTAAGGCAACGAGTTTTTTTATTTTTATAATTAAAATCTTAGGATTTGGGAAAATTTTAAAAGACAAAGAAAAAGCAAAAGAAGAAATAAATACTATTGAAAAATTTTTAATTAATCATAAAAAGCTTTTTATTTATGATATTGTTTTTTCTTTCGTTGCTTTAGTTTTATCAAGTTTACAAATTTACCTAATTACTTTATTTTTAGGCAAAGAAATTAATCTTTTAGAGGTTTATTTTATTAAGGTGGCAACAATGATTGCGGGTGTTTTTCCAACTCCAGGATCAATTGGTGGTTTTGAAGGAGCTGTCGCGCTATCTTTTTCATTGTTAGCCTTACCAGTTCAAATAGGATTAGCTTTAGTTTTGGTTGTTCGTGGTCTTCAATTTGTTGAGGTTGGCTTAGGAACGATATTAATTTTCCCATATTTGACAAAAACAATTTTCCCCAAATTTTTTCAAAATAAAAATAAATCATGAATTCTTTTGAAATAAGAAAAAAATTTTTAAAATTTTTTGCTAATCAAGATCATCAAATTATTCCATCTGCTTCTTTAATTCCAGAAAATGACCCAACTGTTTTGTTTACGACTGCCGGCATGCATCCTTTAGTTCCTTTTTTAATGGGTGAAAAACATCCGGCCGGTAGAAGATTAGCCAGCATTCAGCCTTGTATTAGAACTGGAGACATTGATCAGGTTGGCGATAATGTTCATCATACTTTTTTTGAAATGCTTGGCAATTGGTCTTTAGGAGATTATTTTAAAAAAGAGGCGATTGAGTTTAGTTTCGATTTTTTAACTAACAAAAAATGGTTAAATCTAGACAGAAACAAGATGGCTGTTTCTGTTTTTGCTGGCGACAATGATGCTCCGCAAGATAAAGAAACAAAAAAAATATGGCTTTCTTTGGGTTTTCCTGAAGAAAGAATAAAAGAATTAACCAAAAAAAACAACTGGTGGGGCCCAGCCGGACAAACAGGTCCATGCGGGCCAGACACTGAAATGTTTTATTGGACCGGAACTGAAAAGGCGCCAAAAGAATTTAACCCCGAAAATTCCAAATGGATGGAAATCTGGAATAATGTTTTTATGGAATATTTTAAAAATAATCAAGGAAAATACAAGACATTAACTCAAAAAAACGTTGATACTGGTATGGGATTAGAAAGAACTCTGGCTGTTTTAAATAATTTAAGTGACAATTATCAGACCGATGTTTTTTTGCCAATTATTAAAAAAATTGAAGAATTATCAGGAAAAAAATATGATGATTATAAAAAAGAATTTAGAATTATTGCTGATCATCTTAAAGCCGCAACATTTATAATTGGCGACAAATATGAAATTAAGCCATCCAATAGTGGTCAAGGGTATGTAATCAGACGTTTGTTAAGAAGTTCTATTAGGTATGGAAAAAAATTAGGACTACCCGACAAATTCTTGATAAAATTAATTCCAAAAATTGTAGAAATTTATGGAGAAACATATTCTTATATAAAAGAAAGGGAAAATTATATTATTAACATTATTGACCACGAAGAAGAGAAATTCGAAAAAACATTAGAAAAAGGATTAAAAGAATTTGAAAAAGGAAAAAATGCTTTTATCTTATATACTACTTATGGATTTCCTATAGAATTAACCATGGAAATCGCAAAGGAAAAAGGAGTTTTTATTGATCTTGAAAAATTTAATAATGAATTAAAAAAACATCAAGAACTTTCACGCACAGCCTCAGTTGGTATGTTTAAGGGTGGTTTAGCTGATTCCGGAGAAAAGGCCGTTTGCTATCACACTGCGACTCATTTGCTTTTAGCCGCGCTTCGGCAAGTCTTGGGTAGTCATGTTTATCAACGAGGCAGCAATATTAATGTCGAAAGATTAAGATTTGATTTTTCTCATTCTAACAAGATGACTGAACAACAAATAAAAGAAGTAGAAGAAATAGTTAATCAAAAAATTAAAGATAATATTCCAATTATTTGTCAAGAAATGTCCTTAGAAGAGGCGAAAAATAAAAATATTATGGGTGTTTTTGAAAATAAATATGGTCAAAGAGTAAAAATTTATGCCATTGGCAATTTTTCTCAAGAAATTTGCGGTGGACCACATGCTAAAAAAACTTCAGCCCTAGGAAACTTTAAAATTATTAAAGAAGAATCTTCCAGCGCTGGAACTAGAAGAATAAAAGCAAAATTACTATAAAGGTCGAAAAATAAACAATAACTAATAATTAAAAAAATGGCTATTCCTAAAAAAATTATTGAGTATTTAAAAAAGAATAAAATTAAAGTCAAAGAAATTGCTCATAAAACAGTTTATACCGCTTTTGACTTATCAAAAACATTAAAAGAAAAACTTAATCGTATTAGTAAAACTTTAGTCATTAAAACTGACAAAGGCTATGTTCTAGTAATGTTGCCAGCTGATCGAATGGTTGATTTTGTTAAGTTGAAAAAAATACTTGGGGCCAAAAAAATTGAAATTGCCAAAGAAAAAGTGATGAAAGATGTTTTTAAAATAAAACCTGGAACAATGACTCCATTTGCCACTCTTCACAAAAAAGTGCCACTTTATATCGACAAAGCGTTAATCAGAGCTAAAGAAATTTTAGTTTCAACTGGAAGCTATACTGATTCTCTTCGTCTTAAAATTAGTGATTTAATGAAAGTTGAAAAAAACCATACCAAAGCAGACATCAGCAAAAAACGATAACCATAGTGCTAATTAGCTTAATCCTGCGCCAACTTAAGAACTACTGATAAATTTTAGTAGCTAATATTTGTAGTTTGCATAATTAGCATAATATTCATATGTTTGTATTATATTTTTATGTATACTATTAGCTTAGAACAATTCTCAGGACCGGTTGATCTTTTATTACATTTGATTGAAAAAGAAGAGCTTGATATTTCAAGAATATCTTTAGCAAAAGTCACTGATGAATTTTTAACTTATTTAAATCAAATTGAAGAAGAAAAAAATCCTTCAGAAATTGCTAATTTTTTATATTTAGCTTCAAAATTAATCTACATTAAATCAACAGCTCTTTTGCCTTATCTTAGTTCAGAAGATGAGCAGGAGATTTTAGAATTTGAAAGAGATTTAAAATTTTATCAAGAGTTTCGTGGAGCAATGAAAGTCCTTCGTCAATCTTTAAATAAAAAAAACTATCTTTTTTCTAGAGAAAAATTTTTTTTAACCGATAATTTATTTATTCCGCCCAAAAATATAAATATTAATAAAATTTTTGAAGCTTTTAATTTGGTAGTTAAAGATTTTGAAAAAGAACTGGCTATTGTTCAAAAAATTAGAAAAAGAGTTATCTCGTTGGCTGATAAAATTGAAGAGATGAGAGATCTTTTAAAAAAAGTTGAAAGCTTGGAATTAGTTTCACTTATTAAAAATAAAAAAAATAAAACAGAAATTGTTTATAGTTTTTTGGCCATTTTAGAATTAGTTAAAATGGGAATGATCAATTTAAAACAAGAAAAGGTTTTCGGCGAGATACATGTTTCAAATTTAAAATCAATAACGTTTGGGGGTCAAACCTTAGAATAAGGGGCGGCTAGCTCAGTGGTAGAGCGTTCCGTTCACATCGGAAAGGTCAAAGGTTCAATCCCTTTGCCGCCCACCATTAATTATATTTTATGAAAATAAAACAAACCAGAAGCGCCGGCG
>JGI24123J20310_1001317_pt1 | contig 10420 bp, 9 predicted proteins | sample SubbioCR12Aug_5A_FD_20310 | JGI IMG/M metagenome (IMG submission 20310)
CGGTGACCCGACGGCCTATCTGGCCGGGCGCATCAGCCTCAATCCGCTGCGCCATGTCGATCCGGTCGGCACGATCCTGGTGCCCGGGGCGATCCTGGTGGCGAGCAAGCTGATGGGGGGGAGCGCCATGCTGTTCGGCTGGGCCAAGCCGGTGCCCGTGGACTTCTCCAGATTGCGCAATCCCAAGCGGGACATGCTGTGGGTTGCCGCAGCGGGGCCAGGAACCAATCTGCTCATGGCAATCGGCTGGGCTGCGCTGCTCAAGTTCCTCAGCATGACGCCAGAGAATCTGTATTCCGTGCCGATGGCCCGGATGGCACTGGCAGGGATCGAGATCAATGCCGTACTGATGCTGCTCAACCTGCTGCCCATTCCCCCGCTCGACGGCGGACGCATTGCCGTGAGCCTGCTGCCGCATCGCCTGGCCTGGCAGTTCTCCAAACTGGAGCCCTATGGCCTGGCAATCCTGCTGGTACTGCTGTTCACCGATATACTCGGCACTATTCTCTGGCCGCTGATGGTGGCTTTCCGTCATTTTCTGGCCGCAATTTTTCAGTTCTAGATCGAAACCATGTACGCAGAAAGAGTCCTTTCCGGCATGCGCCCCACCGGGCGCCTTCACCTCGGCCATTACCACGGCGTCCTGAGAAACTGGGTCAAGCTGCAGAACGAGTACCCCTGCCTGTTCTTCGTCGCCGACTGGCATGCGCTGACCACGACCTACGACGAGCCTGGCACCATTGAAGAGAACGCCTGGGAGATGGTGATCGACTGGCTGGCGGCCGGCGTCGATCCGTCTCAGGCGACGCTGTTCATCCAGTCGCGCGTACCCGAGCATGCCGAATTGCACCTGCTCCTGTCGATGATGACGCCGCTCGGCTGGCTGGAGCGCGTGCCGACCTACAAGGACCAGCAGGAAAAGCTGGAGCACAAGGACTTGTCCACCTACGGTTTCCTCGGCTATCCGCTGCTGCAGTCGGCGGACATCCTGATCTACCGCGCCAACCGCGTCCCGGTGGGCGAGGATCAGGTGCCGCACATCGAGTTTTCGCGCGAGATCGCGCGCCGCTTCAACCATCTCTATGGTCGCGAGGCGAACTTCGAGGAGAAGGCGCGCGAGGCGGTGAAGAAACTGGGCGCCAAGCGCGCCAAGCTGTACGAGCAGTTGCGCACGCGCTTCCAGCAAGAGGGCGATCATCAGGCGCTGGAACGTGCCCACGCCCTGCTCGAGGAGGCGCAGAATCTGTCGATGGGCGACCGCGAACGCTTGTTCGGCTTCCTCGAGGGCAGCAGCAAGATGATCCTGGTCGAGCCGGACGCGCTGCTTACCGAGGCGGCAAAAATGCCAGGTTTGGACGGGCAAAAAATGTCCAAGTCCTACAACAACACCATTTCCCTTCGTGAGGGCGCGGATTCAGTGACGAAGAAGATCCGTACCATGCAGACAGACCCGGCGCGCGTGCGCCGCACCGATGCTGGCGACCCGGACAAGTGCCCGGTGTGGCAGTTCCATCTGGTGTACTCGGACGAGGGCACCAAGCAGTGGGTGCAGGCGGGCTGCCGCAGCGCCGGCATCGGCTGCATCGAGTGCAAGCATCCGGTGATCGACGCCGTGCTGAAGGAGCAGGAGCCGATGCACGAGCGGGCGCAGACCTATATCGACGACCCGACACTGGTGCGCAACATCATTGCCGACGGCTGCGAGCGGGCGAGGAAGCTTGCTACCGAGACCATGCGCGACGTGCGTGAAGCCATTGGCCTGAACTATGCCTGATCGGCACCCCGGACGAACATGACACACCACAAGGCCTCCGAGACGAAGCTGCTGGACTCGATCCATGAAATCTTTGCCGAGAAGATTCCCTTCAACAAGGTGCTCGGCCTGGATGTGGTTTCCCTGACTGGCGAAAGTCCGGTACTGCGCTTCGCCATGCGACCGGAATTGGTGGGCAATTTTGTGCGCGGCAACCTGCACGGCGGCGTCATCTCTTCGGTGATCGATGTCTGCGGTGGCCTGACCGCCTTCCTCGGCCTGCAGAACAAGCTGGGTGACGAGTCCATCGAAGAGCGCTTGAAGCGCTTCGCGCGCATCGGCACCATCGACATGCGCGTTGATTATCTGCGGCCGGGTCTCGGCAAGTGGTTCGTGGCGAAAGGCTATATCCTGCGCACCGGCAACAAGGTGGCGGTGACGCGCATGGAACTGCACAACGATACCGACGAACTGATTGCCATTGGCACCGGGGCCTATACGGTCGCATGATCGCAACATGAACCCGACAAACAACAAGATCGAGGAAATGTCCGCACCGGAACCGGCGCACGTAGCCAAGCTCTACGGGGAGCCGCTGCCCGAGATGCCCAAGGATCTCTATATTCCGCCTGACGCGCTGGAGGTCTACCTGGAATCCTTCGAGGGCCCGCTCGACCTGCTGCTCTACATGATCCGCAAGGCGAACATCAACATCCTCGATATCCCGATGGCGCCTCTGACGGCGCAGTACCTTGTATACGTCGAGGCGATGCGCGCGCGCAACCTGGAGTTGGCCGCCGAGTACCTGCTCATGGCGGCCATGCTGCTGGAGATCAAGTCGCGCATGCTGCTGCCGCGACCGAGAAAGGTCGAGGAAGAGGAGGTGCTTGATCCGCGCGCTGAGCTGGTGCGCCGGCTGCTGGAATACGAACAGATGAAGGCGGCTGCCGCGAAAATTGATGCGTTGCCGCAGGCGATGCGCGATTACCAGTGGGTGTCGATATGGATTACCGACGAGGTGGCTGAGCGCCTGCCCGACGTCAACATGCACGATCTTCAGGTGGCCTGGTTGTCGCTCATGAAGCACGCCAAGGTGATGCAACACCACAAAGTGCGGCGCGAAGAACTGTCCGTGCGCGAGCACATGAGCATTGTCTTGCGCAAGCTGCAGGGGGGTGCCTATCTCGAGTTCTCCGAACTGTTCGATTTGACGTTCGGCGTGGCCGGCATGATCGTGAATTTCCTTGCCGTGCTGGAACTGGTCCGTGAGCGCCTGATCGAGGTGACTCAGCGCGAAGTGTTCGCGCCGATTTATGTAAACTTGGCACAATCCGCAACAGGATCGAATGATGTCGACGTCCCAACCGTACACGCCTGATGAATACAAGCGCATTCTGGAAACCGCGTTGCTTGCAGCGTCGGATCCGCTACCGCTTTCGGACTTGAAGAAACTGTTCGACGATGAGTTCGACGATGATACCTGGCGCGTGTTGCTCAACGACCTGCGTACCGAGTGGTCGGGGCGCGGCATAGAACTGGTGCAGTTGGCGAGCGGCTGGCGCTTTCAGACCCGACCCGAATATCAGGTTTACCTTGAACGTCTGAAGAATGAGAAGCCGCCACGCTATTCTCGTGCCGTGTTAGAGACGCTGGCCATCATCGCTTATCGCCAGCCAGTGACGCGCGGCGATATCGAGGATATTCGTGGTGTTGCGGTGACGCCGAACGTACTCAAGATACTGGAGGGGCGCGGCTGGATCGATACCGTCGGCCATCGCGACACACCGGGCCGGCCGGCCCTCTATGCAACGACCAAGCGCTTTCTCGATGATCTGCGCCTGAGAAGTTTGGCCGAGTTGCCGCCGCTGACCGAAATCGAACGGGTGATGGATCTTGCCGACGCAGCGCAAGCGTAGCCCGCTGCGCCGGCCTGAGCCGGCCGGTAGAGGCGATGCACGGCCCACGCACCAGCCCGGTGACAAGGCGCATTCTGATCGCCAGGAAGCCGATGGCAACCGTACCGGCCCGCATGGCAAGTCGCGCAGCGGTGGTCGTCGTGGCCAGCCTATGCGCCACGTCGTCGAAGCCGAACCGCAGAAGCTGCACAAAATGCTGGCCCAGTCCGGGCTGGGCTCGCGTCGCGAACTGGAAGAGTGGATCGTTGCCGGACGGATCAGCGTCAACGGCAAGCCAGCGCATGTCGGCCAGCGTATCGGCCCGCAGGATCGGGTGCGGGTGAACGGCAAGCCGGTCAATCTGAAGTTCGCTCCGCGCACGCCGCGTGTCCTGATTTACCACAAGGTGGAAGGCGAGATCGTCTCCCGAGATGATCCGGAGGGCCGGCCCAGCGTTTTCGACAAGCTGCCGCGCATTGGCGGCGGGCGCTGGGTGAACGTTGGACGCCTCGACTTCAATACCGAGGGATTGCTGATCTTCACCAGCAGCGGCGAACTGGCGAACCGGCTCATGCATCCNCGCTACGAGNTGGAGCGTGAATACGCAGTGCGTGTCATCGGCGAGTTGCAGCCTGAGCAGGAGCAGGCATTGCTCGACGGCGTAGAACTGGAGGACGGNGAAGCGCACTTCAGCACCCTCATGTCCCGCGGCGGCGAGGGCACCAATCGCTGGTATCACGTCACGCTCAATGAGGGNCGCAACCGCGAGGTNCGCCGCATGTTCGAGGCAATCGGCGTACAGGTGAGTCGTCTCATTCGCGTTCGCTTTGGTCCGGTTTCGCTGCCGCCGCGACTGAAGCGGGGNATGGCGCACGAGTTGGCAGAGGANGAAGTCAGGGCCCTGTTGAAGGTCCTTCCGAAGTAATGCAAAGTCGGCAAGTGTTTGATTACTGCCGGCGTCCTCTGATACAATNCNCNAGTTATCTGGTTCCGGGNCCGCTTGCTGGGAGACTTGGGGCGGTGGGATGATGGGCGTTTCGCCCATTTTTTATTTGTGCGGCGCGCATGGAATTGCAGAAGGTCATCGAGCAGGCGGTAGAGGGCCTGGGCTACGAACTGGTGGATTTTGAAACCAGTCCCCGCGCCCGGTTGCTACGCGTCTTCATTGACTGCCCGAAAGGGATTGCGATAGAGGATTGCACCGCCGTGGCGGCCGATTATGTCCGTTTCGCCGGACAGGAGGCTCAGGTGCGCTTGCGACTGGCCGTGAATGGCCAGCGCAACTTCACTGGCGTGCTGGCAGGCGTCGCTGATGGCCGCCTGCGTTTGGAATGCGATGGCGTGGCCCATGTTTTCGATCTGGATCAGGTCGACAGGGCGCGCCTGGTGCCAAAGTTCAGTTTTAAGGAAGGCTGATGTCCGCCTAGTCGGGCGTCAAGCTGAAATTTACATCTAGAATAGCTAGGATAGCTGGAGGAAGAAATGAGCAAGGAGATGCTGCTGTTGGTGGATGCCCTGGCGCGCGAGAAGAACGTCGCCAAGGACATCGTCTTCGCGTCCCTCGAGTCTGCGCTCGCCTCCGCCACCAAGAAGCGCATCAACGAGGAGGCCGACGTGCGCGTCGCCATTGACCAGGGCACTGGCGAGTTCGATTCCTTCCGCCGCTGGCAGGTCGTGGCCGATGATGCAGTGGAGAATCCCGATGCGCAGATCGGCCTGACCGAAGCGCAACAGGAGCTGCCCGATATCCAGCTCGACGAATTCATCGAGGAACAGCTGGAGCCGATCGAGTTCGGCCGCATCGGCGCCCAGGCCGCCAAGCAGGTCATTCTGCAGAAAATCCGTGATGCCGAACGCGAGCAGGTACTGAGCGACTTCCTCGAACGCAAGGAACACCTGGTAACAGGTACGGTGAAACGCATCGAGCGCGGCAATGCCATCATTGAGGCCGGCCGCATTGAGGCCATGCTGCCGCGTGACCAGATGATCCCGAAGGAGAACCTCCGCGTCGGCGACCGTGTGCGTGCCTACCTGCTCAAAATCGACCGTGTTGCGCGCGGCCCGCAGCTTATCCTCTCCCGCACCGCTCCTGAATTCATCATCAAGCTGTTCGAGTTGGAAGTGCCCGAGATGGAAGACGGCTTGCTCGAGATCAAGTCTGCTGCCCGTGATCCCGGCGTTCGCGCCAAAATCGCCGTCAAATCAAACGATCCGCGCGTTGACCCGATCGGCACCTGCGTTGGCATGCGTGGTTCGCGTGTCACTGCGGTAACCAACGAACTGGCTGGCGAGCGTGTTGACATCATTCTCTGGTCGGCTGATCCAGCCCAGTTTGTCATTGGCGCCTTGGCGCCGGCTGACGTCAGCAGCATTGTGGTGGACGAAGAGAAGCACAGCATGGACGTGGTGGTTGACGAAGACAACCTGGCCATCGCCATTGGCCGGTCCGGACAGAACGTGCGGCTCGCCTCGGAGCTGACCGGCTGGGCCATCAACCTGATGACTGTCGAGGAATCGCAGAAGAAGTCCGAGGCCGAGCATGGCTCGATCCGCGCGCTGTTCATTGAGAAACTGGATGTTGATGAGGAAGTCGCCGATATCCTCATCGAGGAGGGTTTTTCCACCATTGAAGAAATCGCCTATGTGCCCCTCAACGAGATGCTGGAGATCGAGGCGCTGGACGAGGATACGGTCAACGAGCTGCGCAATCGGGCGCGCAATGTTCTGCTGACCGAAGCCATTGTTGACGAGGAGCAGTTGGAGAACGTCGCCGAAGACATGCTTGGCCTGGAGGGCATGGACAAGCCTTTGGCGGCAAAGTTGGCGCGGGCTAACATCCGGACTCGTGACGATCTTGCTGATCTGGCAGTTGACGAGCTGGTAGAGCTTTCCGGCATCGAGAACGAGCGTGCCAAAAACCTGATTACCACGGCGCGCGCGCACTGGTTCGAGTAAGGATTCGACATGGCACAGACGAGCGTAAGCCAATTTGCCAGCGAGCTGAAAATGCCCGCTGCCGCGCTGCTTGAGCAGCTCGCCAAGGCGGGTGTGACCAAGAAGGGCGAAACCGATCTGCTCAGTGATACCGACAAGACAATGCTGCTGGACTATCTGCGCAAGGCGCACGGAGGGGCAGAGAGCAAGTCGAAGATTACCCTGACGCGGAAGCAGACAACCGAAATCAAGAAATCAGATGCATCGGGCAAGGCGCGCACGATCCAGGTGGAAGTTCGCAAGAAGCGTACCTTCGTCAAACGTGATGAGCCGCAGGCGGTTGAAGCCGTCGCACCGCCACCAGTTGTTGCGCAGCTGCCAGTGGTGAATGCCGAACAGGCCAAGCTGCGCGAACTGGAGTCGCAGAAGCAGTCCGAGCTGATGGCGCGCCAGGCTGCGGAGATCAAGGAAAAGCAGGAGCGGGAAAACAAGGTGCGGCAGGAGGCAGAAGAACGCCTTGCCGTTCAGCAGGCGTCGGCCGTGGCGGAAAAGGCCAAGGCGCAAGATGCGGCAGCGCCCGGCACTGCCGGCACGCTGCACAAGCCGGCCGGCAAACCTGACAAGAAGGACGAGAAACAGAAGAAGGCAACAACGGCCTGGAAAGAAGAAGCCGCCAGGAAGCGCGCCATCAAGACCCGTGGCGATACGGGTGGCGCATCTGGCTGGCGCGGCGCCAAGGGGGGTGGGCGTCATCGCCATCAGCACCACGAGGAGCATGCCCAGGCGGCCATGCCGGCCGAGCCGATCGTGCGCGAAGTGCTGGTGCCGGAAACCATCACGGTCGCCGATTTGGCGCACAAGATGGCAGTCAAGGCTGCCGAGGTCATCAAGACCCTGATGAAGATGGGCACCATGGTGACGATCAACCAGGTGCTGGACCAGGAAACGGCGATGATCATCGTTGAGGAAATGGGCCATGTCGCCAAGGCTGCAAAGCTGGATGATCCAGACGCACTTCTGGCCGAAGCACAGGAAGATCATAAGGATGTCGTCCTCGAGCCGCGCGCCCCGGTGGTGACGGTCATGGGTCACGTTGACCATGGCAAGACCTCGCTGCTTGATTACATCCGCAAGACGCGCGTCGCCCACGGAGAGGCAGGCGGCATTACGCAGCACATCGGCGCCTACCACGTCGAGACGCCGCGCGGCATGGTGACCTTCCTCGATACGCCGGGCCATGAGGCCTTTACTGCCATGCGCGCCCGCGGTGCAAAAGCCACCGATCTGGTTATCCTTGTTGTGGCAGCCGACGACGGCGTCATGCCGCAGACCAAGGAAGCCATTCATCATGCCAAGGCCGCCAACGTTCCGTTGGTGGTGGCGGTGAACAAGATCGACAAGCCCGAGGCCAACCTGGAGCGCGTCAAGCAGGAACTGGTGGCCGAGAACGTGGTGCCGGAGGAGTACGGCGGCGATTCACCCTTCGTACAGGTGTCCGCCAAGACAGGAAAGGGCATCGACGATCTGCTCGAGCATGTGCTGCTGCAGGCAGAGGTGCTGGAATTGAAGGCGCCAAAGAACACTCTGGCCAAGGGCCTCGTCATCGAGTCCCGCCTCGACAAGGGCAAGGGTCCGGTTGCCACCGTGCTGGTGCAGTCTGGCACGCTCAAGCGTGGTGACATCGTGCTGGCCGGCGCCGTCTATGGCCGTGTCCGTGCCATGCTTGACGAGAACGGTGACGCGATCGATGCGGCAGGTCCTTCCATTCCCGTTGAGATACAGGGCCTGTCCGACGTGCCGATGGCCGGGGATGAGGTGATGGCGTTGGCCGACGAGCGCAAGGCACGCGAGATTGCGCTGTTCCGCCAGGGCAAGTTCCGCGACGTCAAGCTTGCCCGCCAGCAGGCTGCCAAGCTGGAGACCATCATGGAACAGATGGGCGAGGGCGAGGTGAAAAGCCTGCCGCTCATCGTCAAGGCTGACGTGCAGGGTTCACAGGAAGCGCTGTCGCATGCCTTGCAGAAGCTCTCCACCGATGAAGTCAAGGTCAACATCATCCATGCCGCGGTCGGCGGAATCAGTGAATCCGATGTCAACCTCGCCTCGGCGTCGAAGGCCGTCATCATCGGCTTCAATACTCGTGCCGATGCACAATCACGCAAGCAGGCTGAAAACCTTGGTGTGGACCTTCGCTACTACAACATCATTTACGACGCTGTTGATGAAGTGAAGGCAGCGATGTCGGGCATGCTCTCGCCCGAGCGCAAGGAGAGTGCCGTTGGCCTGGTGGATATCCGCCAAGTATTCCGCATTTCCAAGGTTGGCGCAGTCGCCGGCTGTTACGTGCTTGAAGGCCAGGTGCGTCGAGGCTCGCAGGTGCGTCTGCTGCGCGACAATGTGGTGATGTGGACCGGAGAACTGGATTCGCTCAAGCGCTTCAAGGACGACGTGCGTGAGGTCAAATCCGGCTTCGAGTGCGGCCTGTCCTTGAAGAACTACAATGACATCCAGGAAGGCGATCAACTCGAGGTCTTCGAGATACAGGAAGTGGCCCGGACCCTGTAGTTCAGGGGCCATCCATGCCTAAGGAATTCTCACGAAGCAGCCGCGTCGCGGAACAGATCCAGCGTGAATTGGCCGAGCTGATCCAGCTTGAGCTGAAGGATCCCCGCGTCGGCCTGATTACCCTCACCGGGGTCGACCTGACGGCGGATTATGCCCACGCCAAGATATATTTCACTACGCTGGCCGACGATACGACCCGCAAGGGCGTTGAGGATGGCCTGCGCCGCGCCAGTGGCTTCCTGCGGCGTGAATTGGGACGCCGCATTCGCATCCACACTTTGCCTGAACTGCATTTCGTCTATGACGCTTCCGTGGAGCGTGGCGATCGCCTGTCGCGCCTGATCGACGAAGCCGTCCAGTCCGATCTGAAGAATCAGGACTGAGGGGTTTTAGCCCTCGCATGAATCACCCCGCCAAGCAGCCACGCCGCAAAATGGACGGCGTTCTGCTGCTCGACAAACCCACTGGCATGACCTCAAACGCCGCCCTGCAGAAGGCTCGGCGCCTGTTCAACGCTGCCAAGGCCGGACACACAGGTACGCTGGATCCGCTGGCCACAGGCTTGTTGCCGATCTGCTTTGGCGAGGCGACCAAATTCGCCGGGGAGTTGCTGGCTGCCGACAAAAGTTATGCCGCGATTGTCCGGCTCGGCGTGCGAACCGACACTGCGGATGCCGAAGGCAAGGTACTGGAAACCCGGCCAGTAGCGGTATCGCGCGAACAGGTGGAGGCGGCATTGGTGCGATTTCGTGGCGACATCCTGCAAGTGCCCCCCATGCATTCGGCACTCAAGCGCGATGGCCGCCCTCTGTATGATTATGCCCGCCGGGGAATTGAGCTGGAGCGGACGCCGCGGGCCGTGACCATTCATGCGATCAACCTGAGAGCGTTCGCTGCAGATCAGGTCGAAATGGATGTGGATTGCAGCAAGGGCACGTATATCCGCACCCTCGCTCAGGACCTCGGCGAGGTACTCGGCTGTTGCGGTCATTTGGCCGCCCTGCGGCGCACCCGCATAGGCCGGCTGGATCTGGATGATGCCGTTACGCTTGGGACACTGGAGGCATTATCGACAGAGGCTCGCGATGCTCTGCTGCAGCCGGGCGATGCCTTGTTGGTGAATCTACCCCGGCTCGACCTGGATGCGGACGCGACGAGGCGCTTTGGCCATGGTCAGTCCGTGACAGTGGGACAGGATGTGATTGCCGGTAAATTGCGGGTATATGCCGCGGACGGCCATTTCCTCGGTCTGGGAGGCTGTACAGCGGACGGC
>JGI24123J20310_1001318_pt1 | contig 10412 bp, 6 predicted proteins | sample SubbioCR12Aug_5A_FD_20310 | JGI IMG/M metagenome (IMG submission 20310)
CACCTTCTACAACAGCCGCTTCCCCGGCGCCCAACGACGCAAACAAGCCGCCCAGATGCTCGACCGCGTCGGACTCGGCAACCGCCAGCACCACACCCCCGCCCAGCTCTCCGGCGGCCAGCAGCAGCGCGTCGCCATCGCCCGCGCCCTCATGAACAGTCCCCCCGTCCTCCTCGCCGACGAACCAACCGGCAACCTCGACACCCGCTCCAGCGCCGAGATCATGGATCTCTTCCGCCAGCTCAACCGCGACGGCATCACCATCCTCATGGTCACCCACGAGGAAGACATCGCCGCCTACGCCAAACGCCGCATCGTCATGCGCGACGGAAAGATTCTCGGCTGATTGGCCCCAAACCGATCTGCACGCGGTTATGACTTCTGTGGACAGGCGCGGGACACTTTCCACGAATACTTAAAAACTTCGTTAGTTGAATGTTTTTTGATGTAGTCCCATGGGGATGACAAAAGCAACCGCTTGCATTCTGAAAGGAAAGGGGATTTTAGTGTGGCAATGTAAATCCCTTTTCAAGCGGATCGTCAAAGTCCTTATCTTTGCGTTTTGCTGCCCCATAGACGCGCAACAGCGCGTGCAGGTTCCTCGCTGCCAGAGTGCCGACCGGACGACCGCCGCGATGTGGGAGAAGGCGTAGTCCCACGACGACTGCCACGCTGGGAACCGCAGGAACAGGTGGCCAAGCAGCCCTGCCCATATCTGCCATCAGACCGTATGACGTTATTGCCGTGGAAGTCGACGGACTGGACGGTCTGCTTGACCTTCTTGAAGAAGACCTCGATGTCCCATCTCGTCCCGTGCAGTTCGACGACGGTCCACGCGCTCCACTCCAGATTGTTCGTCAGAAAGGCCATCACCTCTCCGCACCCGTCGACCTCGCCCCGGGGGCCGTCACGCGCTGCAGCGTACGCGGAAAGGCGTCCAGCAACTTGGAGATCTCGAACCAGACCTCCTCGTCCGCGACGACACGCGGATGGCCGGGCTTCCGGCGGCGCAAGACCGTCAGGCACGTGTTCTCCTTAGGCCCGCATCACCCAGTGCACGCCGTGCCCGTCCAGAAGGGACAGGTGGCGCAGGTCCAGATGCGCCTTGTCGAACAAAACGATCTCGCCCGCCTGAAGTCCCGCGCACACCTCGGCGAACATCGGGTGGGGAATCGGGTTGCAAATCTGTCTCAGAACGGGGAAACTGTTTTCTGATGTTTTGATGTTTGTTTTCACACCTTTATCTTGGGATAAGGGTGCAACGCAAACCAGCATTTTTCAATTTCTGTGTCCGACTATGGGGCTACAGTGATTTCGTTTGCAGGATTGGAGACACATACAGATGTGCGGAACAAACACAGAGGGTGATATCCATGCCCACACTAAGCCAGCCGCCCCATCCCGACAAACGTCATATATCGGGTTCGAATATCAGATCCTCGCGACGGTGTGGATTGGATTGCATATCACAACAACAGGAAAAGCTGACGCGATAACAGTTGAACCACCTGAATCTCAAGAAGACGTAGAACTAGACCTAAACGTCCCTGTAGAGGATGCGGAAAGTGGTGTCCGAATTGAGCAGATCGAAATCCAGATTAAATACCGCAGTGCGCCAGTCTGGAAGTCGAAAGAATTTGGAGCGCTACTGAACCCGAAAACAAAGAAGGGGAAGAAAGGCCCTTCACCACGAGTACGCCCGCTAGAATATTTGCAAACGGAAAAAACACGCCAATACATCCTTCTCACGAATGCGTCGACCGAACCAACCCTTGAAGTCTTCCACATTAAGGATATCGGCAACCCATCTGCTGCCAATAGAATACCTTCTGGAAAGAAAAATCAACCGGATTTGGCACCAAGAATTGGTGTCTTGACTAATCGAACGGAAGAAATCCTCATAGACAAGATCGAGAAGATTCTCCAGAGAAAATGTCATGTGCCAGGAGTGAAGCTCGATAGTTGCCTCCAGGCCTTAATGTCTGACGTTCGTGAGCGATTGAAAGGGAAAGTGGCTGGCCGATTTTCTAAAACGGAAATATTCAACCGAATTCGTGAGCATGGCGGCAAATTCGAACAGCCACGCGAACCGGCCCAGCCGAAGAACTATGCAAATTTCACAGACCTCCTAACCAAGCAACACGCGCTTATCATTATTGGCCCCCCAGGGACGGGAAAAACCACACTCGCCGATGCGCTCGTTTCAAAATTGGAAATGCACGATCCGCCCTTCGAGCGACGCGAAGTTTATGATGCTTCCGGTATTTCAGAGGTTAGGCGGCTGTTGAAAGAGCCGGACAACCATGTCTTCTACTTTATAGACCCATGGGGCAGATACACAACAAATGATGACGCCTCCACATTCACCTCCGAGTTGCCGAAACTGTTGACTAAGGCTCAACCGGGTAAGGTGTTCATTGTGACTTCACCAAAGGGTGTCTTCAGTGATGCTGTTGGAGCCAACACATCAGATTTTGATCCTTTCATTGAGCACCTGACAGGCGACGATTATGACAAAGAAGCATATCGGTCTATTTATGCACTTGGAATCGAAAACTGGTCACCAGCTCTTCGTAAAGAAGGCCGCCGCTGGCAAGATGAAGCACTGAAGCGCATAATGACACCCTTGGCGGTCGGCACGTTCTGCAAAGCGCTTCTGAAGAGACTCGAGTCGAAAGGAATAATTGACGCTACTACCGTTAAGGAAATGGCCGATAACAGCAACGTGGAACACACAAGCCGCGTTATAAGAGACACGTTTAAAGATTCTGATCCGGCCGATATCATGTCGGTGATTGCAATCTGGGCTCACCTTGCTGTTTCCCAACTGAAAATCACTGCTCAAGATGCGAAGACTCTTAGAGACCTGTTGCGAACGGGAGGCCTAGCCGTCCCTCCCGATGTCGAACAAATCTTCAACCAACTGGTTGATGCTGGCTGGTTAAAGCCTCGTTCGTCTGAGAATATCGCGCATGCGACCGTTTTACAAGCGCTGTCTCAATTCGAGAGCATTAAACCGGGCTTATTTGAAGACACGATTGCGGCACTCTTCCGAGGGTGGCTGCGCACAGGCAAACAGACCAACATTCTGTCCTGTATAAAAGCATCGAAGAGAGGTCTCGACATAGTCCCTGCCGAACTCAAAGAGAGCGTCGATGCGTCTTTCATTGATATTGCGAAGGCTTCAGAAGATTACCACTTTACCTATGCCCTTAACGAAATCAAAAAATACTGTTCACCACAACATCCGATATCCGTATTGGCCCGTTTACTAACACAGGTTGAACCGTTACCATCTGGTGCCCCTCGATTCTATGGCCTCACCCCGCCAAAATGGATGAAGCCCTCTTTAGCTGCTTCTGAGATAGACCAATTGAAGATGGATTCGGCATGGTTCGTTGAGAAATTCGTCACCGAATACCTTCTGCATGAAACACGCTCTTTTCATGGCACCGCTTACGCCCCGCAGGAGCTTATTGATTTCTTGAGTCAGTTCGGTTGGCCGATTCGGGAGTGGTTTAACACTGCATTTGAGAATTCATTGCGTTGGTCGGAGGGAAGTGCCGGTTTTCTGACCGACTGTATTTGCTTGATCGACGCCCTTTCATTAGACCGCATCTTTGACATCTGCTTAAAAACATATCAGGAGATCCGTGATAGACCTTACACGTATGATCCTGAGAATTACCGCAAAGAGGAGCAAGGCGAGATCGACGCTTCCCGGTGCGACGATTACGATGACAGTGAATTCTGCATTGCCCAATCCGCTCTTGCCAATGTATTGTTTCATAAAATCAAAAGAGAGGGATACACATGGATTATCTCCCATCCCGCCGTCAAATATTTGTTGAAACCTTGGTCTGGTCTGCTCAATGGCAAGGAAGACCCGAATGAGCTTTCAGCCTTCATCACTTGCTGTGTTCAGAATGGTGCGATTGACGACATCTATAATTTTCTGTGGAATATAACCGACACCACGCTCGGTCCCATTGTGGCTAAACTCATTCTAAAGCAAACAGAATTTAGCCATGGTGCATACAATGTCGCAGAGAACTATGCGAACCTGCCTGAGTTTCTGACAACAATTGGAAACGAGTCCAAGAAGCTTCCAATTGAACACCGCACTCTGGTTGGGTTACGACTCATGTCAAGCCGCATTGGCACTATTGACATTATTCTGTCGCATCTTCTGCCTGACGACGAACAGCGAATAGTCCGTGCATGTTACTCAGCCAAATTCAAGGGAGACCAAGACACGCCAGAGGGCCAAACTGCCAGAGCATTGCTGATATATTTGGTCTATAAATGGCCTGACGATGCAGCCATATCTGCGATTGCAGTACTCCAGCGCATGGGCACCGACATTTCGCAGTGGATTGAGAGATTTACGTCTTCTAAAGACTCTGACACGAGAGCACGCGCTTGGAGACTCTGTGTGGACAAAGCGAGACTGTTGTCACAAGGGTTGGCAGATGAAGACTGCGGTTGCCGTGTTGCATCACTCGAAAATCTGGCTGATCACGCCACATACGAAGACCAGTTGCACCTCATCGCACTTGCCACGGACAAAAGCGCCTATGTTCGAAAAGCACTCGCTGCGTGTATTGGCAACAGACAGTGGGCGCATGGCGTGCCTCCTTTGATTGGTCTATTAAGGGACAAACGGGAGTTTGGAACGCAAGAGCATGCCGATGACTATCGGATATTCGAAGTGGCCCGAGCGGCTTGTAACGCTCTGAACAAGTTTCCGCAATTGCCTGAGACCGCGTTGGATTCAATCCGGTCTTTTTTGGGAGAATGCACCAAAGCGAGCGTCGACACGACCGTTCACGGGCTGTTGTTTAGGATTCTATCGAAGTACCCATCCAAAGATATAATGCGCTTCTGTTCACTGTATATTAAAAGGTTTTGGTTGAGATCCAAATGGCGCGAGAACGAAGGCCGCGATCTTCTTGTCCAGTGCCTTCACTCAATCATCGAGATGCTCTTATCAACACCGGCCCTGGCAACCTACCTCGACATTACCAATGTCGAAGAGATTGCTGGGTGGGATGCCGAGGATGATGACCTTGTTGGCGCAGCCCTGACAGTGATCGGTGTGACCGCCGAGCATCATGAACAAAGCATCGATCCGCTCGCCAAAAAGGATTCCTTTACACCTGATCGTGCGCGTTTACTTTTAGCGGCATCGGAATTCCTCCAGAAGAAGCGTCGTGCGCTAATAACGCAATACCTTGCCTCAGAGGAGCCGTTCATGAAGCTTCTCGATTGGGCAACAACCATGAACCGTCAGCCGCCATACGCCGAATTCTGCACAGCCAATCCGTCGGTCGCTGCATGGGTGGATACTCTCAAGAACAAGAAGGCCGGTGTGCCCACTTACGAACGCTGGGCAATCAGCCGTCTTATCGGCACACCGGCGGTACCTGGAGCATCACCGTGTTATGACCTTCCGCATCCATTCCCGTTCACCACAAGTTGACGATCACTTATGCCCCTCCCAACTCGACACGTCCACCGCACATGAGGTACTTTCATCATGCAACTAAGGCCCGATCACATACCCCTGATCCACAACTACTGCGACTATTGGTGTGACCGATGCGCGTTCACCTCGCGCTGCGCCGTCTTCGCCGACAAGAAATGGGAGGCGCGCGAGGCGCGCCTGCACACCGACGGCGACAACGCGGCCCTCTGGCGCTCCGTCGAAGGCGCGCTGCAGGAGTCGCTGGCGCAGCTCCGAGAGTTGCGGCAGCAGGCAGTCGCCGACTGGTTCGGGGACGTGAGCGGCGAGCCTACCGACGAGGATCTCGTGCGCCAGGCACGGCAGCGCGAGGCCGAGGAGTCCCACCCGCTGACGAAGCTCGCTTGGGACTATTTCTCGCAGGTAGCGGACTGGCTGAAGACGTCCGGCGACAGTGTCCGAGGGGTCGCCGACGGCGTGCTGGCGGAGGCCAAGATCACGCGGGATCTGCAGGCTGCAGAAACCGAGCTGTCGCGGCTGAACGACATGCTGGAGATCGTGTCGTGGTACCACACGCTGTTTCCGCCGAAGGTCGGCCGTTTCCTGTCGAGCGTGGTGGAGCACGACGAGGACGACGGCCTGCCGGCTGACGATTACGATCTGCTCGGCACGGCAAAATTCCTGCTGGTGTCGCTAGACCGCAACATCGTGGCGTGGATGGAGCTGCTCAAGGCTCTGCCGGAGCAGGAAGACGCGCTGCTCGGCTTCCTCGTGCTGCTGGCGAGACTGCGTTCGGGCATCGACCAACTGGTACCGTCCGCCCGCGCATTCCTACGCCCGGGCATCGATGAGCCCTGAACACGGAAAAGACGCGATCACTGATCACCACCTTCGGCATCGCGACCGTTGCCATCGGCAAAAACCTCATCACGACCTTCTGACGCCCCCTGCATTTCTTTTCGGCCCATCCATCCGATCATTTTTCAGCCGCCTTGCGTGCGTCATACAGGTTTAGTATCTTGTGTCCATAAAGGTGCCCCATCGATTCCGTCAGCACAGGGTTCCTGAGCAACGGAACGCGTCAGGTAATGCACATGGCCACGAAGGATGAAATACGCAAGCAGATGCGCGAGCAGCGCCGCCACGTGGATGAGACGTCACGCAAAGCCACGGGGAAAGCCGTATGCGAGAAAGTCATCGGCCACCCCGTCAACCTTCTGACACGCGCGTGGCGTGTCTGCATTTACCTGAGCGTGAAGAGCGAGGTCCCGACGCGCTACATCGCACGGGCGCTGTGGGATGCGGGACGCGAAGTCTGCGTCCCCGCATGGAGCCGCTCGGAGCAGACATACAAGCTCTACGCGATCACCCCGAAGACGAAGTTCGTCGAGGGCAAAATGGGCGTCCGCGAGCCCCTCGTCCGCGAGCCCGTCTTGCCGTGGGAGGTGGACGCCTTCATCATCCCGGGACTCGCCTTCGACAGGTGCGGCGGAAGGCTCGGTTACGGCGCGGGCTACTACGACCAGATCCTCTCAAAGGCCACCAAGAGCGCCCCGAAGATCGCCCTCTGCCACGACTGGCAACTCCGCGACGAGCCGTTACCCCAAGACGAGCACGACATCCCCGTGGACTGGGTGCTCTCCGAAACCCACGCCGTCAACTGCGCCGCGAACCGCCTTACGCGTACGCGCTCTCCTTCTTGACCAGCGTCAGGATGCGCATCGTCTCGATCGCGGTATCGAGGGAAATCGGATACGGCTTGTTCTCGCGGATCGCATTGTAGACGTGCTCCCAGATGAGGGTCATGCCGGCCTCGGCCTTCGGTTTCACCGGCACTTGCGTCTCGATCCAGAGCAGCGTCTCCGGCGTCCCGAAACTCCCCAGCGGCGGCGTCCGCACGCTGGAACGCCTGCGGTCCAGCTTCTGTTTCGGGTCGAGATACCGCAACGTCCCCGCGGCCGCGTCGGGATAAAGCGTGAACGCCCCCTTCGTCCCCGTCACAATGAACTGCGGCAACGGCCCGACCCGCCCGCCCGAAATCTCCAGATCAACCGTCAACCCGGCCATGTTGCGCAGGATGATGCGCACGTAATCCTCCGCGTCGCCCACCGCCGCGATGCGCTTGAAATCCGACCAGACCTTGATCGGCGGCGTCCGCAGCAGATCCAGCGCCTGATCGAGAAACGCCGGGCCCCACGCCAGCGCCGCGCCGCCGCCGCACCGTTTCACCGACTGCCAGTCGTCGCGCCGCTCGTATGCCCCCCGGCGGATCTTGATGTCGTAGATCTCGCCCAGCACCCCCGAATCGATCACCTCTTTGACCTGAAGGAAGCTGGCCTCGTAGCGGAAATTGTGCCGCACCAGCAAACGGTTCCCGGCCTTGATCGACGCGGCACGCAACACCATCGCCTCGTCGTAATCGCAGCAGAAAGGCCGCTCGACATTCACCCACTTGTTGGTCTTCAGCGCCTGCATCACATGTGCCGCGTGTTCGTCGGAACGCGTCGCGATGTCCACCAGCTCCACATCGGGATCCAGCAGCAGATCCTCGTACCGGCGGTAAGCCCGGCACTCCGGCAGCAGCTCCAGCGCCACGTCGCGGCGCTCTTTGACCGGATCGCAGACGGCGACGATCTTGAACAGCTCCGGGAACTGCATCAGCTCGGGGCAATGCATCTCAAGTCCGGCTCGTCCCAAACCAACGATACCGACCCGGATCGGGGGGCGAGTTGTGCGAATCATACTACCTCTCCTCTTCTCAAATGCCTACAGGTCACACGGCACACGTCTTACAAACAGGCACTCTGAGGATAGCGGTTTAGAAAAACCCCGTCAACGTCAGTTTTCCACACCCCGCCCTGTTCCGCAAACCTCATGCACGCAGCACAAGTCCCTCACGCGGAGGGAGGGCAACCCCGTGAAACGTCACCGGCCGAGCCCGACATCATAGATCTTGCGCCCGTCGCGGACGGCTCTGTACACCTCGCGCTCCTGCGCCAGCCGCGCCTGATACCGCGTCTCACGCTGGAGGTCGGTCTCGCACGGCACAAAGCCCTCCATGTCGGCACGCGGCCGTTCCGTCAGCCGCCGCGCCCCTTGCGCGATGATCGCCAGCGCCTCGGACCGCCCCTCCGCCTCCGCAGGCATGCCGCCCAAGATCCGGCTCATCTCGGGCCTGCCGAAATTCAGCATCGAACGCTGCCTCGCCCCGTGGCTCATCGCGACCGCCTGCCCTGTCAGTTCCTGCAACCGCTTGACCTCTGCCTCCGCCAGCGGACTCCGCCCGCCGGGATTCTGCGGATATGCCGACTCGTAGCACGGGTAATACGGCGCGTTGATGTCCACCCACGTGATCACGCGATCCAGCTCCTCTGCCGACAGCTCGACCTTCGCGTGACCCGCCCGCATCTTCTTCACCAGCTTCGAGACGTGGCTGCCCCACGAGTACGCCTGCTGAACCTCCGCAGGCCCGCCGCCCACGCAGGTGATCGCCCCCTGCGTCCAGAGGTCCACATACGACGTGCAGAACACGATGTCGCGGTCACCCGCGAGGTTCAGCTTCTCGCCTGCCTTCTTCCCGTAATCGTGGCACACCACGCAATGCCGATCGAAGACCGGCTGCACCTCCTTCTGGAAACTGAACAGCCGCGCCGGCCCGTACCAACCGCCCAGCTTGTCCGCCGCGCGCCGCATCGCCCGCGGCGCCGCCCCCGCAGGCGGGATGTCCCCCACGCGGTTCTCGTGGCAGCCCACGCACCCGTAGGTCTCGCCCGGCTGCACATACGTGCCGGAACGCATCGACTGCACCATCATCCCGTTCTCGTCCAGCGCCTGAAAGAACACGAACGTGTTGGCAGGAACCTCGAAATACGCGCTACCGTCCGCCTCCACCGGCACCGTGCCGAGAATCCGCTTGTTCTCGAAGTTGTGCCAGTTCATCCCCGGCGCCTGCTCCCCCTGACCGCCCCAACCGCGCGCCGACCAGCTCCGCTTCTCGGGCGACTCCACAACGCGCAGGTATTTGACCGTCCCCGGCCCGACGCCCTGCATGTGCGTGCCGATCGCGACGTTCTGGACGTAGAAGGTGCCGGGCGCGTCCGGCGCGTCGAAGTTCCTCCGGCGCGGATGCGTGGGCGGCGCCGCACGCGGCCTGAGCGGCATCGGGTCGTAACATCCCGGCGGCTCGACGTGAACCAACACCTCGTTGCCGTGCAGATCGAGATAGTAGATCCCCATCTCCTCGCCGCGCCCCGTCTGCCGCGCGCACAGGAAGTGGCGGTCGTCCAGCGGGAACGGATCCTCGTACTTCACCGGCAGTTTCACGGTCGAATCGAAATCCTGACCGCCGGTCTTGACACGCCCGATGAACGCCGCAGGCCACGTGCGCAGGATCGGCGCGGCCCCGTCCACGCCTTTCGAACGGTCGATCAGCCCCAGCGCGCCCCACGGACGATCGTGGCACGACCCCAGCACCGCGATCGCCAGATGCGCCTGCGACAGCGTCCGCGCGTCGATCACCCCGCCGGGGCTGGTGGTGTTGTTGCCCCAATACAGCGCGTGGCCCGTGCCGTCGGGGTAACACACCCAGAGCCCCTGCGCGTCGCCGAAATTGCGGTCCACGTACTCCCACCGGTCGTACAGCACGCGCCCGTCGGGCATCAGCGACGCATGCCCCTCGAACAGCGTGGACTTGCCGATCTGGTGGATGTTCGCTCCGTCCGCCTCCATGCGGTAGAGGTTGCACATGATGTGCCGGTTGCACATGCAGTACTTCGGCTCGCGCGAGGCGGAAAAGAGGATGTCGCCGTCAGGCAGCCAGATCGGGTCGATGTCCGAGACCCCCGGCGCGGCGGTCAATTGCCGCAGCCCCTTGCCGTCTGCGCCGATCGTATAGATGTGGTAGTCGTCGTCCTTGCCCCGCCGCATCGAGAAGACGATGCTCCGCCCG
>JGI24123J20310_1001321_pt1 | contig 10394 bp, 13 predicted proteins | sample SubbioCR12Aug_5A_FD_20310 | JGI IMG/M metagenome (IMG submission 20310)
TGACGACACGCGCGCGCCTGCCGATGCCCGCGCCGATGTTTGCGCATGGTGAGAATGTTTTTGTGCAGTTGCCCGCCGAGCATTTGTTTGAGGTGGCGCAGTGAAGCCGCGCGGACTTTCGCACGCCGAGACCGAAAATTTTTATGACGCGTTCGGTGCGCGGCAGGATGGCGCGGGCTATTACGAAGATGTGACGCTGGCAGAGTTAACCCGCTTTGCGAAGTTTAAATCGGCGACTTTGATTGCGGAGTTCGGTTGTGGCACAGGTCGCTTTGCGGAAGAGATGTTGTCTTCGAGCGCGGCTTCGTACTGGGGTTGTGACGTGAGCGCCACGATGATTCAGTTGAGCCGTTCACGATTGGCAGAATTTGGCGAACGTGTAACGTTGTTGAAATCATCAGGCGAAACCGTGTTGCCATTGAAAGATGAATCGTGCGACCGCTTTGTCTCCAATTATGTTCTGGATATCTTATCGGCGCAGGAAATTGAGGCGGTGTTGCTGGAGGCGCGGCGCATTCTGAAACCCGATGGCTTGCTATGCCTGACGGGTCTGACGCATGGCAAGGGTTTGTTCTCGAAAGTGTGGACGGTGTTTTGGAATCTACGCTTTGATCTGAATCCCAAATGGGTAGGTGGATGCCGCCCCGTAGCATTGACCGAGTTTTTAGATGGATGGGAGTTGGTTCATCATGCGGTGGTAACGGTGGGGGGGATTAGTTCGGAGGTGGTAGTGGGGAAGAAGAAGTAATCAATTATCAGTCTGTGGTGTTTTTCTTTTTGAATCGTTTAATCATTTTCGGTAAAAACAAATACCCCAGCAACACAGCATTAATTCCCAATTCCACCCAGAAGAATTGACTGGCGTAATGCGCCGTGTCCCAGTAGCTGATGGGGCTGTAGAAGCGCGTGTGCCAGTCGAAGGGAAAGAACAACACGGGACCGTCATCGTAGTGGGTGAGAATGTCAATGACAGAGTGAACCATGCAACCGAAGACGAAGGATAGCCACCAGTGCCCACGGGTTCCGACCTTGTCCACGAAGCGCCAGAGGAGGATGGCGTAGATGAGGAGTGCGGTAGGCGAGTGCAGGAAGTTGTGACCAGCGATCCAGAACGGGTCGTTGAAATAGGCAGGGTGGATGACGTTCTCCATCACGCCGCTGGTATCCTGCTGAAGAATGAAGCGATAGTACAAAAGCGTTCCCCACGAAAGCAACCCAAACGGCAGGTCNGGCAGGACCGATCCCCACAAAAAAGCGGACTTGGCAAGTTTGAACTTCGCGCCAAATTTCTTTTCGATGGCNGCGTTAATGACGAGGTGGGTAGGAAGTGTGTTCAAAGCNTTTTCAACACCTTCAACAACTCCTCCACCGACGGTCTATCTGTTGGATCATGGCTGGCATGAACGAGGCGCAGGATTCCCTTTTTATCCACGATGAAGTCGCCGCCGAGTTGGGAGGTGTCGTCACCGTGCGAGTCGTAGAATTCACCGCGCTGGAACCAGCGTTTGATATAAATCCACACCACGCGTGGATGCCATGAACGGAGGCGCGAGCGTTCCAGTCCGTAGGCTTGGTAAGCGACGCGGTCGCGGTCAAGCAGAACGGTGAATGTCCCACAGACTTCGTTCATCCATTGCTGGAGGGCGGGGAGTGTTCCGAACGAAATGATGAAAACGCGGGTATTGAGTTTGGCAAATTCTTCCTGGCGGTCGCACAACTGTGCGGCATGTTCACGGCAGGGTATTCAACCCAGGTGACGGAGAAAGACCAGCAGGGCGTTTCCGCTTTTGAGGACTTCGCGGAGGGAGACTTGCTCGCCTTCGGCGGAGGTGAGGGTGAAGGTGGGGGCGGGGGAGTTGAGTTTGAGTTCCAAGTTTCAGGTTCCAAGTGTCAGGTTAGGATTCGTTTTGCCCAAATGAGTCTTTGAGCGATGGTGATGAAGACGAGTATGGCAAAGATGATGTAGAGCGTGGTGAGATGGGCAGGAAAGAGAGTGAAGGCTCCAAAGGCAATAATCGTTTCAAACCCGCCGATGAGACCTGCGGGCATGACGATGGTTGTCGGCGTGTCGTCGCCGTGTTGGGAGCGTTTTTCGAGAATGGCGGCGAGGTACATCCATGAGGCGGTGTTGATGTAAAAGGACGCCAGCATGAATGCCAGGGCGAGGTAACGCTCATTCGAAGGCGAACCCGCCACCAGTCCGATGGGAAGCGCGGCGTAGGCAATGAAATCAGTCAGGATGTCCACGTATCCACCGAAATCTGTTTGTTTGTTGTGCATCCGCGCCAGCAAACCGTCGAGTCCATCAAGCGCGCGGTTGAGAATCCACAATGCAAAGGCGGCGAAATAGATTTGACGATAGGCAGACCATGCGGCAATTAAAGCAATGACGAGACCAATAAGTGATATCGTGGTGGGAGACACGCGGCTCAGACGTCGGGCGAGCGGAGCGCCAACCCGATCTTTGACCTTGCGAAGAGGCGTGTCGAACATTACTTGATCTGCCACGATAAGCGTGCGTGAGTCTCGCGTTGTTTCTTGATACCGCGCACCGAATATTTCATTTCATCCTTCGCGGCAAGGATCAGCAGGTTGAGCATGGACTCGTCGCCGAAGAAGTGGTCGCGATAGATGCCGCTGCCCATGAAGCCGACTTTGCGATTCAATAAATTGAGGCGCAGTTTGTTATCGGGTAAATGATTCTTGCCATGCAGCAAAGCGCGGATGGTGGTGGGCATCCACGGGAAGCCGTCGAAGAGACGGCGGATTTCGATAACGGTGCGATCCACGTCCGCTTCATCCTCGGGGTTGACCTGATCCATCAGCGCGTCGATCTGTTCCTGAATTTCAAAGAACTTGTCAAAACCGCCGCCCGCCAGACGATGCGGCTTCATGAACTCCAAATATTTTTCACGGTCGCCTTTGGCGCGGAAGCGGTTCATGATCAGCCGCAGATACTCAAGATACGCACCTTGCAGCCACACTACCGAATACACCTGCCATAGTTTGTAATTGCTCCAAGACTTAAACGAACTTGCTACCAGCCTGTCGTGCATGTTGATGTAACCAAGCGTCATCGTTTCTAGATCGGCAAAGGCATTGGCAGAATAATCGCCCGTCTGTTTTGCCTTTAACAACAAATGCGCCATCAGGAAAATACTGGCGTGTGTAACGTATAAGCCTTTGGAGTACAACGGGTCAATGAAACCTGCCGCATGGGCAAGCAAAGCAAAACGGTCGCCCGCAATATGGTGCGCGGAATATTGCAAACGGTCAATGCGCATGAAGTCGCGTACGGCGCGGGCATTTTTGAGTTGTGCTTCGATGTCTGGGAATTGCTTGATGAACTCACGGAATTCCTGTTCAGGTGTCAGATCATCGCGCTGGGGATACAGACGCGGGTCGAGTTGCAAGCCCACACTGCACAGCGGATTTGTCGAGCCAGTGTGGTTGTTGAACGGAATTACCCATAACCAGCCGCCTTTGAAAATATGGTGCAGTGTCCCTTCTGATAAACGATACGGATGATGAAACTCTGCCTGCGAAGGTCCTGCATTGTTGAAACATGGCACATCGATCATGTGGGTGAAGATCGTCCGTGAATGTGAAAGTGCATCGCGATGCCGCCAACCCGCTTTCTGCGCCAAAATGGATTTCATCCCGCCCGCGTCGATCACATATTCCGATTCGTAGATCACATCTTTGGTGGTGATAATTTCCACGCCATCGGATTTTACGTTAATGTCTTTGATGAATGTGCCTTGCAAAACGGTCGCGCCGTACGAGATCGCCACCGATGTCAAAAAGTAATCCGAGTCCTGGCGCGTGATGTGAATTTCATGTCCGTATGGCAGGCGCGGAATCACCGCCTGCAAACTTTTTTCCACATTCACATGCTGTCCCGCGGTGTGATGCACGAAACTAAAATGCCGCTTCACACCATGCTGTGTGCCGATGTTCTGATAATAATTTTCTGAGCTGTAATACGCCAACTCAGGCACATCGTAAAACTCCGCCAGCGCCCGCATGGCTTCGGATGTTTCCAGGATCATCGACTCGCCGATGGTAAAGCGAGGATGCATCCCGCCTTCAAAGACGATCACCTTCAATCCCTGCCGCGCCAAAACACTTGCCAACGTCGAACCGCCAATGCCCGAACCAATAATCGCCACATCATATTTCATGGATGCTGCCTCCAGATGGAATCTATTTTAAGTGTGACACATGTCGGGGCGGAGTTCTTACACAATGGCTGACGGCAGACCGTCGACCACGGATGGTGAATAACGGTCTGCCGTCTGCGGTCCACGGTCGGATGCGCTATAATCACGCCATGCCGCGCGACAACCAGACTTGGCTCCACGACTTGCGCTCGCCCGATGCCCGCGACCCCGCCCTTGCGGATTTGCACGATATTTTGACGCGCGTTTTGCCCAAAGCCCTGTCCCGCTGGCTTTCCCCTGATTCAGGTCATTTTGATGCTTTTCTTGAAGATGTCATTCAAGAAACCCTCCTGCGCGTGATGGACAAACTCGACTCGTTCGAAGGGCGCAGTCAATTTACCACCTGGGTGTACAAGATCGCCACCCGCATTGCGCTCAACGAACTGCGTCACCGCCGCTGGAAGGAAGTTTCGCTCGAAGGCTTGGAATCCAGCGATGACCCAAGCGAAATCCCTTCTGAGCGGTTCGCGTCGGATGATCCGCACCCCGAATCCGCGTTGGAGCGCAAGGACGCCGTCGCTCTCGTGGAAACGATCCTTGCCGAAGAACTCACCCCGCGCCAGCGCGCCGTGATGACCGCCATCGGCATCAAAGGTGTGCCCATGGATGAAGTCGCCCACCGCATGGGAACGAACCGCAATGCCATCTACAAAATGATGCACGATGCGCGGCTTCGCCTAAAACGACGGCTTAAACGGGAAGGCTTTGACCCCGAAGAGTTGCTGAACCTGTTTGGTAAGTAAATACGGCAGATGAATGTCAAACAGAAAATGAGAAATTTATTAATTTGGTTACAGGGATTATTTCACAAAACGCCTCGGAATCCGGAGGTGAAGGTTGCGCTTTCCATGATGGCAATGACCCACGACCAGGAACTTACCTGTGACGAGGTCCACGCACTCATTGACCAATTCGCCGAAATGCAAATGCGCGGCGAAGACCCCGCGCATCTATTCCCGCTTGTCCAGCGTCATCTCGATATGTGCCCCGAATGCAGGGAGGAGTTTGAGGCGTTGCTGGCGGCGTTGGAAGTCAGTCCATATACAGATTAGCATCCATCTGAAGACCGCTGGTGCCGCAGGAAAGGCAGTGCGCTATGGTGTTTTCCTGCAAACCCATGTATTAATCACCAGCACCGCAACCCCGCCCAACACGCCGACCAAATGATACGGCAGGTAATCCATCACATCCACAGGCTGTCCGGCAACGACCTTCAAATAATAATACGGCGCCCACACCAGAACCCCCGCCCAAACCAAACCGTGACCAAACATCTGCAAGCGAGTCTTTGTAGGAGAAGGCATCCTCAATTCCTTGCGGGCAAAGGCGCGTAGACGCGAGCCGCCCATCACGCCCAGAAGGTGAAGCGGCAGGTACAGGCTCATCGAGGGTTGTTCACCCATGACCCGCAAAAGGATGAACGGCGCCCACACCAGCACGCCCAGCCAGACCAGCAAATTCCCCACACGATAGCGCATCAACGCGGCATTATAAATTTTTTCATCGGTTACCATGTGCGGAACGTCTCCATCAATGCTTCCAGTGTGTTTTCGATGATTGTATCAGTGTGCAGGATGGATAGAAACCCCGCCTCGAACTGCGACGGCGCAAGATAAACCCCGTTCTCTAACATCTTCTGGAAGAATTTCCCGAACTGGACTTTATCCGCCACCTTGACCGTGCTCCAACCAACAGGCTTGGTTTCGCTAAAGAAGGTTGTGAACATCGTGCCGACCCGCGTCTGCTGGATGGGAATCCCTGCCTGCTTTGCCGCGGACGCGATACCCGCCTCCAACTTCGCCCCAGCCTGTTCCAGTTTCCCCCAAATTTCCTCCCCCCGAATCATACTCAACGCCGCAATCCCCGCACTCATCGCCAACGGATTGCCCGACAGCGTTCCCGCCTGGTACATCGGTCCAAGCGGTGCGACCATTTGCATGATCTCCTTCTTCCCGCCATACGCACCAACAGGCAGACCGCCGCCGATGACCTTGCCTAGCGTTGTCAGATCAGGCTTGATGTTGTAGAGAGTCTGCGCGCCGCCCTTGTGGACACGGAAACCCGTCATTACTTCATCGAAGATCAAGACCGTTCCGTATTCGGTAGTTAATTTCCGCAAGCCTTCGAGAAATCCTTCAACAGGCGGGACAACCCCCATGTTCCCAGCCACAGGTTCAACGATCAGCCCCGCGATCTGGTCGGGGTATTTTTTGAACAATGCTTCGACGGATTCCAAATCGTTGAATTGCGCGACAAGCGTATCCGAAGCGACCGCGCTCGGTACGCCAGGCGAATCGGGCAAGCCCAACGTCGCCACACCTGACCCCGCCTGCACCAACAGCATGTCCGCGTGACCGTGGTAACAGCCGTCGAACTTGATAATCTTCTCGCGCTTTGTGTACGCGCGGGCAAGGCGTAAAGCCGACATGGTCGCTTCCGTCCCAGAATTGACGAAACGAATCATCTCAATGTTCGGCATGAACTCCTTGATGCTTTTTGCCAGTTCGATCTCCAACGGACTCGGCGCGCCGTAGGATGTTCCCAGTAGTGCGGCTTCCTGGATGGCTTTCACCACATCGGGATGCGCGTGTCCCGTGATGAGCGGTCCCCATGAGAGAACGTAGTCAATGAAGCGGTTGCCATCCACATCGAAGAGATACGGACCTTCGCCGCGTTGGATGAAGAGCGGCTGTCCGCCCACCGCGCGGAAGGCGCGCACGGGCGAGTTTACCCCGCCAGGGAATAGGGTTTGTGCTTCTTGAAAGAGGGAGATGGATTTGGTGATGTTCATAAGTTCCTTTATTGTCATTGCGAGGAGCACTCTTTGCGACGAAGCAATCCCCAGTTATCGGGAGATTGCTTCGCTCCTTGCAGTCGCTCGCAATGACATTGAGTTTAGAATCTTTTCAACCGCCAGTTCACCCGAATGAATGCAGTCAGGGATGCCGATGCCGCGATAGCCGTTGCCTGCCAGCGCAAGACCGGGATGTTTTTCGAGTGTGGCGTCAATGCGTTTGAGAATATCGGGATGACCCAGATTGTATTGCGGCATGGCTTTGTCCCACATGAAGACGCGTGAGAGGAGCGGTTCGGTGGTGATGCCAAGAGGAAACTTCAACTCTTGCTTTGCCACATCAAGCAATTCGCCCTCATCCCACGGAATATCCTGCCCTGCCCGACCAACAAAGACGCGAATAAGGGCGTATCCTTCAGGCGCGCGGTGCGGGAATTTGGTGGAGGTCCACGTGCAGGCGAGAGCTTTACGTCCTTCGCGGCGCGGGATGACATAGCCGTAACCGTCCAACTCGCGGGGGACATCATTCAAGCGGTAGGCGAGGGAGACGGTAGCGGTCGAGGCGTAGGGAATGCTTTGGAGTGCCAAACCAAGCTCGGGGTCGAATGATGCGAGCAATCCTCCGCTGATGTAGGCGGGAGTTGCGAGGATGATTCCGTCAGTGTCAAGTATTTCGGTGTCCAGTGTCACGTGCCATGTCTCAACGTTTGAACGTTTTAACGTTTGAACGTTGGTGTTCAGGCGTAAATCTACGTGATGCGATTGAAGGTGCGCTACAAGGGCTTCGACAATTTCCGCCAAGCCCGTTGTGGGCGTAAGAAACGCGGAGCGCGAACCTTGCAGGGATTTGCCGTTAGCCTTCTTGCGCATTTCGAGTGCGCCGCGTGCAAGCGAACCGTATTTGGTTTCGAGATCGCGCAAATATGGGAACGTGGATGCGAGACTCAGTTGATCGCCGTCGCCCGCGTAAATGCCAGACATGAGCGGCTCGATGAGATTCTCATACGCCTCACGCCCCAGCCGACGACTGACAAATGAGCCGAGAGATTCATCACCGTTGATGTTTTTTGCGGGGAGCAGAAAATCGAGTCCCATACGCGTTTTGCCAAACCATGAAATGAGACGCGAGCGCAGAATGGACGGCACGTCCGAGGGGATCATCATGGCAAGACCTTCGGGCAACGGTAGCAGGCGACCTTTGTTCAAAACATAAGTGTTCTTTTTGTTTTGGTTCGTGCCATGCAGACGCTCGCCGAGACCGAGTTCCTTGCACAGTGCCACGCCCCAGGGTTTGGATGCGAGGAAAGTATCGGGTCCGCCTTCGATGATCAACTGACCGCCGCCGAAGGCGACACGGTCGGTGGTGATTTTGCCGCCCCATTGCGAAGCGGACTCGATCAGAGTGATGTGCGCGTCGGGGATGTTCTTTTGTGCGTAATACGCGGCGGAAAGACCTGCGATCCCGCCGCCGACGACGATGATTCGATTCATACCCAACCTGCTTCTTTCGCTTTTTCGCGGATCAAACCTGCCAGCCCATCAATCATCTCTGGCGCGGTGTTGAGCATTTCGATGCGTTCGAGATGAATGCCAAGTGATTTGGCAAGATTCTGATAGACGATGTCAATGTCGTACAGAATTTCAACATGCTCGCAGACGAAGCCGATCGGGCAGAGCACAATATGTTTTTTGCCTTGCGCCACAAGACGTTCGATGATTTCCCCTGCATCAGGTCCGAGCCAGGGGATGGTGGAAATGGCGGCGGATTGATAGGCAAATTCATGCGGTTGTGAGCCGAGTTTTTCCATCACCGACGAGACCGTTTCATGTAACTGCGCGGGATACGGATCATTCCATTCCAGAATCTTCTCTGGCAGGCTGTGCGCGGTAAAGATGACAGGAACATTCGCGCGGATTTCTTCTGGGAAACGTTTCAACGCATCACGAACGCGTCCCGTAAGTGCATTGATGTATCCCTCATCCAAATGCCAGTTTTCGATGCGGGCAAATGCAATCGGCGAGTTGGTGTCTTCGAGCCGCTGGTAATACGCGCCAATGCTCATGCGCGAATAATGCGGTGCCATAACCACGCCCACCGCCTTTTCAATTCCTTCCGCTTGCATGTTCGCCAGCGCATCCTTGATGAAGGGATGCCAGTGACGCATCCCCACATAGACTTTGAATTCATTCCCATTCGAATTCAAAGCAGATTCGAGCGCATCTGCCTGCGCCTGAGTTTGCTCCAGAATGGGGGAGCGTCCACCGATTTCGCGGTAGCGTTCGCGTACTTCATGGATGATCTCCTGCGAAGTGGGGCGATAGCCGCGGACATCCAGGAGGTATGGCTCGACATCCTCCAGTTTGTCGGGACCTCCATATGCCATTACCAATAATCCGATCATAGATGAGGAGCCTTCCATTTCCTGATGATTTCTTCAAAGGGCGGTTTTATCTTGTTTGCGTTGAAAGGAAACCAGCCCAACTCCGCACGGACAGCCTGCTCCTTAAGTTCAGTCGAGCCCCAGACGAAGGTTGCACCCAGTACGCCAACGACAACAGACAACCAATCCGATGAAATGAAGAGGGATGCAAACACGATGAGGAAACCCAGACCCATCATGTAGGGCCACCATAGGTAGCCTAAGTATCGTTCACCGCGGATGACAAGCGGAAACCCCAGTCCGATGATAAGCAGGGTCGCCATACCGATGATCAGTCCAAAAGTGTTCATGGTGTTCGCTGTCCAGTGATCAGCGAGCCAGTTGGTTCGCGATTGAGCAGGTCAACCGTCGTGGCGGAGGGATGTTCTTTGAGAATTCGGGCATGGCGCGGGTTGTTCGGGTTGGCGGGAGCATGCCCGTGTTTGACGCGGTTTTGCTGCCGTGTGAATTCGAGCGCATCCCACAGGAGAGTGATGCCTGTGATGCCAAAAACAGTCCTCAATAACAGGTTGTCAACGACCAATGAGAGATATTCCAACGAAATCCCCAGGACAATCGCCGCCACCGTTGGAATCCAAATCGTCCGTGAGGCGGCTTCGATCTTACGGACAGCCACATGTCCGCCCCAGATGCTCAGGAAAGCGGCGGCGGCAGCAATGAGACCAAGCCAATTCATCAGACCTCCGCCTTCTCAGAAGAAAATTCATGCACCATATCCACAACCGCTTTGACATTGTCTACAGGCGTGTGTTGCAAAATGCCGTGTCCGAGATTGAAGATGTGACCAGGTCTGCCATTCGCACGGCGCAATACATCATAGACACGCGCCTTGATTTCAGGGAGAGGCGCGAAGAGCGTGATGGGGTCAAGATTCCCTTGAACGGCGACATCGTCTCCGAGCAGTGACCAGCCGTCGTCAAGCGGGATGCGCCAGTC
>JGI24123J20310_1001326_pt1 | contig 10346 bp, 10 predicted proteins | sample SubbioCR12Aug_5A_FD_20310 | JGI IMG/M metagenome (IMG submission 20310)
GGTAGAAATCATCCTCTCTACCGCAAAAGAGGCATTGAAAGCTCGGTCAACGGACGAGATCTTAAATTGCCAGCTTATTCTTTTTTCAAAGAGCTAAAGTGTTACCAATATTCCAGTATTCCAACATTCCGGGGCGTTACTATGAAACCTAAGCTTTTGATCGTTGAAGACGACTCGTCCATCGCTACCCAGATGAAGTGGGCTCTTAGCCAGGAGTATGAAGTGTGCCTCGCAGAAGACCGGGTGAGCGCCCTCAAATTGTTCGGGGAGGAGAGGCCCCCGGTGGTGACACTTGACCTTGGCCTTCCTCCTCATCCGGGAAGCGTGGAGGAGGGGTTTCTTACCCTCTCCGGGATAAAGGAACAGGACCTATTTTCAAAGGTGATTGTCATCACAGGCCAGGATGAGAGGGAGAATGCCCTTAAGGCCATTGGCAATGGGGCCTACGATTTCTTCTGTAAACCGGTCCAGATCGAGGAATTGAAGATAGTCCTTCAAAGGGCCTACTACCTCTTCCAGCTCGAAGAGGAGCATCGGGAACTTCAGCAACGACTGACCCCCCCATCCTTTGAGGGAATGCTTGGAACAAGTCCTCAGATGCAGACGGTATTCTCCTCAATCCGAAAGGTGGCAACGACAGAGGCCCCTATTCTAATCACTGGAGAGAGCGGGACAGGAAAAGAACTGGTCGCAAGGGCAATCCATCATCTAAGCCATAGGGGAAAAGGTCCTTTTCTTGTGATTAATTGCGGGGCTATTCCGGAAAACCTGCTTGAGAGTGAACTCTTCGGCCACGAAAAAGGGGCCTTCACCGGCGCCCACATACAGCGAAAAGGCCGTTTTGAAAAGGCCGGCGGCGGCACCCTCTTTCTGGATGAAATTGGCGAGCTTTCACTATCACTTCAAGTGAAGCTTCTGAGGTTTCTTCAGGAGCAAAAGATCGAACGGGTCGGAGGACGGGAAGAAATTTCTGTAGATGCACGGGTTCTGACAGCCACCCATAAGGATTTAAAACAGGAGCTTAAGACAGGAAAGTTTCGTGAGGACCTCTATTATCGAATTGGAATAATCACCCTCTTTTTGCCGCCTCTCAGGGAAAGGGAGGGAGATGTCTTGCTTCTTGCATCGGCATTTCTGCAAAAATATTCATTTGAAAATAGAAAGAAGATTGCCGGGTTTACACCCCATGCAATTCGGGCGATTGAAACGTATGGCTGGCCGGGAAATATCCGGGAACTCGAAAATCGGATCAAGCGGGCAGTGATCATGGCGGAAAATTCAAAAATAACCCCGCAGGACCTTGAACTGGACTCAATATATACCAAATACCAGGGAAAGGGGCTAAAAGAAGCCAGGGAGGAGCTTGAAAAGGAGTTTATTCAAAGGGCCCTGGCCGAAAATAAGGGGAATATCACTCAGGCCGCCGGAGAACTTGGCATCAGCCGCCCAACATTATATGAATTGATGGAAAGACTTGGAATTGAAAAAGGAAAATAGGAATGCAGGAATAGTGGAATGATGGAGGAACGGAAAAGATGTTACGAGTTAAAAGAAAAGAAAGTTAAAGGACTGGAAGCGCAGGTCTGAAAGTGATAGAATAATGAAGAATGGGAGTTAAAAAGGATTAAACAGCAAAGGAGTAATGGAAAATGAAAGGAAAGCCGTTATTTATAAGAGCAGAATGGGATGAAGAGGCAATGGTATGGGTAGCTACCAGCGACGATGTTCCTGGATTAGCCACAGAAGCGGTTACCATGGAAGACTTAGTAGAGAAATTAAAGGTGATGATTCCCGAGCTTCTTATGGCCAATAATGCTGTTGTTGAGGGTGAAGTCCCTTTCGAAATAATAACGCGACGTTTTGAGCTTGCTCAGCGGGTGGAGCGTTAATGTCTGACTACACCCCAAAGCTAAAGCAAATATTACATGAAGCTGGGTGTTATTTTGATCGTCCGGGTAAAGGGGATCATGAAATCTGGTTCAGTCCTATAACCCAGATCAGGTTTGTTGTCGACAGTTCTATCAAATCTCGACATACCGCCAATGCCGTTTTAAAACAGGCTGGATTACCCAAACAATTCTAATTCCCGAACTATCCTGCCCAAAAACTGCGGCGCTGCGGCGTTTGCCTCAAACATGATGGAATGAGGAAGCCAGGAAACCAGGAAAAATGGAATGATGGAAGAATGGAAATGATGTTACGAGTTCAATTTAATAAAGAGTGTAGGGGATAGGGAGTGGGGGGTAGGCAAAACGAATAAGGATAAAGGACAAAGGAAAAAAGTTGTAGGTTTGGAACAAAACGTAAAGATTCGTTGAACAAAAAAGAAGCGTCACCTGTTTTGCTCTTGAAGCTTCTCTTGAACCCATAAATTAATGAGCGTATCAGCAGAGACACCGCGCCTTTGTGCAATAAACTGAACTTGTTCGGAAAGCTTTTTATCCAATAAGTAATAAGTGATTTCGGATTTGATATCCACTTCAAACTCCACTTTTTTGGTTTGATCCCAAAAATCGGAAAGATCATGGACATCCCAATAATCTCCAATTTCCTTGTAAGATTTGGCCTTGGACATCGAACTTCTACCTCTGTTCATATCTTCTCCTTTCAGAGGGCGTCATGTTTCTTGCTGAAAGTATGATTGCTCGCCCGTCTTTTTTATAAATAAAAAAAACAATGAGATATCTGCCATTTTTTGTCTGTCCCAATGCGGCATATACATTTTCTCCTGAACGATGTCCCTTCTCAACAAAACGAAAATAGGGCTGATTTGAAAAAACTTCCAAAATCTCATTTTGTCGCACATTATGTTTGGCGGCCAATTTATCGATTACGTCATCGAGCCAAATGATCCCTTGGATTCTCAATTAATTGCCTCCTCTAAATATCATATTACTGGCTACAGCAAATGAAGTCAAGAATTTAACATTCAACCTTCATGGACTTGTTCCTTTATCCTTGCTCCTTGATCCTTTTGCCTTATGTTTTAACTTGTAACCCAAAACTATTTCTACTTCCCAATATTCCAACATTCCATTATTCCGTTATTCCCTTTACTTATTCACTTATTAACTCATTAACTTATTCCCTTAACACTTCAAATTCCCTCCATTTAGCTGCATTTTACAATAAATTACCAACATTTAACACTTAGCGAATTGTCGGGATTCTTTGCAATTTCAATTTTTCTAAATTTTTGATCATGTAGCCCCTAATTTATTGTTTTTTAAACTATTTTTCCCAACACTTAACACTCAACACTTAACACTCTTGTGAGTTGTCAGAATAGTTTACAATTATTTAAAAAACTTGAAAAAGAAAAACCAAAAGCGTTCAACATAAGAAATGAATATATATCAATAATTTCAGAGAGTTGTTCTGATCAAAAATAAGTTGCTTAATTTAATATTTATTGGCACCTTAGTTGCAAATTAAATAAACAAATCTTGTTAAAGGAGGAAAATTATGAAAAAGTTTAGCATGCTTCTGATTCTCTTATTGGCTATAGGGATTTTTACACAAAATGCCAGCGCTCTCACTTATACCATTACCTCTTATCCAGAAAGACCAGCTTGGGGGGGTGGTGCGTTTTTGATTAATGAAGATATTGTAACCTATTGCCTCGAACGATCGGAACAAATTACCCTTGGTGTAGCATATTTAGGAACTATCGATGATTATGCTATTGCAGGTGGGAATAAAACAAATAATGGTGGAATTGAACCACCTAGTACCCCCACTCAAGATTACCTAAATCCTTGGAGTGAATGGTTGGTTGCCAAGTATTTGTCTGATTCATTAACCTCTCAAAATAAAATGAAGGATTTTCAGAATGCAATCTGGTATATAGAGGGGGAATGGTCAGCACCTCAACCTGTGTTGGACACAAATTATTATGCGCTGGTAGCTGCAGTGAGCCCAACAACGGATTATGCCTGGATTAGAGTTCTTAACTTATATGAATATGACGCTCAAAGGAATATTATAAATAGACAATCTGTAATTATCACCCCTGAACCAGGAACCCTGCTGCTCCTCGGAGCCGGCCTCCTTGGAGTGGGTTTTTTGGTAAGAAGGCGATTCAACTAAAACTGAAAACCTAAATGAATTAGGTAAATTTAAATAAATCAAAGAAAGGGGGAGGAATTTAATGAAAAAACTGATTTTGATTTTGGTGTGTGTTGGGTTGTTGGGTTTACCTCTGAGTGCGATGGCGGCGTCAGAAGCCGAGAAAAGGTTAGCCATTGATAATGGGTTGGCCTGGCTTGCCACCCAGCAACAAGCAGACGGCAGGTGGATTTATGATAATAGCACCGGCGATGCGGCTGCAACGGGGTCCGCGCTCCTGGCGTTCCTGGAAGAAAAGCCAAACTGGGGAGCCAATGCGGCCGCGTATCAGGTCCGGGTGGACAATGGGTTAAATTACTTGTTCAGTAAGGCACAGCTAGTCGATATCGCTGTTCAGCCGGCGGGTAACCCTGACGGTGACGGAAATGGTAAAGGCGTGAAATTCATCCTTGGAGGGGCTAATAGCCGTGACACCTATGTCACAGGGCTTGTGCTTCCGGCCATTGCGGCGACAGGGACCCCAAATGCAGTGGTGACGACCGGGGCACTCACCGGTTGGACGTATAAGCAGGTCGTGCAGAACACCATCGACTACTTTGCCTTTGGTCAGAGTGATCCGGCAACTGGAAATAATAGAGGTGGTTGGAGATATTATGCCAATTATGGAAATTCTGACCAATCTACAACCCAGTGGCCGGTAATCGCAGGATTGTATGCTGGGAATTTTGCGGTTTCTTATCCAGCATTTGTAAAAACCGAGCTGGCCTTCTGGACCGATTATATCCAAAACGCTGCAGGGTTCGCGGGATACAACGGCCCAAACTCACCCCTTGGAGAAATGAATGAAACCGGCGCCCAACTGATCCTGCAGTCTTTTCTGGGAAAGGGAGCGGCCGATCCCAAAGTTGCCTTAGCTCTTAGCTACATTAATACTCACTGGAAGGAATTTGCGAACTCCACTTGGGACGGCAATTTTAATCACCCCTACGCCATGTGGGCCATCTACAAGGGGCTCGAGTTGACGATTGGTCTGAATGATATGACCACCATTACGAACTTGCGCCCTAATCCAGGGGATGTGGACAATCCTGACCACGGATATAATTGGTGGGAGGATTACTGCGAGTATCTGGTTAGCACTCAGCTTGCAAATGGCAGTTGGAACGGTTATTCTTATTGGACCGGTCCCATGGCGACGGGGTGGTACATCAATATCCTCGCTGCCACAAAGATTCCCGGTCCCCCAAATGGAATTCCTGAACCAGCAACTCTGGTCCTCCTTGGGTCAGGTTTAGTAGGACTGGCCGGATATGCACGGAGGAGAATGAAGAAATAGGAACCTAATTAATGTGTCTGGTTAAATTAAGAAGCAGGCGGGGTTAATTCTCGCCTGCTTTTTTATTTGAGGGGTTGATATTTTTGATTTCATTTAGTATCTTTAAGTCTGTTTTTTCCACAATTAAACTGCTCAGAAAGGAATTACAGATGTTAAACAAAAAGCTTTTTTTAACTCTTTTCGTTGTCGGGATTAGTTTTTATTTTTGTGTATTCCATGGTGGGATCGCTACAGGAGCCATTATGTCTGAGTCTCAGGCTCCTTTTTCAGATGAACCTGGTAAAATCGATTTTACCCAGACGGACCCAACCACCGCAGGTCTTAATTTAGCTGAAACAAGACTAAAGCAGGGTTTAATGCAGGAGGCCATTCAATATGCGCAATTTGTCATTTTAAGAGATAAACAGAATCATAAGGCTCATGGCATTCTCGGGACGATCTATGCTCTCACAGGCCAAAAGAAGATGGCCGAGGGAGAATTGGCTTTATTAAAGGGGGTAAACGATAAGGACTTTTATGCAGAGCTTATTAAAGCCATGCTAAAAGCCCAAGAAGGGAAATTTAAGGAAGCAGAAAAACATATGGGTTTGGCTCTCAAAAAAGAGCCTTCCCATCCAGTAGCTATCTATTATTCCGGAAGCTTGAACCTTGCACAGAATAATCTCGGTAAGGCAGAAAAGGCCTTCAAAGACGTTATCGCTTCAAATGCTTCATTTGCCCCTGCCTATGCCGGTCTGGGCCAGGTCTTTTGGTTAAGAAAGAACGCCAAGGAGGCAATTTCCTATTACCAAAAAGCCATAGAGAACGATCAAGAAAATCTTATCTACCGGAGGCAGTTGATTGAGATCTACAAATCAACCGGTCAAAAAGAGGAAGAGTCCAAGGCCTTAGTTGAATTTGCTTATTACACCCCCGGGGTAAAAGAACTCTATCTAAGAAGAGGGTTGGAGCTTCTGATAGAAGGTTCTTACGAGGAGGCCATCAAGCTATCTGACAAACTTCTGGGCATTTACAAGAGATTTCCAGGGGGATATTACATCAAGGCAGCGGCTCAGGTGAATATGGGAAAGAGGGATGATGCCCTGGGCAATATTGAAACCTATATAAAAAGCGGCTTCGGATTTCCCCGAATTCATCATGATGCTGGAATGTGCTATCTCGCATTAGGTGAGATAGACAGGGCTGACGAACAGTTCAAAACGGTGATTGCCATAGATCCAAAAAGTGGGAGGAGTTTTGTCCCCATGACGATTATCGAGCAGATAAAGGGGAACTACGACCGCGCGCTACAAGGATTGCGACTGACTCTATCTCAAGGTGAATCTCCATATCTTGTTCATTACCTTATGGCCAATATTTTTATGGCCAAGGGAGATAAAAATAACTATCAAAAGGGAATGGCATCTGGAAAAGAGATGGTGCCGGGCGTAAAACAAGAGGCCATCAGCTTTTTCCCAGCCGGAAAGGAAGGGAAAAAATTAGCAGAAGACCGTAATCTGATGATGATCTTCTTTTTAAACACCTGGTATGATAAGGCCATCCAGAAAAGCGATGCCATCACAAAATTATATGAAAAAGATCTTTTCGCCTGGTATTACAAGGGCCTTTCAAAAATAGCACAGAAAAACCCCCAGGAGGCTATAAATAGCTTTAATCAGATTGTAACTATTGCTCCTGATTTATTTTCTGCCCACCTGGCTCTTGGTCAGACCTATAGTCAAATCAATGATAATGAAAAGGCCTTGAAAGCCTTTAATAAGGCCATCGAGATTAATCCCTCTTATGGCCCCGCCTATGTGGCACTTGGCGATGTCTATTTTCAAACAAAAGATGAAGAAAAAGCAATTCAGTCCTACAGGAAGGTAGTCGAGCTAAACATTAAGTCTCCGGATGCGTATCAGAGATTAGCCTTAATTCTTGCGGGCCAGCCTAAAAGCCATGACGAGGCATTGAAGATGGCCCAAAAAGCCATAGAACTTGCACCCCAAAATCCCTTCTCATTAGATGCACTTGGTTGGGTATATGTCCAGCGGGGGGAGTTAAAGAAAGGAATCGAGAAATTAAAGGAGGCTTCAAGCCTCCTTCCACAAGACCCGGTTATTCTATACCACTTAGGTGTTGGCTATTATAAAAATAATAATCCAAAGGACGCAAAAAACGCGTTGCAGTCTTCTTTAAATATATCCACAAGTTTCAGGGGAGCTGATCAGGCTGCAGAAATCTTAAAGAAGCTCTCAAAATAGTATTAAATTCATCACCAATTCCCTCCATTTGGCTGCATTTTACAATATATCACCAACATTTAACACTTAGCGAATTGTCGGGATTCTTTGCAATTTCAATTTTTCTAAATTTTTGATTATGTAGCCCCTAATTTATTGTTTTTTAAACTATTTTTCCCAACACTTAACACTCAACACTTAACACTCTTGTGAATTGTCAGAATAGTTTACAATTATTTAAAAAACTTGAAAAAGAAAAACCAAAAGCGTTCAACCTAAGAAATATATATATATCAATAATTTCATAGAGTTGTTCTGATCAAAAATAACTTACTTAATTTAATATTTATTGGCACCTTAGTTGCAAATTAATTAAACAAATCTATGAATATGACGCTCAAAGGAATATTATAAATAAACAATCTGTCATCATCACGCCCGAGCCGGCTACCTTATTGCTCCTTGGAGCTGGGCTTCTTGGACTGGGTTTCTTAGTAAGAAGGAAAATTAGATCCTTAAATTAATAAAAATCCTATAAGAAAAATAAATTCATAAGGAGGACTAAAGTTATGAAAAGGAATTTGTCAATTTTTATTGGAATGGCTAGCCTCTGTATGACTCTAATTGCCGGTGGAGTCGGAGCAACAGACCTTGTGCCGTTCGAAACAGTTTTCGGAACTGACTATACCTCCGCAGGTTATGGCGGGATGCGGGGTTTAGGGACAGGGACCATCAGCCTCGCCGGGGTTTCCGGGCCGGTTGACAGTGCTCTTCTCTATTGGCACGGACCCTCAAACGACACAGCCCTCTCCGCCAATCAGAATGTCACATTCAACGGCACAAATATTACCGGCACACCCCTCGGAATTTCCGATGACAATTGCTGGGGTTATACCTGCAGCCAGGCATACAGGGCGAATGTGACATCTCTGGTTCTCGGTAACGGGATCTACTCGCTTAGCAATTTCTATAAACCTGGGCCGCCTATAGTGGATATCAACGGTGTCTCCCTCATGGCCTTTTTCCAAGACGGTGACACAAATAATAATCGCGACATTGTCATATTCAACGGTAACGACTCCAACATTGACAATGCATACGATGCCCCTGGTTGGAACATCACCCTCTCAGGGATCAATTACACATCCGGTAACGCCTTTCTTGAAATGCATGTAGGCGATGGGCAGACTTTTACGGATAACGCTCTCATCCTCAACGGCCTGACACTTGTACCTACAGGACCGATATTCCAAGGTGCGTCTGTCCCCGGTGGACTCGGTGGACCAAGTAATGGGTTTCTCTGGGACATTATACGGTTTGATATCACGAGTTTCCTAAGCCCTGGGCTGAACAATCTCAACCTTACCACGGGAGTCACTTCGGATTGCCTTTCCGGCGTTGTAGCAGTCATCGATCTGCCGGCAGGAGCCGCTCCACCTACTGGAGTTCCAGAACCCTCAACCCTTCTCCTTCTCGGCTCAGGCCTCATCGGTCTTGGGTACTTTGTTAGGAAGAGGATAAAAAAGTAAGATCAATAAATCTATCCGAAACAAAAAAGGCAGGTGGGATAATTTCTCATCTGCCTTTTTTTATGTGCACCCGGTTCGATATGGGAATGAGCCTTTGTTGCCGTAGAAAAAGGGGACAGGCTACTTTTTGGATAACGGCTTTGGGGATGTACTAAAATTCGTTAAGGTGTGTAAGTTGATGAGTGATAAAGGGCTTCAACAGTCCATCGAATGTTTATGGCCTGCGGACCTGCAAGCCTGATATTTTCTTGAAGTCCTTCTCGTCATAAGTGTAGACTATTGTAAGGCCTTCCTCCAGACCCCAATGGCCCATGACCGCGTCCGCAAACTTGATATTTTGTGTCTCATAGGTGGCGAGGGCCTGTCGGAACACATACTCCAGGGGGCATTTTAATCCGGGCGTGTTCAAGATGGCTTCAACAAGCTCTCTGATGGTCCTTCTGCTCAGGCGATATACCTTTTCTGTCACCCAGACAATCTCCAGAATTGTGACCGGTAGCACGTATAGGGTCAGATTTCCCTCTTTCGATTGTTTCAGGAGCTTTTCTACAGCGGCGGTTTTGGCTGGATCATCCTTTACCAGGAACCTCAGAATTGCGCTTGTGTCAATAAAGGCCTTATTTCCGTTCATGAGTCACCCCGGCAATCGCCTTTTCCCTAATCTCGTCGACGGTCATCCCCAGGTCAGGCAGGCTTTGGGCATAGTCGAAGATGGTCTTACCCTTTTTCAGGATGATTTCACCTTCTCTTTCCTCCACGACAATGGTGTCGCCGACGCGTATCTTCAGCTTTTCTCTGACCCTCTTAGGAATCGTTATCTGCCATTTCGGTAGAACTTTGACCGCCTGCATGGACACCTCCTGATTAAGCACTGTAGCACGAAATGTGTTCGTCCGTCAATAAGAAATCATCCTACGGGATCATTACCGTACTACAAAGGGTGCCGGTACTCACGAAAATATGTGGGGTCAGGCTTGCAATCATGCAATTACAAACAGCCCTGAATGTTCCAATGAGTTTTTAAATTCCAAGACGGTAGAGAGGGGAGAAATTAAAAACAAGAAGGTTGATAGGTTTTTTGTTTTAACGGGAGCGCCGCAATTTATAATTTCTCCAGATACTCTTTCAGGCTAATGATCTTTATTTTCTCGTATTCCCCAAGCCTTAGTATCTCTTTATCTCCAGTAACGA
>JGI24123J20310_1001327_pt1 | contig 10344 bp, 8 predicted proteins | sample SubbioCR12Aug_5A_FD_20310 | JGI IMG/M metagenome (IMG submission 20310)
GTCCGATGAGTCGGGCATGTACGAGCCGACGATCTCCAACGTTTTGTCGTGGTCATCGGAGGCGAGGGTGCGGTGCAGAGGGAAGAATTCCGCAAGGATGGATTTGAGAGAGGTGTAGGGTTTCATAAAGTAATAACTATGTGCCTGGCGCACCCGTTGGGAACACTGGTGGACCTCCACCACCGCCGCCATTATTGCCGCCATTTCCATCATCATTGTCCTTGGGCTTTTGGGTCGGAGTCCACAATGGTGCAAGAGTGTTTGTCGCGGTGGGCGTATCAGTGGGAGTTTGCGTGGCGGTTGGAGTGAGTGTAGCAGTTGAGGTTGGGGTCAGCGTTGGAGTCAAAGTCGCGGTGTTTGTTGCTGTTGGTGTGTTCGTTAGCGAAGCAGTGGGGGTGGGTGTGCGGAAGAATCCACCTGTGTTGGTGTCGTAGGCGAAATAAATGAGCAATCCAAGAACGACAAGAAAGACCAAAATAATAACAATGATTTTTATGTTCATAGGTTTGCCTATCTATTGGTGGTTTCGGTACTGCAACGGTGGTTGAGTAGCCGCGAGTGAAACGAGCGGCGTATCGAAACCACCAATTTCAAGTTTACTTTTGCTTGCTGGTTTCGATACGGCGGACGAACGCCGCCTACTCAACCAGCGATTATCCCATTAATAAGAGAGTACCGTTGGTTGAGTAGTTCCGAACGAAGCGAGGAACGTATCGAAACCAACATGTAACAAGAATTCTTTTGCTTAATGGTGGTTTCGATACGCCGCTGCGCGGCTACTCAACCATCGACCCTACTCAACCACCGAATTATTCTTGATTCTACTCTTATCAAAAACCTTTTTTGCAAGCGCAGGCAACAAATCTGGGTTTCCATGTATCAAGGCTTCACGCTTGCGCCGAGTCCAGCCTTGGACTTGCTTCTCTCGATAAAACGCATCGGAAACGCGGTCATATTCTTCACAATAAACCAACTGAACTGGCAATCTTCCTGATGTATATCTTGAGCCTTTACCGCTTTGATGTTGCGAAAAGCGCAAGTCAAGATTCTTGGTCGACCCGACATAATATGAGCCGTCGGAACATTGAAGGATATACATCCATGCCATAGAAAATCTCTATTTCAAACGGTGGTTGAGCGCAAGCAGTCAAAACCACACACTCTCAATAACCAACGGTGGTTGAGTAGCCTTGAGCGATAGCGAAAGGCGTATCGAAACCACACTTCTGAATTTCAAATCTATCAGTTATTGCTGGTTTCGATACGCCCCGACGAGCACGGGGCTACTCAACCAGCGGGGCTTCACTTCTTCTCAACATAATACAACAAAAACGGATCACGCCTCATCTCGCGCGCCGTGAACTCATAAACTTCATTCGCCTTCATCAACTTCACATCCGCATCGCCGATTCTTGCAGACTTGATCACGCCATGCTCTTCCATCAACGCGCCCATCGGGTCGACCATTGTCATCACGCCCTTGTCCACATCGCGGACAAGCATCTCGAACGTATCGGTGTACGTGACCCCGTTCTCGTCGGTCACTTCGCCTATGAACTGTTTCAAGAAGCGGTAATCCACACCTTCCATTTGCTCGATGTGATGAAAGAAGGTCATGCTATTGTTATACGACAGCCCGATCACCATGATCTTCCCGTCCAGGTCACGCAGTTTGCCGAACACCGAATCCCGTTCATACGCGCTCTTGTAGCGCAAACTTCCCAGCATCTCAGCATGCTTCCCTAAAATCGAAAACGAATAAAACGGATGAAACACTCGCTTCGAGCGCGGGTCTTTGCGCACCAGTTCCGTCAACACGCCCATCTTCGACGGCGTCGTGCGCACATCCCACGGCACGCCTTTGTTGAAATCGAAATTGAACGTCGGCATGATCAGCGTCCCCTCCCCGTCCGTGCCGAGCGCAGCCTCCAGCGCGCGGATCACCGTCTGCGGTCCGCCGTCCACTTCGCCGAACGATTTATACGAACTATGCACCAACAGCGTGTCACCCTCCTCCACACCCAACTCGCGAAATCCATCCACCAGTTGTTCAAACGTCAACATATCAACTCCTGTTTGGAACAAGGCTTCGATAGACCTGCATCAACGCCTCGGCATTCTTTTTCCAATCCGCGCGCATCTCTGCCGTCCTTCGGCTTGCCCTGCCGATCCCGGGCAGATTCTCCCGCTGACTCATCGCCGCGAGAATCTTCTCTGCTAGATGATCCGCGTCCCCATCGCGGAACAGCCAGCCGTTCTCGCCCTCCACAACCCATTCCTTATTCGCAGGGATATCCGACACCAGACACGGCAACCCGCACGCCAGTGCTTCCATCAGCGAAACGGACGAACCGTCCACGTGCGAGGGCGAAATATACAGATCCGCCATATGATACCAGCGCGGAAGGTCGGTCTGCGAGATCTGTCCGCCAAAGGTGACATACTCCTCCACCCCGCCGCCTTGAAATATCTTGCGAAGTTTTGTCCCCTGCGACCCGCCGCCCAAAAGAATCAAACGGACATCATCGCGCTGTTGCGCCACTTTTACAAAAGCCCGCGCCAACACATCCACACCGTAACGCGTTTCCCACGAACGATTGCAGAATAAAACGAAGCCATCCCTCTTTCCTCTTTCTTCTTTCTTCGAAAAGTGTTCCAAATCCACGCCCCAGGGAAAAACGATGGTTTTCTCAGGATTCATGCCATAGGCAACCGCTTTATCGCGGGTCACGTTTGCATCACTGGTGAAGAACGTGGAACGTTTCAACGTGTAACGCGTAACCCACTCCCACCATTTATTTATGTGAACGTCATCCATCAAGTCAAATCCCCACGACATCGTCAGAAGCGGATGCGTGCCCGCAAGGGCGGCGATAAATGCACAGGTTTGGATGGGACCCGCATGGACAAGATCAGGTTTGAGGTCCCGAAGGAGGCGTTTAAAATCCATCACAAATGCGGGGAGTTTGCTCCATGTGAACGGTTCGTGTCCGCCCTTCCAATGCACTTGTGTCACACCTTCAGGGACGGGGCGGTCTTCGACCTGCCGTTGGTTGCCTTCGAGTTGCACAAAAAAGACCTCGTTCCCCCCTTCCGAGATGGATTTGAGGAAACGATGGTCGTGGGTGGAGTAGCCGGGGGAAAAGTAAATAATACGCATTTGGAACGGATGCGTACGATGCGATGGGGATGGCGTTGGGGAGTGAATCTTTAGAACTCTTCGCGCGGCGTTCGCAGGGTATCCAGACGGTGGCGCAGTTCGATGCGGCGGGCGTCTGCCGAGTGGCGGACGTCGTTGAGGAAGGTCTGTCCGCGGGCGCGGAGCTCGGCGCGCAGTTCTTCGCCGGATTCGGGAGCCAACAGCAGGGCGATCACCGAGCCAACCAAACTGCCGACAAAAACACCGATCAAAAAGCCAAACATTCTTCGCATGGGATTCTCCTTCAGGGAAGCTTGATAGTATTTGGGACGTTTTTCTGATAAATTTATTATAGGCGAAAAAACGAATTTGTGGAATAATGTAGCAACCGCACGTATCCAAGCGAACGTGACGGTGTGAAACCTACCAAACCGAAATCGCGCGCACATCCAGGGTCGTCAGCGCGCAACGCGGACTCTACCTTTATCGGAGGGTACCATGTCAACTGTAACACCAGTTTCAACAAGCACGTCACAGAGAAAAAAAGTGACGACTCTCACGTTCCGCCAAAAGAAGGAACGCGGCGAGCCGATCACCATGCTGACCGCCTACGACTATCCCACCGCAATGGCGGTGGACAAGGCGGGTATTGATTCCATCCTCGTCGGCGATTCGCTCGCAATGGTGGTGCTGGGCTATGAGAACACCCTGCCCGTCACCATGGAGGAGATGCTTCACCATGCACGCGCCGTGGCGCGCGGAGCGAAATCGTCCCTGCTGATCGGTGATATGCCGTTTATGTCGTATCAGGTCTCTGTGGAAGATGCCGTCCGCAATGCGGGGCGTTTCCTCCAGCAGGGCGGCACGGACGCGGTCAAACTCGAAGGTGGGCGCGAACGGGCGGATGCCGTCCGCGCCATCGTTGGCGCGGGCATCCCCGTGATGGGGCATCTCGGTCTCACGCCCCAGTCGGTGCATCAACTGGGCGGCTTCCGCGCGCAGGGCAAAAATGCCCCGGCGGCTAAACGTCTGCTTGAAGATGCGCAAATTCTCGAAGAGGCAGGCGCGTTCAGCCTTGTGCTTGAATCTGTCCCTGCGCGGCTGGCGGAATTCATCTCGAAGAAAATTTCCATTCCCACCATTGGCATCGGCGCAGGGCTGGGTTGTGATGGTCAGGTGTTGGTGACGCACGACCTGCTCGGTCTGTTCGAGCGCTTCACGCCGAAGTTCGTCAAGAAATATGCCAATCTTCACGCCGCCATGAACAAAGCCTTCGCCGAGTACATCGATGATGTGGAGACCAAGCGCTTTCCCGCTCCCGAGCATACCGTCGAAATGACAGATGACGAGTGGAACGAATTTTTACGAGTTGCGTAAAGGATGTTGAGATGAAAGAGGATATCTTACTGGTTGGCACCGGTGCGCTCGCCACACTCTTCGCGGCACGCTTGAGTGCGGTGGGGCATTCCGTTTCCATGCTTGGCACGTGGCGGGACGGCTTGAAATCCCTGCGGCAGAACGGCGCGCGCATTGTGGAGTCGGACGGAACCGAACGCGCCTTCCCGGTGTTGGCAACAGACGATCCCAACGAAGTGCGCGGTGCGAAGTATGCGCTGGTGCTGGTCAAATCGTGGCAGACGGAACGGGCGGCGGGTCAACTGCGGGATGCGCTTGCCGAAGACGGGCTTGCACTCACGCTTCAAAACGGACTCGGCAACCGCGAAACGCTCATGCGCGACCTCGGACCTGATCGGGTTTCCCTGGGTGTCACCACCACTGGAGCCACCCTGCTCGGACCCGGGCTGGTAAAAGTTGGCGGCGAAGGCATCCTTTCACTGGAACAGAATCAGGCTCTCGGTCCGTTGGAGGCGGCGCTGCGGGCATCCAATTTCAATTTGCAGGTCGTGGACGATGCGCAGTCGCTCATCTGGGGCAAACTGGTCATCAACGCGGCGATCAACCCGTTGACCGCCCTGTTGCAGGTGACGAATGGGGAGTTGCTATCGCAGCCGAATGTTAGAAAAATGATGGGTGCATTGGCAAGTGAAACTGCAGAAGTGGCGGAAGCAGAGCATGTGCATTTGCCGTTTAGCAACCCTGTTTCTGCGGCGGAAGATGTGGCGCGTAAGACCGCGAGAAACTATTCATCCATGTTTCAGGATGTGCGCCGCGGCGCGCGGACGGAGATTGATGCGATCTGCGGTGCGGTGACAAAGTACGGCGAGATGCACGGGATCCGCACACCCTATAACCGCGCGTGCTGGCAGTTGGTTGGCGCGATGTAGTTCACGTTTGAAATGTGATTCGTCTGTATTTTTATTCCAGTTTTATCAACCCGCTTCGAATGGCGAACTTTATCAGTTCTGTGCGTGAGTGCATGTTGAGTTTGCGCATAATACGTTCACGATGGCGCATGATCGTTTTGGGGCTTAAACCGAGTTTCTCGCCGATTTCATTGTTGCTCAATCCCTGCCCAACCATTTCCAATACACCGCGTTCACGGGCACTTAATGCCTCCAGCCCCACTGCGCCGGCGTTTTCAGTCTTGCTCGAATTTGTCGGCTTGATCAGGCTCTGATAATCATCCAACAACCAGCGCGCCAAGGCGGGCTGTAAATAAATATGCCCATCGGCAACGGCATGGATGGCTTGCACCAACTCATCCGAAGCTGCCTGTTTGGTAAGGTAGCCGCTGGCGCCCGCTTCGAGCATTTTCATAAAATAATATTTGTCTTCATGCACGGTCAGCGCCAGCACAACCGCCTCATTCCACTGTTCTTTTAATTTCCGCGTTGCCTCCAACCCGTCCATGCCTGGCATTGAAATATCCATGATGATGATGTCGGGGCGCGTTTCCAGCGCGCGATTAATGGCTTCGTTTCCCGTACCCGCTTCCGCAACGACTTCAAGATCGGCTTGGGTTTCCAAAAATGATTTCAATCCGGTACGGATAACCTGGTGGTCGTCTGCAAGCATCAAGCGGATTTTTGACATTTCATAGCTCCTCCGGCTGAATTGGAATATTAACCCGGATGGTCGTGCCACGCCCCGCTTCCGACTGAACCTCGAACCTGCCTCCTGCCGATTCAGCCCTTTCCTTCATTCCAGCCAAACCCCAACTGCGTGATTCGAGGAATATATCCTCGGGGTAAAATCCAACACCATTGTCCGATACTTCCAATTCCACTTCATCCAAAAAATAATTGATAAAAAGACGGACTCTTTCCGCCTTGGCATGACGGGCAATATTTGTCATGGATTCCTGCGCAATTCGAAAAAGGACAGTTTCAATAAGAGAGTCCAGACGACGCGGTTCTCCACTTATTATAAATTCGATCTGCAAGCCAAGCCGCGGACCATTCTCGTCTGCGAGGTGCTGCAAAGCGGGTAAAAGCCCAAGGTCATCCAAATGCGCAGGGCGCAGGGCGTATACCATTTGATTTATATCCCGCGACATCTTTTTGCCAAGTTCCTGGAGCCTTGCAATGATCGGGGTGGACTTGGAGCGGGGACTGTTTATTTGTTTCAATGTGCCGAGGTCCAGCGTAAAAGCGGTTAAGGTTTGTGCCATTTCATCGTGGAGTTCGCGCGCGATGCGGGCGCGTTCCTCCTCTTGCGCATGTACGATATGATGCAGGAGCTCACGTCGCAGTGCCTCTTGTTGTTCAAGTGCTCCGAGATGCGCCTTTTGCGCTTTGTCGAGGCGTACCTGCCTTTCGTTTTCCAGAAAATTCGTGGCGCGGAATATATTCCATGTAATGATAATAGCGGCAATGGTTCGTAAAACTTGAATGGGGAAGCCTGTAAGTTCAAGAAAAATGCTGGTGTTGATCAGGCTGGCTGCCAGCGTATTCATCTGGGGAACAAAAAGATGTGTAACACTGTACAGGGCAAATCCGCCCGCCGCCCAATTGTAATGATTATCCAGCGGCTGGCGTGAATCTGCCCTGGCTTTGTTCGCGCTTGCTTGAAGTCCCAGAGCAGCAATGGCTGAGCCGGGAACCGCCATAAGGTAACGGATCAACCCACCCGTTGTTTGGAGCGGTGTGATGTCCCCCTGAAAAAAGGCTGTGAGGATGTCGAATAAAGCGAATAACATAAAAAGGGGAAGGGTGATTCGTCCAAAAGACGTTAATGGGCTGATGTTATTTCGTGCAACGCGGAAGGCTTGCCATCCATAAAACCAGAGCATGCCATAAGAGAACATCAGCCATAGCAAGCGAAACCAGTTTGCCCAAATGGGCAGGAACTCTTCGTATTGCAGTTTGAACATTTGGAGCCATTCATGCATTCCGTGCATGAGTCCGAAGAGAGCCAGGGGCACGAGCAGACGTCTTTGACCAAGATGGGGGGAAGTTCGCCTTGCCTCCAGGATTAAAACCAAACCCATGGAGAAAAAGGCGAGTCCGTAGATCAAATAAACAAGAAAAAGGATCTCAATTCGCATGATATTTTGCGCTTATTGTAAGTGTTTTTCTCATAAATTAAGGATATTTTAATCACGCCTTATTAGTGCGTTATGTCACTATTGATATTTATAGAACAATATAGAATATGAATGCATTGGGTCATATTACCCAATAATGTAAAAAGATACCCAAAAGGAGATTTGATGATGAATAAACGTGTTTTTTCGATTTTTGCCATCCTCACAGGCATTTTACTCGTGCTCGCAGCATGTGGCGGGCAGGCTGCCACAGAAGCCCCGGTTGTAGAACCCCCCACTGAGGCTCCGGCAGTGGAGCAACCCACGGAAGCACCCGCCCCCACTGAAGAACCAGTTGTTTTGCCTGCGCCGGAGAATCCAGGCGATGTGGTCGTTCAGGCTGTCTATGACGGCGATCAAATAGCCTTGCGCTTTACCTGGATGAGCACCAAGGAGTACGCCGGGCAGTTCCATGATTTTGTGCAGTTCAAAGAGGGCGAATGGAACCGCCTGCCATCCGCCGAGCGCGTTGAAGAAGATCGTATTGCGCTGATGATCGACAACCCGCAACAGCCTGTGCCTGGTTTTACCACCATGGGCTGCTATGTTGCCTGCCATTCCGATCTTGTGAATATGCCTGGTCAGCTTCTTGACGCCGATGGCAATAAAGTTGAAGCCGACCACTATGTGCTGGCTCCGGAAGGCGCCGAAGCGGGCGCTTATGCTCTGGATATGTGGCACTGGCGCGGCGGACGCAGCGGTGTCATGGGGTATGCTGAAGACACTTGGGTTTCCACTGGTTTGTTTGAAGCCGGCGCTTTAGGGCGCCAACGCGATAATGCCAGCGGACCTACAAACTGGCTGCGCGAAAAAGGCGACCGCTTGCGCGAAGATCAGACTTGGGGCGGCGATGTGCTGGTGTGGAAAGACACTCTGCTTCCGCGGTTTGTCTTCAACCCCGCCAAATCCGGCTTCAATAATTACTTCCTTGCTGATGCAAATGGAAATGCCTTTACTGATGTTCAGGTGCTGCTTGCCTCCATCGAAGATATTACCTACCGATCGAACTTGATCGTTTATCAGGACCTGGCGTTCGACCCGATTGATAAAGTCAACAGCATCGATATCATGTATCTGCTCGTTACTGCCGGCGCAGTGGAAGCGCCTGAATACAACAGCGATTGGGCAGCTTACTGGGCAGCGCAAACGGGCGTCGCGGATGCCGCCGCCGCCGAAGCCATGCTCGACGACATCGCCTCCAAGATGGCTGATGGCGTGATGGTTACCCGCGCTGTCAATTTTATCTTCCCCTCCAGCCAGCACGATGTTTCCTCCACCCGCGACTTTGACTATGAAAACAATATCTGGACAGTCACCCTGATACGCGACTTGACCACCGCAACCGTTGGTGTGGATGATGTAGACTTTGCCAGCCTGGCAAGCGGCGTGAAATTCCCCTTCGCCTTCGCTGTACATGATATTGGCAAAGGCTCCCAGACGCACTTCATTTCCTTCCCGTACGCACTTGGTAATGAAAGCACCGATGCCGACGTGGTGGCAATCATGGTGGACAGCATCTCATCCGTGGACTGGACATTGGTTCCCACTTTCCAGACCAAAGTGTTTGCGCCTCCCACAACGCATGCCTATGAGAACCTGCTGGATAAGGGTTTTCACATGGGAGCAGACAGGATGGAAGAACGAAACTGTCAGGCTTGCCACGCAATCGACCTGGAAAAAGGTCCGGTTGAAAAGCCGTAATCACTAATGCGATATGGATAGTTGCAATCTCCTATATCAATCAGGCGGGTGAAATAAAATGACGGGCAGAAATGCCCGTCATTTTATTGACTCATCCTGAACAGGAACGCCTTGCTTTTACTTGTATAAAAAGGGTGACATTTGTCCATAATAGTGCCTGATTTCATCTATGCACAGCCTAAAAACCGCATGGTAAGATAAGAAAAAAACTTAATCGTTTGGAGGAGTCCATGCGCAGGTTGTTACTGATTTCATTGCTGGTCGCGTTGTTCGTGTTTCCTTCGTTTTCATTCGCCCAATCCAACCTCCGTCTGTCCACTGTGACGGTTGAGTTGTGGCCCGAATACGACCAGCCCAGTATGCTGGTGATCGTTGATTTTCGTGTTGCGCCCGGCGTGTCCCTGCCCGTGAACCTAACCTTCCGCATTCCCCGCGACGCGAACCTGATCGCGGTGGCGGTGCAGTCGGCGGAGGGCGGCTTGCTTAACGCCGATTTCAGCGGCGTGAGAAGCGACGGCGAATGGCAGTCATTTACGATGCCGATCGACCAAAATTCCGTGTATCGCTTTGAATACTACCAGCCGCTGACCATCAGCGGAGACCAGCGCATGTTCTCCTACGCGTGGGACGGCAGCTATGCGGTGGATTCGTTCTCAGTAAACGTGCTGGAACCGTTGAACGTGACATCTCTTGTAACCATCCCGCCGTATGCATCGGTCGCGCCGTCCAGCGGGCTTCAGAAATACATCGGCGATGCGGTGGCGCTTTCCTATGGCGAGCAGTATGTCTTCAGCCTGCAATATGAAAAGACAAGCGGAGCGCTTGTGGTGCAATCGCAGGCGGAAGGTCTCCAACCCTCCGCACCGCTGAATGAGAATACGCCGGGGCGCGTCTCCTTTGATACGTACCTGCCATACCTGCTTGGCGGGTTGGGGGTCATATTGATTGTTGGCGGGGTGTTTTATTATCTGCAAGCGGGACGAACCTCCCCCCGCCGCGCGCGGCAGCGAAAAAGTCC
>JGI24123J20310_1001330_pt1 | contig 10333 bp, 9 predicted proteins | sample SubbioCR12Aug_5A_FD_20310 | JGI IMG/M metagenome (IMG submission 20310)
CCANCTGAACACCAAGGACACGCCGTCATTCCTCTACAACCGCGCGTCGCCACCGACGTCGTTAACACGCTTGTCTTCCGTAGGAAAACCGTGAAGAGCCCAGCCAACGCTCGAACACGGGGCGGTCTTCAGGAAATACGGGGGCCAGCCAATCGGTCCGGTCGCGCGCCGCGCTCAAGGGATAGCCCGTCACCCGGCTGAACGGCTCCGTCACCCATTCACAGGTCAATCCGCCATCCGGACCGACGCACACTGAATACGCATAGTCCGAGGTCAGGCGTGAAATGGCAAGATCCCATTTCTCGCAAAGCTGGTTGTTATCGACAGGTTTGCACGGGTTGCTGGTGCCCGCCTTTTGCAAACACCCTTGCACCGCCTCGATCAGCCGGTGGCGCTGGCTTTTGGGCAGATAGTCCGACAACCCGCCCTTCATGCCTGCCACCGCGACCGTTTCGCTGCCGTGCGCCGTAAACATGATGACGGGAATGCAGGGACAGCGCGCCTTGAACTTCTTGAGCAGAAGCAGGCCATTGCCTCTGCCCAGCTCATACTCAATGATCGCCAGGTCGAATTCCAGTTCCGCCATGCCTGCGTCAAAGGCTTCGTGACCGGGAATCTCCACGAATTCAGCATGGTCGAATTCGTCGCGCAAGGCCTTGATGGTCAAGGCGCGTTCGGTGGAATTGTCGTCTACGATCAGGAATTTCATGGGCTCAACCAAGGCATGCTGCAAGATCGGCCCACATCATAACGACATGGACACACAAAGCGGGAACCCGCGCAGCCCCTCCCCCTGTCAGGCTTCATATCCTTCGCGATGCGTCGCGTTGATAGTGCGCAGCAATTCGCGGAACGGAATACTGCGCTCATGCTTCTTGAACAGGGACATGAACTCCAGGTCGTCGCCCTTCCCCACTCCGTCATATTGCCCCGACACCATCGATTCGTGGAGCGCGCGCAGCATCGAATCAAGCGTATCGAGGTAGGGGGTATAGGTCGAGGCCTCCTCGTCGTCATGTTCGAGGCAGGCACGCAGTTCATCGACCTCGTACACCGCTTCGTGCACCAGGTCGATCAGTTCGTTGAGGTTTTTGGCTTTTTTCATGTGCGTGTGATTTTGAAACAAGATTTTGAAACAAAGTGTAAGGGAAGCCTTGAACAAGGCTTCCTCACGTTAACCAAAACGGGCGACAGCTGCGGACTACAAAAACCAGGCCCCTGAACCCCGATATTGTTCAATATAGAGCATCCCTATCAAGGGCGCTTTCACGGTCATGCCCGCCATGCGCCAGGTGGAAATGCCCTGGCAGCCTGTCGGACTTGAAGGATCGAAGCGAAAATTCGGCTGGGCGATGACAGCCCCAAGGGATACCGTCCCGATGGGACATGATTTTGACGGTTTTAGAGGGCAATAGTCGTTCTATTGCCCAAAAAAGCGGCGAAATATGGACCGGCCAGGCGGATTTGCAGCCGATTTACTTCAAGTCCGACAGGCTGCCAGGGGAGTGGCCCCGATGCCGATCACGCTTCTCGCCCCCATTCGACAACGGTTCGTGGCGGCTCAGCGCGCCTCGCCCGGCGAACTGCTGCCGAAAGCCGCGGGCGGCGGGCGCCTTCGGCTTTCAGGCTGAACCGTGGCGTTTCGTCACGACTGCTGCAGGCGAGCACATGGAACTCGACTGCGGCCCGATCGGCGGGTTCGATGCGGACGCACGGGCCCTGCCGGCGGGCGAAACGCCGGCGCTACCGATCGCCCCGGGGCACTGCAGCGATCGGCTCCGGAGCGGCTGCGCAAGCCGCCGGAATGAGCAGGTTCGCACCCGGAAACCCCAAAAAACAGGGGCTCGCGCCCCTGTTTTTTGAGCACCTGAAACCACTTCAGCGCTTGGCCGGCTTGGCGGCGATTTCTTCCAGGCGGCGTGCCTTGATGACCTGGCCGTTCAGCGCGGCATCCTTGGCGCTGCCGCCGTAGGCCACGACCATGAGCTGGCTGTAGTACATCACCGGAATGTCGAACTTGGTGCCATAGCGCTTGTTGATCTGGCCCTGGTAGATCTCGACGTTGGCCTGACACAGCGGGCACGGCGTGACGATCATTTCAGCGCCGTGGTCGTAGGCCGACTCGACGATGTCCTTGATCTGCGCCTGCGCCTTTTCGGGTTCGGAGAACGCCAGCGCGCCGCCGCAGCAGGTGACCTTCTGCTCGTATTCCGGGATCGACTCGGCACCGACCATCTCGACCAGTTTGTCGAGATAGACCGGATTCTCGAATGATTCGCCCGCCACGCCGAAGGGGCGGTTGGTCTGGCAGCCGACGTAGCCGGCGATCTTGACGCCTTCGAGCGGCCGCACGACGTGCTTCGCCATTTCGTCGAAGCCGAGGTCTTCGATCAGCACTTCGACCATATGACGGATGTTGGGCATGTCGTTGATCTGCAGGCCGGCTTCCTTCAGCGCTTCGCGGGTGTCGGCCATCAGCGTGTCGGAGTGGGTCAGCCGCTCGCGGGTTTCGCGCGCGCCCAGCCAGCAGGCGGCGCAGGTGGCGACGATTTCCTGGCCCGGCAGGTGCTGCTCGGACAGGGCGAAGTTGCGCGCATTCAGCACGTGGCGCGGCAGTTCGCCGGCCTCGGCGTAGCCGATCGACGCGCCGCAGCAGTTCCAGTCGGGGATCTCGGTGAGCTTGACGTCGAGCGTCTTGCACATCGACTCGACCGAGGTCAGGTAGTTGGAGGCGGAAGCGCCCTTCTGCGACGAGCAGCCGGGGTAGAACGCATATTCATGTTTGGCCATATTTGTCTCCTCAACCGGCTATCTTGGCGGTCTTGCGGCCGCGTTCGATTTCGTAGGCTTTTTTCAGCATGGCATGGACGCCCTTCTGGTCCTTGCACTTGTGGCCGCCAAACAGCTCCATCACGTTCAGACGCTTGGCCTTGACCAGACCCAGCGCGACCGACTGCATCGCCATGCCGTTCTTGATGCCCTGAACGAAGCCGTCCTTGAAGTACAGGCCCATCGAGAGCTTGAGTTCGTTGACGCGGCCGGTTTTGGTCGCGTTTTTCCAGAACAGGCCGGAAAAGAAGCGCGTCGGCTGCATCTTCGGCGCCATGCCCAGCCGGTGCGCGTATTCGGCGATGCCGTGCATGATGTGGGTGATCGGCAGCTTCCTGGGGCAACGCACGATGCAGTTGTAGCAGGACGTGCAGTTCCACATCGAGCTGCTGGTCAGCACTTCCTCGCGCTTGCCGGCGCGGATCATCATGAAGAGTTCCTGCGGCGGGTGTTCCCACGCGCTCTGGAAGTTGGTCGGGCAGGAACCGGAGCAGACGCCGCATTGCATGCACATCTTGACCCAGTCGCCCATCTCGACCTGTTCTTCGATTTCCTTCAGGAAATTGTTGCGGTATTTATCCGCCACTGCTGTGTTTGCGCTCATGGTGGGTCTCCTAGAAGCCTTTGAACGGGCTGGGGCCAACGGCGACCAGCTCGGCGGCATACTTGTTGATCATTTCCGGAACCCGCTCGATGTCGGTAATCGCGACCTCGAGATCGCGCACGCGCTCCGATTCCAGGTTCAGCGTCTTCAGCGTGTCGTCGATCTTGGACATGCGCACGCGGCCCAGCTCGGAGCCCTTGACGAAGTGGCACTGGTATTCGTCGCCGGATTTGCAGCCCATCAGCATCACGCCGTCGTAGCCGGCGTTGAGCGCATCGGTGATCCAGATGGTGTTGACCGAACCGAGGCAGCGGATCGGGATGATGCGCACGAAGGCCGAGTACTCGTTGCGGCTCATCCCCGCCATGTCGAGCGCCGGGTAGGCGTCGTTCTCGCACGCCAGAATCAGGATGCGCGGCTTCTCGGAAAACTCGTCGGGGATATCGACCGCCTTGATCTGCGCGCCGACGCTGTTGACCGAGTAGTTCTCGAACGAGATCACGCGCACCGGGCAGGCGCCCATGCAGGTGCCGCAACGGCGGCAGCGCGATTCGTTGAACACAGGGAAGCGCTTCTCGTCCTCGTCGATGGCGCCGAACGGGCATTCCACCGTGCAGCGTTTGCACTGGGTACAGCCTTCGAGACGCACTTTCGGGAACGACAGGTCGCCCGAACGCGGATGCGCGGCGCGCCCCAGCTCGGCGTTTTCCAGTGCCTGGATCGCCTTCAGCGCGGCGCCGGTGGCGTCCTCGCGCGCCTGTGCGATGTCCATCGGACGGCGTACCGGGCCGGCGGTGTAGATGCCGGTGCGGCGCGTTTCATAGGGGAAGCAGATGAAGTGCGAGTCGGTGAAGCCCTGCTTCAGCTGCGGCACATCCTTGCCCTGACGGTAGGTCAGGTTGAGGATGGAAATCGGCTTCACTTCCACCGTGCCCGCTTCCGCGGCGACTGGCGGCAATTCGATGTTGACGCCCGAGTTCGCCACCTGGCCGGTGGCCAGCACCACCAGGTCGACGTCGACTTCGGCCGCGTCCTGGTCGTCGAGGATCAGATCGTGGAACTTCACCGTGCTGGTGGCGCCGTTGGGCACCACTTCGGCGACACGGCCCTTGGTGAAGATGACGCCCTTCTCCTGCGCGCTGCGGTAGAAGTCCTCGCCGTTGCCGGGCGTGCGCAGGTCGGTGTAGATGATCGTGGTGTCGACCGACGGGTTGGCGTCCTTGAAGTACATCGCCTGCTTGATGCTGGCGTTGCAGCAGAAGCCCGAGCAGTACGACAGGTGCTGGCCGCTGGTGTCGCGCTGGCCGGCGCACTGAACGAACACCACCGACTTCACCGGCGCACCGTCCGACGGCCGGCGGATCACGCCGTCGCCCGCTGCAGCCGCAATCGCCAGCGCTTCGAGGCCGGCCTGATCGACCACGTTGGCCGACTTGCCGCCGCCGAGTTCCGGCAGCTTGTTCATGTCGTACAGGGTGAAGCCGCTCGCCTGCACGATGGCGCCGATGTCTTCGGTATGCGTCGCGCCCGATTCGGTGGCGATGTCCACCACGAAGCGACCCGGCGCGCCGTCGGTCTTGGCGATGGTCGCGTTCAGGTACAGCTTGATGTTGCTGTCGGCCAGCACCTGCGAAACCAGGTCGGCCACGCCGGTATCGGCCGGCGATTTGTAGGGCTCATGCACCGGCACGCGCTTGTAGAGCTTGGCCGCCCAACCGCCAAGTGCACCGGTTTTTTCCACCAGCACCACCGGGTAGCCGGTCTTCGAGGCTTCGATTGCGGTGGTCATGCCGGTGACGCCGCCGCCCACCACCAGCAGGGTCTTGCTGGTGCCGGTGTTGGGGTTGCCGCCGGGGGCGGTCATTGCCTTCACTTCGGCACAGCCCATGCGGATGTAGTCTTCCGCCATTTCCTGGGTGGTTTCACGCGCCTCGTCGGTGTCAGGGCGAATCCAGATCACGCCTTCACGCAGGTTGGCGCGTGCCACCGCGTTTTCGGGGAAGAAGAACGCTTCGGTCTTGGCGCGACGCGAACAGGCGCCGATCATGACGTGGGTGACGCCTTCATTCGCGATGTCGTTCCTGATCATCGCCACGCCGTCGGCGTTGCACAGGAAATCGTGCGGTTTCGCCAGCGGCACCTTGCCGTCCTTCTGTGCGATCTTGACCAGCGCGTCGGTGTCGAGACGCTCGCCCAGTCCGCAGCCCTTGCAGATATACGCTGCGACTTTGATGTCAGCCATGTTTAAGCCTCCGCCTTTGCTACTTTGTTGACCACCTGGATGGCTCTCAATGCCGCCGCGGTGGCCGATTGCACTGCGCGGTTCACGTCCAGCGCATTCGACGCGCAGCCGGCGCCGAACACCGCGCCGTTGGCCGGGTCGGCCTCGATGAAGCCGCTCGAATCCGCCACGAGGTGGCCGGGAATGTTGATGCCCTTGATCGACGGCTCCATGCCCACCGCCAGCACCACCAGGTCGTGCGGTGTGGTGTAACGCTTGTAGCCTTCGGTGTCGACGCCATGGCACACCGGATTGCCGTGCTCGTCTTCGGTGATCTTCGCGACCTTGGACTTGATGAAGGAGACCGAGGGATCGGCCTGCACCTTCTGGTAGAAGTCCTCGAAGCGGTCGATGGCGCGGATGTCGATGTAGTAAATGGTCGACTTGCCGCCTTCCGGATACTTCTCGCGCACGTAATGGGTCTGCTTCAGCGAGGCCATGCAGCAGATGCGCGAGCAATGGCGCAGATGGTTCTCGTCGCGCGAACCGGCGCACTGGATGAAGGCGATGTTTTTCGCCTCCTTGCCGTCGCCGGGGCGCAAAATCTTGCCGCCGGTGGGGCCGTGGATGTCGGCCAACCGTTCGAATTCGACGCTGGTGATGACGTTCTTGAAACGACCATAGCCGTAGGGCTGAATCTTTGCCGCGTCGTAGGGCTGCCAGCCGGTCGCCCACACCACCGCGCCGGCCTTGACCTGGATCGTCTCTTCCTGCATGTCGAGATCGATCGCGCCGTACTTGCACGCGGCCTTGGCGCGGTCGGCGTCGGGCGTGCCGATGATCGCCGGATCCAGCACATAGCGCTGCGGATAGGCCATCGCGTTCGGCAGGAAAGCCGCCTTGTGCTGGCCGAGGTTGTAGTTGAACGGATCGTCCACCATCGTCTCGACCGCGCGCGCGCAGTCGCCGCAGGCGGTGCAATTCTCGTTCACATAGCGCGGGCGGACCTTGATGGTGGCGGTGTAGTTGCCGGTGCCGCCCTCGATGCCGGTTACTTCGGCCAGCGTCAGCAGGCGTATGCGGGGATTGCCCTTGAGGCGGCGCTGGTTGATCTCCAGTCCGCAGATGGGGTGGCACAACTTGGGAAAGTAGCGATAGAGCTGGGAAGTGCGTCCGCCCAGCGCGGGATTCTTCTCAACCAGAACGACGTTCTTGCCGGTTTCGGCCGCTTCAAGCGCGGCGGTCATGCCAGAAATCCCGCCGCCCACCACGAGAATCGTCTCGTTGGTCGCAACATGCTCCGTCATCGTTGTTTCCTCCATCCGATGGATGCAAAACCATTTGAAATTACCCGGGATTTCCACCCGGATAACCGGGTTACTCGCCCGGAATTGAATCTTTCAAATGGTACTCCGAAGGCCGCACCTGCCGCCACGGGCAAGCGTCCTATCTCAATCGAAGTTTTCTATGCGGGAATAAGAGGAAGTGCGGACGCTGCCGTCATACGTGGGGCGTGACCGGAGGCAGTACCGAAGCCGCGGCCGCTTCGACCGTGACGATCTCGAACTGCATGCTGGCAAGGTCGGCCATGATGTAGGTGGGCGGGTTGCCGACGCCGCCAACGGTGCCGGGGTTGATCAGCCAGGCATGCCCGCCCTTGACAGTGGCGACCTGCGTGACGCTCGATTTGTGGTCGTGACCGCAGCACACCAGGTCGTAGTCGCCGGTGCAGGCGAGCGCCTGCGCGTAATGGGGATAGTGCACCAGGAACAGGTTGCGGTCGGCCAGGGTGATGGCGGCGTCCTGGCCGTGGTAGCGGATCACGCTGTTGGGTTCGGCGGCGAGCCGGCTCATGTTGTAGAGGTCGCCGGTGTTGTTGCCGTGGATGACATGCACCGGCAGTTCGTATTTCTGCAGCACGCGCAGGGTGGTCGGCGCGACCACGTCGCCGCAGTGCAGCACCGCTTCCGCGCCATGCGCCCTGGCGTGCTCGACGGCGGCGCCCAGCAGGCGCCGGTTGTCGTGGGAATCGGAGAGGATGCAGATTTTCATGGGTTTGTTAGGGGTTAGGGGCTAGGAGCTAGGGATTAGGGGGCTTTGTGCGGCTCTGCCGCGTTTCATAAATACATGAGGCGCGGCGAAGCCGCTCATGCCCTAGATCCTAACCCCTAGATCCCAGAAAGCCGGCTTGTCCTTGGCATTGCGATAACGCTCCACGTCAGCCAGGATTTCCGCGCGGGCGTCGTCGATGCCGACCCAGCCATCGACCTTGACCCACTTGCCTTCTTCGAGATCCTTGTAGTGCTCGAAGAAGTGGGAAATCTGCGCCAGCAACAGGGCCTGCATATCTTCCGGCTTGTGCACGCCCTTGTAGAGGCCGCACAGCTTGTCGACCGGCACCGCCAGCAGCTTGCCGTCCACCCCGGCCTCGTCGGTCATCTTCAGCATGCCGATGGGACGGCAGCGCACCACCACGCCGGTGATGAGCGGAATCGGCGTGACCACCAGCACATCAACCGGGTCGCCGTCTTCCGACAGGGTATGCGGGATGTAGCCGTAATTAAGGGGTAGTGCATGGCGGTCGACATGAAACGGTCGACGAACATGGCGCCGGATTCCTTGTCGACTTCGTACTTGATCGGCTCGCCGTGGGCGGGGATTTCGATGACGACGTTGAAATCGTCGGCAGGTTGCGGCCGGAACTGACTTTGTCAAGGCTCATGGGGTGTCACACAAACACGTAAAGGCGCGCATTATACCCGCCGCCCAGCCCTTCGCTCGCCAGCGATTAATCCTATAATCCCGCTATTTTCATGGCGTTCCTCTTCTCCCCTTCCCGCTCCACCGGCCCGTTGCGCGGCCAGTCCGGCCTCGCCGGGGCGGCCGACGCGCTTTACCTGGCCGAGCTGGCGCGCCATGCCGCGCCGCTGGCGGTGGTGTGCGCCAGCGCCTGGGACGCCAACCGCCTGACCGAGGAGCTGCGCTGGTTCGACCCCGCCCTGCGGGTATGCGTGTTTCCCGACTGGGAAACCCTGCCGTATGACAGCTTCTCGCCCCACCCGGACCTGATTTCGGAGCGGCTGGCGACGCTATACCAGATCTCGCGCGGCGAGTTCGATGTTGCCGTGGTGGCGCTTTCCACCGCGCTGTACCGGCTGGCGCCGCCGGCCTTCCTCGCCGCCCACACCTTTTTCCTCAAGCAGAAGGACACGCTGGACGAAGCCGCCTTCCGTGCGCAAATGGCGCTGGGCGGCTACAGCCACGTCAACCAGGTGTTCTCCCCGGGTGAGTTCTCGGTGCGCGGCGGGCTGATCGACCTCTTCCCCATGGGCAGCCCCTTGCCCTACCGCATCGACCTGTTCGACAACGAAATCGAGACGCTGCGCGCATTCGACGTCGACACCCAGCGCAGCATCTATCCGGTGAACGAGGTGCGGCTGTTGCCGGCGCGCGAATTCCCGTTCGACGAGGCCGGCATCACCCGCTTCCGGCAGAACTTCCGCGAGTGCTTCGAGGGCGATCCGTCCAAATCCAAACTCTACAAGGACGTCAGCAACGGCTTGGCGCCGGCCGGCATCGAGTACTACCTGCCGCTGTTTTTCGAGGAAACGGCGACGCTGTTCGACTATTTGCCCGCGCAGACGAAATTCGTCAGCCACGGCGCGCTCGACCCCGCCGGACAGGCGTTCTGGGCCGACGCGCAGGGCCGCCACCGCCTGCTGTCGGGGGACAAGGACCGTCCGCTGTTGCCGCCCGCCGAGCTGTTCCTTGCGACCGACGCCTTCTTCAGCCTGGCCAAGACCTACGCGCGGGTGGACGTGGAACAGGCCGGCGAAGGCTTGGCACATCCGGTGCCGCCGATTGCGGTGGACCGCCGCGAAGCGCATCCCGTCGCCCGGCTGCAGGGGTTCGTCGACGGCTTCAAGGGCACGACGCTGATCGTCGCACCCTCGGCCGGGCGCCGCGAAACCCTGCACGAATACCTCGCCGAGCACGGCCTTAACGCCACCCTGTGCGACGCCTGGGCCGACTGCACGCCCAGCGCCGAACGCATCCTGCTCAGCCGTGTTTTATTAACCCATGGTCCGCTGGCCGAAGGCTTCGTCACAGCTGACGGCGCGCTCGCCGTCATCACCGAAACCGAGCTCTACGCCATCCCGCCGAAGACCCGGCGCGCGCGCGAAGCCCGCGCGACGCAGATCGACAATCTGCTGCGCGACCTGTCGGAGCTGAAGCCCGGCGACCCGGTGGTGCACGCGCAATACGGCGTCGGCCAGTACCTCGGCCTCATCAACATGGACCTCGGCGACGGCGCCACCGAATTCCTGCAGCTCGAATACGCCCGTGGCGACAAGCTCTACGTCCCGGTCGCCAACCTGCACCTGATCTCGCGATATTCCGGCGCCGGCGAGGGCGCGGCGCCTTTACATAAATTAGGCACCGACCAGTGGGAGAAGGCGCGCCGCCGCGCCATGCAGGCGGCGCGCGACACTGCAGCCGAGCTGCTGAACCTGTACGCGCTGCGCGCCACGCGCGAAGGCCATGCATTCAAGTTTTCGATGCACGATTACGAGGCCTTCGTCGAAGGCTTCGGCTACGAGGAAACGCCGGACCAGACCGCCGCGATCACGGCCGTCATGGCCGACATGCAGGCCGGCAAGCCGATGGACCGGCTGGGG